>WNFD01000537.1_pt1 | contig 44516 bp, 39 predicted proteins | sample 5400491 | NCBI WGS metagenome assembly WNFD01 (sample SAMN13153343, study PRJNA577476) | soil metagenome | isolation source: 120 cm saprolite under Douglas fir tree site 2 hole 2 replicate 2 | place: USA:California | collected 2015-04-18
ATCGGCGCCAACGATGTCACCAATCCCGCCGCGCGCACCGATGCGAGCAGCCCCATCTTCGGCATGCCCATCCTCGACGTCGACAAAGCGCGCACCGTCATGGTCATCAAGCGCAGCATGGCCGCCGGCTTCGCGGGCATCGACAACCCGCTGTATTACCTAGACCAGACCTTGATGTTATTCGGCGACGCCAAGAATTTCGTAGGCAACATCGTCCGCGAACTCTCCGGCGGCGATCACCACTGAAAAGGCAGTGACGCGAGAACGCACGCCACGAGAGAACCCCACTTCCTCCCCTGCGCGAATCGACTGCCACTTTTTTTCCCCGCTCACGCTATAATCAGCGCCAACTCCCGTGCCGAGACTTCCCAAGCGCGTGCGCACCAAGGCAGAGCAATACAGCATGTTCCCGGACAAGGGAACAACCAAGCCCGGCTACGTCAATCCCCGCGACCAGGAAGTCATTCGCAACACGCGCAAAGCCGGCACCGGGCGTGGACATTGGGTTTACGAATTGAAATGCGGCGAGTGCGGCCATCATTACGGCGCCAACGGCAATTACATCCACAGCCGCAAATGCCCCAAGTGCCAGGGCGGCCAGCCCGGTCCTTCCCTCTAGCGCAGCTCACCCAACGCTATCGCGCCCCTTTGCGCTCCCATGGACGCGCCAAATCTCGTGCGCTCTGACATTTGTCCGGGCAGTATCCAGGCTACAGTTCGGCGCAGGAGGCGTTTCCAGCGGGCATCGTGCTAAAATGAGCGGGTTCTAGGCTCGTAGCTCAGTTGGTTAGAGCGCCACCTTGACACGGTGGAGGTCTGGGGTTCGAGTCCCCACGAGCCTACCATCCCAGCGCAAACCAGTCCTTTCAGAGACAAATACCGGGCGTTTCGTCTTGTTACGCACGGCAAGCTACCGATGTAAAATAAAATGGCAATGGCTAAGCCTGCCAAAAAACAAAAATCTTCGTCGCCGAAACTCGAGGAGAGCGACGCGCGAGAACGCGTCGAGCTTTCGCAGAATCTGGATCCGGTCGAAGAAGCTTCCCAAGAATCCTTTCCCGCCAGCGATCCGCCGGCCTGGATTTCCGAGCCGTCAAAACCCGAGCGAAAACCGAAGTCTAAAAATCTGCCCAAACCCCGGCCTAGGAAATCTTCCTGATCTCGCACTAGTATTGCGGCCGGAAAGCCCTTCAAAAAACGCGCTGCACAGCAATCGGCGGCTGTGCCACGATAAAGCATGCGCTCTGCTGTTCGAATCGCGGCGCTGTTTGCGCTTTTGTGCGGAATCACCGCAGCGAAAATATCGGCTGACGATTCCGCTGACTGCGCCGGCGTCATTGTGGATGAAAATAACGTGCCCATCGCCGCCGCGAAAATCTCGCTGCAGAGCAGCACTGGTCAGAGCTATCGCGGCGAAACCGATGGCGCGGGACGCTTTCTGCTGCGCAATCTTCCTGCCGGCGATTACAAAGTGGAAGGGCGCAAGGAAGGCTTCTTCGTTCTCGCGGGCCAGACGGTCACGCTGCGCCCTGGATCCAACGATGTGACATTGACATTGAAGCACGCGGAAGAATTGCACGAGCAAGTGCAGGTCACCGCCGCGGCGAACCAGATAGACACGCAAGACACGGCGCAGAAAGAGACCCTCACCGCACGCGAAATTCGCGACATTCCCGTCCCGAACTCACATATCTTGCAGGAGAGCCTGACGGCCTTGCCGGAAGTAGTGCGAGACAATGCCGGAGGCTTGCACATCGCGGGCGCGCGCTCCGGAGAAACGCAATACCTGCTGGACGGATTCGAAATCGGCGACCCGGTGAACAACACGCTGAGCGCTCGATTCAACGTGGATGCCACGCGCGCCGCGGAAGTGCAGACCGGGCGCATCGGCGCGGGCTACGCGCACTCCGGAGCAGGCGTTCTGAGTTTGGAAACGCCCGACGGCGATGACAAGTGGCGCGTCGGCACAACCAATCCAATCCCCGGCATCGACATTCAGCAGGGTGTGCGCCTGGGAAACTGGTATCCGCGTTTTACTTTTTCAGGGCCCATCGAGCGCGGCCGCTTCTGGTTTTCCGATGCTATCAGCTTGCAGCACACATTTACGCTGGTCCGCGAGCTGCCCGATGACGCAAACACGTCGACCCAATGGGCCGGCGACAACCTCTTCCGCCTGCAATACAACTTCAGTCCGAAGCACATTTTGCATGGGACTTTTCTCTATAACCGCACGCAGGACGTGAGCCTTGGGCTCGATCCGCTGAACCCGGAATCCACCACCGTGGACTTGCACCAGCAGCGCACGTTTGTCTCGCTGAGAGACCAAATTTGGCTGTATGACACGTTGATTGACCTTGGCGTCGCGGCAGACAGCAAAACGCAGGATTTCTTTCCGCAGGGTACCGCGCCTTTCGTCTTGCTGGTGAACGGAACGAGCGGGAATTTCTTCGAGCAGCTCCACGATCACGGCACGCGGGTGCAAGGACTGTTGAATGTTATCGCGGCGTCGCGGCACTGGCACGGAACCCACCAGGTTAGCGCGGGCGCGAACGTTGCGGGGCTGGAATTCAGCCAAGCGGCTAGGCGCGGAGAGATAAAGGCGCTGCGCGCGGACGGAACGCTGGTGCGGCAATCCACTTTCTCCGGACCCGGGAACCCGCAAGCGACCAACACGCAAGCCGGCGCCTATGCGCAGGACACCTGGTCGCTTTCGAAGCGCTTCGTTCTGCAAGGGGGCCTGCGCATGGATTGGGACCGCTTCACGGGGAGCGCCATGCTCGAGCCGCGCGTGTCCGGCAACGTACTGCCCTTCGGCGACGACAACGTCAAACTCTCCCTCGGGTGGGGCATTTACAATGCACCGCTGAATCTTTCCGTGGTCGAGCAATCGCTGGACCAGCAGCAGATCGACGTCTTTTTTAACAGTGCTGGGACGGTGCCCGTCGCGGGGCCGGCGATTAGCCAGTTTGCGCTTCCGGCGCGCGGGTTGCGTCAGCCGCGCTTCACCACCACCAGCGCGGGGTGGCAGCAAAAAATCCGGCGCAACACGGTTGTCGGCTTCGAGTTATTGGCGCGCAACGGCCATCACGGCTTTGCGTATGTCGATCAGAATCCGGCGCAGATCGGCGGAATTTTTCTTCTGCAGGACACGCGCAAAGACCGCTATCGCGCGGCGACTCTGACGCTGCGCCATATTTTCTCGGAGGACACGGAGTTTTATGGAGCCTATACCCGATCGCGCGCGAACACTAATCAAGTGCTCAATCCCGCGCTGGGGTCAATCTTCTTTGCCGCGCAGCAACCCGCCCCGCTCGCCTGGGATGCTCCGAACCGCCTGCTCACCTGGGGCTGGACGCCGACGCACATCTGGAAAATTCAATTCAGCTATTTCTTCGAGTACCGGACCGGCTATCCGTACAGCATTGTGAATCTCCAGCAGCAATTGGTGGGCGCGCCGAACTCATCGCGCTTTCCTGATTACAAGAATCTGAACCTGGCGCTGGAAAGGAAGTTCGCCTTTCGCGGATACCTGTGGGCCGCGCGCATCGAGATGGTGAATGCCTTTAATTGGAAAAATCCCAACGTAGTGGTGAACAATATCGACGCGCCGAATTTCGGTGCATTGTCCGGCGGCCAGCGCCGAGCCTTCACCGCGCGCGTCCGTTTCGCGGGAAGAAAATAGACGAGGGTCTACGCCTAATGTCTTATCGTTGATTCATTTCGTCGCGATTGAAGCGGCGTCCGCTCTTGATGTGCCGCAGCCGTTGCATGTTTCCGTCGAAATCCTTCAAGTTGCCGGGCTGACTAGCGAAGAGCTTCAGCCATTCACGAAATGCAGCGCTGAGAGTTGTGTATTGAGATTTGGCAACAAGCCGCACCTCCTCAATGAGGCCCTCGTCAGCGCGGAGAGTTATTCTTTTCATAAAAGCGCGGTTTCCAGATAATAGCTTCGCATGAATTCAAGTCTTAAGCGCATTGATGTGGCGATTGACGCGGCATTGAAGACGAAATGTCCAAAAACGACACTGGGGTGCGTGACCGCGCTGGTCGAAGTTATCGCTTCACGTGAAGCGCTGATCGCGGAACTTCAGAATTGCGAGCAGGCAATTTTGAGGCTGCCGGAGCCGCGGACGGTGCTGGAATCGCCGCAGATCTTGGCGACACGGACGGCTTACAAAGCGCTGGGCAAGGATCCGGCGCGCTATCGCGGTTCGGCGGAGGCATTGCTGCGTCGCATCATCGCCGGAAAAGGCTTGCCGCGCATCAACGCCGTGGTGGACATCATCAATCTGGTTTCCGTCGAGAGCCGCTTGTCAATCGGACTGTACGACTTGGCTCACGTGCAGGGAGACATCGTGTTTCGGGCCGGGCGGGCAGGCGAAAGCTACAAAGGAATCGGCAAATACGATCTGAACCTAGAGGGTTTGCCAGTGTTCTGCGACGCCTTGGGCCCGCACGGAAGTCCCACGAGCGACTCTGAGCGCACCATGGTCGCCAGCGAGACCAACCACGTGCTCGCAGTGATTATTTCGTTTGGCGGCAAAGAGGGACTCGATCGCTGGACACAAGGGATGAACGAGCTGTTCGATCGATTTGCTGCTGGGCGCGACTGTAAGACCTTGCTGGTTGCGTGAACCGGCCGAGGTTGACAGATCCGCCCACCAGGGCTCCGTTTCGACATTACCACTCGTTTCGCTTGAGAATCCGCTGGGCCGCGGCGGAGACGAAGCGGTCCTCGGCTCCTTCCGCGGCAACGCGGTGATGGAGCAAGCTGCGGGCGGCGAGGAGTTCGGCGTTGAGCATGGCTGCGCCGGCGGCACCGCGCACCAAATTGTGCGAGAGCAGCGTCAGCTTTACGTCGAGGAGCGGGCATTCGCGGACGCGGCCGACTACCGCGGCCATGCCGTTGCCGGCATTTACGTCGCGGCGCGGCTGCGGACGATTTTCTTCGTCAAGAACGATTACCGGATTGCGCAACGCGGACGGCAAGCTGGCCAACTCGGAGCTGACCGCGAAATTGCGAAGCGCCTCGCACACCTCGCCGAGAGAGGCGATCTTTTTCAGGCTCAGACTGACGCATTCCAGATGGCCGTCGATCACCGGCACGCGATTGCAGTGCGCGCTGATGCCCAGGCCCGCATCCACAAAACGCTCGCCATTCCATTTGCCAAGCAGTTTCTGCGGCTCGGACTCCATCTTTTCTTCTTCGCCGCCGATGAAGGGAACGACGTTGCCCTGAATGTCCAGGGAAGCCACGCCGGGATAGCCCGCGCCGGACATGGCCTGCAGCGTCACAACGAAAATTTTCTCCAGCCCGAATGCCTCGGCGAGCGGCTTGAGCACCAAAACGAGGCCTGCAGTGGAACAGTTCGGATTGGTGACGATGAAGCCGGTGTCGTAGCCACGAATTTTCTGCTGCAGCGGAATAGCGTCGAGATGCGCGGCGTTCACTTCGGGAATCAGCAGTGGCACATCCGGATCCATGCGGTGATTTCGAGAATTGCTGACCACCGGATATCCGGCGCGCGCAAAATCTTCTTCCGCGCCGCCCGCGACCGAAGCATCGAGCGCGGAGAAAACGAAATCGCACTCCAGCGAAGGGTCGAGACCCTTGACCACCAGGTCCCGCGCCGCCGCCGGAATCGCCGCATCCAGATGCCAGCGCACCGCTTCCGCATACGTCTTGCCGGAAGAGCGCTCCGAAGCCGCGACTTCCGTAAGTTCAAACCACGGATGATTGGCGAGCAGGCTCACAAGACGCTGACCCACCAGGCCAGTCGCGCCAAGCACGCCGGCCCGAAACTTCTTCTCAAATCGAGGCGTTGGGGAGCTCATACCACGCCTTCCAGGTGTGCAGGGCCGATGCGCGTCCCGCGCACATGCGGCTTGAACGTATTGCGCACCCAAACGGTCATCGCCGTTTCCTCCGCCAGCGGCAGAACGTGCGGGTGCAGAACCTTCGCCCCGCTCAAGGCCAGCGCGTGCGCGTCTTCGTAGCTGAGATCGTACAAAAGCCGGGCCTGTGCCGATTCGTTCGGATTCGCGGTGTAGATTCCGTCGACGTCGGTCCAAATCACCAGCTCATCCGCATCCACCACATGAGCGATGATCGCGCCGGAAAAATCGGAGCTGTTGCGTCCCAGCGTCGTAATGCGCCCGTCTGGAGTCGCTCCGATGAAGCCGGTCACCACCGGCACGATGCCGTCGGCCAGCAAGGGAAGCAGAATGTCGCGGCCGCGCTGCTTGCTTTGCTCCAGATGTGGCTTGGCATCGCGAAAGGTATCGCAAGTCAGCACAAATTCGGAGGACGAAACAGGAACAGCGGGCACGCCGGAACGCTCGAGCGCCGCGGCGAACAGCCGCGCGCTGAGGCGCTCGCCGAAGGATGCCAGCCGATCAAAGAGTTCCGCTGCCGTGGCCGCCGATACACCATCGCGGCGCGCGGAGACTTCGTGAAGCAGATCGCGGCCCAGAGATGTTAGGTCGCGAGCCACGCGGTCATGTTCGTTCGAATCGAGAGCCAAGTCGCTCAGCACATCAAGATGCAGGCGCAGAACCGCTTCCGCTTCCGCGCGTGCCCGGTCGCGTTTGCGTTCACCAAGCGCCTGCGCGATCCCCAGCAAGCGATCGGTGACGCCCTTCATCGCCGAAACCACAACTACAACTTGCATCAATTGCGCTGCGGGCCGGACGAGACCTGCCGCATGCAGCATGCGCTCGGCGCCTAGCAAGGAGCTGCCGCCGAATTTGAAGGCCACCAGCGATTCGTGAACGGCCGGCGAGCTCGCCTGGGCATCTTGCGCAGCCGCGCGCGTGCCCGCCAAGTGGCGCTCTGCCAGCAATTCTTCTTCTGCGTTCTCCGGGATCATGACTGCCGCTCCTGTTTTCCCGCGGGAGCGACTCTGGAGGGGGCTGAAATAAGAAACCCACCGCCAAGTTCGCTTCGGCGGTGGGTTGGAAACTTTTTCTAGCTTGCTAGCTGTTTCTCCACGCGCCCGAAGCCTTCTTAGTGGACGTAGTCTTAGTCGTGGGAGTCGACATCGACGACGTCGCGCTGGTAATTCGCTTCGTGGTGGTGGACAAAATCATACGCACAATCAGTTTAGCATAGGTACCCTCCACTCCCAAGCGAATAAAAGACGAAGCGGGCAACCGATGCGTCCTGCCGATTAAGCTTTCGCACTCGTACGGTCGGGACGAACCGCCTCCAACGTCAGGCAGTGGACGCGTCGAACAACAGGCTCGAGCACGTGAGGCCGGACTCGGCCTTCTGAAGTTCGGAGATATCGAGCGCCGTGACGTGAAAGCCGCGCGCTTCCAGGCGAGCACGCGTTCGCGGGAAGGACGCGGGGAGAATCACCGTGCCGCCAATCGCCAGCGCGTTGGCTGCGTGCGGCTCCTCAGCCGCGACATCCATCCATTCGAAGCCGACGAACGGCTTTGTATCAAACCAAGTTCGATTTGCCAGCAGCGTGTTGCGCCCTATATAAGTAACCGCCGATTTCAGATGCAGGCAGCCGGTCACCGCAACGCTGACCACCTCGTAACCGTGCGGCGCGAGGATCAACGCAAGCTGGCGGATGCCCTCGGCATTGGTGCGGCTCGAAAGCCCGGCGAACAACCTCCGCCCGATGCCGAGGACATCGCCTCCCTCAATCTGCCCGGGCAATTCCACGCAAGCAAGTTTGCGGAATTTGGCGAGCGCCTGCGCGATGGAAGCCGCTTCCGGCCGCCGCGTCTCCGTGCCTAGCGGAAGAATGATGGCCAATTCGTCGAGAACGATCGCGGGATCTTCGACGAACATCGAATCGGGAAGCGCTGGCTCTGCCGGAAGCGAGATAACGCGCGCACCGAATTTCTCGAGCAGCGCCTGGTAGGCGTGATGCTGCTCTTCGGCCTTTGCCAGCTCAATCGGCTGCCGGGCAACAAACGTTAGTTCGCAATTGACGATGCCGGGAGTGACGGCGCGCGTGATCGCGATGAGCATGGACGCAAAGTGTACATGAAAACGTTTCGCCTGCGGCGAGCTGTCCGCTCTCTTGTGCGTGCTGACAAGATGAGAATTCGTGCCGGCAACGCTTGCAGCTCTCCGCCGCATGATATATTTCAGCCGCGAAAGCAGGCGCGAGCTTGCGCACCAACGTTTTCGCCGGGAAGGGGTTGAGCAGATGGCAGCATGGGGACAAGCATGGCGCAGGATCGCCGCGCTTCTTTGTTCGTTGAGCATGGTTGGCGCGGGATATGCCGCAAACTCCGACGAAAAGTCGGCCGCGGCCGTCGACGAAGTCTTCAGCGACCTCACGAAACCCGGCTCGCCCGGCTGCGCCCTGGCCGTTTATCGCGACGGCAAAATCATCTATGCAAAAGGCTACGGCCTCGCCAACATCGAAGAAAACGTCGCCATCACCCCGCAATCCGTCTTCGATATTGGTTCCACGTCCAAGCAATTCACCGCCGCCAGCATTCTCTTGCTCGAGAAACAAGGCAAACTTTCCGTCAACGATGACGTCCGGAAGTACATTCCCGAGCTGCCTTCTTACGGCCAGAAAATTACCATTCAGCATTTGCTGAATCACACCAGCGGCCTGCGCGACTACTTGAGCCTGATGAAGCTTGCCGGAATTAATACCGACAGCGTGACCACTGACGCCGACGCTCTCGCGCTGATTACCCGCCAGAAGGCCCTCAATTTCGCTCCCGGCAGCGACTGGCTCTACAGCAACACCGGATTTTTCCTGCTCTCCGTGATTGTCCAGCGCGTCAGCGGCAAGACCCTGCGCGAATTCGCCGGCGAGAATATTTTTGCCCCGCTGGAAATGACGCACACGCAATATCGCGATAACCACGCCGCGCTCATCGCCAATCGCGCGCTGGCTTATGGTGAACAAGAGAACAAGGACGGCTACACGCTCGATGTCTCGTATTTCGAGCAAACCGGCGACGGCGCCGTGCATACCTCCGTCGAAGACCTGCTCAAGTGGGACGAAAACTTCTATAGCCCTCGCATCGGCGGCAAGGAATTCCTCAGCGAAATCCAGGAGCGCGGCAAGTTGAACGATGGCAAGGTTCTTGACTACGCCAAGGGCCTCCGTCTTCAGGATTACCGCGGCCTGCACACCGTGAGCCACGGCGGCGCGTGGGGCGGCTATCGCGCGGAGCTGCTGCGCTTTCCGGAGCAGCATTTTTCTGTCGCTTGTCTTTGCAACGTCGGAAACGCCGGCCCCACCAGGCGCGCGCACCAGGTTGCCGACATCTACCTCGGCAGTTTGATGAAGCCCAAGGAAAACAAATCGCAAGAGAGCGAGAATAAGGAAAAGAGCGAAATCACATTGGACGCGGACCAACTGAGAAATTATTCCGGCGACTATTGGAGCGAGGAGCTCGGCGTCGTTTACCGCCTGGGCGTGACTGATGGCCGAATCAGAGTGCTCTCGGTTGTCGACGCCTCGGGGTCGCCGCGCGTGAACAAGTTTTCGACGGATGTGCTGCGCGCCATCGGCGCCGATGAATTCGAGGTGGGCAAGTTCAGGGTGATACTGCGTTTTCAGCGCGACGCAAAGCAACCCGCCTCCGCATTCACCCTGGACGCTGGGCGCACCAAGGGAATCGCCTTTCAGCGCAAACAATCCGCAGGAAGCTAGGAACGAGAAGTTAGATTTAAGGCCAAAGTCGCCTTCACAGACTGCCAAGCCACCAAGCACTAACCCCGTCTTCATCTCCTCAAATTCTTCTTGACGCTGCTTACCGCGCGCTATATATACAGTCCTCTATACAACTGGGGTGCTCTCTGTGTGCCGCTGCACTTGATCGTCACGGTATCCTCCCGCTCTATTACCAGATTCAGCAGCGCCTCCTCGACCAAATTCGCTCCGGAAGTCTAAAGGCCGGCCAGCCTGTCCCCTCCGAACAGGAAATCTCTGTTCGCATGGGTGTCAGCCGCATGACTGCTCGCCAGGCCCTCAAGTCTCTGTGCAGTCTCGGTGTCGCTTATAGCCAGCGCGGCAAAGGCACTTTCGTCTCTCGCTTCAAGCTCGAAAAAAACTTCCGGCAAGTCCTTTCCTTCAGCGAAGAGATGTGCGCCCGCGGCTCCCGCCCGCAATCCAGGGTCCTCGCTTTCCAACGCATTCAACCGGATTCCCAGGTCGCTGAAGCACTGAACCTTGCCTCCAACGAGGAAGTTTTTCTTCTCCGACGGGTGCGTCTCGCGGACTCTGTCTCTCTCTGTGTCGAATGCACTCATATCCCGGTTCGTTTGTGCCCGGACCTGCTAGAGGCCTTTGACCCTGGCGAGTCCCTCTATAAATCTCTTACCGAACGTTACGGCATCCTGATTGACTTTGCCGACGAAGTTGCCGAAGCCTCGCTCGCTTGTCCTCAGGAAGCTCGTCTCCTCCGCATCCGCAACAAAGCTCCAGTCTTCCGGTTTACCCGTACTGCTTACTTGCACAGTGGTGAGCCAGTCGAATTCGTAAGGTCCGTCTACCGCGGAGATCGCTGTAAGGTTGTCACTCGTCTGTCACGCCAGGTCAAACTCGGCGGAAGGGGGCAACTGATGTAATTTGCGTAGATCGTCCGCCCCGTCTCTTTTTCGCAGTTTGACTGGGTTGCTCAAGTGGCCCGGGAATGTACGGGCGGTGTCCATGCTCGGGTCTTAATCGCGCACAGGGGTATTTCTCAAAGTTAGTTTCCGGGAGGGGAAAATGAAAAAGAGAATTCTTTCTGCAGGGCTAGTGTTTGCTGCATTGCTCACCATTTGTGCGACCGCCCTTTCTGCTCAAAACGTCACGGGTACGATTCTGGGAACAGTTTCTGACTCCAAAGGCGGCTTCGTTCCCAATGTAGCTGTCACGATTACGAACGCGGATCAAAGGATTGTCGTCCGTACAGTCTCAACGGACGACCATGGCCAGTTCGTTGCCCCGCTCCTGCCTGTGGGGCGTTACAACGTTGCTGCGGAAATTACCGGATTCAAGAAGACAATACAGTCCGGCATCGTTTTGAATGTCGACGACAGGGTCGCCGTCAATTTTTCGCTCGAAGTGGGTTCGGTCAGCGAAAGCGTGTCCGTCGAGGCCAGTGCCCTGCACGTTGATACGGAGAGCGCGACTGCGACCGGAGTAATTTCTGGCCTTCAGCTCCGCGAACTCTCGCTCAACAGCCGCAACTACGCGCAGCTTGTGCTGCTAGTCCCCGGCGCTTCCGATTCCGGCAACGCTGACCAGATTTTTCCTGGGGCCACCGCACCGATTGGTACTAACCTGATGAGCTTCCAGATCAACGGCAACCGGCGAGAAGAGAACAATTGGCAGGTCGACGGCGCGGACAACGTCGACCGCGGCTCCAATCTCACACTGCTCTCTTTCCCCAGCATCGACGCCATCAGCGAGTTTCGTGTGGTTCGCGGCGTGTACGACGCCGAGTCCGGCCGCTCGGCCGGGGCACAGGTCAATGTCATTACCCGCTCAGGAACCAACGACCTTCATGGCGGCCTATACGAGTTCTTCCGCAATGACTATCTCAACGCCAACAGCTTCTTCAACAACGCCACCAGCCCTGTCACTCCTCGTCCTAAACTGCGCTACAACGACTTCGGGGGCACCGTCGGCGGCCCCGTCTGGATTCCCAAAATCTACCAGCAGCACAACAAGACCTTCTTCTTCGTCTCCGAGGAAGCACGGCGCATCGTCACTTATTCCAACCCGACAGGCGCCATTCCCTATTCTGGGATGACCAGCGGGCAGTTCAACCATGTGGTCTGCACGCAATGGGCGAATAGCGGCGGCGCTCCCGGTCAATGCACGGCTTACGGCACGAGCATCCCGGCTGCTTCGATCAATCCTGTCGCGGCTGCCTACGTGAAGGATCTCTTCTCCAAATTTCCATTGCCCAATTTGGTCAGCGCCCCTAATCCCTTCGGATTCCTAGCCAACCTGGCCAACACATTCAATTTCCGTGAGGACATGGTGAAGATCGATCACGTTTTCAGCCCCAAGCTGACCGTCAACGGCAAGATTCTGCATGACACCAATCCGACCACCGAGGCTGGTGGTCTATTCACCAGTACAATCATCAATGGAATTTCGACAACTTCCACTAACTCTCCTGGGCATCAGTACAATATCGCCGCTACTTATACTCCCACTCCGAAACTCGTGATCGCCGCTGGATACCGCTATTCCTACGGCGCCATCCTCAGCAACGTCATCGGTGCCGAGAATTTTTCGCAATCGCCGGACATCCAAACGGCTCTCGGCAGCACGTTTCCCTTTGCGAATGTCCTTGGTCGCGTCCCAAGTATTGCGCTGACCGGTGCGACTTTCACGAGCAATCCCAACACCGCTAGCACCCTGGGCGACTTCGGCCCGTATCAGGACTACAACGTCAACCACACGGTGTACGGCGATGCGACGAAGGTCGTAGGACAGCACACCCTAAAATTCGGCGCGATCTACTACCACTATAACAAGCACGAAAACCAACTTTCGGGCAGCAATAACGGCTCATTCTCTTTCGACGCTACCAACGCGCCCGCAGCAACAACTGTCTTCAACGGCGGTCCTGTCTGTGCTGGAACGGCGGCGAAGGGCGGTACTTGTCCTTTCTCGTTCGAGCAGGCCTTTGCGAACTTTCTGTTGGGCCAGGACGTGAGCTTCTCCCAGGCCTCGCTGGACGTTACCGCCAACATTTTTGACAACCAGTTCGAGTACTACGGCCAAGACACCTGGCGAATCAAGCCGAACCTGACCGTTACCTACGGCATCCGCCACTCCTTCTTCCGCCAGCCCACGGATGCCAGCGGCCCAAATGGCTCCAGTCGGCTCGTCAATTTTGACCCGGCTCTCTACAATCCCGCGGCAGCGCCTTGCATCACCTCGAGCGGTGCTATGGACGTGAAGTTGGTTAACGGCGTACCCAACAGCAGCGCCTGTAATCCGAACTACAGTCCGCTGAACGGGCTCATTTTCGCCAATCCGCCAACCTTTAATGGGTTTGTTGGTACCAAGTCGCCGTTTGGCAGCAAAGTCGGCAAAGAGTTTAACCACGCCATTGCTCCTCGCCTGGGTATCGCATGGGATCCCTTTGGCAACGGCCTCACTTCGGTACGCGCAGGCTATGGCATGTTCTTTGACAACGGCCTCGAGTTTGGTAACCCCGAGTTGAACGTCGGCTTGAGCCAAGGCTTCCTCACCAACCTCAGCATTAACAGCAGCACCTTCTCTAACCCGACGGGAGCAACCACAACTACTCCCACCACGACTCCCTTTACTGTCCAGTCGAGAATGCCGATCGACTACAAGTCCCCCTACTCCCAACAGTGGAGTCTAGACATTCAGCGGCAATTCGCCGGTACGTGGTTGGCAGACATCGGGTACTATGGCAGTAACGGAATCCATCTTCCGGGCTTTGAGGACCTTAACCAAGCGGCCGTCGCCTCCTATTTGAAATGCACCGCTGCCACGCCGTGCTTTGCCGGACCTGGCGCTAACACTTCTGCCTGTACAGTCAAGGGTGGCTGCGCTGTTGTGATCGGAAGTCCGATTAACAACGCCACCCCGAAATCGAACCAGCTGAACGTGCTTCGGCCTTATACCGGATACGGCCCGGGGCTGTTCTTCGTCGAGGCTTTCACGTCCAACTACCACTCGCTGCAGGCGCAGTTGCAGAAGCGCTTTTCCGGAAGCTCTCTGGTCAATCTTTCCTATACTTGGTCGCACGGCCTGACCACTGATCCCACTGACCGCAGCACTGGCGGTGCAAATCTTCCACAGGTCACAGGCGACTTTCGCAACAATTACGGACCCACGGTTGCGGACCGCCGGCACGTCCTGACTGCCAATTTCGTGTGGGACCTGCCTTGGCTGCGCGATCAGCATGGTTTCGTCGGCCGTATCCTGGGAGGCTGGGAAGTGTCCGGCGTACAGACCTTCCAGACCGGGCTGCCTCTTACTGCCGTCTTGGGGAATGGTCTCTGTGCCGGTACCGGCGCTAATTGCAACGACCCAACTGGTTCGGGCTGCCTGCTCGGTGCTTCACCCTTAGGCTGCCGCGCGAATCAGGTCGGCAACCCCAACGCCAACGCCCAAAATACCTACAGTAGTTGGTTCAACCCGGGCGCCTTCGCCCCGCCATCCGCGACTCAAACTGCCGAAACCACGGAACGCCCCGGCGCCATTCGCGGGCCAGGCTTCTGGCGCACAGACCTTTCGCTCTTCAAAAACATAAAGTTCAGCGAGCGTTTTACCGGCCAACTGCGCTGGGAGACCTTCAACACTTTCAACCACACCAACCCCATTTGCTGCGCTTCCACCAGCCTCATCTCCTCGCTGTATAACCGGGTGACCTCAACGCGCGACCCGCGCATCATGCAGCTCGGTCTGAAGCTTAACTTCTAACTGCGGCTTCCGCCGCTTTAAATCACAAACGGCTCTTTCTCCCTGCCGAGAAAGGGCCGTGTTTTTTGCTGGCGTCGATTCATTGGCTCTTGGGAATTCCACCATCAAACCAGCGCCATTGCGCGCGCCGGATGTAAATAGGAATTAGAACCAGTAGCCGCCCGGCGTGGCCGCGAAGTGGTAAATCCAGAGCTTGGTAATGGCCGCGCCCAGCAGCATGCCTCCCAATATCAGACCAATGATGCCCAGCGTCATCCATATATCCGTCTTGGCTGACTTCGCGCTCTCCGTTTGCGGTTTGCCGTTGACCCCATTCGCCGAAACCACGGGAGCAACCGCAACCGGAACGTCGGCGAACTCCGGCCGAACAACAAGACAATAGCCCTTGCGCGGAATGGTTTCGATATATAGAGGCTTGTCCGAGGAATCCCCCAGCGCCTGGCGCAGCTTGTTCACCGTGGTGTTGACGTTCGCGTCGTAATTGACGTGCGTGTCCGCCGGCCACAGCCGCAGCCGCAACTCCTCCCGCGTCACTACTTCGCCTTGCTTTTCAATAAGCGCCAGCAAAACCTGATACACCTTGCCCTGCAGCTTCAGCCGCACCCCATTCTTGCTGACTTCCTGGCGCTGCTGATCGACCTGGAAAGGTCCAAAGCGAATATACCGCGAGGTTAATGGGAGAACGCGACTGGGCCCGGCTGCCAAGTCAGGCTCCAGTGTTGAGCTTAGATTGGGTCCCATACACCCCACCCTTTACTGCAATAGACGTATGAATCGCCGAAGGGTTTATCTGGAATACGAGAAAAACACGGGATAAGTTTCCCTTTTTCGCGCCAGAAAGCGCTCTTCTACAAATCCACGAAGCTATATCGCGGAAACTGTATAAGTTTTAGAAACCACATAGAGCATTTGGACTTGCCGTCTTGCAGATTTCAGCTATACCTCAGACACAACCTATCGCAAGTATCTGAATAAACAGGCGTTTACGCATTAATCGGCTCCTGAGCGACAAACAAGACAGAAGTTTTCCCGGCTGGGCATTCACCTGCCAATTTGGTTGGCACCGTTTATCGCGGGCTCCTCCTGTTGTTTAGCTCAACTGAATCAGGTGTCCCGGGGAGCAGGCAATTCCTGCATAAACGAATCCTCGAAGGAGAATCTTATGCGCAGGTTGATGCAGATTACGCTGTTGGCTTGGTTGTGCACGTTTGGAGCGAACGTAATACTAGCTCAGAGAGTTACGGGCACGCTTCGCGGCCAAATCCTAGACCCCGCGGGCAGCTCGGTGGCAAATGCCCAAGTCACGGCAATGAACGAAGACACCGGTGTTTCCGTTACGATGACGACAACTTCCGCGGGAACGTATAATTTCCCCAGCGTCCTTCCTGGGAAGTATACAGTCACCGTCGAAACTTCTGGATTCAAGAAGCTCGTCAGGTCAGGCGTGCTGGTGCAGGCCGATCAAGATAACGTGGCAGACGCGAAGCTGGATTTAGGGACCGCGACCGAAACGGTCGAGGTAAGCGCATCAACCGTCGAAGTCCAGACGGCCTCCTCGACGGTGAGCAACGACTACGATTCCAGCCAAGTTGCGAACCTTCCCGCGGTTGGCGGAACACAGAACGGCAGCCCATTCAACTTGGCTATGTTGGCGCCTAACGTGATTGCTCAACCGGGAGGCACGGTTGGAGTAGGCGGGTCGGTCGGAGGTACGCGCCCGAGAGAGAACAACTTCGTTGTGGACGGCGTGGACGATAACAACTTGGGCGTTTCCGGTCCCAATTCTACGGTTATCCCGGACGCGGTGGGCGAGTTCGTGCTATTGACCAACCAGTTCAGCGCGGAATACGGCCATTCCTCCGGAGGTCAATTTATTCTGGTCACCAAAACAGGTACGAACAATTGGCATGGTTCCGGCGAGTGGTATGCGCAGAACAGAAACTTGAATGCGATGGATAACTTAACCAAGGCTGCCATTAGCAGCGGGACGATCACCACGCAACCGCCTTTTGATAACAACCGGTTCGGGGGCACTTTCGGCGGCCCGATCGTTAAGGACAAGTTCTTCTTCTTCGGCGCCTATGAGTACACGACCCTGCATGGCCAGGGCTCAGCCACCCCGCTCCTTGCACCGACGGCGAGCAGCTTGGCTACCCTTAAGTCTATGGCCGCCGACTCCGCAGTCTCAAATATTTTGAACAATTTTCCGGTAGCTGGCCAAGCCGATGTGCCCGCTAAGAACTGGCCGGTAGTAAATGGCACGCCAATTCCCATTGGGAACCTGACCATCTTCAGCCCGGTCTTTCAGCGCGAGCACGACGCTCAGTTCAATACTGACTACACGCGGGGAAAGCATCAAATCGGCACAAGATTCACTTTCAACCAGGAAAAGTTCATCTTTCCCGTAAACTCGACTCAGGCCGTTTTCAATCAAGACCAGCTTGTCCGCAACCGCAAAATTGCCCTGACCGACGTTTGGACGCTCAGCAGCCATGTGGTCAACGACTTCCGCCTGCAGTATTCCTATTTCGGTGAATTTTTTGCGAATCCTTGCACCGTATGTCCGAACGATGTGACTATCGGCGACCTCGGAAGCAATACCATTGGGCCTGGGGACAACAGTACCCAAAAGCAAAACACCTATCAGATCCGCGACAATGTTTCTTGGTCCCGAGGAAAACACACTTTCACATTTGGCGGAGAGTACACTCACTTCATTTACCCGCAATTCTTTTTGCCAAGGAGCAATGGAGACTATTGGTACGGCACCACACAAGTTTTCATAAGAGACCTTAAGCCGGACAATGTGGGCAGAACGTTGCGCGGTGCGGGAACCGGAAGTTTTCTTGGAACGCAGAGCTTGTTTGCCGTGTTCGCGCAGGACGATTTCAAGTTGAACCCGCGCCTGACCCTGAATCTGGGCCTTCGATACGAATATTGGACGAATCCGGTCGGCGACGATGCACAAGCGCTAAATGCGATTTCCAGTGTTCCCGGGGTGATCACCTTCGGCAAACCAAAGACCGACAAGAACAACTTTGGCCCGCGAGTTGGCTTGGCCTGGGATCCACGGGGTAATGGAAAGACCGCTGTTCGTGCCGGCTTCGGCGTATCGTATGGCTGGAAGTTCCAGAACTTCTCCTCTATCACCTTACCTCCGCAGTTGCAAAGCGAACTGAACGAACCCTCGGCCTGCACCCTGACGCCGCAGCCATCTTGGTGCGCGAGCGGAACGGGATTCTTAGCCGGTGGTGGCTTGCCACAAGCTTACATCGCTCCCGCAACGCAACTCCAGGCGCGCCGTCTCACCACAAGTTTTATCGACGACACCGTCATGCCCAAGTACATGAACTGGACTCTGGCCGTGGAGCACCAACTCTATCGGAACGCCACTCTAGAGGTGCGTTATCTCGGCACCCACGGCCTGTCATTGCCCGTGCAATTCCGGCGTAACCACATCAGCGCGTTCGACGCCGGAATCGCACCATTACCGACATTCTTCAAACCGTCTGACGTTCCCGCCGCTTGGACGGCAAGCACCCCTACAGATGCGCCCTTAAATGCTTTTAATTCCAACATTTATGCCCCTTATGGATTCCGCGGAAACGTTACCGCCGACCCGCCCTTTGGTAGCAGCACTTACCACGGGGGCTCATTGAACTTCAAACAGCGGGCGCGTTACGGTATCACGTTAAATGCAAACTACACCTACTCTCACGCGCAGGACAATTCCACCAATGAGTTCTTCACCAGCCTTCTCAATCCACGCCGGGCCCAGGACACGACTCGCCTTCGTGAGGATTGGTCCAGTTCCGACCTGGACGTGCGTCATCATTTCGCCCTCACCATGTTATACGAGGTACCGAGGACCCACGCGGACAGCCGGTTGTTAAAGGCCGCTCTCAATGGATATGAAGTCAATACCGTGTATATCGCCCAGACGGGGCAGCCAATCACACTGCAATCGGGGAATGCGGGAATTGACTCCAACGGGAATGGCGACACTGCGGGAGACCGCGCCTCGCTGAATCCATTCGGAGCCGGCCTCGTAGGCTCCGACGTCTACGCGGTATGCGAACTGCCAGGCGGCGCGACTGGGCTGTCCAACGGGGGAGCGGGTGCCTTTGGAACCCCAACCGGCGTTGCCGCTGGCGGTGGCTGCTTTGATCCTTCCGATCCAAAGGGAATTAAGACGTTTCCTGCAATCGGTTACACTCCGGTGAATACCGGTGCCAAATTTATCGTGACTGGTCCTGGCGCGAGAGCCAACGTGGGCCGTAACTCCTGGACCACTCCCGGATTTGGCATCTTGAACTTGGCCGTAGGTAAAAGGACCTATTTTGGAGAGAGCAGATTCCTAGAGGTCCGAGCCGACGTCTTTAACATTCTCAACCACAAGAACTATACCCTTAGCAATGGGAATGTTTTTAACGCTTCGGGTGTGACGGTTGCCACAACGACACCCGGGTACGCCCTTCCCACGGACCCGAATTTTCTCAACGCTCCGGCATTATTCAGTGGCGGCAACCGCACCATCACTCTGGTACTGAAGCTGACCTTCTAGCCGCGCCTTGCGCGGGATGTCCGACGGGAGGCGCCTTGTGCGCCTCCCTTTCTTTTGCGTCGAGAGTGTCTGAGCGAGTAAAGCCTCCTTCCGAGAGCATGGCTGTCACTCCCTACCTACCCGCGGTTGCTATCACGGAAATCTCCACACTCGACGGAAATCGCTTCGAACGATAGACGCGCTGCGTTGCTTTCTGGAAGTCGCTTTCCCTCGCTTCAAAAATGTTCGGCACAAATTTCTGCGGATTCCGGTCGTATAGCGGAAACCACGTGCTCTGCACCTGCACCATGATGCGGTGCCCTCTCTTGAAAACGTGATTCGCCGTGTGCAAATCGAACGTGAACGGCGTAACCGCTCCGGGTATGATCGGCTCTGGTTTCTCAAACGAATTGCGGAAGCGCCCGCGAAATATTTCATCCGCAATCATCAATTCATAGCCGGATAGCTTCCAGTCCTGCGGATATTTCTGCGGATAAACATCGATCAGCTTCACGACCCAGTCCGCGTCGCTGCCGGTCGTTGAAGCAAACAGCTTCGCGGTCACCTGCCCCGCCAGCGTGACGTCCTTCGCCAGCTCCTCAGTCTGCCACGTCAGCACATCCGGCCGCTCATCTACAAATCGCTGGTCCTGCACCAGCCACGTGTACCAGCTCCCCGGATGATCCTCCGGATACGTCATGTCCACGGGACGATGCCGGTACGGCACCGGGTGCGCCGGATCGCTCTCGTAGGAATCGAAAGCTTCCCCACTGCCCGGCTCCGGCGCGTCGAACGACAACTTGCCGTTCTCATGAAAATAGAGATTGCGCGGCTTCGCTTCCCGCGGCGGCCAGGCATCGAACGCTGTCCACATATCGCTGCCCGTCTGAAACATCATCGCTTCCTTGAATGGCAGCTTCCCTTTGTCCTTCAGCCAAAACGCAAACCACGGCGCTTCGATATTTCGCCGGAAATATGCCGACGTATCGCTGCCAAACGGAATCTCCCCCAGTGAATTGCCCGGCCCGTGGCCCCAGCCTCCGTGATTCCATGGCCCGGCCACGATGAAATTCAGGTTCTTCTTGTCCAATTTCTCCAGCCGCTCGTACGTCGCCACCGGCCCGTAAAAATCTTCCTGGTCCCACCAGCCCGCCACATTCAGATTCGGCACCGTCGGCTCCTTCAGGCCATACGCCACCGCGTGCCTCTTCCAGAACTCGTCGTAATTCGGGTGCGCTGCAAATTCGTTCCAACTCGGAATCTTTCCGTGAAAATATTTTGCGTTGGCGTTTGCCAGTCGCCCCAGCCGTAAATAAAAATCGTAAACGTCGAAGCGATCGAACGGAAAACTGTAATTCTCCGTCGAAGTCTCCAGGAGCGGCGCGTACTCGAACGCGTAGCTCAAGCGGAACGCTCCATTGTGAAAAAAATCGTCGCCCAGCCAGGTATCTCCCATGCACGCCTGCTCCGAAGCCGCCTTCAACGCCGGATGCGAATTCACCATTCCCATGGCCACCAGAAATCCGTCGTACGAAATCCCATCCAGCCCCACGCGCCCGTTGTTGTTCGGCACGTTTTTCACCAGCCAGTCGATGGTGTCGTAGGTATCCGTACTCTCGTCGATTCCTTTCGCATCCTTCGCGTCATGAATCGGCCGCAGCATCACGAACTTGCCTTCCGAGCCATAGCGCCCGCGAATATCCTGAAACACAAAAATGTAGCCGTCCGGCGCCATGTCCGCGTAGCGGTAAATCATGTTGCTAATGCCCTTGTCCGGCGACGCAATCCCATAAGGCGTTCGATCCATCAAGATCGGCAGCGCCTCCGACGCATCCTTCGGCGCATAAATCTCCGTATGCAGTTTCACCCCATCCCGCGCCGCAATCATCACTTCCGTCTTATCAAACAGCAGCGCCCAATCGCGCCCCTTCTCCTCCCCCTCCTGCGCATGCCCGATCGAGACCGCAACAAACGCAGCGATAACAGTCACTATCAGCACTCCAGCAGTCACACCTAAGCGCGAGACACCCATTCGACCACGCTCCTGCATCAACAGTGGCACAGCCATTTTTGGCTGTGCTCGTACGAGCACGAACCCAAATCAACACGCCGAATCGATATCGGACCAACGAGACTGCGATCTGGGAAGTCGCGCGTTCGGCGAGGATACTACACGAGTTCCCATGTCCAATTTCGCAAACATGTGCGCGTTTCTTAGATGAGCAAAATCGGCAACTTTAGCATGGCTATCCGCAATGGAGATGATATAGATTGCGGCAAGTTCATCTCACACGGTTCTCTTAAGCGGAGGAAATATGATGCGTCGGCTTCTGCTGTCCCGGCTCGCCAGCCTGCCGTTTTTCGCGATGGGCGCGTCGCAAGGGCAAGCCCCGTCAAAAAAACTCAGGATCATGATGAAGAGCGCGTGGGGACCCGATGACCCGACCAGGGCTGCATTTCCGTTCGCACACGGACTCGCGCTTGCCGAGGCCGGGCACGACGTTCAGATTTTCCTTCTTGCCGAGGCCACGTCGCTGCTGCGAAAGTCCATGGTAAATGCCATATTGCCGGTGGGCTGGCCGCCTCTTAGCGAAACGCTGGACAAAGTTGTCGCCCGGCACATTCCTGTCTTTGCTTGAGGTGCTTGCTCCCGGGCCCGTGGGGTCACGGAAACGGATTTGAATCAGTGGGGAGCCAAATTCGGCAACCCGGCGATCTTTGTCTCTCTGGTGGAATGGGCTGACCGCATCATCGTCGAATAGACCGTCCGGGGTTTGCCGGCTTTCTGCCCGGCGAATTCAGTGATGTTGCCGCAACAATCCCCACCTCTGTTACACTGGTACTTGCTCGACCGCACCTGAGAATCAAGGGAGATTCGTCCGGGCTGCTGGTTGCACCAGCAGCTATTTTTGTCTGCGCTAAGGTGGCACAGGCTTTAGCCTGTGCTCTTACGAGCTGGTTCCCAAGTCAGGGCACCGCTCGACGCCGGACCAAGCAAACCGAATAACGCAAGCACCATGACCCAAAAGATTCGCAACATCGCCATCATCGCGCACGTCGACCACGGCAAAACCACCCTCGTCGACGCCATGCTCCGGCAATCCGGCATCTTCCGCGCCAACGAAGCCCTCGTCGAGCGCGTCATGGATTCCAACGACCTCGAGCGGGAGCGCGGCATCACCATCCTGGCCAAAAACACCGCCCTCTTTTTCCACGACACCAAAATCAATATCGTCGACACCCCCGGTCACAGCGATTTCGGCGGCGAAGTCGAGCGCGCCCTGCGCATGGTCGATGGCGTTGTCCTTCTCGTCGACGCCAGCGAGGGCCCGCTCCCGCAAACCCGCTACGTCCTGCAAAAAGCCCTCGCCGCCAAGCTCCCGCCGGTCATCGTGCTCAATAAAATCGATCGCACCGACGCCCGCCCCAAGGAAGTCCTCGACGAAATCTATGACCTCTTCATCGACCTCGACGCAACCGAAGACCAGCTCGATTTCCCCGTCGTCTACACCAACGCCCGCGACGGCATGGCCCACCGCAAAATCGGAGACGACTCCAAAGATCTCCTTCCGCTCTTCGAGACCATCGTCAAATCCATCCCCGCGCCTCCCGGCGATCCCGAAGGCGTTCTGCAAATCCAGGTGATGAATCTCGATTACAGCGATTTTCTCGGCCGCATCGCCATCGGCCGCGTCTTCAACGGCACCATCAAGCGCGGCACCGACGTCGGCATCAGCAAGCTCAACGGCAAGCTCGAATCCACGCGTATCACCAAGCTCTACACCTTTCGCGGACTCGAGCGCGACGAAGCCGAAAGCGTTTTCGCCGGAGACCTCGTGGCCATTGCCGGCGTCGAAGGCATCCAGATCGGCGAAAGCATCACCGACCTTGCTAATCCGCAGCCGCTCGAACCTCTCCTGATCGACGAGCCCACGCTGGCCATGATTTTTACTGTCAATAGCAGCCCGCTCTCCGGCAAGGAAGGCAGCTACCTCACTTCGCGCGATCTGCGTGACCGCCTGCAAAAAGAGCTGCTCACCAACGTTTCCATCCGCGTCGAGGATACCGACACGCCGGAATCTTTTCGCGTGCTCGGCCGCGGCGAGCTGCAGCTCGCGATTCTCATCGAAACCATGCGCCGCGAAGGCTTCGAATTGATGGTTGGCAAACCCGAAATCGTGGTGCGCACAGAAAACGGCCGCAAGCTCGAGCCGCTCGAACGCCTGGTAATCGACGTCCCCGAAAGTTTCATCGGTATCATTCTCGAAACCATCGGCAGCCGCCGCGGCGAAATGCTAAAAATGAGCAATCATAATTCCGGCCGCGTGCGCCTGGATTTCAAAATCCCCTCGCGCGGCTTAATCGGCCTGCGCAGCCAGTTGCTCACGGACACCCGCGGCACCGCGCTGATTCACTCCATCTTCGATGGCTGGATGGACTATGCCGGCGAAATGGCCCTGCGCCCCACGGGCGCCCTCGTCGCCGACCGTGCCGGCGTCTCCACTGCCTTTGCGTTGTGGAATATCCAGGAGCGCGGCGAGCTCTTCATCGGCCCCGCGGTCGACGTCTACGAAGGCATGATCCTCGGCGAAAATTCCCGCGAACAGGATATGGACGTCAACGTCACCAAAGAAAAGAAGCAAACCAACATGCGCTCCTCCAGCGCCGACGAAGCCATCCGCCTCATCCCCCACCGCGAACTAAGCCTCGAGCAAGCCATCGAATTCATCGCCGACGACGAATTCGTCGAAATCACCCCCAAATCTATCCGCCTACGCAAAAAAGTCCTGCAAGCCAACCGCCGCCCACGCCGCTGGCAAGAAATCCGCGCCAGCCAGGAAACCCGCTAACGCCTGTCTTCACTTCCCCGCCAACACCTCCGCCAAATACTCCTTCCACACCGCCGCCCACGTATGCGTCCCATGCCCATGCGTAGCGTCGCTCACCGGAATCACCACAAATTTCGCCCGCGCGACCCGCCGAATCTCCCGCTCCGCAATCCCCAACTCCGGCGGATTGATGAAATCGTCCGCCGAATTCACATACATCACCCGCGCGCGAATTTTCTCGAGCCCCGCCAGCGGATCGTAATTCCGCGAAGCATTCACCTGGTACAGCAAATCGTTCGCATCCAGCCCCGGCATCCGCGCCGCGAAATAATCATCCAGATATTTGTCCGCCGCATCCCGCGTCGGATAATTTTTCTGCATCAGGAGCGGCGCGCTCCCCGCAATCAGCAGCAAATCCAGCGCGGTGCGCAAGCTCTGCCGAGGTTCCGCCGCATACTCCCCGCCCTTCCACTCCGGATCGTTCCGAATCGCGTCCATCACCATCTTCCGCCACACGCGGTTCCGCCCCGCAATCTGCGCCGGCTGGCACGCCAGCGGCATCAGCGCGTCCATAAACTCCGGATACGTTTCCCCCCACACAAACGCGTGCATGCACCCCATCGACGTCCCCAGGATCAGCCGCAAATGCTCCACGCCCAGGTGCTCCAGCAGCGCGTGATGCGCCGCCACCATATCGTCGTAGTCGTACTGCGGAAATTTCGCGTGCAGCCCGTCGCTCGGCTTCGACGATTTCCCGTGCCCAATCCCGTCCGGCAAAATGATGTAGTACTTCGCCGTATCCAGCAGTTGCCCCGCCCCAAACAATTCCCCCGCAAATTGCGGCTGCAAGAATTGCGCCCCGCTCCCGCCAGTCCCGTGCAGCAGCATCACCGCATTCGTCACGCGCCCCGCCGCATCGCGCATCGGCTCGCCCAGCGTAGCGTAGTGCAACCGCAACTCCGCCAAAGTCTCCCCATCCCGAAACCGGAAATCCTTCGCGACGAACTCGCCCTCCGCCGTCGCTGGTGTATTCGTTTCCGTTGTCATCCCGAGCTCGCCTGCGCTGGCGGGCGAAGCGAGGGACATCGCCGCAACCAAAACCACCGCCAACTCAACCGTCCGCCTCCTCATCGATTTCTCCTCTTCCGTCTCCGTGTCCTCTGTGTTCCCAAACTCCGTGCCCTCTGTGTTAAATCTTTTTCCCTCGGCCCCTTCACCTATGCAACCGCGTATGCATCCTCGCCTCTTCCGCCAAATTCTCCACCGCCAACCGCGTCTCATGCACCATCAACGCGCATCCCGACGCCAATCCCACCACCGCCACCGCTCCCGCCAGCAGCGCCAGCCCTGCCGTAACCTGAAACAAAATCCGCTGCCCATAATACGTAACAATCGACCCCACCACGGACACCAGCGCCGCCGTCGCAAACAATCCCAGCGAACCGTAAATAACGCGCAGCGCCTTCACCAGCAGTCGCGTCCGCGCCTGCAACCCCTTAAGCTGCGCCGCCCAACTTCCATAATCGCTTTGCGCCCGCCGTTGCGATTGCCCTTGCGATGGCCCTGTGGATGAATCGACAAGGCCTCCCGCCTCGAGCGCCGCCAGCTCCCGCGCCACCACCCGCGTGCGGTCCACGACGCGCGCCAACCGGTTGCTCGTCCCCAACGCCAGCACCGAACACGCATTCGTCAGGATCGCCGGCGCCACCACCGCCGTAAGCACCGCAAACGGATTGCCTCCCGCATTGTCCCCCGCCGCATAAATCATCGTTACGCTCCCTTCCCAACGCTGTCATCCCGAAACAAAGTGAGGGACCTGCTTTTCCTCCCGCCCGTAGGGGCACGGCACCGCCGTGCCCGTCCTCACCAGCGTCCTGTAGCGGCGAGTTTATCTCGCCATCTTCGCGTGCGCCTAACGAAACGAATGTCATACCGAGCCTGCCTGCGCGGGCAGGCGCAGCGAGGGACCTGCTGTTTCCCTCCGCATGTAGGGGCGTGATTTATCGCGTCCCCGGCCTTCAGGCCGGAATCTTCGCTTTTGAATTTCTCCCGCGGTTGCCATCCCGACCGTAGGGGCACGGCACTGCCGTGCCCATCTTCGCTTGCGCCCTTGTAGCGGCGAGTTTACCTCGCCACCATTCGCCTTTGGGGGGCCGACCTTCAGGATGTAGCGGCGTCCCTTCAGGGCGCCATCTTCCGCTTATCCCGAGCCTTCGAGGGATGCTCCGACATCACCGAAGCCCCGAAAATCCTCTTCCTCCTCAGGAGGTCGGGGCTTCAGCCCCGACGTTAACCGCTCTCTCCAATTGCCCTTCAGCCCTGAAGAAAGCCTTTGTGCCACACCGCCGCCCGGACTTTAAAACGCTGTCATGCTGGAGGCTACCCCCCTAACCAAAGCTCCGTTGACACATCCAACGAAATGGAGCTTACTACTAGAAGTGCCAAGAAAAGAGCATCAACTCATAGAAGTTCTTTACAATCCTCGAGCACATAGAGTACAACCTCGTCCAAGTATTGGACTTCTAAACCTATGGCTGCGGGCAAAGACGGCTATGGCATGGCCAGCGAGTTCTGCCGTGATGTGGCGGTCCTCGTTTTTGTTTTTGGGCCACTCGACATTTGGTTGAAAGCTATAGATGGCACTCTGAAGCTAAGTACTACTGATACTGTGAGTGCGATAGTTGGAGTTTTTGCGCTGGCTATGATCTTTGGGAGCGTTGGCGCAGCTTTTGAGAAGTGGAGGGAAAGATGACTCCGTTTACTTTGCTCCTGTCGATGTACGCCGGATTCGCTCTTCTGATGTTAGGAACGGGATATACATTCAAGACCATAAGAGAACGACGTAAGAATCGTATCGCTCCTAGGTTGAATTTCAGAACGCGCGAGGATAGCCCCGCCCCTCATCGTGAAATGATCCCACGCTAGTTTGGTTCTATACTCCACAAGCCAGCGCTCATCAGCGGCTTCCCTCCGAGTTTTACAAGTTTACCCTTGACTAAAGACAAGACTTGTGGTACCTTCTCCCATGAGTTCGACGCAAAGTCCGTCCCCCGCCACGAGCTATCCGCTTTCTTTTCAATCTGCTGCAGCCTCTTTGTCCTCTTTTTTCGCACGCCGTCCTTTGTTTTCAATAGCTTGCAGCCTCTTTTCCCAAAACACCCGGGTGGGGGGTACCTCAACACTTCCGCGCCAAGCTGCGCTTCCGAAGAGAGCGCATTTTGCGAAGGGTTGCAAGAACACCGAAACGGCAACTCTAACTACCTTTAGAATCAACACTTGCAAAAGTGTATCAAAACAAAGGACTTTAACCATCTTTAGAATCAACACTTGTGAAAAACAGGGGGGAGGGGGGTTAGAACTCTACACCGTTTCGAGGCCGACCTCGCCTGCTTGCTTGGAGTCAGGCTTGCCGATCCACACCACGCTGCACCGCACGGCGCTGAGTGGGTCGTCGTCCAGGATCAGTTCGACCGCTTGCCCACGCCTCAGCCGGAAACTCCCGTGCAGCCGGAAACCGCGCTCCGTGGCATCCACGACCAGACAGGGAATTCTCGTCTGGTTTCGTTCGAGGTTGATGATCAGGCTGGCGCGCTTCTTCGCCGCGATCCGCCGCAAGCGGCGGCCTTCGGGAACAGGAAAGCTGGGCATCTCCGTTCTTTCAGGACTGGGTTAAAGATAAATACGCCTGGCTACATGGGAAGACAAGTGATATTTGCAGTATGTAACGACGGGCGGGAGGCGTTCCCTCAGAATTTCCCCAGGAGAACCAGGGTGGAAGGGCAGGACAGGAAACGGCAAAGATTTCGTAAGTTACGGAAAAGAAAAATGTTAGCAGCCTGTATCGTACACCCCTCCCTCCGCATCACATTCTTGTGGACGTTGGATCCCAAGGAGGCGAATCCCATGGAACGGCGATACCCGGAAGTGGTCGGCGTGCGCCGCACCGGCTGGGCGGCTCTGGACCGCGATCCGCAGGAGGACACCGTCGAGTATGTTTGTCCCCACTGCGGTAAACGGGGACAGAAGAATGCCCGCCGCGAGCGAACGCAATATCATTTTACCGACGGCTTTTTGCAGGACCTGCAGGGCGAAGTCACCAACTGCCGCGCGTGCGGCCAGTCCCTGCGCGTAGTGCCCATAGTAATGTTGCACGATCAGGACGAGACCCGTCGCTTCGAGGCCGTCTTCTCCGACGACCTCCCCGCCGACCTGCACAAATCCGCCGCCTGATCAGCGACGTGAGCTTGTGTAGCTCACCCCTCCCGCGGGGTGAGGATTTTGAATCGTCGGTGAGTTGAGCAGAAAAAATTAAGAGGCCGGATTTTCACCCGGCCTCCGCAGCACTGTCCGGGAGAAGGAATCAGTCTCGGTCCCGATCGCGATCGCGGCGATTGTAGCGCTCGCGGTCATAATCGCGATAATAGCGGTCACGGTCGACATCGTAACGATAGTAATTGCCGCGCTCGTCGCGATAGTAGCCGTCCCGGTCCCGGTAATAGCCGCGATAGCGCCCGCACGCTTCGTAGGCTTCGTGACGTTCATAGCGCCAATGATCAGCCTGGCGGCTGTAGTAGCCGTGGTCCTCGATAGCTTCACCCAGTTCGTGTTCGGCATGGGCGATGCGACGCTGGCAATGATCGGCCTTGGCGCTGGGTGCGCCGGCAAAGAGAAAGAATCCACCAAGCGCAGCGGTAGCTAGCGCGGCCTGGCCAAACAGTGCCTTGCTAGACAGCCTTTTGCCAAACAGCGATGACTGCAAATGCTCACGCAAAGGCATAGAACGTCCTCCCGAGGGCGCTGCCCTGTGCTGGTTGGGGTTTGTGCGTCCTTGCAAGTGAAACCCAATCGCAGAAAAAATGTCGCGCCGCAAATAACGATGCAAGAAAGCGGCGAAGCCAGCAAGCATCGGTAAAGGATGAAGATGACTGCAGCAGATTACAGGTCGGAGTCGAGTTTCATGTGATATTTTTCGAGGCCTTCGCGGATGCGAGCGAAAGCTTCGTCTACCGTGTCGGCGAACTGCAGCATTTTGTACTCATCTCGATTGATCATTCCCCAGCGCTCCATGGCGCGAAAGTTCAGCACTTCATCCCAATATTTTCGTCCGTAAATAATGATCAAGTTGTTGCGCGGCAGCTTTCCGGTTTGCAGCAGGGTGAGCATTTCCCAGAGTTCGTCCATGGTGCCGAAGCCGCCGGGAAAAACGATGAGCGCTTTGGCGATTTGCGAGAACCAAAGTTTGCGCATGAAGAAGTAATGGAAGTTGAGGCTCAGCTCGGGACTGATGTAGGCGTTGGCGAATTGTTCGTGGGGCAACTCGATGGATAAGCCGATGGATTTTCCGCCGGCTTCGGATGCGCCGCGATTGGCGGCTTCCATGATGCCGGGGCCGCCGCCGGAGCAAATCACAAAGCGGCGCGGACGCGGGCCGAGCGTAAGCGCCCAGGTGGTGATGCGGTGCGAAAGCTCGCGCGCTTCTTCGTAGTAACGCGACATTTCCAAGGCGCTTTTTGCCTCGCGGATGGCTTCGCGGTGCTTCGCGCGTTGCGCGGCGGGCAGTTTTGCGGCGGGCGTTTTTTTCAGGCGCGTGAGGCGGCCCTGCGCGGTTTCGTGGGATTCGATGCGCGCGGAGCCGAACATCACGATGGTGTCGCCGATGCCTTCGTTTTTGAGCTGCACCAGAGGATGCAAGTATTCGGCCAAAATGCGGATGGGCCGCGCGGCGGAGCTATCTAAAAATTTCGGATCCTGATGCGGAGCTTTGGGTGCGTGCTGGGGCTTGAGCTTGCCGTGCCCTGGGGCCATGAGATTTCTCCAAAAGAGCGAGCCTCCATTCTAGGAATTGCGGAGAGAGACGGCAACGTCTGGGGGCGGAGTTGCGTCGAATTGGATACACTGGACACGGAGGCCCGCTATGAGGAAACCGCCATTCTCGGCCACATCGCTCGCGGTTCTAGCGGGCGCGCTCCTTCTTTCCGCACCTTCGGCGCCGGTTTCCGCGCAAGCGCCTACCGGGCCGATTGCGCCCCAACCTGGCACACCAGTTCAGCAGGCTCCTGCCCAAACAAAAATCGTGACGCGCGTGTCGCTGGTGAACACTCCCGTGACGGTAAGAGACGCCAGCGGGCACATGGTCCATTCGCTGGATGCGAAGAATTTTCAGGTCACGGACAACGGAGTTCCGCAGCAAATAACCCACTTCGACCTGGGAGGCGATCCGCTTTCCGTGGTATTTCTGGTGGAAACGAGTTCAAGAATTGCGCCGCTGCTGCCACAGATTAACAAGGCGGGAATCGTGCTGGCGGAAACGGTGATGGGCCCGGATGGCGAAGCGGCAGTTGTGGGATTTAATGATTCGGTGGACAAGCTACAGGATTTCACGACCAACCAGGATGCGATCGAGAAGACTTTCACCAAACTCAACACGGTGACGGACGGTTCGAAACTGTTTGACGCGATGGCCATAGGCGTGGAGATGCTGAGCGGACGGCCGCTGCCGACGGCGGATACGCCTGGGCGGCGGCGAATCATGCTCATCTTGTCCGAAGCGAACGACGCTGGCAGCGAAACGAGACTGGGGGCGGTGCTGCGGCAGGCGCAGCTCTCGAATGTCACAATCTACTCTGTGGGGTTGTCGACCACCATGGCGGAACTGAAGGCTCCCCCGAAGGATACGACACCGCACGTCACGCCGCCCGGTACGTTTGGCCGCCCGCCGTTCCCGGGGTCGGTGCAGACGCCAAGTTCGGATGGCGCACTCTACGGAACCGGGGACTTGATGGCGGCGGTGGTGTGGGCGGTGAAAAACATCAAACACAAGATCACCGATCATGCTCTGGAGCTGGCGGCCACGGCGACGGGCGGACAGCACATCGCCACGTTCAAGAATCATTCGATAGAAAATGCGATTGACGAAATTGGAGGCGAGCTGCACTCGCAGTATTCGCTGAGCTATATCCCGACGGGAACGAACGAAACGGGTTATCACGAGATCAAAGTGACGGTGAAGAAGGAAGGATTGAAGGTGCGGGCGCGACCGGGGTACTACCTTGCGGGGCCCGAGAGCTGAGCATCCGTCAGGTTGCTCCCGAGTGCCCCGTCATTCGGGCGGAATCCCACACTGCGACCAATGACCCTGCACGTTAGCCCGACGGGTTGAGCAGATTCTCTATTCCTCGGCGAGAGTCTCCATCGGGGATATTCGCGCGGCGCGTTGAGATGGCAGGAGACAAGCGACCAGAGACACCAACCCCATCACTAACACAGCACCTACGAGTATCGCCAGGTTCAAAGCCGATACGTGGAAAAGCACCGCCTGCATGGCTTGGCCTGTCAGGCAGGCTCCAATGACGCCCAATATGACTCCGCCGGCGAGAAGGCGCAAGGAGAGATAAAAAAACTGGCTGCGCCTGATTTCACGTCAAGCCGGGCGACGGCTGCCTCCATCAATCCGATTGCCGCTTCTTGGGGGCTCGCGGCCGGCTTCGCGGACCTTTGCAAAATCCTTAACGATCAGTTCCATTTAGTGGTGCGGGGGCGAACGAGTCATATCCATGCTCTTAGCTGGCGCGGCTCAAATCTGAAAGCCATTCTTGCAGGACCCCCACCTGATTACCGTCAACGTTGGTGAAAGCAACGCCCATCCCCATGTAGGGAACGACAAATACCACCCTCCCGCGTGCAGTGAATGCCCCGCCCGCGTGACAAATTCTGACCTGAATCTCTGTACCCTTCGGTGAGGGATTCAACGTATCCAGAAAACATCCGCCAATACTCAAGTCACTTGTCCGAGCTTGAAGCCTTGTATCGGATATGATTTCGGTTACTTCCGCGTCTGCGATCAATCGATACCGTGGAGCACGACGACGATCTAATTCCATTCCTTTAACCTGAGGGATTGCAGCCTTTAGCCAACCCGCAAGATCGCCGCTTGGTCGGGCGAAGGGTTGAGTTGGGCTCGCAAACCCTGGAAGAAGTCAGTGGGGTGAGGAATCCTCCGCAGAACGACTGGTGGCCCAGAAAGCCGGTGCACAACCACGGTGCCATATCCTAGCCGCTTGCCCAAAATGCTTTCGCTGAGCATGACCTGCTCGATCTGATTTAGAGCGGTGCGAGCTACCGTAGTCCGAAGGGTTTCGACTCTTAAAATGACATGCAGATTCGAAACCGCGACTTCAGAGTACCACCACCGCATAAAGGCAATGGCTGTGGTCGCCGACGCAGCACCAAGAAAAATCGCTGCGACCATTGCCAGAATGAATGTGCCGCCAGGGCTACCCCCGCGAGCAGGCAGCGCGATAAGCGCCAAAAGGCCTGGAAGCCCAAAAAGAACAGTGAAGACGCAAGGCCAGAAGAGGACAACCCAATGAAACCGAGTGCGGCAGACTACAACCTCATCGGGCTCGTTGTCCGCTTTGCCGCTTGAAGTGTTGATTTCGATACTCCTTGGACGCTATTCGCGATTTTCGCCAGTTCTTCACGCCGAACCACATGCTGACCAATCCCAGGGAGAGAAAGATGGCACCACCGATGACTTTTGCAGTTTGGTTGAGGTCTGACGTCGAGACGCCGTTGGAAAACAGCAGTGCGCCAACAATGAGGAAGAGTGATGCAAAGAAAGGAACTATGGTGTCCCACATTGTGGGTCCTGTCTGGGGCAAAAGGTCGCCGACGGCTCTAATTGTTTTCGGTTCTGTTACTCACGGAAATCTTCGAGGTCACTTCTCGCAGAACCGGCGCCGTGTACGGTTTTTTCATTTCTCCGCCGCAGCAGCATCGGGGATTTGAGCTTCCCTCGATTGAGCTCTTGATTACCGTCACCTCACACCCGCAGTTACGGTTTTGACACCTGAAAATCTGATGTTCGGACATGATCATGAGTACCTCACAAGATCCGCGGAATACCGGCAGATCGGCCCTTTGCCTGCTTTGAAATCTTAGGAAGCAAAGCAGATGATGTGGATTTCTTTTTAGTTTTGCTTCCTATAACAAGCAGGTTCAGTTGACTGGCAAGGGGAAGAGTGAAGTGACAAGTAGGTTCCTGCAAAAGGCGAGGTTCCTTGCAGGCGCAGACCGCAGCTTGTAACCTGAGTTCCCAGCAAGAGGAAAGAACATATGGACGACCCCAAGTTTGAAGTTCGCTGCGATGCCATGCCCAACGGCCATCTCCAGGTTAGAGCCCAAGCGCTCTCCGTAGGGGTGGGTCAGCTGATTAAGCAAGATAGAACCGAGGACATGTGGCAATCGGTTCTCGTTATTTGCGAAGAGAACGAAGATGGCCTCCTAACCACGAGGGTTATCGTCTGCCATCCCGATTGGGAACAAAACCTACAGATCGCATGCATCCGCTCACGCGCCCCTCAGCAGGGCGAACCGGCTCCTGCCTTGGAAATCGATCTGAAATCGGCTCACGTCTGATCCCGCCCTGGCGTGCTTGCTATAGCAAGCGACTCATACCGAAGTAACTAATCGTCCCCCAGTCGAACTGCGTTCCGTGGTTCCATTGGGAGCAACTGGGCATTTCAGCCCAGATTTCAACCTATGGAGGCAAGAAATGAACTCTCGGAAGAATCGCATTTTTAGACTTGGTTTATTAACGCTAACGGTAATCCTGTCAGCATATCGGACTAATCAGCCATTCAATGATGAGCAACGCAGTCTCTCAGTGCAACCGCAGATTGCCGACGGGGGGTCTCCGGTGCCGCCCATTCCGCCGAAAGCTTGGTTGGTCGCCGACGGCGGATCCCCGGTGCCGCCCATTCCGCCGGTTTCTTAGCAATCCGGTTCACCCGCTGACGGATAGGAAGACCGGGGCCATGGGTGCCGGCCCCGGTCCCCCAGGGGGCGGTGCGAAGCACCTCCCCCGCCTTTGGCGGTTTCGTGTTAATCTCCCGGATTCGGAACGAATTGAATATGAGTGCAAGCTTAGTTTCGTGGGCGGCCATCGTTCTCGAAGGCGTTATTCTCTTGCGCGGTTTGCGCAATCATTTGATCCACAGGTATTTTCTATTTTACGTGTATGTTAGCTTCGTCCTGCTGGTAGACATTGTCCGCCTTTGCTGCTATCGGTTCGCGCCCCATTTCTACTCGTCTGTCTACTGGTCTGCCGAGCTGCTGGTTATCGGTGCCAGCTACATCGTGGTAATCGAGATTTTCAAACAAGTCCTGAAACACAATCCGGGAACCGCGCGTCTTGCTGAAAATTTGTTGCTGATTGTGTTCGCTTGTACGCTGGTGTATGCCGGTTCTGACCTTCTGGGTGACCAGTCTCTGTCGCTGCCTCATGCTATCGCAGAGTTAGCTCGCGACCTTCGGTACATCGAGGCCGCGCTACTTGCCGTAATGCTCTCGCTGTTTGTGCGCTATCGAATCTCGATCGGGAAAAATCTTCGGGGTTTGATTGTTGGGTATGCGTTTTGGGTCGGTATTAATGTCATGATCTTGTCTATGTGGTTTCTGCCGGGACATCAAGCCTCTGTCCCTCTGAGAAGAGCGCTTCCCCCAGCGTACCTCATAACCCTCTTGATTTGGTGCTCGGCGCTGTGGGCTACGCGGCCTGAGCCAGTCTCGCCCGCTGAGAACGAAGTGGAACGGGATTACCAAATTCTTGCAGCGAGAACTCGATCTATGCTCGCTCGCGTTTCCAATGGCCTCGTGAAGGCGATGAGGCCATGATCGGACCATTTCTAGCCTTCGTGCTGGGCATGGTGATCCTGGCATTGGCTTTTTACATCCTTGCGTGCTCGTCGCCTAAGACATCAAAACCGGCTGTAACCGTAGACGATTATGCAAAGGCACGCGAAGGCCTCGAGCTGGTGCTCTTCGAAACCGCCGCGATCGAGACGATCTGTTCGGTGGAAGACCTGAACTTCATCGCGCGCGCTGGCAACGACGATGTCCGGCGCTTGTTTTTAAAGGAGCGCAAGAGACTCGCTCTGCTGTGGCTTCGGAAGACTCAAAAGGTAGTCGCCCAGTTGATGGATCTACATTTGAGACTGGCCAGCTATACGTATGATCCCAATCCGGGCTTCGAGCTTGAGCTGAACGCCAAGTATGGCGCTTTCGTGGTGCTGTCCAATATCGTTCTGCTCGTGTTGTGGGTCGCCGGTCCATTTAAGGGCAGGCGCAGCATTGCTTACGCCATCCGTACCAGCGGGCATTTTTGCATGGTGTTCAGCCTCCGCCTTGAGCGACTAAACCCAACGCGTCTCGGTTCCAGTCGCGAATCTTTGGTACACTGACAGGCCGCGCTCAGTCTTCAATACCTAAAGGCCGGCTCCTTTACAGAAGGCGTGACGCATTAATGCTATGTAATCGTTGGCATTGGATTAGCGAGATTGGAGGGAGGTTGACTGCCATCCTTGGGACCTAACGAGATTTCACGATCAACAAGCAAGTCCATCTCACCTGGAGAACGGCTCAAACACGTTCGTGCACAACTAGGAATAACCACGCGCGAGGTTGCGGTTTTCAGCAAACTGATTGCGGAAGCAGAAGGCAACAACGAATTCTTGATATCGGGCCCGTGGCTGACCCAAATTGAGAATGAGAGAACATCTCTGCCCAGCATTTACAAGCTCTTTACTCTGGCTAGCATCTACGGATTGAGCTATGCAAGGCTGCTCGCTCTATACGGCGTGGACCTAACAAAAATCAAAATGTTTCACGCGCGAATTCCCATTTCGAAGACTCACCTTGCGCAACATGAAGCGGACGAGCATGCAGCTACTTCTCTGGAGCTTCCCGTGCGCTTCGACGCGGGTTTAAATTTGAGCAAAACGAATCTACTCTCGCGCATGATCGAGACCTGGGGCAAAGTACCTCTCGAATTTGTTCAACATCTTGACCTGCGGCATCGTCTGTATGGTCTTATCGGATTCAGTGATTACACCCTCTATCCGCTCTTGCGACCGGGGTCGTTTGTTGAGATCGATCCAGAACTCAAAAATGTGGAGCAGCGTTCAACGCGATCCGAGTTTGACCGCCCGATTTATTTTGTCGACCTTCGAAACGAATATGTTTGCTCGTGGTGCGAAGTATTGGAAGATAAGCTGCTCCTGCTTGCTCATCCTCTCTCGCCAGTCAAAAGCCGCTCGGTGGCATTGTCAAAGGATGCTGAGATCATTGGCCAGGTAACGGGCGTGGCGATGCGGATTGGGATTTCCCTTCCTGAAACGATCGAGAAGATTTCAGGAACGCCATCGCAATCTTAATGTTCGACCGGAACAGGTCAGCGGCCATTTGATCGCAGACGGATGGCACGGCGGTATTGTACGCCTGCAAGTTTTCCCAGGCACTCAATGTATTTTGGTAATCTTTGTGCGTTGACCGAATGAAGCGATCGATTTGCACAACCAAAGACTCTAACGGCGACAAGACGAGAGAATAGAACAATTCTTGGTGGCATGCGGTCAGCGCCCCGCTCGCCGCAGATTCTGAAAAAGAAGTCGCTAGACCGTGATGGTGATATTCTCCCGTGCTGAAGTCCCTTAACGAGGACAAGTATAGAAGCCTGGCGAAATCACTGCCCATCTGCGCCAAGGTCCGATTTTTTAGGTCTTCCTTCGCCGCCTCAATGTCCATTCGCTTCGGTCGGGATTCCATGTCGGCGAATATTACGTCAGAACGAACCGCTAGGGAAGTCCGGAGGCCAGGCGTCATGCCGGACAAAGCGGCGGAGGAGTACGATAATGCTAAAGCCGTGTTAAGGCCATTGGAGCATCGTCACCCAGCAAGTACATGAATCCTCAGCCACAAGACGGGAAATAGGTTGTCCGTCGAGGTCGGAGTCCTCGCCATTTTGCAGCACACTTCCGGCAAGCAGACTTCTGGGCCGGAATAATTTCGCGAGTTGTCGGCAAACCGGAAGTTGAAACGGCGAGGCTTGCACTCTTCGATTGAAGCATCTCGCACTCGCGGGACCTGACCGAAGCTACGGTGAGGAAGGAAGGGCTGAAGGTGCGGGCGCGACCGGGGTACTACCTTGCGGGACCCGAGAGCTGAGCATCCGTCAGATTGCAAGGTGCGAGGATGGCCACGTCTCCGGTAAGCCGACTTCCATGCTAAGTCCGTGTCAAAAGGGCGAACCCTTCCTCGCGCGCTTGGGTGGAAGCACGGGAGAGAAACTCCTTAGGGCTATTCCGCTCGCGCTCCTAGTCTCGGAGAGTGGTTCGCAGAAGCGCAGTCGGGTGCTAAGTTAGAAATTAAGCTTTAGGCCGAGCTGCATGACGCGGTTCGGTTCGCCAATGGCGATCACCGTTGCCGAGGACGGCAGCGAAGCTGAGACGCAGCAAGTCTGCGCGAAATGGTTGAGGCTTTGCACGCTCGGCGAACCGGTGGTGGCGTTGCGCGGGTTTTCCCAGTTGGCGTGGTTCAGCACGTTGAAGAATTCTGCTCGGAACTGGAGCTTGAAGCGCTCCGTGATGCCGAAGTCCTTCAGCAGACCCGAATCCAGATTCCAGAAGTTTGGCCCCTGAACGATGTTGCGGCCATTGCCGTTCTGACCGGGCGGCGGGATGCAAAAAGATGTCTGCGTCCCGATGACGTTGACGCAGTTAAAGTTTGGGTCAGCGGTGAATTGGCTGGCGTTGTACATCACAGGCCCTTCCACCCCATTGACGAACTGTATGTGGCCCTTATCGAGAGGGCCTTTCACCTGTGCGAAGCTGACGTGCGCTCCATTGGTCGTGAGCGAACCGCTCGTGATGCTGTATGGCTCGCCGCTCTGGTATGTGAAGATGCCGGTGTAGGACCAACCCCCGATGATCTGGTTCGCCCACCTCGGTGCAGTCGAAGCAAACCTCTTACCCTTCCCAATCGGGAATTCGTACAGCACGTTCGCCAACAGCACGTGCCTATTATTGAAGTCCGAAAGTGCGCGATCCAAGCGCCAGTTGTGCGCCGGTCGGATCGATGGACATGTCGTCAATCGACTTGCTAAACGTGTAAGAAAAGCCCAAATCCAGGCCCTGTTCGAAACGGCGCCGCACGGCGACAAACAAACCGTGGTAATAAGAGTCACCGCCCGAATCCTGAAAGAAGATCTGCCCGAACTGGGGATTGGGCCGGAAAAAATTCCTCGGGAGCGCGCTGTTCGCTGCGCTGTTCGGATCCCAGAACGTGCCAGTGCCGGTCAGACCGTCCACAAAATTGGCAAAACTCCCGATGCTGAATGTGTCAAAGTCAGATGTCCTGCCGTTCAGGTTGGACCCGGAATCCCCCGACGTGCTGCCCGTCAATTGGAGGAGTAAACTCGGAACCGTCGCCCCGGGGCACGGGATGACGGGCCCGCTGGGGTTTTTGGGCTCGAGGAGAGTTGTGCCGTCGACGAAGGTACAACCAAGAGCCCGATTGTGGACGCCAATGTTGAAAGCGTTGAGGAAGCCCGATCCGTTGATCGAAACCTGGTTCAAGTCATAGGCCCTGTAGAGGTGGGTTCCGCGCTTGCCGATGTAGCCGATTTCAGCCACGAAATGTTTCGGAAGCTCGCGTTGAATCGTCAAATCCCATTCGTGAACGGAGGGATTCTTGATGTTCGGATCGAAGGCGCCAACAGCTGGAGCGCCGCTTGCGGCCTGCTGCTTGGGCGACACTGCCACCGAAGGGGTAGTGGTCGGAGTCGGAACAGTGACGGGAAACCCCGTGGAGATTCGGCTGGTGTTGCCGGTGGCGGTAATCCCATTTGGGAGCACGCAGCCGGAGGTCGTGGTTGCGGCCCCAGACGAGTTAATCGTCGTTATGCAGTTCAGCAAGAAGCCTGGCATCTTTCCTGCCATCGCCGTCACCTGGAATGTGGACAAGGTGTCGAACAGCCACGCATAGCCCACACGGATGGAAGTCTTCTGGTCCGGCGACCACGCAATTCCCACGCGCGGACCGACCGAGGCGATATTGTTGTTCTTGAACCAGCGGTTAGCTTTCACGTACGCCACGTTGCCCGCCGATCCATCAGGAAAGACGTTTGGGACAAGAGACTGCTTGGCATCGTATGGCGCGGGGTTGTATTCCCACCGCAGACCCAAATTAAGGGTCAAGTCCGGGCGCAGCTTCCATTCGTCTTGAACGTAGGAATCGTACTGGTGCGCGCGTGTGTAAACCGTCGCGAAATTCGTGCTCGCATAAGTGTCGCCGCCGAAGTTGGCGAGAAAAGCCTGCTGGATGCGGCTGGGAATCCCTGCCAACTCATCGATGGCCTGCTGCAATCGATTGATGTCGGTTGAGTTCGCGCACGTAGGGCAAGTGGTAGCCGGGCCCGGCACAGGGATATTTTTGAAATTCCCTCTGCGATTCTGGCGGTTGAATCGAATGATTGGCTGGACCACGCTGCCCCCGAAGAAGCCGCGGCTGTCATTGTGAATGTAGAACCGGAAGTTGATTCCGGCGCGAAGGGTGTGTTTGCCGCGGACCCACGTGACGTTGTCCACGATCTGGGGCGTGGTGATCGCGCGTTGCGTGTGCGGCGAGAGGCAGTACGGCGCGTCGACGTTAAGAGTCGATCCCAGCACGCAATCATCAGCCCAGATGGGCACCTTTTGCGGATTCGGAAAATTGGGGTTGGACTCGCCGAAGGTGAATTGAAACGCGAAGCGGTTGAAACCGGCGGTGAGCTCGTTCACTAACGTTGGCGAGAAATTGTGACGGTAACTGATGGCCAGGTTCTTGCCCAGCCGGTTCACCTCGCCAAGCGGCGGGAATCCGGGATACACCGCAGGCCGTGCGTTGAGGAAGTCGCCCTGCTTGGTATCGAACGTATTTTGCAGCCAGCGGACGAAGATGCTGTCATTGGGACCGAAAGTATGATCCACGCGTACGTAGTAGTTCGGCCCTTTGAACTGGGAAGGCGGGTTCCAGTTGAATCCGGCTTGATTAAGACCGTCCCCGAGATTGAAAGCGTTGGCTGCCGGCAGGCTATTCATTAGCGCCAGCACCGCTTGATCTCCGCCGATTCCTTGTGGATCGTTGGCTTTGTCGAAGATGTCATAGGTGCCCACGCAGTTGCCCACGATCGTCGTGCTACACATCGGAACGCCGGGCTTCAGGTTGCCATTGGCGTCTACTAGAAGCGGTGAATTGCGTGTGACCGTTGCGCCGCCTACGTTGATCGATCCGCGCACGTACCGGAACTTCCCGGTACGTGCCAGCGAGGTGTAGACTGTCGGCGCTCCGAAGCCGGCGACGCCTACGTTAGTGGCAGAGATGGGCTCCGTCTGATTGATTTGGTTGTTCTGAAAGCTGCCAAAGAAGAACGTCTTGTTCTTGATGATGGGACCGCCCACGGCAAAACCATATTCGTGCAGCTTCAGTTCCGGGCGCTTCTTGCCTTCGTAATTGCTGAACCACTCGTTGGCGTTGTACACCGTGTTCCGATTGAAGTAAAACACCGACCCGTGAAGAGCGTTGGTGCCGCCCCGGGTGGCCACGATCACATTCGCCCCGCTATTGCGTCCATCTTCGGCCGTTGCGCCCAGTGTCACCGTCCGAAACTCCTGCACGTTATCGGGATTCAGCCGCTGGATATTCCCCTGTGGATTGGGCACCGTGGACTCATTGGCGTCAATGCCGTCAATCGTGACGTTATGAGCGCGGTCTCGTGATCCAAAGACGTGCGTCCCAGAGCCCGCGCCGTTCGTCGTGCGTTGCACCACTCCTGGATCCAGCGTTAGCAGGGCGAGCGGATTGCGCCCGTTGAGCGGCAGGTCCTGCACCTGTTTTGTATCCATGATTTCGCTCACCGTGGCGTTGGAGGTTTCCAGCCGCTGATAGTTCGATTCGACTACCTCCGTCTGGCTGACTGTACCAACTCTTAGGGTAACGTCCACAACCAGCGGCGTGCCTACCGTCAGGACGTTGTGAACGCTGGAAAAGACTTGGAACCCGGTTAGCGTCACGGTGATGGTGTAGCTCCCGGGAGTCAGCGATGCGAACGAATAATTGCCCGAGCTCGTCGTGTTTTGCACGAACACCAGCCCGGTCCCTTCGTTCTTCGCCTCCACTTTGGCGCCGGCTACGACAGCGCCGGACGAATCGATTACGGCTCCATTGATCGATGACGTACTGACTTGTGCAGAAGCGGAAGGAACGCCCAAAAGCATCAAGACCAAAAATAAGACAGCATGCTTTCTTGCCACGGAACACCCCCATCCCTTATCCGCAGAATGCGGAGAGCCCAGGTAGACGAGCGCGAACGGCAACCGGGCCTGCCAAACTGCGATGTTACCGGCGTTTTTACCCTGCGAATTCGATTTAGTCAACATCAGGATTCAACCATCGGGTGCGTTGAATAGGAGCTACGCCGCACAGCAAGTTGTAACCAGAGCAGTTGTGTTGGATTCTCCACGCCCAGACAGATTTAGTATCAAACATGCGAAGAGCCAGGAGTGCCCTAGCTTTCCAAAAGCCCGTTCTGGGATCGACTAGTTCACTCAAACTGACCGAATACCGATCGGGGTGCCGATTTTTGCCGCCAAATTCGACCTGCTATACTGCTCGTTTGCCATGGCCGCGAAGTCCCGATCCAGCAAGCGCTCCAAACCAAAATCCGCACGCGTGCGCGCGATTGCTAGAGCGGAATTGCCTACTCGCTATGGGCGTTTCACCATTTACGGGTTCCGGGGACGGGGATCGCAAGAGGAGGCGGTCGCTTTGGTGCGCGGAAATTTGCGTGGAAAATCGGCGCCGCTGGTGCGCGTGCATTCGCAATGCCTCACCGGGGATGTGCTGACTTCGTTGCGCTGCGATTGCCGCGCGCAACTGGAGCTTTCGTTGCGGGCAATTGGCCGCGCTCCGTCCGGAGTTTTGTTGTACCTGCCGCAGGAAGGGCGCGGCATCGGTTTGATGAACAAGCTGCGCGCCTACGAACTGCAAGATGGTGGGATGGACACGGTGGAAGCAAACGAGTCGCTGGGATTTGCCGCGGACGCGCGCGACTACGATTTTTCAGCGAAAATCCTGAAGCAACTCGGCGCCACGAAAATTCGCTTGCTTTCCAACAACCCCGAAAAAGTGCGGCAGCTTGAGCGCGCTGGTATACGCGTCGTCGAGCGAGTTCCCTGCCAGCCGCGCGTCTCCAAGATTTCCCGCGCCTACATGCAAACCAAAAAAACAAAAATGGGCCATCTGCTCGAGGGCATGTGAAACGGCGCATCGGGGCTCGTTGGCGCAGGATAAGCGTGTTTGTAAATAGGAATTGATGAAAACTTTCAACATTGCGGTCATCGCCGGAGATGGCATCGGAAAAGAAGTTGTTCCCGAGAGTATTCGCGTGCTCGAAGCGGCGGGGCGGCGTTTCGATTTTCGCTTGCATTGGCACGCGTTTGACTGGAGCTGCGAAACGTACGCGCAAACCGGAAAAATGATGCCGGACGACGGCCTGCGGCAATTGCGGCCCTTCAACGCTATTTTCCTCGGAGCTGTTGGCCACCCGAGCGTTCCCGATCACGTCTCGTTGTGGGGGCTTCTGATTCCCATCCGGCGCACCTTCCGGCAATACGTCAATCTTCGCCCGGTGCGCCTTTTTGAAGGAATCGAATCGCCATTGAAGAACTGGAAGCCCGGGGAAATCGATTTCACCATCGTTCGCGAAAACAATGAGGGGGAGTATTCAAACATTGGCGGGCGCCTCTACGAAGGCACCGAGGACGAAATGGCCGTGCAGCAAACTGTTTTCACGCGGCGGGGCGTGAATCGCGTGCTGCGTTTCGCTTTCGAGTTAGCTCGCAAGCGAAAAAAGCATTTGACCTCCGCGACCAAATCGAACGGCATCATCCATACGATGCCCTTTTGGGACGAATGCTTTCATGCCATGGCGGCTGAATATCGGGACGTCCGCACGGACCAGTATCACATCGACATTCTCACCGCGCACTTCGTCCGCCATCCCGATTGGTTCGATGTCGTGGTGGGCTCCAACCTTTTCGGAGACATACTCTCGGACCTCGGTCCCGCGGTGGTTGGCTCCATCGGCATCGCTCCCTCCGCGAATCTCAATCCGGAAAACGAATATCCTTCCATGTTTGAGCCGGTGCACGGCTCGGCCCCGGATATCGCGGGAAAAGGCATCGCCAATCCGATTGGGCAGATATGGTCCGGCGCGATGATGCTGCGCCATCTCGGAATTCCCGATGCTGCGGATGGTGTTGAGAATGCGATTGCGGCAATTCTGGCGCAAGCAAAGATTCGTACTCCCGATATCGGGGGAAACGCGACGACGCGGGAGTTGGGCGAAGCGATTGCGAGCCAGGTCAGCGGAGCGTAGCGCGCCCTTCGATCGGTGCTGAATTCACCGACCAACCGCCGGAATGGCGCAGAGCAAGCAGAAGACGAGGAGAAACGCACGAAGGCGGCCGGTCATCGGGAGTCATCGCAGCCTATCACTAACCGCCGCCGACAAACTGCACAATCTCGTAGCGGTCGCCACGTTCCACGAGCGTTTGCGCCCATTGCGGCCGCGGCAGAATTTCCAGGTTGCGCTCGATGGCCACGCGCCCGCCGTCGAGCCCAATCTCGCGCAATAAGTCCGCCACGCTCGCGCCCGGTTTGGCGCTGCGAGCTTCTCCGTTCACCGATATTGTGATTGAGGTCTCCAAAGATTCATCCTGCCGCGGGAACTTTCGGTTTGGCGCGCAATTGAAAGTGCAAGCGCGCCTGAGCCCTGCCGTTGTTGGCTTCAATAACCAGCGCGCATTCTGAGCCGGCCAGCCGCGGCATGTCAAAGGCAAGCTGCGCTTTTCCATCCAGCCCGGTCGCGGTGGAATACTGCGCAGGCTCGGCCGCACCCTCGATGTGGGCCGTCACGCGCGCGCCGGAAACCGCCGCCCCATTTTCCTTCTGTGAAACCCGGACTTGCAAGGTAGCGCGCCTTCCGGCGAGCCAATTCTTGGCGTTCAGCAATTCTAGCGCCAGGGAATCGCGCGCGCTGTCCGCAGAAGCCTTAGCTGGCGCGGCGGGCACGGTGTGCTGCGCCAACTTCAAAGTGCCGGAACGTAACTCCTCCACTATCGCGTGATGCTGCGCGCTGACCCTCTGTTTCAACTTTTCTTCCCGCGCGGCATCAAGCGGAAGCAAGTCAAAATAACTGTTCGCGCGTCGGTGGAGCACCCGGCCACAGTGATACACCATGGTGTCGATGACGGCGTGCGACGTGCCGCGGTCTTCGGTCTGCACGTGGTACAGCGTCTCGCCGATTTTCACGTTCGAGTTGTGACCGAACAACATCTGGGAAAGCGCTCTCTCGACCGCCGGCGGCCAAACCGCACCGCTTCGCGCCGCATTTGACCGCTTGCGGCCGAATCGTTATTATACCTTTTCGCCCATGAGTGGTTCCGGCCTACATGCCTACGCACCGCTTCTCATATACCTGCTGCTAGCCACTGCGCTGGCGGGCGCGCTCACCGCCGTTTCCGTGCTGATAGGATGGCGGCGCCCCAATCGCGCCAAACAACAAGCTTACGAGTGCGGGATGGAACCCACGGGCGACGCGCGCCAGCCTTTTTCCGTGAAGTTCTACCTTGTGGCTATGGTCTTTATCTTGTTCGACGTAGAAGCGATCTTCCTGTACCCCTGGGCGTACATTTATCGGGACATGTTCAAGATATCGCACAGCTTCGGAGTCTATGGCTTCGTAGAGATGCTCGTTTACATCGCCATCCTTTTGGTCGGGTATATTTATCTCTGGAAAAAGGGCGCGTTCGACTGGCACAAGGCATAAATAGTCGGCGCATCTGGGGAATTCGGGAACTGTGACGGAGAACAGCA
>WNFD01000530.1_pt1 | contig 44458 bp, 40 predicted proteins | sample 5400491 | NCBI WGS metagenome assembly WNFD01 (sample SAMN13153343, study PRJNA577476) | soil metagenome | isolation source: 120 cm saprolite under Douglas fir tree site 2 hole 2 replicate 2 | place: USA:California | collected 2015-04-18
TCGCAAAGGGCAAGAGGCCCGTGATCGGCTCCGGCCGCGTGCCTTGGAACTTCCAACAACTGCGGGGCTTCAGCGAGGAAATGAGGCGGCGAGGACTGACGCCTTCGGCTCGGCTGTTATCGTTGGAACTGCGCGAACCGGAACTTGACGCTGCCCAGGCACTGAAGCTCAGCCCGGGCGAGCAGGTTTACGCGGTCAAACGCCTTCGCTTTGTGAATGGAGAGCCGGTCGCGGTTGTGACGAGTTTTCTTCCAGCCCGACTTTTTGCGGGGATCGATAAGCAAGATTTGGAAAAGCGGTCACTCTATGACATCTTCGAACGTGACTATAATCGCAAACTGCACTGGGCGGAAGAGAGCCTGGGCGCGGTGATTGCAAGCGCAGACGATGCGCACGTACTTCAGGCCGAGCCCTCCAGCGCCCTTCTCCTGATCAAAGAAACCACATTCGACAGCCAAGAAATTCCAATTGAGTACAGTGTTTCGCTCCTTCGTGGCGACCGCTACACCGCCTCCGTGATTTCAGTTCGCAAGAATAGTAAATGATCGTTGCGCTAGGCTTTTTTATCTGTCTCTGGATCCGCAAATCCCAATTGTGGCATGAATTCCGTCCGCTGCATTTCGGTATTCAGAGATTTGACCATTCCTGACATCGGAGCATGGGCCCCAGAGCTCAAGCCGCCCATATCGGCACATGCAGTCCATAGCTCTCCCGTTGGCGCCGTCAGGCTAGGGGTCTCCGCTGCACGGCTGCATGAATCTCAGCCCTCGCCAGAACATCGACCACCGCACCAGCATCGCCGATGGTGCCGGTTCGGAATCCTAGGCCAGGATTCACCGCGTGTACGCGCTTCCGTTCAGAAGTGCCAAACAACGCCGCCGCCGACAAAAATATTGTGTTGGCGACTCTTGCCCGTGTTTACATTCAGTTGCGGCACTCCCGACCAGAAGTCCCGAGCTTCCCCGCGTAGGCTGAATCTGTGGAAGATCTTAACATCGAGTCCGAGGCCTGCTTGGAGTACGCTGGTGGTAGTCCCTGTCTTGCCGAGGTTTGCACCCCCAAACAGAAGCGTGGAACTTTCACCGAAATGAGCGAATCCGCCACCAAAACTGACCCAAGGAGAAACTGCCTGATCGGAAAAGATGTTCAACCGTGCTGCCGGAGTCACAAAGTAAGATGAGAACTTTTGGGGAATCACGTTCTGTGCGGCGTGCAGATCCTCGTCGGGGATACCTACAAACGGGACTTCCAGGTAGAGAGACAGCGGACCCGCATCTATGAAACGCCTCGCATAATTAACTTCGAAGGTCAATCCCTTGCCGAAGCGCAGGTCCGGATCAAAAGAGGGGGCACCTTGGATGCGTTGATGGCTGATGAAAGTGCGCCCGAGGATGCCTGACAACTCGTTCTTTTGCGCCGACGCTTGTACCGCGAAAGTACAAACTGCCATCAGTGCCCCGATGGTGAGGTGTTTCAGCGACATTTGCTCCTCCTGAAGTCGTCTGTTCGTTGCTAAGCAAGTTTCCGGCAAGCTCAGCACGGTCGAGCTTTTCCAGTTCCGTATCTTCCACAACAGTTTTCCGTTTTACTGCCGAATATGACCCAGCTTCACTACGGTTCTTCTGCGTTACTGGCTGGAGAATTCAATTATGTTGACCGTGCCAACCACCCGCCAGTGTCAGACGGAGTGCGGCCCCCAATTCCTGCCTTCCCGATGGCCGGGGAGCGCCGGGGAGCGGATGACTCAGCCAAAGGCCTGGAAGCTGCTAAGCCGCAAAGTGCATAAAACATCGCCGCATTCGCCGGGATTTGCAAATTGAAATCGACGAAACTGTGGAGCAGGATTCCCGTACAGCCCAACAAACTGGCGAGGGACAGCGCTCCGTCCCACTTGAATTCCCAGCGACGGGAGGTCGGTAGCCCGTGTCGGTAGAGGCGCACGAGAAACCATAGCATCAGGCCAAAGCCGAGCACACCGGTCTCCACCAGCAGCTGCGCATAGTCGTTATGCGCTTCATTTACGAAAAGGTTCGTATAGAAGCTGCGGTAACTCGGATAGACTGTTGGGAAGGTTCCCAAGCCCCAGCCTGCAACCGGCCGCTTGAAAAACATTCGCAAGCTGTCCTTGGTGATGTCCAGACGAATGCCGGGACTGAGATCTCCGAGACGCCCCAGCACTTCTCCCTTACCTAAGAAAACCAGCAGGGCCAGAATAAAGACGCACACCGCCATTGATCCCAGCGCTATGCGAGGACTTTGCCTCTTGCCAAGAGTCAGCGCTGCGAACAATACCATCTCGAGAACGAAAGCAAGCATTCCCCCTCGTGAGCCGGAAAGGAAAATCGTGCTGGCCATCAATACCGTGCAAAAGCCGACTAAGACTCGCTTTCCCCCTCTCAGGAGATGTCCCATGCCGAGCACAAAGGGAATTGGCACCAACATCTCCATCAGGCCGGCATAGTGGTCGTGGTTGACGTAACTGCCATAAATTGAGCCGTGAAACTGTGGACTATGGACCCAGAAAATTTTGCCGTTGGAGGTCAACTCCTGGGCGAGCGCAAAAAAGGCATAAAAAGCCCCGAAGATAACCATTACCAGGACGAATATTTTGCGAGCGCCTTCTTGTCTGACGGATTCCGCTCCAATCAGCAGCACGATCCCATACGAGACGTACTGAAGTGCTTCATACTTAGTGACGTACCCGTAGGCGGAGCGGCGCAGAGCAATTTGCGCGACGATGAGCCCGAAAAAGAGCAATGCTGGCAGGTACAGGGGGTTCTTCGATAGCTCAATCTCCTTGGAGATGAGCTTCTCTCCCGCCCAAACAATGAACAGCAGTGCTGCACCAGCCTCGAAGGCGAAAGTCGTCCATTCATAGACCGCCCCGAAGGCCAATACCGCAAAAATCAAGAGGGCGCAAAAGCCGAGAACGAGAACCCTTTGCAGGATTCCTGACTCGCGGCCTCCATGGTGCTCCACATCAATCGACTCAGTCGTATCGACGCTGGCGTACGAGGATATTCTCAACTTGCCGTTCCTTATTCTACTTTCTCAACTAGCTTGAGATCGTCGATCCAAAGCTTGCCTCGGATCAGGGGGCCCGCAGGTTGTCGGGTAATTTTCAACAACACTAGATTGGTGTTCGGGCCGGTCTGAAATCGTGCATGTTGCGCCCGCCAAGGATTCGTGCCAAGTAAATCATCCATGAGAACGTATGAAGTATTGGTATAAGCATCCCCGATCGCAAACCGCGGGCCGCTGGCACTGTCGATGTCTTCCGTTTTGTACTCCGCACTAAACTCGTAGTTGGTGTTTGTTTTTACCGGGACGAATTGAAGGATACCGGCATCGCCTGGATTGTGACCGTCGAAGGTGACCGACAGGGATCGTGTTCCGTTGAAAAAAACGCTAGTGTCTATGGCCAAGGTTGCGTGGGGGTTCGATTCGTACCACCAGTCAAAGCCACCGTTCAGCACGGTCTCCTCAAATCCCCCATTTACGACCAGGTTCTCAGGAGAAGGAAGATAGGGCTGAAGAGAGCGATTGACCCCGGCCATTTGTTGCCATGCACTTTGTGCCGCTGTGACTTCCTGCTTCGCGATGAGAAACCGAAAATAGGGAAATGCGAGTTTCGTCGAAAACTCCTGATTTAATGCAATCAGATGGTTCCAGACGTTTTCCGCGGCGGCAACCTCCTGTTCGGAGATGAGCCGACGCAGAAACGTCAAGTATAGTTCCGGTCTTCGCGGCAGCGCCTGATCCAGAATTTGATTCGCGTCCCCAGTTGCACGCCAACAGAGCTGGAGAGCAGGCTCAACCGCGTCAGGATCGTTTGCAAGTACAACGCGAAAATTACGAAGTGCCCTTTCCTGATCACCCTGAACCAAGAAGAAGTTCGCGGCCTCCCAAGCGACATGCGGAGTCGTCGGATCCGCTTTCACAGCCTGCTCGACACTTTGTTCCTGCTCGGTGGTGCGGCCGGCCACTTGATAGGCACCTGCTAAGTCGAGCCAGTACCGCGCGACGTAGGGGTTCAAATCCACCGCTGTCCGATAGCTGGCGATGGCATCATTGAGATTTGTGCCTGACAATGCCAGACTTCGGCCGAATAGTTCGCGATATTCAGCGTTCGATGGTTCCAGCCGAGTGGCTTTGTTGAGATTCGGGAGAGTCGGGGTCGTTGCTAGGTGGGACGCGAGGTATGCCCGCAGAGCCAAGTGTAGATACAAGCCCACGAGAACCAAGCAGACGCCAGCGAAAGAAAACTTCCGGAGCGGCGACCGCAATTCAATCGGCATCTGATCCATACGGGTGAGGGTACCTCGCACGCCGTACACAAGTTGCAGTGGGTCCCGTTAAGAAACTTTGCTGGCGGGCGTCGTCTCATCCTGCGGCGAGGCCTCATCGTAATAGCGCGCGTATAGATTGCCGTACGTGTAGTAGTAAGCGTCGCCCGAACGGAGATCAAGCGCGTTTAGGACAATACCCATAATCCTCGCATTGACCTGCAGCAGCAGGTCACAAGCGCGCCGAAGGGCAGCTTTTGTAGTTTTCCCCGAGCGCGCGACCAGGATGACTCGGTCCGCCTCGGGAGTCAGAACCACTGCGTCGGTCACGGATAAGCACGGAGGTGTATCAATGATTATGTGGTCGAACTCATTTCGCCAGCGTGTGATGTGATCTTTCATGACGCTCGAGCCGAGTAACTCCGCAGGCTGCGGCGGAACTGGGCCTGCTGGCATAATCCACAGGTTCGGTACTTGAGTAAACTGAACGATCACATCGTCGATCTTGTCGACTCCGCTTATAACGCTGCTCAGGCCACCACGAGACCGAAAGCCAAACAGCTTATCAATGCCGGGCCGACGGAGGTCCGCATCTATGAGCAACACGCGGCCGCCGCGCTGCGCCAAGACTAGCGCTGAATTTGCGCTGATGGTAGTTTTCCCCTCTTGTGGCAAGGCGCTAGTGACAAGTATCACTTTGGGCGGTGCACCAAACGAGGAGAGAAGAATCGAAGTGCGAAGCGCTCGGTATGCCTCCGCTGCTTCTGACTTCGGACGCACGTATGTCACCAGCGCCGGCGATTCAGACTTCTCGATATTGACCGACACTGTGCTAAGCCGTTTACGAGAGTGGCCGTTCTTTGAAAGCTGTAGTGGTATTGTCCCAAGCGCCGGCAGCGTCGAAATCGCGCTAACCTGTTCCATATTCCTGATGCTGGTGTCCAGACTCTCCAGCACAAATGCGAGTCCAATACCGCAGGCAAGGCCGAGCAGAAGGCCTATCTCGATGTTCCGGGGTACGTTAGGTTTGATGGGATAGGTAGGAGTCCGTGCGACGTCTACGACGCGAATATTGCTCGATCTCAGGCCTGCGCTGACACCCGCCTCCTTGAGCCGTTGCAGAAGATCCTGGTATAGCTGTCGGTTCGCTTCCGCATCGCGCTTAAGGACCGAGTACTCAATCGCGCTTTCGTTGAGTCGGTTAGCCTCCCGCTTTTGCTGTTCGAATGCGGTCGTTAGCAAATTCTCCCGCTGAACTGCGGCCAAATACTCGTCGTGGATCTCATTCTGCATTCGTGTTTGTGCGGTTGTGATTTCCGTACGAACCTGTTTGAGCTGATTGTTCAGTTCGGCAACCTTGGGATACCCCGGACCGAATTGGGTTGTAGCTTGTGCGTATTGGGTATTGAGCTCGGCCTCCTTTTCACGTAACCTTTCCAGCATAGTGCTCGCCCCTTCGCGGGACGTTTTGGTGAATGCGGCAGGGTCTCCAGCCTCGGCGAGCCTGTAATTGGACTCTTTCTGAATCCGATCTGTCTGCGCTCCAGTTAGCTCTTTGTTCAGTTCATCTAGTTTGGCGGTTACAATGTTCTGCTTCTCGTCTACTCCGAGAATGCTGTGGTCCTTCTGGTAGCGAACAAGTTTCTCTTCGGACGTCTGGACTTTCATCTGCAGATCTGCCAGCTCCGTCGAAAGCCACACGGAGGTCTGGGTGACGGATTCGTATTTTGTCCTGAAGTTTTCCTCGACGAATGTTCTCACCAACGCGTTGGCGATTTCGGTCGCCAAGCGAGGGTCTGGATGCGTATAGCTAATTTGTACAAGCCGGGAGTTCGGAATCAATTGGACGCTTAGTCCACCGCGAAATGCGCCTAGCAAACCAGCTGCTCTCGCCGGATCAGGTTGCATGCTCGAAACTCGAACGGAGTTTTCAGCATGCGCGCCTGTTGCACCCGCAAATGTCGGATTCTCATCGAGGTGCATGGCTTCGATCACCTTCATGGCAAGAGCATCGCTACGAAGAATCGCGGCTTGGGTTTCAAGAATTACGTCGTATTGATAGTCGAGAGGACTATTCCCGAAATCCTTGAATCCCAAAACATTCTGACTTTCCGGAAAAATCGCAACTTTCGACGTTGCCTGGTACAGTCGGGTCGTGTTGAGTGTAGTAATTACGGAAAGGGCAAAAATGATGACTAGCGTGGCCGCTACGGTCCATCGGCGCTTCTTTAGAATCCGCCAGTAGTGCAGCAGAGGACTTTCTTGTTCAGCAAGATAGGGGTAGGGAACGTGGTGACTTTTTCCAAAGACTGGAAGGTCGATCGGTTCTAGCGCTTCCGCCTCGCCTGAATTGTTGCGCCCTGACTGCAATTCCATCAATTAAACCTCAGAAATCTCGCCCGTGGCATTATCGCGCTTTGCGAACGAACGTTGTCTAAGAATATGCGAATTTTAGCATCTTCTCTCCAATTTTCACCGTACAACTTTTAGCAAAGATCGTTGTGTTCTTCACCGGGGTAAGGAAACATGCCCGCTGCAGTCGTGCGCGTCCCGGAACTACGGCATAGATTCGCGCGCGCAAACTTGGGTAGAAGCTCACGACGTCACTTCTTTCGAACTCTCTGTACACCGGCAGACTGAAAACAAAGGGGCATATTGGGTCGTTTTTCATTCGGCCCTCATTCCTCACCGCCGGGCAGCGCTTTCGGCTGCTCCGATCCCGCAGGAAACGAGTCCACGATTCCGGTGTCAGCATGAACGTTGACATCCCACCGACAGGTGCCGGGAAGCTCTCACCTTCCCGCATACGTGCGAGTGGCTGCGTGGTGGGAGTCCAAGAATGGATCTCAATTCTCGGCGGGACAAATATGCCAGTTTTATCAGTCGAGGTTGGCCGCACCCAATCTGTGGTCGTCATGCAGCCGGCCCCATTGATGCTGGGGCCCATCACACCCCTGAGGTTGCCTTTTGAGCGCACTTGCAGCCAGATCCCGGTCATTGAGCGCGCCATCGAAACGGCAGCTCTGATCCTGGGCAGCGACCGATCCCGGGGCTACTGCTTGGAAATGATCTGCGCTGATTTCCTCGCCGGAGCCAATCCGGACAACGGAGATCCGGAGACGCTGCTGTTCTCGATCACGAGATTCTTTAAATTTCTGCCACGAGACCACAAACAGGCTTTCCTCAAGAAATTTCGCGAGGAGGCGGCATGAACGGGATAAGGCCAAAAGACACACGATTGCGGCTCGATTCCATTGCATACGAGAATCTGCGCCACCAAGTGCTGCGCCGCGATGGCTGGAGGTGTCAATCCTGTGGTGCGATGTCAAACCTGGAAGTCCACCACAAACAGTTTCGCAGTCAGTCCGGTGGCGATTCAGAAGAAAACCTGATCACCCTATGCGTCTGTTGCCTGGAGAGATGCACATCCCGAGGGGGAACGGCCAGTTCTAGGGACCCAGTCCCGCGAATTCTATTCGGTGGCATCGGGAATCTTCGTGCGCGTTTTGACACTTTGAAACAACACCTATATATTTTTTCCACCGAGCTCGGTAATCTGTTCCAGTGATGCTCTCGCAGATTTACCGCAGACTGCAGCCAACACCTTCAACCCTGACGACCGACGACTCTGCTGAGTTTTGTCCGCAAAGTGCTATATGTTTGACAAGATGTTAGAGGCAACTCCCTCGCGCGCGGTGCCGCCTCCTGCTATGGAACAGTCTGCACTTCCTCATGTCAGGATTGAACCTAGTAAAGGCTGGATCTCCCTTGGGCTCAAGGATCTGTGGCAGTATCGAGAATTGCTATTCTTTCTAGCTTGGCGCGATATCAAGGTTCGCTACAAACAGACAACCTTAGGGGCTGCATGGGCAGTTATTCAACCGCTTTTCACTATGCTCGTGTTCACGCTCTTCTTCGGAAGGCTGGCGAAGGTTCCCTCTGACGGGATTCCATATCCGTTATTCAGCTACACTGCTCTTCTTCCTTGGCAATTATTCGCCTATGCGCTCACGGAATCCAGCAATAGCGTTGTCGCTAACGAGCGCCTGATCACGAAGGTCTATTTTCCCAGGCTAGTCGTTCCACTCGCCAGCATCCTAGCGGGTTTGGTCGACTTTGCCATCGCCTTTGTCCTGCTCATCGGGATGATGGTTTGGTATGGGGTCAAGCCCACCTGGGCGGTTTTTACCCTACCCTTTTTTGTGATTTTTACGATGGCGACTGCCCTTGGGGTCGGTTTGTGGCTCTCTGCGCTCAACGTGCAGTACCGCGATGTGCGCTACACTTTGACATTTATCGTACAGTTCTGGCTGATCGCATCTCCAGTCGCCTACTCCAGCACATTGGTTCCTGCGCGGTGGCGGCCCTTTTACGGTCTCAACCCCATGGCTGGCGTCATTGAAGGTTTTCGTTGGGCGTTGTTGGGTAAAGCGCAAGCACCCGGCGCAATACTGTGGGTCTCGGTGGTGGTCGTAGGTGTCATCCTGATCGGCGGTCTATATTACTATCGTCGCATGGAGAAGACCTTCGCGGATATGGTCTAACCAAACTAATGACAGACGTAGCCATTCGTTGCGAGGGACTCGCAAAGCGGTACCGGATCGGCGAACGGGAGGCTTACAAGACTCTCCGTGGTGTAATCACGAACGCCTTCAGTTCAACCTTCCGCGGCCTGCACTCAGCTGCGCAGCGTTCGCCGAACGGTAGCGAGAGACTCAACTTCTGGGCGATCAAAGACGTTTCTTTCGAGATCAAGCGCGGAGAAGTGCTCGGGATCATCGGCCGCAACGGGGCGGGGAAGAGCACTCTGCTGAAGATCCTGTCACGCATCACTCACCCGACCCACGGCCATGCCGACATCTGGGGACGCGTAGGCTCGCTCCTGGAGGTCGGTACCGGCTTCCATCCCGAATTGACTGGGCGCGATAACATCTCTCTAAATGGCGCCATATTGGGCATGAGAAGAGCAGAGATCGCGCGTAAGTTCGACGAGATCGCGGCCTTTGCTGAACTCGAAAAGTTTATTGACACTCCGGTTAAGCGCTATTCCAGTGGAATGTACATGCGGTTGGCGTTCTCCGTAGCGGCGCATCTGGAGTCGGAGATTCTATTGGTCGATGAAGTGCTGGCAGTGGGAGATGCGTCTTTTCAGAAAAAATGTCTCGGCAAAATGGGCCAAGTCTCGCGTGAAGGTCGGACCATCGTGTTCGTGAGTCACAACATGGCGGCGGTGAGGGCCTTGTGCCACAAAGCGATTTTGATGAAAGATGGCCTCGTCGCCGCCTCTGGCATGGTCGCGGATGTGGCTGACGATTATTTGTTAGAGAGTACGTTAGGTGCGAGCGCTAAAGAATGGCGAGATCCAGCCACTGCCCCGGGCAATGAAAGCGTCCGTATTTCCTACGTACGGATAATCCCCCCGGAAGGCAGCGCGGAAATCACAATTGACACAGGTGTTCAGATAGAGATCGGTTTTGAAAACTTTCTGGAAAATATTAATCTTGGCTGCACAGTTTACGTGACCAACCGCGACGGGGTTCTTATCTTTGAATCCGGTCACCGTATCAGTTCGGATCGTGATTCCCACCGCGGTTTCTATCAGGTAGTGGGCAGAATCCCCGGGCATTTGCTTAACGCCGGCCGTTATTCCTTGGACGTGCTTTTCGGCAAGGACCAGCGATATGGCTTGCTTCGCATCGACGGGGTCGTCTCCTTCGAAGTGGAAAACACCGCTACCGGTCGGGGTTCGAACATGAGCGTCGCGCCGGGCGTCATTCGCCCACTGCTCTCTTGGTGCCACTCCTTCAAGGAAGAGTCTTCGTTGGTTAAGCAACCATGATCAGCCAAAGCGAAAAGATCTGCCTCAGATATAGGCACGTGTTGCTCTACTGTTCATTCGTCAATTCGACCGGTTAAAATATTCCGTCAAGATAGCCCAGCGGCTGCTCTGGACTTTTGGCCTATGATCGAGACAAGTGCAATGTTGGGTGGCAGCGTGACGGCTGGATCACTTCTAGCTTCTCAATTGAGCCGTTTGATTTTTGTCGGAGGCAGTCCCCGCTCGGGGACGACTTTGGTGCAAAGGGTACTGGATTGTCATCCAGAAATTTATGGAGGCCCCGAGTTTGATTTCGTTCTACCCATTGTAGATTTGTTTCAAGATATGCGTAGGTCGATCCAGTCGGGCAGGATCGATGCTATTCTGGATGAAAAGGCTCTGGTACATGCCTTCCGGGGTTTGTTAGTTGCTCTATTGTTGCCCAAACTACAGGCCGTGGGAGTCGGCTATCTGAGTGAAAAAACGCCGAGCAATGTGCTCGCATTTGTATGGCTAGAAGAATGCGCGCCCGAGACCAAGAAGATTCTGGTTGTCCGGGACCCGCGGGATGTAGTTGGTTCAATGCTGGAGGTCGGCCGCCGCCAGCGGCGCCGGCATGGTCGGGCTTCCGGGTTTGTCCGCGACCCCCTCGCTGCTGTCGATTACATGAACCGGTGCCTGAAGGCAGGCATTGCATTGGCGGCAACTAGTCCCAACTGCCTGGTGATCTATTACGAAGATATGATTTCCGATCCACTGGTCGTTGCCAACCGAATGTATCGTTTTATTGGCGTGCATGAAATAGACCAGCTAGATTTGGAAAATGAGGAATTCGAAGCCGCGCGAAACCGGGACAGCTGGATAGACTGGTCGACGCCCGGAAGTATATCTGGTGGGGTAGAAAGAGACCGTGTTGGCGTTGCCGAGCAGCAGTTGAAGCGGGGTGATTTGGACTACATCTGCGCCAAGACCATCCATCATCCGTTGCTGACCAAACGCTATTCCATTCCATCGTCGCGGTGGACGGCAGCGGCCCGTTGGTGCATTGCTCGTTCCTTGGCATTACGAATCAAAGAGGGAACGCCGGCGTTGCGGATCCTTCTTCGCCGAGCGGTTGACGGAATAGTATTATGCGTCGGCCAGCACCCGGAGTAAGTCTCGACCAATTCGAAGTAGGGTTTTGGAATGCAACAATATCATTCTTCTACCGGTACCGAGGAAGTGCAATGGCAGGAGCGAGTAGCGCGCACCTTCGATTATTTTGAGGGCATTTGCGCAGCCGCCGCGGATTATTCTTTGAGGATTGTGAAACGCTATCTAGTGGGGAGGAAGATTCTGGAAGTCGGACCGGCCGATGGGTATATGACTCGTGGCCTGGTTAAAGATTTTGACCTCACATTGGTTGAGCCTTCGGATACTCTTTGCCAAAAACTCCGGCAATCCTTTCCTCGAGCTCAGGTAATACCAACTTTGGTTGAGGATTTTATCCCATCCGAGCGCTTCGACACCATACTCTTGTGCCATGTCTTGGACCATCTTCGTGATCCAGAACAGGTGGTCCGCTTGGCTGGGAGCTGGTTAAGCCCTGGCGGGAAGATAATTGCCATTGCTCCCAACAGCCAGTCGCTGCATCGCCAGGCTGCCGTGCGAATGGGCTTATTGCCCGCCGTCAATGCCTTCAGCGATCGCGATCAAGCTCAAGGTAAACGAAGAATATTTGATCGAGAAGAATTTCGACGATTGTTTTCGAGTGCGGGATTGGAAGTCGAGTTTTTTGGCGGCTATTGGCTTAAGCCTATTTCGAACCGCCAGATCGAGCAGCAATGGACGCCGGAGATGATTGACGCATTTTTTGCCCTGGGGGAACGGTATCCGGAAATTGCTGCCGAAATGTGCCTCATCGCCCACGCGAAGTGAGACGGCACAGTCGACGCATCCGTGGCGTTCCTCTGTCACATTTGGATTCAGCCTGATTACGAGGGAAGCATACCCCATTTGGGCACCAGCTTCAGGTTGCGTACCATCCTTTCAACCTTCCAGACGCGTTATGCTTGAAACGATGCACATTCGGGTCGAGCCTTACACTTCCCATCATAAGCAGATTTGGGATGAAATGATCGCGCAGAGCAGGAATGGAGTCTTTCTGTTCTTCCGCGATTACATGGAATATCATATCAATCGCTTTCAAGATGCTTCGCTCCTGTTTTTTGATAAACACAATTTATTGGCCGTACTGCCGGCCAACCGGAATGGAAATCAGGTCGTTTCGCATGGTGGTCTCACGTTTGGCGGAGTGATTTGCCGGCACAACCTCGGCGCCTCTCTGATGCTGGAGCTCTTCGACGTCTTGCGGGGATGGCTCCACGGCCGAGGAGTGAGCACTTTGATGTATAAGCCGGTGCCGCATATCTATCATCGAATGCCGGCACAAGAAGACCTATATGCGCTATTCCGTTCGGGAGCGCGCCTAGTGCGTCGGGATCTATCCTCGACTCTGGATATGACATGTCGGTTGCCAGTGCAGCATGGACGACAGGGTCAGCTGAAGCGGGGCAAAAGCACTTTTGTTGTACGGGAGAGCCGCGATTACGGTGCCTTTATGGATTTGGTGAGGTCTGTCTTAACCACTAAGTTTAATGTCGCGCCGACTCACAGCGCACAGGAAATGGAGTGGCTGTCTGGGCGCTTTCCTCAAAATATTCGACTTTTCGGTGCCTATCGCGGAGAACAGTTATGCGCTGGAGTTTTAGTCTATGAGAGTACGAACGTTGCCCATGCGCAATACATTGCCGGTGCTGATGAGGCCAAACGGGAAGGAGCATTGGAATGCATTTTTGACGAGCTCCTCGAAAGGCGGTACGCAAACATTCGCTATTTTGATTGGGGCATTTCAACCGAACAAGCAGGGCGCTGGCTGAACCCTGGTCTGGTGCAAAATAAGGAGAGCTACGGAGCGCGGGGCGTCGTTTACGATTTATACGAATTAGATCTGACTTGATATCACATCATCGCAACCCAAGCCAGCGCAAGATGCAAATCCCATCCCTGCAGCACTATAGGAAAGTTGGAAATCAATCTAGTGTAATGTCCGCGAAATAACTAGACATCTTTATTGCTCTTCTTTCTGCTCCGTGGCAAGGTGCAGCCGGGTTGAATCTTCTCCAACGTTTGCCGGCAGCGAGATAGCTTTTCCGTGATCGATTCCACCGTAGCGGTCCAAACAAAAGGTCGAGGATTTTCGTTCCAGGCGTCGAGAAATTCCCGGATGGCTTGTTTCAGGTCTTCCACGCTGAAGAATGCGCCCCGACGAATACATTGACTCGACAACTCGCCAAACCAGCGTTCCACCAAGTTCAGCCAACTGGAGCTGGTGGGTACAAAATGCAGCACGAAACGCGAGTGCTTTTTCAGCCAGGTACGCACTTCTTGTTTTTTGTGCGTGCCATAGTTATCCATTACCAGATGCAGGGGCACCGGGCCGGGAAACTCTTCGTCTAAGCGCCGGAGAAATTGCAAGAATTCCTGATGTCGGTGTCGCTGATAACATTGGCCCACCACCTGGCCTTGCGCCAGTTCCAGGGCAGCGAACAGCGTGGTGGTGCCGTTGCGTTTGTAGTCGTGGGTCAGGGTCCCGCAGCGCCCCTTCTTCATCGGTAGGCCCGGTTGGGTGCGATCCAAAGCTTGGATCTGGCTCTTTTCATCCACACACAGTACGATCGCCTGCTCGGGAGGATTCAGATAGAGACCCACCACGTCGGTTAATTTCTCCAGAAAGTGCGGATCGCGCGAGAGCTTGAAGGTTTTCACCCGATGCGGTTTGAGATTATGGCTCCGCCAGATGTTGTTCACCATCGACTTGCTTACCCCCATGCGCTGGGCCAGCGAGCGGCAGCTCCACTGGGTACGGCCCTTGGGTTTGGACTGCAAGGTGGTATCGATGATTTCTTGGATCTTTTCCGCGCCATAACTGGGTTTGCGTCCCCGGCCGGGAGCGATCTCCCACAGACTGTTCAAACCCTGCTGCGGAAAGCGCTTGCGCCATAGCCGCACGGTGTGGCGATTGACGGCCAACTGTTCCGCGATGGTGAGATCGGATTGACCGCTGGCGGCGGCCAATATGATGCGGCAGCGCAGGACGACTTGCTGTGGAGTGCCGAAGGCAGAAACCCATTCCAGAAGTTGTTGTTCATCACTGTCACTGAGGGTTAAGGGCGACACCGGAGTAGGCATACGCCAACATAGCGTACCCGCTCGTGTGTGTCTATCTATTTGTTGGACACTACACTAGCATCTTTGCGGCTGAAGCGCGGGTTTGACTTCGGTACTCACGCATTTCATAATGCGATCTCACGAGGTCGGATGGGTAGCTGGAAAAGCTGCGGGGCCATCGGATTTCAAACAGACGGATTAAAGATATGGCTGCAGATAAAGCTGTGATGGTTGGCACGACCCGTGTAGATCCGTCCGAGATCATCGCCGGATGCCAAATCATAACGTTGCCGAAGATCGCCGACATACGCGGCAATCTCTCCTACGTCGAAGGCGGAAGACACATCCCGTTTGTGATACGACGTGCGTACTGGATCTACGACGTACCCGGTGGGGCACTGCGAGGCGGCCATGCCTATCACAAACTAGAAGAATTCATTATCGCTATCTCGGGAAGCTTCGATGTCGTGGTGGACGATGGCAGGGAACGGCAAGTCGTGCAACTGAACCGGTCGTACTTCGGATTGTATGTTCCGGCAATGGTCTGGCGCCAAATCGAGAATTTTTCTAGCAATTCCGTTACACTCATCTTGGGATCATTGCCGTACTCGGAAGAAGATTATCTGCGCGATTACCAGGCATTTGTACTTGCGCGCCATGAAGGACGGAAATGACCACAGTCAATGACTGTCGGCTCCTGGAGCTCCCAAGAATCGTGCGGGAGGAGGGCAGTATCACCCCTATCGAGGGCGGAAAGCGTGTGCCCTTTGAGATTGCCCGCGTCTACTACCTCTATGATGTACCCGGCGGGGCCTCGCGTGGCGGCCACGCGCACAAGGAACTCCTGCAGTTGATGGTTTCGGTTATGGGCTCGTTCGACGTCGTTTTAGACGACGGTTTCATGCGCCGGCGCGTGAGTCTCAATCGAGGTTATTACGGACTGTATCTACCGAACCTGATATGGAGGGAGCTAGAAAACTTTTCGTCCGGTGCGATCTGCGTTGTCCTGGCCTCGCAGCCGTACGAAGCGAGCGAGTACATCCGCGAGTATTCGAATTTCATTCAGTATAAATCTGTTGCCCAAACAACGCGTTGAAGTCTTACATGCAGAACAAAATCGCAGTCCCGTTTGTCGACCTCAAAGCGCAGCACGATTTGCTGGCAGAAGAACTGAGCGAAGCCATGCAGAGGGTGATGAGGCGTTCGTGGTTTATTCTTGGCGCGGAACTGGAGGCATTTGAAGCCGAGTTTGCAACGTATTGCGAAGTTACGCATTGCGTCGGGGTGGGATCGGGCACAGAGGCGCTGCATCTTGCGCTGCGGGCGTGCGGAGTTGGGCCTGGCCACGAGGTGATCACCGTTTCGCACAGCTTTATTGCGACAGCTCTCGCTATCATATGGACGGGCGCGACTCCGGTATTTGTGGACATCGAGTCGGAGAGTTACACGATGGACCCGGCGCAAATTGCCCGTGCTATTACGCCGAAAACCCGCGCAGTCCTACCTGTGCATCTTTATGGGCAATGTGCGGACATGGATCCCATCTTGGCGGTCGCAGCGGAGCACAATTTGTATGTGGTCGAGGACGCCGCCCAGGCACACGGCGCTTTTTATAAAGGCAAGAAGGCGGGCAGTATTGGGCATCTAGGTTGCTTTAGCTTCTATCCGGCAAAGAATCTCGGCGCCTGCGGTGATGCCGGTGCGGTCGTGACCAGCGATGCACAACTCGACAAAAAACTTCGAATGCTTCGCAATTACGGTCAGTCCTCCAAGTATTATCACGACAGCATAGGATTCAACAGCAGACTTGACGAGATTCAGGCCGCGATCCTGCGGACGAAGTTACTTCATCTGGACGCTTGGAATGAGAATCGCAGGAGTGCTGCGACATGCTACCTGTCCGCATTGGAGAAAAGGTTCGCTCCTCCAACGACGAAGGTTGGTCGAGTTCCAAACTACCACCTGTTTGTCATACAGAGCGATGACCGCGACAGCCTTCAGCACCATTTGTGTCGACATGGTATTGAGACTCAGAGCCACTATCCAGTGCCTATCCACCGGCAGGCTGCGTTTCGTGAGCTTCCCCACCGCGACGGTGATTTGTTCGTGACGGAGCGCATCGCCCGGCGAGTCCTGTCCTTGCCAATGTTCTCCACGATCAGCGGGGAGCAACTGGCGCATGTGTCGGCCTGCGTAAACTCCTTCGGAAAGCAAGCTGCCGAACAGATAGGCCTGCAGCCAGCCACGGGCGCGACATTGCACGCCTCTTGATCGAAGATACGCGATGAGCATCCCGATTGTCAGCGTCTGTGTCGCGTCTTATAACCACGCCCGTTTTTTGCCCGAGATGCTGGATGCAATATTGGGCCAGACCCTCCGTGATTTCGAGATCGTAGTCGTAGATGATGGCTCGACCGACAACAGCATGGAGGTGTTGCAGGCCTATGCCAATCGAAATCCCGAGATCATGCGTGTCTATACCCATCCCGGAGGGCGGAATCTGGGGATCTCGGCGACAGTCAACCTGGGATTCGAAAAGTCGCGAGGAAAGTACTGGTGCCCGCACGATTCGGACGATATTTCGTACTTGGACCGACTGGCGCGCCAAGTCGCGTTCTTGGAGAACCATCCCGACGTGGGGTGGTTGTACGGCATCGCAGATTTTATCGATGGTAACAGTCGTCGGCTCGATGGCCACCAGGGTGAGGATGCGTCATCTTGCCTCGATCTAATTGAGCGGCTCACATGGTCGAATCCCATTTCTAGTCCAACCACTATGATTCGCAGAGAGTGCATGCTGCTGGTCGGCAAGTGGGACGAAACGCTGGTGTGCAGTGATTGGGAATACTGGATTCGCTTGGCGGCGCGTTACCCTCCCGTCTTTCTTCCCGGACCAGTGTTGCAGTATCGCATCCACGGAAGCAACTCGAGCGTGAATATGCCCAAGGAAAGGGAGCTTAAATATTATTTGCAATGTCTAGCAGCAGTGCGCAAAAAGGCAGATTTTGTTGGCGGTCGGATCAATCTGCCAAGATTTAAAGCGTTACTCGAGTTTCAGCAAGCGAAGGCGCTGATTCTGCTTGGCGATCTTGAATCAGCCGACCACATGCTTGATGCCATGTTCCGTACCGATCCTTCGCTCAGAGAAGATCCGAAACGACTGGCACAATGGCTGTACTTGGCGCGCGATCGACGGTTGTCGTGGGCAACCTTGCGGCAGCTAGGAATGCGGAGTGCCTGGTTGGCAGACAAAGACTTTATGTCGAGCCTGTTGTACGTCCTTGTGTATTGTCCGCTACGCGCCCACGTGAAAACATCTCCAATTTTGCCTCGAAGCGTGATGGAAATGGCTCGGGCGCACTACAGCAGGATCGCTCGTGGGGCACTGCCTCAATAGTCCACATGTGCAAGGAGAGAATCTTTGTTATCCCACATTGGTGTTTCTAGTTCTTTACCGCGGGGACGGACTGAAGAGCTTAGACTTCCTCCGCCCCCGGCGGGTAAAAAAGGCTGGCCGTGGAGTACCCATGTTCGGAAATTGCACGCCACGATGCCGAACGGAAAGTTGTGGCCGAGAATCACTGTCATTACACCGGCGTATAACCAGGGACAATTCCTGGAAGAAACCATGCGCTCGGTGCTAATGCAGGGCTATCCCAACTTGGAATACATTGTCATTAACGACGGCTCGACGGATAATACTGTGGAAGCCATTAAGAAATACGAGCCGTGCTTAGACTATTGGACTACTCAAAAGAACAGTGGGCAGCCGACAGCCATTAACAATGGGATGGCGCGGTCTAGCGGAGACATCCTGGGTTGGCTTAATTCCGATGACCTTCTGTTACCTCGGGCATTGGAACGCGTGGCCCTAGCGCAGATGTGCAACCCTGATATCAAGATCACCTGCGGCTTCAGGGAAGTGATTGACACTCACAGCCGGGTACTCTCGCACTGGGTTCACCCGCGTCCCTGCAACTACGATTTGATGCGAATCTGCTACATCGCCCAGGAGACAGTGTTCTGGAGTCGCGAAGTTTGGGAGAAAGCAGGCCCACTGGGCGCGAACTGGCGTTACGCTCTCGATTTCGATCTCTGGCAGAAATTTATGGCCGCTGGCTACACATTCCATTTGCTGCCCTACTTCATGGGAGCTTTTCGCATCCACCCCGAGAGTAAGGGCAGCACGATGGAACACATACGACAGGAGGAGTTGCGCGAAATTTACAAAACGTACCTCGGCCGTGACATTTACGAACGAATCTTGCTGGACGAAACCCGATACGTGGAGCGGACACGACTTATGGCGCGTTTGGCGAGGCTGAAGCTCTTTCATTGTCCGCCTCTTGCGGGCTTTTTACTTGACCCGGTGTACAAAACGAGGGCTACCTAAGCACTGGGGGAAGACGAATCATGAAATCCGTACTTGTGACAGGGGCCTCCGGCCTGATTGGCTCGGAGTGCGTCGCTTATTTTGACCGAATTGGGTGGCGTGTCCAGGGTATCGACAACAACATGCGCATGCAGTTCTTCGGGCCCGACGGCGATACCACCTGGAACCTGCAGCGTCTGCGCAATACTTGCTCGAATTTTGAGCACCACGACCTAGATATTCGCGATCGCGATCGCATCATCGCGCTGGTCAAAGATCTACGCCCGCACTTGCTGATCCATTGCGCCGCACAACCTTCTCACGATCTTGCAAAGGATCGTCCGTTCGACGATTTCGAGATCAATGCGACAGGCACTCTGAACCTGCTGGAGGCTACGCGTCGACACTGTCCTGAGTCGCCTTTCATTTTTATGAGTACGAACAAGGTGTACGGAGATGCGCCGAACGAGCTACCGTTAGTCGAACAGCCGAGCCGCTGGGAATACGCCCGTGCGGAAGACTGGGAAGGTATCAACGAAGGGTGCCGGATTGACCAAAGCTTGCACAGCCTGTTCGGAGCCTCCAAGGCGGCGGCAGACCTACTGGTTCAAGAATATGGCAGATATTTCAATATGCCTACCGTGTGCTTTCGAGGTGGGTGCCTGACGGGTCAGAATCACTCGGGCGCTGAATTGCATGGGTTTCTTGCCTACATGGCTCGTTGTTTCCGGGAAGGTAGGACCTATCGCATTTTTGGCTACAAGGGCAAGCAGGTGCGCGACAATATCCATTCGCAGGATGTCTGCGCGGCTTTCTACGCGTTCTACCAGAACCCGCGTTGCTCTGCTGTCTATAATTTGGGTGGTGGGCGCAAGAATTCAATTTCGATCATCGAAGCTATTACACGGATGAGGGAACTGTTCGGCAGGGAGCTCAAGACAGAGCACAGGAGCGAAAACCGCGTGGGAGACCACATCTGCTACATTAGTGATCTGCGGCGTTTCCAAGCAGATTACCCAAGTTGGAGCATCCAGACTTCGCTTGATGAAATCCTTGACCAGTTTGCAGTTCCTGGACCTAAGCTCGTCAGGGTCTCCTAACAAAGGATTGTTGGAATGGGCCAGGGCACAGTATCGGTGGCTTCGGGAATTCAAGGACAGGTTACACGAGAAGAAGTGTCTGAGGAAGCAGTCAACCTAATCTATATCTGTGACTTTCCTCCTTCAAACTTAGCTGGCGGTCCAATTCTGACGAGCCGGCTCCTTCGAGATTACCCGCCAGGTCGCGTCGTAGTGCTAACAAGTTCGCGTTACTTGCGCGTTTCGCCTAAGGAAGGCAGGCTGGCTTGTGCCCATGTCGCATTTCCGACCACGACGGGATGGGGGCGCTGGGGGCTCGGTCGGATAAAAAACGCGATCGATTGGCTAATGATTCCAGTCCTCACGCTGGTTACAACGAAAGTGATCCGAAATAGGGGCAACGCGGTCATTTTGACTGTAGCGCACGGGAGATTTTTCCTTGCTGCGGCGCTAGCTGGATGGATCTCCCGTACACCTTATATTGTGATGATGCACGACGATACGTTCGATGCGAAACGACCGTCCTGGCTGTTGAAGCATGTTTTCCGCCCTTCTGTTCGCGGAGCCTTGCGCGGGGCTGCACACGTCTATGCGATAAGTTCTGAAATGCAGCTCCTGCTGAAATCGGAATACGGTGTCGACTCGGAGCTCCAAAAACCCGCCACCGAAAGAAATGGTCGGAATGATCCCGCAGCAGCACGGGCAGCTCGGGATTTCAATTGCCCAGTAATTCTTTACGCAGGAGCCATCACCGGTTCAGTTGAGGACAGCCTTCGATTGCTGGCTCAGCTCATCGTCAGTGGCAAGCTGAAGGACTACGGGCTTCAGAGTGCGAAATTCCATGTCTACACAAGCCTTGGGGACGAGCAGAAGCGGACGTGGGGTTGGAATCATGACGACCTGGTGATACATCCTTGGGTTTCCCAGAATGAGTTGCCGGATGTGTTGAGCAAAGCTGACATCCTCTTTCTTCCGTTTTCTTTCTCGCCAGCCGCGAGGCACTCGGTCGAAACGTCATTTCCTTCAAAAACTGCCGATTATCTGGCCTCCGGAACTCCCATCCTGGTATTCGGGCCGAATTATTCCAGTCTCGTAGCGTATGCCCGACGCGAGGGATTCGCGGAGATAGTTAGCGAGGCACACGCGGATGCATTGGCCACCGCGATCAAACGCATCGCTCTCGATCCGGGGCATCGAGAGGCGCTGAGTTCGCGCGCGCTGGAGGTTTTTTCGAAATATCACGACGTTGATCAGCAGCGGGCCGATTTCTTGCGGGTGCTCAAGTCAATTGTCACGAAGCGCTCTTGTGTTGCGAGCAGGAGGATATGAAACGAGGGGCTCCCAATCCAGCGGTAACTACTCAGATTAAAGACAGGCTTAACACTTTTTTGAATACTGCTGGATTGCAGATAAGCACCACCAGGGCCGAGCGGCGGGAGCAGACCCGGCTGGAAAAGCTGGTCGCGCGGGGGCATTGGAACACTGCGCCATTTTCAGAGGGGCTCCTGCTCGATCCCGAGCAGCATTTGGCGTTCCTGAAAAGTGTTTGCGAACCGTACCGCTCCGAGTTGGCTGCTCTACCGGTAGCGGACCTCGGGGCGGAAGATTTTTTCCGTAACAACGAGTGGTTCGAATCGGTTGACGCTGATGTTCTTTATGGTATCGTGCGCCATTTTGCGCCGGCGCGAATCATTGAGGTCGGCAGCGGGTACTCGAGTCGCCTAGCGGCCCGCTCTATTCGCGATGGTCACCTCCAAACCAAGCTCGTTTGTGTCGACCCCTGCCCGCGGGTGGAGATTCGGCGGTGCGCGGATGAGGTTGTCCAAAGTCCTGTGGAGGAATTACCTGTGTCCGCGCTGCCGGACCGCTTGAGCCCGGGTGATGTGCTGTTTATCGACTCAAGCCATTTGATTATGACAGGCGGAGATGTCTTGTATCTTTACTTGCAGGTTTTGCCCCGGCTGCGGCCGGGGGTGTTGATTCACGCGCACGATATCTTTCTTCCATTCGAATACCCGCAGGAGTTCGTTCTCGGCGACCGTTGGGGTTGGGCCGAACAATATCTGGTGCATGCGCTCCTCCTGGGCAATCGCAATTTTGAAATACTTTGGCCGTCTTGTTATATGTGGCAGACGCATCGAGAAAAGGTTCGTGAAATCATCCCCGTGGAAAAGTCTTTTCCTCCGCCTTCGAGTTTGTGGATGAGGAAGATGGGTCAGTGAAGGAAGTGGATTTACAGGTGGCAAGAGCAACCCAGAAAACCCAGCGCGAGCATGCGAACCAGGCGCTCGTGCCGCGTCTGCGCGTTGCTATTACAGTCGACCCGGAGATTCCGGTTCCGCCTCGGTTGTATGGTGGGATCGAGCGAATCGTAGACATGCTGGTACGCGGGCTCGTGCAGCGTGGTCATGACGTCACACTGTTTGCCGATCCGGAGTCACAAGTAGAGTGCCGGCTTTCGCCATACCCGGGATCAAGGAGCCAAAACAAGATCGACACAGTGGCCAACATGTGGCACGTTTCGAAATCGATCCATCGCGGCCACTTCGACGTCGTGCACAGCTTCGCGCGCTTGGCTTACTTGACGCCACTGCTGCCGCTTCGCATCCCCAAAATCATGAGCTACCAGCGTGGAGTTTCGCCTCGCAGCGTGCGGCTTGGGAATTTGCTCTCGCATGGGACATTGAGCTTCACGGCTTGCGCCGCGCATTTGATCCGCCGTTGGCAGTCCGACAGCCATTTCCACGTCGTTTACAATGGCGTACCGCTGGACACTTACGAGTGCGTGGGGCGGGTTGAGCCGGATGCGCCCTTGATTTATCTGGGGCGAGTGGAAGAGATCAAGGGTGTCCACCTGGCGATTGAGGTCGCTAAAAAAAGTGGAAGGCGGCTGATCATTGCCGGGAATATTCCCCAGCAAGAGCATCACCGGCGGTATTTCGCGGAACACATCCGACCTCATGTCGATGGCAAGACTGTGGAGTACGTCGGCGCGGTCGACGATGCCGCGAAGAACGGGCTTCTCGGAAGATCGGCTGCCATGCTCATGCCGCTGTTGTGGGAGGAGCCGTTTGGGATTGTCATGGCCGAAGCGTTGGCCTGTGGAACTCCCGTGATCGGACTGCGGCGAGGATCTCTGCCTGAGATTGTTCGAGAGGGCGTCAATGGCTTCGTCTGTGACTCGCTCGATCAATTGGTCACGGCGGTTGGCCGCATCGCGGAGATCGATCGCCGCGAGTGCCGGCGGATAGCAGAGGAGAATTTCAGTGATCGTGTCATCGTGGACTGCTATGAACGGTTGTACCGGGAAGTGGTCGCAACCAGCTAGGAAATGAGGCAGCCAAGACTGTATGTCCTATCTGGTGGATGTGACGAAACGGGTAATGTCGCCGTTGTTTCCTGAAAAATGGAAACGCTACATCAAGGGAGAACTTTTTCAGATACCCGAGACTGAGAGTTCACTACGTCGAATGAAACGACTGGGTTTTAATCCGGCCGTGGCCATCGACGTGGGCGCCTACGTGGGAGAGTGGACGCGCTCTTTCAAACGGATTTTTCCGGATGCTCAAATGTTGATGATCGAGCCGCTGGCATCGAAAACCGTTGAGCTTTCCAGAGCTAAATCAGAGTTGCGGAATGTAGAAGTTCGCGTCGCGCTCCTTGGGGCAAGGGAGCAAGCGAGCGTCGGTTTCTGCGAATCCGAGACGGCCAGTTCCGTGCTCATAGAGGCGGAAAATAGACGTCTACCGAGTGCCCACATGCCGATGACTACTTTGGACGCGATCACCGAGAGTGGGCCGTTCGCGCGTCCCGATTTCATTAAGCTCGACGTGCAAGGATACGAAATTGAAGTTCTGCGCGGAGGAACGCGCACTCTTGAATCGGTGGAGGCTGTTCTGATGGAGGTGAATCTGTTGCGACTGCATGAAGGAGTCCCGTTATTCCATGAGTCGGCTGAATATCTGGGGAAGCAGGGGTTTCAGGTGTATGACATTTGCGGCTTCATGCGCCGGCCATATGACGGCGCTCTCTGGCAAGCGGACGTTATCTTCGTGCGCAATTCATCTCCGCTTTTGTCTTCCAAACGGTGGTGTTGAATCCCAGTGGCAAGAATATCCATTGTTACTAGCGGGCATATAAGTACGAATCCGCGTGTTTGGCGTGAGGCGGATGCGCTCGCAGCCGGAGGTCATGAGGTCACGGTGATCGGCGTGCGCTTTGATCCCAAGTTGGCGGAAATCGATAAGCAGATGCTAAGCAGGCGTTCGTGGGTGTATCAAGCCGCTGCCGACTTACGCTCTCATTCGTTATGGCATCGGGGCAGAGCGCGCTTGGGACGGACCTTGCTTGGAGGGAACGTACGCGATCCATACGCACTCGGGTATGCTGTGGATCGAGTACTGAGATCGGCGATCAAGCAAGAAGCGGATTTAACCATTACTCATCTGGAAGTCGCGATGTGGGTTGGTACGAAGTTGCACAGACGTGGTTTTCGAGTAGGAGTGGACATCGAAGATTGGTACTCGGAATCAAGGGCAGAAACGAATGCTCCACGTGCGCGATTTTTGCGCGCCTTGGAACATGAAATACTGAACCGATCGGTGCACGCGACCACCACCTCGCACGCGATGGCTGATGCGCTTGCAGCTCGCTACCAATGCCGTAAACCGAAGGTGATCTACAACAGCGTGCCTTATTTCCCGGGATGTGGAACTGCGGCGACGACCTCTCCCGTTCGATTGATCTGGTTTTCGCAGACGCTCGGCGAGGATCGCGGTCTTCAGGATGTCTTTGCAGCTTTGCCTCTGCTGAAAGGTGAATGGACTCTGGAATTGCGAGCCAATGCATCCGGCGACATGCGTTCCTGGGTCGAGTCCAAGGTTGCGCCAGCACTACGCTCGCGTGTTTGCATCGAACCGATTGTTCCTCCGGAGCAGTTATCTTGTGTCGTCGCTAAATGTGATATTGGACTTGCTCCAGAACCACCATCATGTGGAAATAAGGCTTTGACTATCGCCAACAAAATTTTCCAGTACATGCAATGTGGACTGTCAGTCGTGGCCAGCGATACTCCTGGACAACGTGAAATCCTGACTGCCTTTCCGCAGGGCGGTTGCTTGTATTCTTCTGGAGACGCATGTTCGCTTGCGGACATCTTGAATTACTGGCTCAATGACCCGGGCCGGCTCAAAGCTTCGAAACAGACTGTCGCCTCCGAAGCAAATCAGCGGTTTGCCTACGAGCGGCAGGCGAAGATATTGCTGGACAGCGTAAACCGCGGGCTGGAGTGCTGATGCTGGCTTCTCGTCTCAGGTCGATGGCTCAACGAGTGCGGCATGCGCCCGGACTACGCTCGCTTGACGGCGTGTGGGACTCAGTTCGACCACTGTATTCCCGGGCTCTTGAGAAGCTTTCCGGCGACAAAGGTATCGAGATTCGGATTGCCGAGTGTCCGATCCGGCTCAGCCCGAAGTTTGCAGGAACGGCGTGGGAGGCGATTGAGCGCGATTCGTACGATTCGTTTGCAAAAGCCATCCAGCCTGGCGACATCGTGTACGATGTGGGCGCGCACATTGGAACCTACTCAATTCTGGCACTCCGGAGATCGGCTCCGGGTGGTCAAGTTGTAGCGTATGAACCAGTAGAACTCACCCGAGAGCTCCTGACTCGTCATTTGGCGTGGAACGATGCCGGAGCGCGGGCCATTGTTCGCCCGTTCTGTTGCGGGGCAGGAGCGGCAGAGGCCCGCCTGTATTTTCAGGACGGCGAGATGAACGGGGACAGCGGACTTGTAGCAACGGCGGGGAGCGAGAGCAGGATGGTGCAAGTGCGCACATTGGACTCCGAGGTTGCAGAACTGCGGCTTATCCCGACAATCATCAAGATTGATGTCGAGGGCTGGGAATTCGAAGTGATGAAGGGAGCCGAAGACACGTTGCTCAGACATCGTCCGGTGCTCTTTTTGAGTTTGCATCCGCGCGCGCTGGCGGAACTGCATGCGAGTCCTGAAATGGTGCAAAGTTGGCTGCATGAGCGCGGATACACCCTCCGGCTGATCGGTGTCGACCATGAGATCCACCTATTAGCAGAGCCATCTACCAACAAAGAATCAGGTGCGGCTGCGATGCAGGCGGGAAAAGGGGAATTTCGTAGACGTGACAACCCAGAGTGAGCCGGTCACCCAGGCGAGCCTCGCGGCTGCCATGCGAACGCCACAGATTTGCGCCAGCAGAACTGTGCTCATCATCGCTCCGGACTTCACGCCAAGTAGCTATCCTCCAGCGTTGCGCGCACGTTTTTTCGCTCAGCATCTTCGTGAGTTCGGTTGGAATCCCGTCGTCTTGACTACGCATCCCGAGAACTACGAGTGGAGTGTTGATCCGGAAAACGAGAAGCTGCTGGATCCATCCCTGGAAGTGATCCGTACGAACGCTTTGCCAATAAAGTGGACCCGGAAGTTGGGGTTTGGTGATCTGGGGATAAGGACCCTGTGGCCGCATTGGCGCGCCCTGAGCCGCATTTGCCGGCAGCGGCGGGTCGACTTAATTTTGATCTCAGTGCCGCCGAACTGGCCAATTGCTCTCGGGCGGCTGGCGAACATGCGCTTTGGAATTCCCTACATCCTCGACTACAATGATCCCATTCTTACCGACTATTACTGGAAACTACCTCGATCCAAGCGTCCTTCCAAATGGGCCTTGGTGTACACGCTGTATCGATTCCTGGAGCCGTTCGCGCTGAAGCGCGTGGATCAACTGATCGGAGTCGATGACTCTTACATGGCGGGTCTGTTCAAAAATTACAAATGGTTGAGCCGTGTCAAGGCAACTCCGGTAGCCTACGGTGTCGAACCTGGAGACTTCGAGTACGTTAGTCAACACCCGCGTCCGAATCCGCTATTCACGCCGGGAGATGGGCTCTTCCATATGAGTTATGTGGGGCGGGGCGGACCCGATATGGTGGCGGCGCTGCGGGCGCTGTTCAACGCGGTGAAGAAGGGAAGGGAAAAATCGCCGGACCTTTATAAGCGACTGTGTCTGCACTTCGTGGGAACGACGTATGCGCCCAATGCGGAAGGTCAGTATCAAGTGTTGCCGGTGGCTCGGGAATGTGGCGTGGAAGACATTGTGGAAGAAAGGCCGGGCAGAGTTCAGCATCTGGACGCGATCCAGATCTTGCTCGATTCGGATGCCCTGCTCTTGGTTGGTTCCGAGGCGCCACATTACACGGCCTCGAAAATTTTCCCCTACATTCTGTCGGCCAAACCGCTGCTGGCGGTATTTCACGAAGAGAGCCCTGCGGTAAAGCTGCTGGAGGAAACGCGCGCAGGGAGGGCGGTGACATTCGGCGCAACCCGGCCTCCGCTCAGCGTGGTTGGGGAGATTGAGGCTGCACTTCAGAATTTATTGAGTGCACCCGCGGGCTGGCGTCCTCCGACAGATTGGAAGAAATTTGAACCATTCACCGCTCGTGCTGTAACTGCTCGACTAGCCGAGGTTCTGGACCGTACGGTTGAGCCTGCTGGGCGCGCCGGCCAAAGTTGAGATTTCACTACTGTCGGGTGCGTTTGTCCGTGTAAGGGGTTTTGTCAAAGATGGCGGTTGTCTCGAATGCAAACTTAGAGTCTTCAAAAGACTCGGGAACGCCCAGTGGTGGCGCAGCGCCTGCGGCGGCCACTCGAGTTTTTGTTCCTTTGGTGACGCCCTTTCTGTATGGGATGGAGCGTGCGGTGATCGAGCTGTTCGACTCGCTTCGGCCGGCAGTGGCACCTTATTTCCTGCAGAGTAATCGGATATTCCAACGACAACCCCCGATTATTCGTGAAATGACCCGGCGAGGATTCTCTATCCAATTGCTGCCCGACCAAACTGACTGGGAGCGTCTGGCGAAGCCTCGCTCGTTCAAGCATCTCTGCCAAATGGTCGCTGGCGCCGTTCGATGCAATATTGCAGTCTTCAATGGTGTGCGCGGCAAGGATGTGCTTTACATTCCTGGAATAAGCGCGGCGTCGTCCTCTCTGCTGGCAGCCATCTTCTGCCGGCTCACTGGGCGAAGAGTGATCCACCACTTTCACGATCTGGGCACAACCAATCGCCTGTTTCCCTTGTGGACTCCGCTGGTCACCGACTGTATTCACAACACCGAATTTGGATTTCAGACGATCGTTACCGAACGTCCGGCCATCAGGAGCAAGCGCAACTTCGTCGTGTCCTACATTATGGAAGTGGACGAACAGCTTCCGGACGACCCTGATGTGTGCCGGCAGCTTACAGGAAAACGAAATCTCTTCTTCGTGGGGCAGATCTCACGCCATAAGGGTGTCGATCTTCTTGTGCAAGCGTTCAAAATGGTTGCGCCAAAGCATCCCGATGTTGTGCTGAACCTGATTGGAGGAGGTAAGGACGATTTTCGGCTTGAACTGGAGACCGAGATCAACGCCGCCGGCCTCAAGGAGCAAGTCAAGTTTTGGGGTTTTCGAGAAGATGCGACCAGACTTATGCGATTCGCCTACATTTACGTTCACTCCAGCCCCCCCAGCAGGTTTCATGAATCCTTTGGTCGCAGTGTTGTCGAGGCGATGGCCCACGGCGTACCGATCGTGTGTTTTCGAAGTGGAGCGTTGCAGGAGATCGTCTTGCACGAGAAGACCGGACTCATCTGCGAAGAAAGCGCATTCTCTCTCGCCTCAGCGTTGAATCGATTCCTTGAGGAGTGCGAATTCCGAGAGGCGTGCGGGAAGGGAGCTCGACAACGCTACGAACAAGAATACTCTTCGGTAGTAGTTCGTCCGCGCTGGGCACAACTGCTGGCTAGTGACAGGGCCAACCGGCGAAATTTAGAAGCGTCAATTTGTTAATTGGATGAAATCCTTACTTCACCTCGTTAGGTTCATGCTCGGTTTTGACCCCGCCGCTTCTCAAGTCACCGACCAAGAACTGCAAATGCTGTTGTGGTATGCGCGCGACGCTCGTACCATCTGTGAAATTGGTTGTTATGAGGCTAGCACCAGTGTCGCACTCGCACGTAACACAGCTGGAACCGTTTACTCTATAGACCCGTTCTACCCTGGCCGACTCGGTGTTTGTTATACCGAGTATGTTGCAACACTACATCGCTGGCGCAATGGCGCTCAGAACCTTTTTTTTCTTAAGGGTCTGAGCCTCGAGATCGCACGCACATTTGATTTACCGATCGACTTTCTGTTCCTCGACGCCGACCATTCCTATGAAGCGGTCAAGGCGGATTGGGGCGAATGGTTTCCGAAGGTAAGAAAAGGAGGGTACATAGCCTTGCATGATTCCAAACCCGCGGCAAATTCACCCCAGAAGCTTGGCAGCATGCAGTTCTATTCAGAAGATCTCCCCCGCATTGATGGGGTTGTGGAATGTGATGCGGTTGATTCCCTAGTAATTGTGCAATCTCGTTGATGCAAGCACGGATCTTTTGGCTCTCTAGGCATGTGTGAGTCAGATGAACGGGTATTTTGTGTCGACCGGGCAGAGCCTGAAAAGCTATCATTGAAATGAAAGGTTGTTGGAATTGCGCAAGAGGAAGCCTTATACGCTTGCTATCGTCAGTACACATCCCATACAGCACCATTCCCCTTGGTTTCGAGGACTGGCGGCGCATCCCGATCTTCGGACACATGTGTATTATTGTCATCAGGCGACACCCCAGGAACAGGCGCGTGCCGGCTTCGGCGTGGAATTTGAGTGGGACGTTCCTCTGCTCTCGGGATATCCTCACTCCTTCCTACGAAATATTGCGCACCCACCTGGGCATGGCAGATTTGCCGGTTTCGATACGCCGGAAATCGGGAAGATCATTCGACGACGTGACTATGATGCCGTCTTGGTGAATGGCTGGAATTATAAGAGCGCTTGGCAGGCAATCTGGGCCGCTTGGCAATCGGACGTCCGAGTCTTTGTTCGCGGAGATTCGCACTTACACTCGCCGCGTAGCCGTACGGTGAGAGCGACAAAATTGCTGGCATATCGTCGCTTCGTTCCTTGCTTTGATGCTTGTCTCGCAGCCGGCGAATGGTCGCGAGAGTACTTTGCATACTACGGAGCGCGTCCAGACCGCATTTTTTTCGTGCCACACGTTATCGATGCCGAATATATGGCTATCGAGAGCCAACGATTGCGGGCAAAGCGATCAGAACTACGTCGACAATGGGGGTTGCGGGAGGACAGCGTTGTGTTCCTGTTCGTGGGAAAATTCACTGAAACCAAGCGCCCCTTAGACTTCGTGCGCGCTGTTTACGATGCATCCGGGAACGAAAGGTCAGTAGAAGGGTTAATGGTTGGCGACGGTCCCCTGCGAGGGGCCTGCGAAGATTTCGTCCGGTCGCACCACGCACCTATTTCGTTTGCAGGGTTCCTAAACCAGTCTCAAATCGTTCGGGCTTACGCGTGCAGTGACCTTCTTGTGCTGCCTTCGGACGGGGAAACTTGGGGAATGGTGGTTAATGAGGCCATGGCTTGTAGGCGACCCTGTCTGGTGAGCGATCGGGTTGGCTGCTATCCGGATCTGGTCTTTCCAGGAGAAACGGGAGTTGTTTTTCCGCACTGCAACGTGTCAGCTCTGACAGCTTACATAGTTGAGCTGGCGCGGAATCCCTCGCAAATAGCACTTATGGGGGAGAAAGCGTTCAACCGGTTGCGAAGTTATTCCGTCCAAGCTGCTGTAGACGGCGTTATGCAGTCGCTCGCGGTCACCGTAGGCCCGGCGGAGCCCGTATGTACTCACTGAGCGAGCTTGAGAGACCCACGAGGCCGACGCCCATCGTGGATGTGGGCGTGCCTCTATTGGTCACGGCGTTTTTCGCATTCACTAGTTCCTATGACGTCAGCATTGAGCAAGCCGTGGGTGCATTTCTATTGTGCTGGATGCCCTGGGCAGCCTACCGCAACTGGCTTAGAAGTGACCGCGATAAGATTCCATTGTTTGCCTTGCTTGCTGCCTTGTTCTGGCTGGCGTATTCTGTGCCGCTCTTTTGGGCGAAGCACGTAGTGACTGGCGTCTTTGGTAGCAGGGTCCTCACCGAGGATGCCATCACGGAGTCGTTGGATTTGGCGATTTTAGGTGTGGTATGCCTTTGGTTAGGGATGAGAGCGGCCGCGTATTTTCATTGGTTGCCGAACGTCAGAAAGGATGTTTCGAACAGCCCGAACCGATTGAATTATTTGCGAGCAATCTTCGTTTTTGGAACCCTAGTCAAGGTTTTTGTTCCAATTACCGCCTTCGGACCCGGAGCCCGCCAGATTGTTTCGAGCTTCGAGAATATTGTCCCGGTGGTTGGTTTCGCGATTTTCTTTCGTTACTACTTGCGCGGTAGGATTTTGCAATTCGATAAGCTTTTGATTTACGTCTACGTGATGGTTTCTGTGGTTGTGGGTATTGCCTCGGGCTGGCTGGGGAGCATTGTGGGCATCGGTCTCGTTTGCACAGTCGTTTACGTCTACGAGCGGCGGAAGTTTCCGGTGATGGCGGCTCTCATCGTGTTGCCTGTAATTCTGTTTTTTCAACCCGCGAAATCGGTGTTCCGTGACCGATATTGGAGGGGAGAATCTAGTGACACCCCAACTGAGCGCGCCACTTTTTGGTTGGAAAATTCTTGGCGACTTTGGAATCAAGCTTTGATGAATCAAGACGGCGAACAGTTCAGAGAGCTCTCTGATGCCACCTTAAGCCGCCTTTCTCTGCTTCAGCAGACTGCCCATGTGATGGAATTGACCCCAAGCAGCGTTCCATATCAGCATGGTAGCTTGTACTCTTACATTGCAGTGACATTTGTTCCTCGCCTTTTATGGCCGGACAAGCCGTCTGTAAACGACGCCAATCATTGGTATCAAGTCACTTACGGCCTAACCGATCCCAATCAACTTTCAACAGTCTCAATCGCAGTCGGTACCGTCGCCGAGAGCTACATCAACTTTGGCTGGTTTGGACCGGTGCTCATCATCTTCCCACTTGGTATCTTCCTGGGATCTTTTGAGCGGATTTTTCTGCACGCTGACTCTAGTCTTCTCTTCAGCTGTGTGGGTGCAGTTCTCGTTCCGCAATTGCTGGCCATCGAGGCTCAGATGGCCGAGTACGTTGCAGGCCTGGCACAGCAAATTATCTTGGTTTTGCTAGTCCTAGTTCCTACTTTAGAAGCTCAAGCACAAAAAAAGAGGTTTCGCAGGTCGGTGCCCGCATCAATTTCACCTGAGCTGCAGATACTGACTTCGCACGCCAGCGGCATTATAAAAAAGTCTTTCGAGCGCCGGGAGTCACTTGGGAAATAGATCGTCAGCTGGATTGCGATTGATGGCTCAATTGCGCTATTGACGTCCTATGCGGGCTTGCCTCCAGAATCCTCGGCTGCACACTACAATTTGTAATTGTAGTTCGTTGAAGAATTGTAAATAGCATATGTCACTCCGGTTTAATAAGTTCAAGGCAATTTAGGCTCCAGCATGAACGTTCTTCATGTGAGTCCCTCTTTTTATCCTACTACGGCCTATGGTGGCACCATACGGTCAGGGTATGGCTTGTGCCGCGGGCTGGCGGAGCTTGGCTGTACTATACGAGTGCTAACAACTGACACCGACGGTGTCGGCCAAACGCTAGATGTTCAGAATGACGTGGACGTGCAGATAGATGTTCTGCGGGTCCGCTATTGCCACAAGCAGTTTCGTCATTCTATTTCTTTCGGGTTGCTGCGAGCCCTTCGGCAATATATCGATTGGGCGGATGTTGTGCATCTCACTGCTGTATATTCTTTCCCGACCCTACCGACACTGTCGTACTGCCGGTTCTTTGGTAAACCGATGGTGTGGTCCCCTCGGGGTGCTCTTCAACGATGGGAAGGATCCACTCGCCTGATCGCCAAGTCCCTTTGGGAGTCGGCTTGCCGCAATTTGGCGCTCAGGGAAAAACTGGTCCTCCATACAACATCTGAGGCCGAGGCTGCACAAAGTCTCAATAGATTTCCGGGGGTGCGTGCGGTAATCGTTCGCAATGGCGTGGACTTGCCCATCGATCTCAGGAGAACCAATCCGAAAGGGATTTTGCGCCTAACATATCTGGGGCGTTTGGACCCTATCAAAGGTGTCGAAGCCCTGTTGGAGGCGTGCAATCTCCTGGACCGGGAGACTGACCCCTGGCACTTGGACATTGCTGGAACGGGAACATCAGCTTATGTAAATTCCCTCAAGTCCAAAGTTGCGCAGCTCAGATTAGATCCACACGTGCAATTTCTTGGAGAAGTTTCGGGCGAAGCGAAGGAAGATCTCTTTGCGAATTCCGACGTCGCTCTAGCGCCCTCGTATGCAGAGAATTTCGGTATGGCGATTGCCGAGGCTCTTGCTCATGAAGTTCCAGTCATCGCCAGCAAAGGAACCCCTTGGGAAGGGCTGAACACAAATGGGTGTGGTCTTTGGGTAGACAATGATCCGCAAAGTCTGGCCGCTGCAATTCGCAAGATTCGCACTATGCCGTTAACCGAAATGGGAAAGAGCGGACGGGAATGGATGCAGAGAGACTTCTCCTGGCATTCCATGAGTAATCAGATGCTTGAAGTTTACCGCGAATGTCTCGCTCCCAAGCAAACTAAACTGAAGAACCGCGATGGGTTGTGCTGAGGGTGTCCCGTCGTAGGGATGTGCACGTGTGCGCGAGACTCGCCACGAGGCAAAGCGGACTCGAGCTCCAAGAACGATCCCGAAAAGAATTCAGGAGGCCACGAAGCGATGAGAAGTGTTGTTCCATATCCACGCAAAAAGGACCGTGGCGCGAGTCATATCGCGGTGTTGGGCTATGTTAGCGGGGGCAGGCTGCTGCTACCCTTTGAGTTTGGAGCGGTATTTATCCTCTTGGTGTCAGCCCTTAACCCTTCGGCCCTATTCGCGCAAACAAAGAGTTCGGACTTTGGCCAAAATGAGGAAAATCGCAAAGTTCAGAACAAGACGGCCATGGAGTTGGATGTTCGCGATGCTGGAGTGGACTGTACGTTTACGAAGGACAGCTCTGCTGCTTTGAATTCCATTACGGCCGCAGTGGGTTCCAATGGGCGGGCGGTGACATTTCCCCCCGGTTGTCATGTAAGGCTTTCGAGAACTTGGTTCGTGAAGAATTTGAGTGGTTTCACAATCAGAGGCACATCAGGGGCGGGCAACAACGGATATTACGGAACGAATGTGCCGACAATCACATGGTCCGGCCAGAGGGACGGCGAGATGATCGACATGGAGTATGTTAACGGATTCGTGGTTGAAAACCTCGCGATCGACGGAGGAGGCATCGCCGGAGTCGGTATTAACGTAGACCGGTACGGTACCGGCGGCACAGTTAACACGACGGATGGAATTTTTCGGCGTCTCAACGTGAACGCGAATCTCGTTGGCTCGGGCAATCCCAACTGGTCCGGACTGCAGTTCTCTATGCGGCAGTTAAATAACGTCGAAGACATGCGAATCACGGATTCGGTTTTCTATTGCGGCAGTTCGACCACATCGGGAACGGCGGCTATCGTCATTGGGCCTTCTTATAACACTAAGAACTTCAAGATCGAGCACAACTTCATCCACTTATGTAACCGTGGCATCTGGCAGCAGGGCGGCAGCGCACTCATAGAAGCCAACGAAGTCGGTTCCAACCACATCGATATTCAACTTGATTTCTGGACGGATCCGAACGAGCGCATAGTTGATAACTTGTCCGAATCGGCCGAGAGCGGCGACCGTTTTCTCCTAATCAACGGTTCGATGAATCACTCTGTCGAGATCTCGGGGAACAATGTGCCGGTCAATGATACGTGCTCGATCACATTTAACGGCGGCGGTTTTTATTCTGGTCTGCCGAACACGTTTTACAACGGTTACGGCTCTGGTTCTGTTGGCCATAAACTCTGTAATCTTGGGCAGCATGGGCCCACACAACTTAGCGGACCGGGGTGGCTGCACAATCTGACTGCCCAGGATTTCGCATATTTTGAGGCCGTGACGATTGGCAACGGTTCTTCACACAGTGTTATTGATGCCTTCGGCGTAACTAATGTCAATGAAGGCCTTCTTTTGGGGACCGGCACCAGATTTTTCGCGCGTGGAACCTTCTACAATGCAAATGACAGTGCGTATGGCCTACGTAATACAAAGTCTGGGGGAGGGATTGGTAGTACTCCCTGCGGTCTCAATACTGTCTGCCTGAACGAGGGCGCAAGTGAGATCGAAGGCGTGGCCTCCCCTGACGGTTTAACTTGTACCGTTGTGGGCAGCCGGGGATCGCAAACTCACTCCTGGTACGTTTCTGCTGTTGATTCAGCTGGATATCAGACTCTTCCGCGCAGCAATTCAAACTTCTCGAACTGCTACTATGCTCCAACCTCGTACGATCGCGATCATTATGAAACTTTGACTTGGGTGGCGTCTCCAAACGCTGGCAGCTATCGGCTTTACTTGGGCAATCCCGCGGCTCCGGGTAGCCAAATGGTCCTTGTCGCCTCCGGGATCACAGGTACGTCGTACACGTTCGAAGGCCCGTTCCCAAGCACCTTCCCTGTTCGTGCGAGCGATGACCCTTATAACAAAACTCTCATTCAGCTTTTCCGAGGGAGGGAATTCGATCTTCAGTACGGAACGCCGCTGAAGGGCTTCAGTGACAAGGGAATGACGCAGAAATGGAGTTTAGATTCCGTCACTGGAACGGGGACATTCGCTCGGATAACTGGGATTACAGACTCGGCAGTCGTCAAGAATCTCAATTCCAACTACCTTGACGGCAAGCAGGCAAGCGACTTTGCGCCCGCGGAGGGCACAGTGGATGGTAAGGACATCGCGCCGAATTCCGTGGTCACGACAACAATGCGGTTGGAGGCTAGCTCAACCCCCAAGTGCGATGCTGCCCATCGCGGACAATTGAATTACGTGGCCGGTGGAAAAGGAACGAAAGACATAGTGCAGATATGTACGAAGGCAGCTAACGAGTCCTACGGCTGGCGGTTGGTCTACTGAACTCTTCCTCGCCGAGGTGGCTTGGGCGACGGACCGTTCTGCTACGTCTCAACTCTCTCCGCTTATGGCAGTTCGGTCTGAAGATCGCGCAGAGAAAGCAGATTGCGATGGCCGCTTCTGTGGAGGATGGTTCCGCCCGGGCGAGTCGGTCTGAATCAGTTGTCCCAGGGCGCGGCGGAAACGTGCCGCAAAATGCTCTTCCAAAAATACGCTCTGGACCCTTCTTTGACCCGCATGTCCTAAGGCTGAAGCAACGTGAGGATCTCTCAGGACGGGGATTGCAGCCTCCGCAATGCTTTCTCTCCCAAGATCTTTCGCCAGCACGACTCCATTACCATTAGGGAACAGTTCATCTGTAACTGTTCCTGCCAATCCTAACACCGGAACTCCGAAAGCAGCTGCCTCGACACCGGCCAACCCGAAACCCTCTTGCTCTGACGGGTAAAACAGGAGGCGGGCGGAGCGATAGGCTCGGTCTCTATCGCGATCGCTCAGTCGGCCACAAAACTGGATTGCTTCGAGGCGCTCTTGTGCGACGCGTCGCCGCAAACGTGGCTCATCATCTCCTGTGCCTACGATGACTAGCCTTGCATCCGGGACGGCCGACCGGATGAGTGGCCAGGCGTTCATGACTGAATCGTGTCCTTTGTAACGTTCGGGGCTGCTCATTCGGCCCACGATCAGGGCGACCGGAGGCAACTTGCCTGCATCGATCGGCTCCGACTTTCCTGGGACACCCAACCAGGCGACCTCAACGCTCGGAAGCCAAGGATTCGCAGCTCGCGTCACCGCAACCGTTGTTGCGGAATTTGCGACCAGGACGGAAGCCCCAAGAAGAGCCTCCCGCCTACGGTTAGCTAGAGGCTGCCATACCTCTACTCCGTGGAGAAAAACTGCATATGGAAGGCGTCGGAGCTTTGGGATGCAGGCATGTAAGACCGCAAGATGGACATGATCGTAAATGACCAAGTCGGGTGGGTTCTGCGACCCTATGAAGAGCTGCGCAGCCACTCTCGCAACGCGCACTGGGCGCGGCCAGAACGGAGGATGCTGCCATACCGAGACTCTACAGTACGGCTCCAACGCAGACTTGATCGACTTGGCAACTACTCCGATACCGCCGTATGCCGTACCCAAGCCGGAGGTGACGAGCGCGACTCTATTTTGCAAAGAGCGGGCCTCCCTAACGAAAAAGGAATTCTTATATTCTATTATATGCACCAATATATGCACCAACCGAATGAAGCTCCTCATGTAAGATAGCGCGAACTATATTAGAAATGAATCGGCTGAGCCACGGGGCTTATACTTTGAATCAGTTTAACAGGGGGACCTGTTAAGGATGGGATCACTGAATGTGTGGCATTGCAGCTATTCTCGGCGATCTGCCCTCTGATCGAGTTGAAATGTCGCTGCGCGCGATGCTCGATGCACAGTTTCACCGCGGTCCGGACGATGGTGGCTCAGTTGTGATTTCGACGGGTCAGGCCGTGCTTGGCCTCGGGAATCGTCGTCTCGCGATTCAAGATGTTTCGCCGCTCGGTCACCAGCCGATGCAAAATGAAGATACGGGCGATATCCTGGTGTACAACGGAGAGCTCTATAACGCGCCGCAGCTTAAGAATTCGTTAGCGTCCGAAGGCTATCGCTTCTGCGGCCACAGCGACACCGAAGTATTGCTTCGCGCATACCAGCATTGGGGGCTCGAGTGTTTCGATCAACTTCGAGGAATGTTTGCATTTGCTATGTGGGACGCACGACGCTTACGTCTGGTTATAGCCCGGGATCATCTCGGGATTAAGCCCCTCTACTACAGCTGCAACGATCACTGGCTTGCGTGCGCGTCCGAAGTTCAGGCTCTAACCAAGAGCGGTTTGATCAATTCCGATATCGATCGCCGCGCACTCGCCGGTTACCTTGCGTACGGGGGTGTTCAGGAACCCCTTACCATCCTCGAGAATGTCTTTGCCCTTCCTCGGGGTTCCTGGAAGGAATTTGATCTTTTCGGGAGGGAGGTGGCTGAAGGCATCTATTGGCGCCTTCCGCCTTTACGGCACTCGGTCGAAACACATTGGATTCAACCGCAATCCTCGGACTGGCAAGGGATACTGAACAGGCCAATTCCCTCGAAGCATTTACGGTTTCGTTTCCGGATGATCGACGCGAAGAAGACGAACACAAAGTCGCACGGGCTACCGCCTCACGCTTCGGCGCCCGTTTTCATGAATGTCAAGTCAGCGACAACACCGCCCAGGGCTGGATTCGCGACGCGTTGGGCTGTATCGACCAGCCCTCCATGGACGGTTTCAACACCTACATCGTATCGCGCGCCATTCGGGATCAAGGGATAGTTGTAGCGTTGTCGGGTCTCGGAGGGGACGAAATTTTTGGCGGCTATAACTTGTTCCGCCGCGTACCGCGCACGTACAACATGATGTCCTGGCTCAATCTGCTGCCCTCATCGATGCGTATCGCTGCCTGCAGGTTAGGGACGGCATTCACAAATCAGGTAGCCGCGCGTAAAGCTAAGGAGATAGTAGCCGCCGACCCAGGTTTGATTGGAATTTACTTCCACTATCGTCGCCTCCTGTCGGATTTCAATCTCGGCTCGTTAGGGCTGAACCCGAAAGATCTGAATCTCTCCGAGGACTTCCAACTCCGAGACTTCCGTTACCAGGATTGCTATCTGCCCGGCGACCACGTCGCATCCGTGGGCAGATTGGACGCATCTTTTTACCTTCAAAATATCTTACTTCGGGACAGTGATGTCTTCGGCATGGCGAACTCCCTTGAAATTCGTGTCCCCTTTCTGGACCGCGACCTGGCGGAGTGGGCGTTTAGCCTTCCAGGCAACCTGCTGCTCCCCCGTAAAGCTCCGTCGAAATACCTGCTGCGGAGAATTTGTGCGGACCTCTACACCAAAAGCCAGTTAAAGCAACCCAAGCGGGGCTTCGCGTTGCCCTTCGCAGGTTGGCTACAAGGTCCGCTTCGTGAGTTGATGGAAGAGAATCTGCGTCTTTTGTGCTCTACCGGTGTTCTTGATCCTGCCGGGATCAATCTCGTGCGCAAGCTATTCGACACTGAACCAAATGGACCTGCGTGGTCGCGAGTGTGGGCGCTGGTTACGTTGGGAAGTTGGCTCCAAAGGCAAAAATCTCATTATCGACCCGCGGCTCCGGCGGCAGCTACGACCTCCAGAAGCGTGATTTCCCCGCTGGAATTCAGTACATATCCGCCCGGTCGATTGATCTCTCCGAGCACGTAGACGATCCCCGCTCTTGTAACCACAACGGAATCGCCAGATTTGTGACTCAATATTTGCTGGCAGCCATCTCGGTGGGATCTCTCGATATGGACACTGTCGTCGCGTCATGCTGGTCCTGATGGCTGATCGTAACTTTATTGGAAGCTCTATCCGTCGTGCCGCCGGATTGTCCAAGAATCAAATAACCGGTACGGGTCAAGGGCGGAGTAAAACCCAGGCTTGGTGACCTCGGACTGTTGTGCTGCTCTGTTAAGAAGGTTTCGATGCCGTGATGAGTAAAAACAACCCCCAACGGCGGCCGAACTTGCCGATCACCGGCCGGGGAAAAAACTTCCACACCAAACGGTAGAGCGGCGACTGAAATCGTGCAGAGGGCTGGTTTAGCAGCAAATCGCCTGGACTGAATACCAGTCGCATTTTCACATCGCGGAATCCGGCCATCAATTGCCGGGCCTCCTCATGGGTGTACGTCTTTGTTCCCGGACTCTCCAGGTGATTGAATACGGTCTGCCGCAAAGACTTCATTCCTGCGATTCCGTACCGTAGCCACAGCATTGCCCCGGTCAGCGAGGGATGATGGTACACCATGATCCTCGCCTGTCCTCCCGGCTTGAGAACACGCAATGCTTCTCGCACACACTGCGGCGCGTTGGGACTGTGATGCATCACTCCGTAGGAATACACCACGTCGAAGGAGTTATCAGGAAAGGGGAGTCGCTCAGCATCCGCGACTCGCAAATCCGCCTGATACCCCGCCATTAGGCAACGCTGGCGCGCCCTCACGATGGATGCCGTGGACAAATCCACGCCTGTCGCTTGGGCTCCCGCCTTCAACCATTCGAGGTAGTCGGCCCCCATTCCGACACCGATTTCCAGTACCCTCAAGCCGCGAGCACTTTGGAAATTCGCGAAGTCGAAGATGTACGGCTCCAGTTCATACCGCGCACGCGCATGCGCGTCGAAATCCTGCTTGCCTTCCAGATAGCGGCTTCCGCAGGGATCAGCGTCCCAAAATTTTCTGACATCTTCTTTTCTGGCGGTACTCGAGTGCATTTGCTTTGGATTCCGAATTGTCTTTCGAATAGTATATCGTTACGATGGAGAAATTGTGCTGCGTTTCCGAAAGGGGCATCGGTCTTGCCCATGGATCAAAGCCTTGGAAGCGGCTTTCAAGGTAGAATACTAAGAGCCCGTCTGTTTCCGATGGCCGAGCTAGAAGACCCTAAAAAACTGGAGTCCTCGCGTACCTCCACGCCGCTTCCCTTGACCGTAATCGTTGCCGCCAGCAACGAGGCGCGCAATCTGCCGCGCTGTCTGGAATCACTTCGTGATGCCGGAGAGGTCTATGTCATAGACTCGCAGAGCACCGACTCGACGGTTGAGATAGCTGAGTCCTATGGGGCGCACGCGGTGCAGTTTCACTATCGGGGCGGTTGGCCCAAAAAACGCCAGTGGGCGATGGATTCCCTGCCGCTCGCTTATGACTGGATTTTGCTGATTGATGCAGATGAGGCATTAACTCCCGAACTTGTCAGTGAGATTCGACAAGCCATTCAAGATCCGTCGTTCGACGGCTACTACATCAATCTGCGCATGTTTTTTCTTGGCCGCGAGTTGCGTCATAGCGGCGCCAGTTTTTATAAGCTCCTACTATTCCGCCGCGGTAAAGCCCGCTTCGAATGTCGGCTGAAAGAGCAGGACGACTCGATGGCCGACATGGAAGTCCACGAGCACGTCGTCGTGCAATCAGAGTCGAAAACCAGGGTGACCAAGCTCCATCACGCGTTGCTTCACCACAATGTCGAGTCGCTTTCCCACTACATTCTCAAACACGACAAGTATTCGAACTGGGATGCCCGCCTGTGGTTCGAAGGCGAAGCGAACGCAAGAGATCTCGCGCCCTCGCTCTTCGGATCTCAGGCCCAGCGCCGGCGCTGGCTGCGAAAGATGTTTTTTTCGGTTTCGGGCTCCCCCGTTCTGTTTTTCTTGTACAAATACATCTTGTGCCTTGGATTTTTGGATGGTATTCCTGGCCTGATCTATTGTGGTCTGCAGGGAGTACAGTTCTTCCACATTAAAGCGAAGATTTACGAATTGAAGACGCTGGGAATGCGAAGGGAACAGAGCTAACGAAATGTGCGGAATCAGCGGCGTAGTCAATTGCGGAGATCGCGAAACGCTGTCGCGCATGACGCGCGTCCAGGCTCATCGCGGTCCGGATGACTCCGGCCTTTGGGATCGAACGTTTCCCGACGGTTCTTACATCGGCTTGGGCAGCCGCCGTCTCGCCATTCTGGACCTGTCCGCCGGCGGCCACATGCCGATGTGCAACGAAGATCGAACTGTCTGGATCACTTACAACGGCGAGATCTACAACTTCGCTGAACTCCGGCGCGAACTCGAAAGCAAGGGTCACGACTTCGCCTCGCATACCGATACTGAGGTGATCATCCACCTTTACGAGCAGGAAGGTCCCGACTGCGTGAGACGGTTGAACGGAATGTTCGCCTTCGCCATTTGCGACCTGCGTTCCGCCACGCCCATACTTTTTGTCGCGCGCGATCACTTCGGAATCAAACCTTTCTACTATTTTCACGATGGTGAGCGATTCGCGTTTGCCTCCGAAATCAAGGCCCTGTTGCAGGTCCCTGAAATCGATGCCGAACTCGATCCGCAATCGCTTCATCAATTTCTGACGTTCCTCTGGGTTCCCGATCCCAGGACGATGTTTCGTCGCATTCTGAGGCTGCCCGCTGCCCACTATGCCACGCTGCGCGACGGTGAGTTGAAAATCACACAATATTGGGATCTCACGTTCCCCACGGCGAATCAGACGTACAGCCGTTCAGAAGAGGATCTGGCAGAAGAAGTTCGCGAGCGTTTCCGCAACTCGGTAGAAGCGCAGATGGTCAGCGACGTTCCCATTGGAGCCTTTCTCAGCGCCGGGCTTGATTCTTCCTCGATCGTCGCCATGATGCGGTGCGCGACCAACCAGCCGATTCGAACCTATACGATTACGTTCCCGCGGAAATATCGCTTCGGCGAGAGCACCTTGGACGATCCTGAAGTCGCCACGCGGCTGGCGCGACGTCTTGGATGCGAAAATCAGCGGATCGTCGTAGAGCCCGATGTGACCGACTTGCTGCCTCGACTGGTCTGGCATATGGACGAGCCCACGGCCGATCCCGCGATCATCACCGCGTATCTCGTATGCCGCGAAGCCCGCAAGAAGACGACGGTTCTGCTGTCCGGGGTCGGCGGAGACGAGTTGTTTGCAGGTTACAGAAAATATTGCGCGCACTACTGGGGAGAAAGGTACCGCAGGGTTCCTGCCCTCCTTCGGAGTGAGTTTATCGAGCCCCTCTTGGCACGCACACCGAGCTTTCGTGGGACTCCACTGAAGGGATTTGTGCGGCTCGCCAAGAAAATGGCTCGCAGCGGATCTCTCTCATCGATCGACCGATTTTTGATGAATTGCACGTACATGGATGCGAACCAACAGAAGAGCCTTCTGACACCCGCGGTTGCTGCGGGGCTAGAGGGCAAAGATCCGTATGCGAGCCACCGAACCTGTTTCGAACGGGTGCATCATGCGGATTTCTTGAATCAGATGCTATATCTGGACACGAAGATTTTCATGCCCAGCTTGAATCTGAACTACGCTGATAAAATGGGTATGGCATCTTCGGTGGAAGTCCGGGTGCCCTTCCTCGACCACGGTCTTGCCGAGTTCGTAGCCCGAAGCGTGAATCCGCGGTCGAAACTTCATGGAACATTTCGACCGATTACTAAGCACATCCTCCGCAAGGCAGTTGGAGACATGCTGCCGGCCGAAGTTTTGCAGCAACCTAAGGCGGGTTTTGGCGCGCCCGTGGACTATTGGCTCGCTCACGAATTAAAGCCAATGGTGGATGAATTACTTTCCACGTCGCGCTTGAAGGATCGCGGTGTCTTTCAGCCTGAGGCGATCCGTTCTCTTATTCAACAGCACCGAAGCGGTGTGCAGGATTGGTCAATGCAAGTCTGGCAGTTATTGACGTTTGAAATCTGGATGGAACAATTTATTGATAAGACCGTTAATTCTGTGGACTCCTCCGAAATGGACGTAGGGGATCCCAGCTTGTTGAATGGGCGTTTTGCAGCGCAAACATGATGACAGTTTCGAACAGTTCTTGTGCGGGAATAACAGATTTAGGAGGATCGAGTGAGGAAAGTTCGTGCTGCCGTTGTCGGTTCCGGCTTGATCGCAGGGAAGAAGCACATTCCCGCTTTTCAGCGGCTGAGGCATAAAACGGAGCTTGTTGCGATCTGCGACTTAAACCTTGCTGCGGCGAAGGAGGTTGCGGCCCGCTTCGGAATTCCAAGAACTTACAGTAACATCGCAGAAATGCTGCACAGCGAGAAACCTGATTTGGTGGATATCTGTACTCCGCCGCAGACCCATACTCGGTTAGCGGTCGAAGCGATGAGGCACGGATCTCATGTCCTGATAGAAAAGCCGATGGCGCTGACCTCCGCCGACTGCGATGAAATCGTGCGCGCCTCTGAAGAGTACGGCGTAAAAGTATGCGTGGGTCACAGCGACTTATTTTATGAACCATTCATGAAGGCAAGACGAATGGTGGCAAACGGCGCGATTGGGAGAGTACGCGGAATGCGTATATTGCTCTCTACACCCACTGATTACATGACTTCACGGTCCGAACACTGGGCACACAGGTTGCCGGGTGGAGTGATAGGGGAAACGGGCCCACATATTGTGTACATGACACTAGCCTTTATCCCCCATATTCGCGCCGTCAGTGTTGACACCTTGAAGGTGATGAATGAATATCCGTGGTCATCAGCTGAGGACTACCGAATTAACCTCATTGGGGATGACGCGATCAGTTCGGCTACGGTGGTTTACACCACGGACCAGTGGGCAGCCAAGGTTGAGGTGCTTGGCGACAAGGGCTTCCTAATGTTCGACCTTGAAAGCATGATCGTAATGCATTACCGACGTATCGAGCTGGAGCATATTCCTGTGGGCTTTTCGCTGCTCAGAGAGTCAGTCCAGCTTGTGCGGGATTTTGTTTCCAACACAATTCGCGTCGCCGCTAAGAAGGTTCGAAGCACTCACGAAATCATTATTTCTCAGTTCGCTGACAGCATTCTGTCGGGATCCGCACCGCCTGTTTCAGCGAAAGAAGGTCGCGAAGCAGTCAGAGTTCTTAACATGGTTGTGGAAAACATCGAAAGCAAGTTCATGACTAGGACTGCGTGATCGAGATGCTCCGGACGATGGTATGGTCCATCGCTCGTCCCTAGCTCCAACCGGCGAACTGCCCGATCAATCGACTCTGGGTGTTGAAAGAATAGGAGTTATTCGTTGTACATCTTGGGAATCAATGCTTATCACGGAGACGCCTCCGCCTCGATCATAAAAAAT
>WNFD01000976.1_pt1 | contig 44402 bp, 42 predicted proteins | sample 5400491 | NCBI WGS metagenome assembly WNFD01 (sample SAMN13153343, study PRJNA577476) | soil metagenome | isolation source: 120 cm saprolite under Douglas fir tree site 2 hole 2 replicate 2 | place: USA:California | collected 2015-04-18
GCGCAAGATCGGAACAATCGCAACAATATCGGCAAATTCTATTTTCGCATTGAGGCGTAGGTTACGCTCCCCGGCGTCTCCTCCCCGAACCCGGGTACGTGGCGGCCGGCCCCGTTCCCCCGCACGGCGGCCGGCCGCCCTTTTAGCGAGCTTGCGGCGCTCTATCCGCAAACCTGCGGATCGCCTGCGTTCCGTTATGTGGCCGCAGCCGAACCATTCGCCACGGGATCGCTGGCAAGGACGATCGTAATGGTGAGGGGCCGCCTGACGGTCAACGGTGCGAAGACGCGCGGCCGGATTGCGCTTCTCCTGGCCGGTGAGTTTTCGTCGCGGCCACGGGGAACGATAACGATTCTCGCGGTCGCTGGCGCCTGCTGCGAAGTGGAGGCGTGGGCCGCGCGCCGTCGCGACCGAGGCCACGCCTACCACGGCAGCTTCCACGCCCAAGACGTGCATGGGCTTTCGGGACTTTATTGAAACGAACTGCCAGCTCACCTGGTACTTGGCAGTCTGGATCAGGGTGTAGACGGCGCCCGCGCGGCGGCGGAGGTTTATTGAATAGATTGATGATTTTGGCTTCGTCCTGCCAAGTAACAATCTCTACTTGTAAATAAGACGTCTCGCTCGTGTTGATTGCGTTCCACTACTGAATAAGCGGCCATTTATGGCATGGTGCAATGATGGTCAGATCGGGCACGGTGGCCCTCACGCCGGCATAACCGGTCAGGACGGCGCTCATCTTGCTCGATTTCTTCTTGAGAAAGGCTATGTCGTTCATGGCACTTCGCGCGACTCCGCCCGGCTGGATGGTCTGATTGCGCTCGGCATCCGCGACAAGGTAGCGCTCCGTTCGATGTCGCCGGCCGATTTCCAGTCGGGGGCCCTGGTCATCGAGGCTGTCGCACCGGATGAGATTTACAATCTCTCAGGCCAGTCCTCGGTGGCGCTGTCCTTTACTCAGCCAGCAGAGACATTGACGGGCATTGCCGTCGGCACGCTCAATATGCTCGAGACGCTGCGGCGTCTGTGGGGGACGGTCCGCTTTTACAACGCAGGTTCTTCGGAGTGCTTTGGCGATACTGGAACGGGCGCGGCAAACGAGCAGACGGCGTTCAGACCGAAGAGTCCTTACGGCGTGGCCAAGGCGGCATATCAAAGCTGACCATCATCGCTCGTGCATTTCATCGCGATCCCTTGGCGCCGATTTCGACGCAACGCCAGAACTCATCGGCCAGATCGAGGTAGATCAGGCCGTCCTGCTCGGCGAGGCGGACCGAGACTTTGTGCTGCGGACCATCGAATTGGGCCCGCGCCTCAAGCGCATTGAGGGCTGCCGTAAGCGCGGGAGGGCTCGGCGCATCCCAGGTGCGCTCGTAGTATTGCTGGCGCAACCAGGTCTGAAAGCGCTTGCTGCGAAGCGGCCAGGTTTCCCGGTGGCCGTCGATGATGAGATCGGCAAGGCCGGTGCCGTCGCTTGCGTGAAAGTGCCGGGCGGCCGTTGCGATATTGAGGAGGACGTCCGTGCTGCTCACGGCGCCCGACCGCCGTCGGGTCCGCGTGTGGCAATCTGATCGGACCGCGATTCCCTCGTGGCGTCAGGGGCCGAGGCAATTGATCGAGTCTCCGGGCGCGCCGCGAGATCCGGCGGCTAATGCTCTTGCCGATCACCGAGTCGGGTTTGTCGCCAGAGCTGGCGGGCGATCTTAACGGGGTCGATGCCGGCCGCCTTCCACCAGGCCCGCTCATCGCCGGCGCGATGGACGGCGCGGTGATGCGAGCGGCATAGGGGCACGGCGAACTCGTCGCTCGCTTTGCGGCCGAGCGCCCGCGGTTGCAGGTAGCGAAGATGATGCGGATCGGATTGTTTGCGGCCGCAGATGAGACATGCTTGTTGGGCGACAAAACGCAGATGCTCCCGGTTACGATAGCGCCGCGGTCTCGCAAGGACGAGCACGCTCTTGTTGATGCCGTCGGGCTGGTCGGGGTCGCCGTTTCCTTTCGCGGGCGTTGCATGGGCGCCAGCTAGATCAACATGAATGCTTGGAGCAGCGTCGTCTGCGGCTTCCGCGGTTGCGGAAGGTGCGAGCTCTGATAGCCTGTATTCAAAGGCGTCCTCCACAAGCTTGGCATCGGGCGCCGTGAGGCTGTTTTTGGCGGGAAGCGCCTCCTGCGCCCAAATCGCAGCGAGATCAGCCGAGGTGATGGTCCCAAGCTCGGTCAGCAGCTTTTCGCGCAACGCGGCCGATTGCGCTGGATCGAGGGTGACCGGGGTCTCGCCCTTCCGGCCGCTGTGGACATGTCCATTGCCAGGAGGTCGCGCCGGCATACGCAATCGGCTGTCCTTCGACGAGTGGTCGTCCGCTGACGACGACAACGAGGGCGCTCCGTCACAAAGATCAGGCGCATCAAGATCGTCCTCGCCGGCGATGCCAACGAGCGTGAACAGGGCATAGCGGCGAGCGTAGGTCAGCGCGGCGCCCATGCGCTGGGGATTGGCGGTCTCGGCGATCGGACAGACCGGCCAATCCGACGCAATCCATTCGCCCGAGGCATGGGCAAGCGTGGTGGTCAAATTGACCATGCCGGCAGTCTGGTCGATCGCAGTCGTCTGCACTGTGGCGATCTCGTGCTGCCCCAGGGTCTTGCGCACGATATCGAGCCCGCTCGAGAGCGGCGCATAGCGGAAGCTGCGCTCGCCTTCCCCTGGCCGGCCGGCGCGGATGGTAGCGGTCAGCGACTTTTCCGGATTGATGAGTTCGGCCTGCGCCTTGGCCAAGGCCGAGGCCAGCGCCGCGACCGTTTCACTGGACCGGGGCATGGGTGGCCTCCGTCTCCAGGACATCAAAGCTCACCGCCCCCGATTTGGACCGCTTGGCTTTCACGCCGTGCCCGATCGCCTCCTTGGCATCCTCGGGCATCAAGGCTTTGAGCTCGCTCTTTGCCCGTTCGTGGTCGAGAAATGCGCTTCGAGTGTTGCGAAAGAGCGCGGCGAATTCCGCCCAGGAATTCGACGCGCTCATATCGACGATGCGGATGGCCTCGATACGCGGACGCGGCGGCTCGGCCAGGACGAGGTGGGGGACTTCGCCCGATTGCACACAGCGCCAGAATTTCTTTTCCGCCGACACGAGGACGCTGAGATAAAGTGGGTCCATGGGAATCGCGATCTCCACCCATTTACCCCCACCAGTGATGATCGAGAGCACCGAGGTACGCAGGTGGGTGACCCACATGTTGTGTTGGAGCTGCGGCATGTACTTTTCGGCGGCTGCTTCTTCAGAGAAGGACCACGGCAGCATGAACTTGGACTCGAACACCGCCTCCGTGCCCTCCACGATGCCGTCCAGGGTTGCCGCCATCCACGGTATTGCTGAATGCCTGACCCGGCGTTGCACGTCGCGGACCCGCCGACCAGTGTTGCGTTCGTACCAGGAGCGGTTGAGCTCCTCGGTTGTCCGCCCCAGCTGCACCACGAGGTTGCCGGACAGGTCCTCTGGCTCGGCCTCCCCACGCTTCTCGCGCCAGAGGTGGACCAGGGCGGCTTCGTCACTGCCCATGATGATCCAGGCATCCGAGCCGCCGATGAACATCCGGCGGTCCGCAGGGGTTCTCCATAAGTTCGATTTCATAGGTTCCTCCATTCTCGAAAATGGCTTTTGCTGCACGCAGAGACCCCATCGGGATCATGAGATACCGTTTGTATCATACGATACCTTCCTGGTCAACGATGAAACCGAAGCCGTTGAATAGTGCCCAGATCCGAGCGGCACGCGCCCTCCTTCGATGGAGTGCCGCAGAACTTGCGCGCGAAGCGGCGTTAGGACTTGCTACGATCAAGCGGGCAGAACTCGCTGACGGCGAAACATCAATGACCATGGCCAACGACTTGGCCGTTCGCCGCGCCTTGGAAGCCGCTGGGATCGAGTTCATCGACGGGAACGGCGGAGGGCCTGGGGTGCGGTTACGACAGCGTCCGCGTCCAAAAGTGCATAAGCGGTAAATTTTGCTGGTGGCCGCGTTGGTGATGGATTTGCCCGCACAGGCTCTTCAATCTTCGGTAGTGTCTCAGTTTGAAATTTCTTTCTAGTAGGGACCGCGCGGCCCCGCCTTCGGAAGGCTCGCATCAACCATCTCGGCAAGGTCCGTCACCGACCAAAGTGTGTCGCTGATCCCAGCAGCCATCGCGGGCGAAAGACCCTTAAGGCTCTTGTGCTGCTTCACGTAGTTGTACCAGACCGTGTAAAGCGCAACCATGTGCATGTGGTTCTCGAATTTCTTGGAGAACGCATTCGTGAGCCGCGTAAACCGTCGCATCTGCATCCGCATCGTAAGGTTCTGCCGCTCAGCATAGGACGTGCTGACGTGCTTGGGGTCGGGATTGCCTTCAATCCGTTCCTTACGCGCTCCAATGCACTCTGCCGGGCTGTAGCGGCCCTTCATGCTCTCAGGGGCCGCGCCGAATAGCTTCACAAGCTGTGCATAATCCACGTCCGCCCCGAACGCACCTTCGACCGCCTCTAGGTATGCCTTGTGGCCATCGCTGGTTAACTGCCCGCGGTTCGCAAGCCGATCCCGTAGGTCATCCATGAACGCAATCGCGTAGTCGCTGTCCCGCCCACCGACCAGCCACGTAATCAGAAGCTTCGTATCAGCCTCGATTGCCGTCCAAGTCCACGTATCGCCAGCACCTGCAATCGGTTTCTTCATTCCCGGCACGTTCTTTTGCTTTGCCGCCGTGAACGACCAAACTTCATCAACCTGGACGCGTCGGGCCTTTACATCTCGGACCTTCTCGTCATGGAAGGCCGCGCACGCCCTACCGGCGTCCACAAGCAGCTTGGAAACGGTGTTGATCGACACGTCAGCCACGCGGGAAACAGACCGCATGGACGACCCCTCACAGAGCATTGAGAGGATCTGGACGCGGGTTTGGAGGGGCAACTTGTTCATGCCCCGCATCATACTGAACGTATCAGAAAATGCAAGCATTATTTTCAGTTTGCGTTTTTTAGATAATCAGATAAACTTTTGATTATGCAAAGTGATTCGTTGCAATTTCGGACCTCCGGCCAGCTTTTAGATTCCCTTCTGAAGGAAAAAGGCTGGACGAACAGGGTCTTAGCGGTCGTCCTTGGCATCGACGAAAATGTCGTGTCCCGGCTCATTTCGGGGAAACGCCCCATAGACGCCGAGACCGCCGTTGTCCTGGAAGAAGTTTTCCAAGTTCCGGCTGAGCGGTTTTTAGACCTTCAGAAACGCTTCGATCTAGCGATGGCGCGAATCTCCGTTCAGCCAGACCCACAGCGCGCTACACGCGCGCATCTCTTTGGCGGGTTGCCGATCGCGGAAATGATCAAACGCGGCTGGATAAATGCTCCTGATGTTAAGCACGTCGTCCAGGTCCAAACGGAATTAATGAGGTTCTTCGGCGTCAACCGCGTCGAAGATATTGAAGTACTGCCGCACGCTGCCAAAAAAACTCGGATCAATACCGAAGCAACTCCAGCACAACTGGCGTGGCTCTATCGAGTGAAGCATATCGCCTCTGAAATGCTTGTTGCCAAGTATTCCGAAGCCGCACTGAGACAGGCGATCGGAAAATTTGGCGCCCTTCTATCGGCCGCCGAAGAAGCGCGAAAGGTGCCGCGAATCCTAACTGAGGCGGGCGTAAGATTTGTTCTCGTAGAAGCTTTGCCCTCAGCCAAAATCGACGGCGTTTGCTTCTGGCTAGATGACCGATCTCCGGTCATCGGCATGACGCTGCGCTTCGACCGCATTGATAATTTTTGGTTTGTCCTGCGCCACGAATGCGAGCACGTCCTACAACGACATGGGCGCTCTGCGGTCATGCTGGATACCGACCTCGATGGAGAAGGCGCAGGAACGGGAGAGGACATTCCAGAAGAAGAGCGCGCGGCAAACGAGGCAGCCGCCAATTTTTGCATTCCCAAAATTAAACTGCACGCATTTATCGCTCGAAAAGCGCCTTTCTTCTACGAGCAAGACATTCGCGGGTTTGCACGCACGCTCGGTGTTCATCCTGGACTAGTTGCGGGGCAGCTCCGACATAAGACGGGCCAATACAATCGCTTCGGAAACCATCTTGTGAAAGTACGTTCAATAATAATGCCAAATGCCATCGTCGATGGCTGGGGCAACGTTGCCCCGACCGACTAACAGGAGACGTCAATGAGTAAGAAGAAGGACATGCAGCGCCTAATCCGTGCTTGGAAGGACGAAACCGGAGAAACGGCCATCGACATGCACAAGGTCGCGTCGTGGGCGGTATCGAAAGGTTGGCCACTTCCCACGCCACAATCGCCAATCGACATTTTGGCGAAACAATTCGCGGACGCGGGCCGCGAGCAAATTGAGCACGACCCGGAAACCGGCAACCCCTACCGCGTGTATCATGCGGTGCCCGTCAAGAGCGGCCACCAATTGACCTTTCTCTGGTACGACATCCACGAAGCGACGCGCAACATCATGCACAAATCGCTGATCAATCGCCGCGAGCAGATGGTAAGCGATGGCGTTCAGCTCACGTTCGACGCAATGTATTGGAGCAAGTGCCATCCTGACGAAAAACCCATCGAACTCCCGATGGATCTGACTGATGACATCCAATGGCGCTTGAATGCGCCCGATGACGACGACGAAGAAGCCGCCTAGCGCGGCTTCTTCCATCGAGCGGAAGCCGCCGCCCGCGCGATTTCGGTGCGCTGTATTGGCGTAAGTGATTTAGCCCGCGCTTTGCCGCCCTTGGCTCGTTTCGGAGCCTTGCTGGGATTATCTTCAATCTCCCCAGTCGCTATCCGCATAACATGAACCGCGTTGCCGATCACGTCGGCGGGGCGCTTCTCACCACGGGGGCCTCGGGGCATTTCAACGCCGCTTCATTGGTTTGGGTAGCTTGAATGGGGTTCCAAAGCGAGCTCGCCATTTGGCGTTTTGCAACGCTCTTTCCCTCTCTCTCTGCTCAACGCATTGCAAGTGCTGCTCGCGCCAGATCAATTCGCCCTTGGGGTCAATTATCTCGCCCAACGCCTCTTGATCTTCAAATTCGGCAAGCCCATCGCCTTGCAACCACGCTTTGGCGCTGGCCAGGTCGTCAAAGTATCGGGTCTCGGTGTGTTCGTCCGATTCGCCGGTAAGCTTGGCCACGTACTTCCCCATGCGGCCCAATATGCCCCAATTCGGTCTATTCGACTACGGCCAGAAATTTCAAACTGAGACACTACCCAATCTTCAATGCAGTGGCGACTACGTCCGGGCTAATGTAACGCGGCGGCGCAAAAGGTCTGTTCTTCACCCACTCCGCGTGGGCACGCGTGGCCCAGGCGGGATGGCGTCATCGGCACCCCTGGAAATTTGCTCGTGATCATTCCGCCGCCAGCGGCCGGCGGTTGAGGGCGAGCCCGAGCGTGTCCCACACGTCGGCGAGCGCCTCGGCGAGCGCGTCCACCAGCGCATCGTCGTGGTACGGGGTCGGGGTAATGCGTAAGCGCTCCGATCCGCGCGGCACGGTCGGATAGTTGATTGGCTGGATGTAGATTCCGTGCTCGGCGAGCAACAGATCGCTGGCCGCCTTGCAGTGCTCCGGGTCCCCGACCATGACCGGCACGATATGGGTGTCGCTTGGCATGACCGGCAGCGCGGCGGCATTGAGCACAGCCTTGACGCGGCCGGCTCGCTCGTGATGTCGCGCGCGCTCCCAGTTCGAGCTCTTGAGATGACGGATCGCGGCGGTCGCGGCGGCGCACACGGGCGGTGGCAAGGCGGTCGTGAAGATGAAGCCCGGCGCGTATGACCGCACCGCGTCGATCAATGCGCTCTTGCCCGCGATGTATCCACCCACGCAGCCGAAGGCCTTGGCGAGCGTGCCTTCCAGCACGTCGATGCGATCCATGGCGCCGTCGCGCTCCGCCACGCCCGCGCCGCGCACCCCGTACATGCCGACCGCGTGCACCTCATCCGCGTAGGTCATGGCGCCGTAGCGCTCGGCAAGATCACAGATGCGCTGCAGCGGGGCCACGTCACCGTCCATGGAATAGAGGGTCTCGAACACGATCAGCTTCGGGCGGTTGGGAGCAGCTGCGCGCAGTAATTCTTCGAGGTGCGCGGTGTCGTTGTGACGCCAGATCCGCTTCTCGCAACCGGACTGGCGGACGCCCTCGATCATCGAATTGTGGTTGAGGGCGTCGGACAGGATCAGGCAATCGGGAATGAGCTTGGCGATGGTGGCGATGCTGGTCTCATTCGACACATAGCCCGAAGTGAAGACGAGCGCGGCCTCCTTGCAGTGCAGGTCGGCGAGCTCGCGCTCGAGCTCGACGAGCGGATGATTGGTACCGGCAATGTTGCGGGTACCGCCGGCACCGGTGCCAAGGCGCGTCGCTGCCGCGACCATGGCGCCGACGACTTTGGGGTGCTGCCCCATGCCGAGATAATCGTTCGAGCACCAGATCACGACATCGCGCGGCCCGGTGGGTGAGTGCCAAACCGCGTGCGGGAAACGACCGGCCATGCGTTCAAGATCCGCGAACACCCGATATCGCCGCTCTTCCCTCAGCCGACTGAGCGCAGTGGCGAAGAATGCGTCATAGTTCATGCGAGGCTCTCTGGGAATGATGTACGAATGATCGAGAAAACCGCCTCATAGGGAGCGGATCGCTTTTGCCGTCGGAACTCGACGGGCTTTGGCTGGATGCTGCAGGGACCGCGCCGTGCGCCATGGCAGCGATGCGCGTCTCGTTCAAGGCGCCGCGCATTGCGCTACCGGTGCGCCCGCCTCTTCGGCGGCGATCAGGCCGAGTGCGGTCCAGTCCAGCTTCGCGTAGCCGCACGCGATCCCGGTCATCAATCGGTCTTTCACCACGTTCACCGACGGCATCGGCACTGCCGCGCTTTCAGCCTCCGCCAGCGCCAGGTGCACATCCTTGAGCACCAAGGGCAGAGCGAATCCCGCTACATAGTCCTGTGCGACGATCCTCTCGCCGTAGATCCGATGCACGCGGCCACCGAACATCGTGCTGGTCATGAGCTCGACGAAGCGGGCGGGATCGAGCCCTCGTTTACGCATCAGCGCCACGGTCTCACCCAGCATCTCCAGCGCCGTCGCGGTGAGCATGTTGCCCATGAGCTTGATAAGGTTTGCATGCGCGGGGTCGTCGCCCACGGCGAAGGTTCGCTGGCCGAGCTGGTCCAGCAGCGGCTGGCAACGCTCGACATCGGTGGGAGCGCCGGCGGCGACAATGAAGAGTTGGCGGGTCTTGGCCGCATCCGGGTTGCCGAACACGGGTGCTGCCACATAGCCCTGTCCGCAGCGCGCATGGGCGCTCGCGAGTTGCGAGGCAGCCGCGGTGCTGATTGTGCTCATCGAGAGATGGATGGCGCCCGCCCTGAGCCCGGCGGCGAGACCCTTGCGTCCGTGGCGCCCGAGCGCGACCTCGCGCACGGCTTCGTCGTCCGGCAACATGCTGATGACCACCTCGCAATCGAACAAGTCGGCAAGATTGGTGGTCGGTTTGAGCCCGAGCGCTAACAGCGTCCCCATCTGCTCCGGGCGACGCACGCAGGCGATCACCTGGCGGCCGGCGGCGGCCAGGTTCTTGGCCATGGCCGTGCCCATGCGACCGAGCCCGACAAATCCAATGTCGCCGAGCGCAGTGCCGCGGCCGTTGGTTCGATCGGCGCTTTGTTGTCCCGACGCCGCATCTGTCGCCGTTGCGGAAGAGAAGCGGAGAGAGCCGGACTCGGCCTTCAACATGGAACTGCTCCAGATCACAAGCGTGCGCACTGCTATGGCCGCGGCCCGATGCTCGCGCCGCTTGCGCCGGTATGCTGACCATCGCGGCCGGCGGCTACTCCGTGCCCGCGTCGCACAACGGCGCCAATGTTTCAGAAAAGGCTTGCGCGGTCTTGCCGCCGATTGCTAGATTTTATGAGCGCTTGTCGTTTGTTGGCGGCCCGCACATCGTCGTCTCGCATGCGCGCCCTTCTAATTCTGCGCAGGGACGGCTGGCGACAGGCTCGCGATCAGCACCGCCAACAATCGCAGTAAGAACGACGCCGTCGAAGGCGCCGGAAGTGGTGTTACGGACCTCGCCGTCTACGCAAGATCGGAACACTTGCAGCAAGATCCTTAAAGCACCCGGGCAGGCTGCCCATTAAGGTCATGCGCCAAACGTTGCGATGGCATCCTGGCTGCGCTTGCCGCTCGAAGTCATGTGAATCGAGGCAGCACCGTGGAAAATCGCCTTAACCCCACAATCGCTCGTCGCGATCTGCTTCGCGTGGCGGCGATCGGCGCCGCCGTCGCGACCACGAGCGCTTGCGATTCGGCGGAAGCCGCAGAGTTCCCCGACAAACGCAAGGCTCGCTACCGGGCCGACTCTGCCGATGTGCAGAGCTTTTATCGCGTCAACCGCTATCCGGCGAAGTGAGGGAGCACGATCGTGCTGATCAAGCGGGCACAACGCCACGTTCGCCGCGGCACGATGGGTGCAGCGCTCCCGGCCCAAGCACGCGGCGATCTCGATCGCCGCAGCTTTCTGCGCCGATCCGGCCTCGTCGCGGGCAGCCTCGCCGCGGTCGGAACTCTGTCAGTGGGTGCTGTCCGCAAGGCGCCGGCCGGTCCACCGCCGCCTCTCGACGCCGCAGTCACGGTCCACAAGAATGTCTGCACGCATTGCTCGGTCGGCTGCACGGTCATCGCGCATGTGGCCAACGGCGTGTGGATCGAACAGGAACCGGCTTGGGACAGTCCGATCAATCGCGGCTCGCACTGCGCCAAGGGCGCAGCGGTGCGCGACGACGTGTCGAGCGAACGCCGGCTGCGCTACCCAGTGAAGCTCGTGGATGGGGCCTGGCAGCGAATCTCGTGGGATCAGGCGATCGAGGAGATCGGCACCAAGTTGCTCGAAATCCGCGCCAAATCGGGACCCGACTCCGTGTATTGGCTCGGCTCCGCCAAGTTCACCAATGAAGCCGCCTATCTCAACCGCAAGTTCGCAGCCTTCTGGGGCACCAACAACTCGGATCACCAGGCGCGCATCTGTCACTCCACCACCGTCGCCGGCGTGGCCAACACCTGGGGCTACGGCGCGATGACCAACAGCTACAACGACATCCGCAACACCAAGACCATCATGATCATGGGCGGCAATCCGGCGGAGGCGCATCCGGTCTCGCTCCAGCACATCCTCGAAGGCAAGGAACTCAATCGCGCGAACATGATCGTCATCGATCCGCGCTTCACGCGGACGGCCGCGCACGCCACCGAATATGTGCGCGTTCGCCCTGGCGTGCACATTCCGACCATTTACGGAATGCTCTGGCACATTTTCCGCAACGGCTGGGAGGACAAGGAATTCATCCGCCAGCGCGTCTACGGCATGGACGAGATCCGCAAGGAGGTCGAGAAGTGGCCGCCGGATGAGGTGGAGCGCGTCACCGGCCTCAAGGAAGGGCAGGTCAAGCGCATTGCCGAGATCTTCGCCACGCAGAAGCCCTCCACCCTGATCTGGGCGATGGGCCAGACCCAATACACGGTCGGGACGGCCAACGTGCGTGCGAGCTGCATCCTGCTCCTCGCCACCGGCAATGTCGGCCATATGGGCACCGGCGCCAACATCTTCCGTGGCCACGACAACGTCCAGGGTGCGACCGATCTCGGTCTCGATGTGACGACGCTGCCGCTTTACTACGGCCTTGCCGCGGATGCCTGGCGACATTGGTGCCGCGTGTGGGAGGTCGATTACGAGTGGATGCTCTCGCGCTTCGCCAACAAAACATTCATGGAAACGCCGGGTGTCACTAGCACGCGCTGGTTCGACGCGACTTTGCTGCCGAAGGACCAGGTGTCGCAGCCGGACACGATGAAAGCCATGTTCGTCATGGGGCATGGCGGCAACACGATTACGCGCATGCCGCAGGCGGCCAAAGGGATCGAGAAGCTCGACCTGCTGGTCGTGTGCGACCCGTATCCGACCACGTGGGCGGTCCTCTCCGAGCGCAAGAACGGCACGTATATCCTGCCGGCATGTACCAGCTTCGAAATGAACGGATCGCGCACCGCCTCGAATCGCTCGCTGCAATGGGGCGAGCAGATCGTCAAACCGGTCTTCGAGTGCAAGAACGATTACGACATCATGTACCTGCTGGCGCGCAAGCTGGGCTTCGCCGAGCAACTGTTCAAGAACATCAAGGTCGAGAACGGCCACGTCTCGGCCGAGGACATCCTGCGCGAGATCAATCGCGGTGGCTGGTCCACCGGCTATTGCGGCCAGTCGCCCGAGCGGCTCAAAGCGCATATGCGCAACCAGTCCAAATTCGACGTGGTGACGCTGCGCGCGCCGAAGGACGATCCGGAGGTGGGCGGCGAAGTTTACGGCCTGCCGTGGCCGTGCTGGGGCACGCCCGAGTTGAAACACCCCGGCAGCCCGATCCTGTACAACACTAACGTGGCGGTGAAGGAAGGCGGCGGTACCTTCCGTGCTCGCTTCGGCGTTGAACGCAACGGTGAAAGCTTGCTCGCCGATGGGTCCTATTCGGTCGGCTCCGAGCTCAAGGACGGCTATCCCGAGTTCACGCTCGGCGTGCTCAAGAAGCTCGGATGGGACAAGGATCTCACGCCTCAGGAACTTACGGTGATTGAGAAAGTTGGCGGCAACAATCCCGACATCGTCTCCTGGTCGACCGATCTCTCCGGCGGCATCCAACGGGTCGCGATCGCGCATGGGTCCAGCCCTTATGGCAACGCGAAAGCGCGCACGATCGCATGGAATTTGGCGGATCCCATTCCGGTCCACCGCGAGGTGATCTTTACGTCGCGTCCCGATCTCGTCGGCAAATACCCGACATTGCCCGATGCCCTTCAGTTCCGCGTCCCCAATCTCGGTTTTACGGTGCAGAAGACGGCCGTTGAAAAAGGCACTGCGAAGCAATTTCCACTGATCCTGACCTCTGGCCGCTTGGTGGATTACGAGGGCGGCGGCGAGGAGACGCGCTCCAACAAGTGGCTGGCCGAGTTGGTGCAGGACATGTTCGTCGAGATCAATCCGGCCGACGCGGCCGAGCGTGGCATCAAAAACGGCAGCTGGGTCTGGGTTTTTGGCCCCGAGGGCAACTCGAAGGCGCGAATGAAGGCGTCGATCACCGAGCGCATCGGCAAAGGCGTCGTGTGGATGCCCTATCACTTCGCTGGCTGGTTCGAGGGGGTGGACCAACGCAGCAAATACCCCAAAGGCGCCGATCCCTACGTGCTGGGCGAGAGCGTCAATACGCTCACGACCTATGGCTATGATCCCGTGACCGGCATGCAGGAACCCAAAGCCACGCTTTGCCAGATCAGGGCGGCGTGAGGAGACCCGACATGGCGCGGATGAAGTTTCTCTGTGACGCCGACCGCTGCATCGAGTGCAACGCCTGCGTCACCGCATGCAAGAACGAGAACGAGGTGCCGTGGGGCATCAACCGACGACGTGTGGTCACCATCAACGACGGCAAGCCGGGCGAGCGCTCGGTCTCCATGGCTTGCATGCACTGCACCGACGCTCCCTGCGCGGCGGTCTGCCCGGTCAGGTGCATTTTCTCGACCGACGACGGCGTCGTCCTGCATTCGAAGGATCTGTGCATCGGCTGCGGTTATTGCTTTTACGCCTGCCCGTTCGGCGCGCCGCAATATCCCAAGCTCAGCAACTTCGGCTCGCGCGGCAAGATGGACAAATGCACCTATTGCGCCGGCGGCGGCGGGACGGAAGTTCCCGGCAGCATCGAGGAATACAACAAGTACGGCGCCAACCGCATGCTTCAGGGCAAGCTGCCGCTGTGCGCGGAGATGTGCTCCACCAAGTCGCTGCTCGCGGGCGATGGCGAGATCATCGCCCAGATCTACAAGGAGCGCGTGATCAAGCGCGGATACGGTTCGGGCTCCTGGGGCTGGCTGACCGCCTATCACGAGGGAATTGCAGTGTGATCGCGCTAGGGCGGCGCATTTGAAATTAAACCGGCAGGTGATCGACTAGGCGCCGCTATACCACTGCCAAAGGGGGTATCCCCGCCAGTGACAGAAGTCGGCTTGTCCGGACCGACAAAGTTGTTGATCTGTCGGGAAAATGAACGTGCCCGGCGTGTAAGCCCGCGCGGCGGGCCGAGCGAAGGCCGGGCTGGCGACCAGCGTGATCAATGCGAGAGCAGCGATAAGTGCCTTCATCATATCTCTCCATACTTGTCGATCACCGTTCGTGATGTCCTGCAACACAGAAGACCGACGCCTTGTGCTTTGTATTCCCCAAGGAAATAGGCTCAGTATTCCCTAAGGAAATAGGCTCAGCGTATTCGTCAAGCAAATAGGCTCAGCGCCACGCTCCGACCAGCTATATCTTTGGATTCACTGGATAAGCCAACGACCGAAGGCCTCATACTTTGGTTTGCTCAGCGACCGAGCCGGCGAACGCCCGCGCCAGCTTCATCCTGCTGCGCCAGTTCTAGCTCAATGGGTTTGGTTCGCCGGCGTTGACAGCGCCAGGAAACCGAGATTCGTAGTCAGGCCCGTGTAAGAAACTGTGGCGCGGACGCCACTGGATCGAAATCTTTCTGCCAAGGTCGGAATGTGTCTTGCAGCCGACATCTTCCAAGTCACGATGGTCAAAGTTGGGGCAGGGGGCTGTCATGACAAAGCTCGGCATTTTTGCTGCAACGATCCTCGCGGCCGCTGGCGCCTGCTGCGGAGTGTCGGCCGCCAACGCTGCGCCCAAGACGTGCACAGGCCTTTGGGACTTCATCGAAACGGACTGCCAGCTGACCTGGTACGGCATCACGCTCTACGGCGTGATCGACGCGGGCTTCACCTACCAGACTCACGGCGCGCCGCTTGATACGCGCAGCCCTCCGGGGTCCGCATACATCGTCCAGAGATATAGCCGATCGTCGTCGCGGTGGGACGTTGCACCGAACGGGTTGCAAAATTCATCCATTGGCATCAAGGGGACCGAGCCGATCGGCGGAGACACCTCTGTGGTCTTTGCCCTGGACGCCGGCTTCGATCCTTATTCATTCAAATTGTCCAGTGGACCGGGATCGGCCCATCACATGGCCGGCACTCCCCAGGACCAGCAAACCTCGTGGGCCGATTCCAGCCGAGCCGGCCAGTGGTACAACGGCAATGGTTATGTCGGCCTCAGTTCTCTGAGCTATGGCACGCTGACGGTTTTTCGGCAGAACTCGCTGACGTACGATGGTGTCCTCGCGTACGATCCGATGGGCGCCTCTTATGCCTTCTCGCCCATCGGTTGGCAGGGAATCACCTGCGGCGGCGGCAATACCGAAAACTGCAGGCATACGACCTCGCTGAAATATCGGCTCAATATCGGCGAGGCCCGCGTGGCGGCGATTTGGCAGTTCGGCGGCTACGGGCAGGACAACGCCTCCAATGGCGCCTACCAATTCGGAGCAGGCGGCGACATCCCGAACTTGGCCAACGGCGTGCTCTCGTTCGACGCGATTTATAGCTACGTGAAAGATTCCGTATCGACCGCGCTTTTGGGCGGGAGCACTGACGCCAATGGAAACCCGATACCGCCGTTCCTGCCGCAGGTGCTCACAGCGACGATCTCTGACAATAGAGCCGTGATGCTGCTGGCCAGATACACGAATGGACCCCTGAAGTTGTATGCGGGCTTCGAACAGATTCGATATTCGGCGCCCAGCGATCCGCAGATGGCTTTTACGAATGTCGCAGGAGACTTCGTTTGCCTGGGCTGTCAAGCATTCAACAACACGAATATCAGCAATACCTCGTTCGGTGCCGCCGGTCTTGCTGACAGGATTTTCGACATCTATTGGACCGGCGCGAAATACGCCGTTACCGACCAGGTGGATGTGATCGCCGCTTATTACCATTACCAACAGCATTCCCACTTCGGTTCCCACTTCGGCACGCCCACCGGCGGGGTCATGTTCTGCGACGGCAAAGAGCACTCGCAATGCGCCGGTACGTTGAACGCGATCTCTGGTGTTATCGACTGGAAGTTTGCACCGAAGTGGGATGTTTACCTCGGCTGCATGTACACGGAATTCAATGGCGGATTGTCGAACAGCTTTTTCGTGAACAACAACATCGCTACTACGGCGGGATTGCGCTTCCGGTACTGAAATCACGACGCACGTCGGTCACAGCTTACCAATGGGCGTAAAGCAGGCGACCCGCGGCAGGAAACTAGCCACTGTTGCGCAGCCCTGCGGCTATCCCATTGATGGTCAGATGGATTGCCTGCACCACGCGCTCGTCGGTTTTGCCGGCCCGATGACGCTTCAGCAGTTCGATCTGTAGATGGTTGAGCGGATCGAGGTAAGGGAAGCGGTTCTTGATCGAGCGCGCCAACAGGGGATTTTGGTCGAGTAATGCTTGCTGGCCGGTGATGGCGAGCAGCATTTCAATCGTGTACTGCCATTCGGCACGCAGCCGCGGAAAGATAGCTTCGCGCAGTTCGGTGTCCTCGACAAGTTCCGCGTAGCGTGAGGCGATTGCGATATTGCTCTTCGCTAGTACCATATCCATGTTCGAGAGCAGCGCTTGGAAAAACGGCCACTCGCGGTACATCTCCCGTAAGATGCGCATGCCGTCCCGCGGTCGCGCGGCAAGCCAGGCCTTGATCGCCGTTCCGAACCCGTACCAGCCCGGCAGCATGAGCCGACATTGCGACCAGCCGAAGACCCAAGGGATAGCGCGCAGATCCTCGAGGCGCGTCGAGTTTTTACGGGACGCGGGACGGCTGCCGATATTTAGACTGGCGATTTCTCCGATGACCGTCGATTCCCAGAAGTACCGGTCGAACCCAGCCGTCTCGTATACGAGGTTCCGATACGCTCGATAGGCATGGTTGGAGAGTTCTTCCATGGCCGTGAAGTACTCTTCGCGCGGCACCGCTTGGTCTGGCTGCAGGAGCGTCGCCTCCAGGGAGGCGGCGGCAAGAATCTCAAGGTTTCGTCGACCCACCTCTGCTTGCGAATATTTTGCGGCGATCACCTCGCCCTGTTCGGTGATGCGGATCTGCCCTTGCACCGCCCCCGAGGGCTGCGCGAGGATGGCCTGATAACTCGGGCCGCCGCCACGGCCGACGGATCCGCCGCGGCCGTGGAAGAGACGTAGCGTGATCCCATGACGCCGCAACGTGTCGACGAGCGCGATTTCTGCCTTGTAGAGTTCCCAGCCCGAGGTCAGGAAGCCACCATCCTTGTTGCTATCGGAGTAACCGAGCATCACCTCCTGTGCGCGATCACGACCTTCCAGGAGGCAGAGGTACTCCGGCATGGCAAGGAGTTCGTCCATTATGCTTCCACAGTTGCGTAGATCGGCGATCGTCTCGAACAGCGGGACGATGTTTACGTCGAGCTCGCGCTCGCGCGGCCGCAACAATCCTGCCTCCTTGAGCAGCAGCCCGACCTCGAGAAGGTCCGAGACCCCGTTCGTCTTCGAGATCACGTAGTTGGGCACCGCGGCTTTGCAATAACGCCGGTGTGCTTCGGCGGCTTCACGCAAGATCGCCAGCTCCGAGGCCGTCTCAGCGGAATAGCGTAGGAAAGGCGAAGAAAGCAGTCGCGCGGTCTTAAGCTCCTCGCGCAGCAGGGAGATGCGGGCAGGTTCGGGGAGACCGGCATAGTTCGAGGCAGTGCAAGTCGTCTCGAACAGCTCGCCCACTGTGCGCTCATGCACCTCGGAATTCTGGCGCAGATCGATGCCCGCGAGATAGAAGCCGAAAGTGCTGGCGGCGCGACGCAGGCTGCGCAGCCGACCACGCGCCAGCGTCGCAGAGCGATTGGCCGTGAGTGAATGGTAAAGAATGCCGAGGTCGGCAACGAATTCGGCTGCCTCGTCGTAAGGCGGCGCCTCACCTACGGCGTGGCGCGACGCCTCTGCCTGCCCGAGCCCCCGCGCCGTCGCGGCCAGGCGCGCATAGATACCAGAGACGGCTAGACGATAAGGTTCGTTGCGGCGCTGCGGCGAGCGATCAGGCGAGCGCACCGCTAGGTCCTTCAGCTGATCGGATACAGTGACCAGCCGCGCATCGAGCGATAGTTCGCCGCCCAAAAGATGCACCTCATCCAGATAGAATTTGAGTGCGCGCTCGCTCTGCATGCCCAACGCTTGTCGCAGTACCTCGGCTGTGACGAAGGGATTGCCGTCGCGGTCGCCGCCAATCCAGCTTCCAACGCGCAGGAACGAGGGTAGCTCGAAGTTGTCCCAGGCGGGATCGGTCGAAGCGAGTTGGTCTTCCAGCGCCGCGTAGAAGCGAGGCAGCTCCCGCAGGAAAGTGTAATCGTAGTAGGAAAGTCCATTAGCTATCTCGTCTATGACTTTGAGTCTGCTACCGCGCAGCATGCTGGTCTGCCACAGCGTGAGCACGGCGCGACGCAAGGCCTCTTCATTTGCCGCCGCCTCTTCGGGGGTTAGCCGAAGGCGATCGCGCTCCGCCAGTAGGTGCGCTACCTCCATCTCACGATCGATCGCGCTCTTCCGCCTCACCTCCGTCGGATGGGCGGTGAGTACCGGGCAAACGATGGCACTCGTGAAAAAGTTCTGTAGCCTGGACCGGGAAATGGCCGCATCACGAGCGCGAGTTAGCGCGTGGGCCATAGTGCCTTCGCGCGGTCCCGAAGCGGCCAGCGCGTGGGCTCTTGTCCGGCGGATGTGATGTTGGTCTTCGGCGATGTTGGCGAGCTGCGAAAAGTAGCTGAAAGCGCGGATGATTTGAATGTTTTGACCATGCGAGAGGCTATTCAATGTCGCTTCGAGCTCGTGCCGTGCGGCTTCATTTTCTTCGCGGTGGAAGCGGATCGAGGTCCGGCGGATGTGCTCAACGATCGCGAAGACAGGCTCGCCTTCCTGGCTGCGCACCGTATCGCCAAGAATGCGGCCGAGAAGACGGATATCGTCACGTAGTGGGGAATCCTTGTCGGGGGTCTCAAGCAGATCCATGATCCCACGAGTTCGAAATATGCGGCCGCTGAGACGGCCTCGAATTCGACGACGGCGATCGGGGGCTGGGTTCTCGCGCCGAAGTCGTGCACCAACAATCCTAGCGGTCCTTTGACAAACGGATCAACCTGCCAAGTGCATGCCGCGCACCGATTGAGTCTGACGACCGGCGCTTTTGCGGGTGCCGAGTAGGGCAGGCCGAGGAGGCGTTGTGCCGGTTGGGAGCCGCAGCGGGATTGAGCGGCGAACCAAGAACGGGGCCGACAGCGCTCGATGCGACTGGGCAAAAACCAGCCGCCGCGGCGACCATCCCCGAGTCCCCTCGCATTGCTGTAGGGAACGGCGGAGGTCGGCATAGTGGATCCAACGCGATTTATGCATGCACGGCCTCAACGATTGCAATCATGTTCCTCGCGATCCACCTCCGGTTCATTCTTGCTGGCCATGTTCGGTCATGCAGGCCCGGTATGTATAGATCTCCTGGTTACCCCAGAGGTACTGCGGATAACGGGCGGCCCTGAGATTGCACGCGTGAATGGCCTGCGCGCGTTGTTGGCTGATACGGACGCCGCCGCCTTCCTGCGCGTAGCTCGGGGATGCCAGCGCGCTTACCGCAAATCCCACGGCAAGCGCCGCCAAACCTTTCCTCAAGTTGATCATGACGAGTCTCCTTTTCATTGTCGCCCTGTCACGCGACATCTAGGCGTCGCGGGAGACCTCGATTGCTACGTCTTGCTGCAAAGCGACTTCCTTTCAGAGAGTTAATACGGCCGAAGCGTCCAAGCCTCTTGCGGGGCTTTCCTTGCTTGCTGGGTCGAAAAACGGCAAGATTGAACAAAGCCGGGCAATCCGGACCGAGATTGGCTGCAGCCATGTGACTAGGCTTCAATCACGCGGCCGTGACTCGTGGGAAGGTCGGTCGCGCCTGACTTGAATCGATCGGCGCGGAGGAGCATGCGGCATGACACGACTGGCGTCATGGCTACGTTTCATGCTCGGCGCGATCGCGCTTGCAGGCGTCATCGCTTTATCCGCGCCTGCCCAAGCTCAACAAGCCCCGATCATCGACCCGCAAGCGAGCGTGGTGAATGAGCAGACCCTCCTTCGTGAGCTTTCGCGGATTCAAGGCGACATCGATCAGCTCGACCCGCGGGCGCGCGTCCTCATACAACCCGCCGGACGGGTGTGGGATCACTTCCACGAAGTGACGCTCTATTGGGGCGGCGCGATCGTGATCCTCGGCACGCTTGCCGCCCTGGCGGCAGCCTATCTCCTTCTCGGACGGATCCGCATCTCGGCGGGGCGATCGGGGCGCAAGGTGCTGCGCTTCAAGGCATTCGAGCGGTTCGCGCATTGGCTCACCGCGGTGTCGTTCGTCGTTCTCGGCATTACCGGGCTAAACATCACCTTCGGAAAGCACCTGTTGCTACCGTTGATCGGCTACGACGCGTTCAGCGTGGTCTCGGAGGCGGCCAAGTATGTGCACAATTTCACGAGCTTCGCATTCGTAGTCGGTCTTTTGCTGATCGTGGCGATCTTCATCAAGGACAACATCCCGGATAAGACCGACATTGAATGGTTCAGGCAGGGCGGCGGCTTCATCAAATCGAAGCATGCTCCGGCGCGCCGGTTCAACGCCGGTGAAAAGCTGGTGTTCTGGGGCGCCCTCGGCGCGGGCCTGCTGGTTGCCGTATCAGGCTATCTGCTGCTGTTCCCGTTCTACGTCACCGACATCGCCGGAATGCAGGTCGCACAGGTGGTGCACGCCGTCATCGCCGTGCTGTTCGTCGCTTTGATCCTCGGTCACATCTATATCGGCACGCTCGGAATGGAGGGCGCGTTCGAGGCGATGTGGACCGGCGAGGTCGATTACAACTGGGCGAAGGAACATCACGATCTCTGGCTCGAAGACCTGCTTGCGAAGGACCGGCCCGCTTCGGCCGGGCAGTCTCCATTAGCAACGCCCGCCGAATGAGCGTAATGCGCGGGCACGGTACAGCGCTCGTTTGAGGATTGATCCCATGGAACTCGATCCCGTCCTCATTGCCCGGCTGCAATTCGCCTTCACCATCATTTGGCACATCATTTTCCCGGCCTTCACCATCGGTTTGTCGGCGTATGTCGCGACGCTCTGCGTCATGTGGATGCGCACCGGTAAGGAGCATTACCGCGAGCTCGCGCGGTTCTGGACCAAGATTTTCGCGGCAGCTTTTGCGATGGGCGTGGTGTCAGGGCTTGTGCTGACCTATCAGTTCGGGACCAATTGGAGCCGCTACTCAGCCGTTCTCGGCAACGTGGTCGGGCCGATGATCGGCTACGAGGTCGAGGTCGCCTTCTTTCTGGAGGCGACGTTCCTCGGCGTGCTGCTCTTCGGCTGGGAGCGGATGCCGCCGTGGCTGCACACGCTGTCGGCCGTTGCCGTTGCGGTCGGCACATTGATGTCAGCGTTCTGGATCCTGTCGGCCAACAGCTGGATGCAGACACCGGTCGGATTCGAAATGCGCGACGGCGTCGCCTATCCGCTCGATTGGCTCGACATCGTCTTCAACCCGAGCTTCCCCTATCGGCTCGCGCATATGGTGACGGCGGCGTATCTGACCACGTCGTTCGTGGTGCTCGCCGTGGGGGCGCGCTACATCCTCGCCGGCAAACATTTGGAGCACGGCCACACCATGGTCCGCATGGCGGTCGGCTTCGCTGCCATCGTCGCGCCGCTGCAGCTCTTCATCGGCGACCAGCATGGCCTCAATACGCTCAAGCATCAGCCGACGAAGATCGCGGCGATCGAGGCGCACTGGGACGGCAGCAGTCCGGGCGAGCTCGTGCTGTTCGCGTGGCCTGACGAGAGTGCCGAAACGAACCGCTTTGCAGTGACGATTCCCCATGGCGCATCGCTTCTCCTCACCCACAGCTGGGACGGTCTGTTTCCCGGCCTCAAGAACTTTGCACCGAACGATCGTCCTCCGGTCCTGCCGCCCTTCTTCGCCTTCCGCGCGATGGTCGGCATCGGCCTGCTGATGATCGTGGCCGGCCTGACTGGCGCGTGGTTGTGGTGGCGCGGCCGTTTGTTCAGCGCGCGCTGGTATTTGTGGCCCGCGCAACACGCCTGGTGGATCGGATTCGTCGCCGTGATCTGCGGCTGGATCGTCACCGAGACCGGCCGGCAGCCGTGGGTCGCATACGGTGTTTTCAGAACAGCCGATGCCGTGTCGCCGGTCGCGGCAGGCAGCATGATGACAACGTTGGTGTTGTTCGTGCTGGTCTATGGCGTCGTGGGATCGATCGGCCTCTATTTCATCAATCGGCTGATCGCGCACGGACCGCGAGCCCCTGAAATAGAGCCGGCGATCACCAGAGCGCCGACGCTGGCGCCGCAGGCCGGCGCTTTGGCCGGGATAAAACCATCCTCGACTCCGATGTCCGAGTGAACGCGTGACGTGAGGCTCTCCCATGGAATCCTATCTGCCGGTCATCTGGGCTGCGATCATCGGTTGCACGGTTGCGATGTACGTGATTCTCGACGGGTTTGATCTCGGCATCGGCATTCTATTTCCGTTCGCCGAGAGCGAGCACGAGCGCGACCAGATGATGAATTCCGTCGCGCCGTTCTGGGACGGCAACGAGACCTGGCTCGTGCTCGGCGGCGCCGGATTGATGGTCGCTTTCCCGCTCGCCTATTCGATCATTCTGCCGGCGTTCTATTTGCCGGTCATCATCATGCTGCTGGCGCTGGTCTTTCGCGGCGTCGCATTCGAGTTCCGCTGGCTCGGCGTGAGCAGCAAGCCGCATTGGACCTTCGCGTTTGCCGCCGGCTCGACGCTTGCCGCCTTCTGCCAAGGAGTGATTCTTGGCGGGCTGATCGAGGGCATCAAAGTCCAGAACGGCGCGTTCGCCGGCGGCGCCTTCGATTGGGCCACCCCCTTCGCAGTGGTGTGCGGTTTGGGATTGGTGGCGGGCTACGCGCTGCTCGGCGCCACCTGGCTCATCATGAAAACGGAAGGAAAAATCGCGGAACGCGCGCGACCCACGGCCAAGGCGCTGCTGGTCGTCGTACTCGCCTTCATGGCGATCGTCAGCCTGTGGACCCCGCTCGCCTTCGACCGCATCGCGGCGCGATGGTTCTCGTTGCCGAATATTTTATTTTTGTGGTGGGTTCCCGCGGCCACCGCGCTCGTCGCATTCGTGGCATGGCGCGCGATCGAGAGCGGACGCGAGGCGCTGCCGTTCCTCGCAACCATCGCTCTTTTCCTGTTGGGCTACCTCGGACTCTTGGTCTCGAATTTCCCCTATATCGTCCCGCCGTCGCTGACGATTTGGCAGGCGGCCGCGGCGCCTGCAACCCATGTCTTCATGCTGATCGGAACGCTGGTGATGCTGCCGATCATTTTCGGCTACACGATTTTCGTCTACTGGATCTTCAGCGGAAAGTTGCGCGAGGGCGAAGGATATCATTGAGCTCCCAGGTTGTATGCAAGATGGGCGACAATCACATTCAACCCAAGGAGAAGGCGATGTTCTCGAGACGCGATGTCCTCGCCACAGCAGCCGCGGGTGCCGCGATGTCCACCACGGCAGCAGCCGCGGCTTCCTTCGGCAATCCGGACAACCCCCCGCAAGGCGCGATTAACGCCAAAAATCCAGCAAGCGTCACTGATCCAGGGCCGCAAAACCCGGCGATCAGGGATCAGTTGCCGTCGGCATTTTCTCCTCCGGCAACCGACGTTGGCGGCATGCCGCAGATCTGGGCCTCGTTCAATACCGCGCCGCGCCGGATCCAAAACGGCGGCTGGGCGCGGCAAGTGACGCAGGCGGACTTCCCGATTTCCACAACCATCTCCGGCGTGAATATGCGACTGAGCCCCGGCGGCGTCCGCGAATTGCATTGGCACCAGGCGGCCGAGTGGGCATACATGACCTACGGCAACTGCCGGATCACCGTGCTCGACCCGAAGGGCCGGCCCTATGTCGCGGACGTCAAAGAGGGCGATATCTGGTATTTTCCGTCCGGCTATCCGCATTCGCTGCAGGGCTTGGAGCCCGACGGTTGCGAATTCGTCATCTGCTTCGACGATGGCGCGGCGAACGAGTTCAATACGCTCTTGGTGACCGATTGGTTTGCGCACACGCCTCCTTCCGTTCTCGCTAACAACTTCGGCGAACCGGCCGAGACGTTCGCCAACATTCCCCTGCACAATCTCTGGATCTATCAAGGCAAAGTGCCGGGCGACCTGTCGTCTGTTCGGAAAGCGATGACTGGAGCGGACAGGGACAGTCCGCCCGAGCCGTTCACGTTCTCTCTCGCGTCGGCATTGTACGTGAGCCAGACCAAGGGCGGCACGTTGCAGCTTGCCGATAGCGGCAATTTCAAAGTCTCGACCACCATCGCGGCGGTGCTGCAGACAATGCGCCCCGGAGCGCTCCGGCAGATGCACTGGCATCCCAACGCCGACGAGTGGCAATACTACATCAAGGGCAAGGCGCGCATGGGCGTGTTCAATACCGGCCCCAACGTGCGCACGATGGATTTCAATCCCGGCGATATCGGCTACGTCCCGCGCAACTACGGACATTATGTGGAGAACATCGGCGACACCGACATGCAATTTTTCGCCGTCTTCCGAACATCCCACTTTGAAGAATTCTCCTTGTCGGATTTCCTTAAGCACTCCCCACCCGAAATGGTGGCGGAGCACCTGAACATCAACCCAGCGGTAATCGCGAACTGGCCAGGATTCAGCGCGGGCATCATGCCCGAATGAGCGCGTCAGAAGGAGATTAAAGATGTCGAAAGCAAGGGATGCCGTCGCGCTGCGGGTCGTCCCGCTCAATACCCCGATCGCCCTGCTTCCAGCGTGGAGAATGAAGGGCGCGAGCAACGGATGAGCCGTGAGATTGGAATTATCGGGACTGGCAATGTGGGCTGCGCGACAAAGGCGGCCCAAAAGGTGGGACCATGGGAAATAGAACACTTCGCCTTTCGAAGACGCGAGCGGCTCTGATAAATTCGCTGAGCGCGATCGCGACACTGTCGCTCGCCTCATCGGTGGGCCTTGCGGCCGGAGATCGCGCGGCCGGGCAGCAGTTTTTCACCACGCACTGCAGCCCCTGTCACGCAACGCAATCAGGCGTGAACAAGATTGGCCCCTCGCTCGTCGGCGTTGTCGGCCGCAAGAGCGGATCCAAACCGGGCTACAACTACTCACCCGCGCTCAAGGCGGCAAACATCACGTGGGATGAGAAGACGCTCGATCAGTGGCTCCAGAACCCAACGGGCGACGTGCACGGTTCGAAGATGTTCATCACCGTTCCTAACGCCGAAGATCGTCAGAACGTGATTTCGTATCTCGAGACTCTGAAATGACGAGCGCAAGAGCTGGTTGATCGACGGGCGAGATTTGCCGAGATGCAACGTCTGTACCTGGCAATACGTGACGGTGTCCGGTCGAGCGGAGGCTCCAATGACTAGTGCGGGTACCTCTATCACGCGACGCTCTCTGCTGGGAACGGCGGGTCTGGGCGGGCTCGCGCTGCTTTCCACGCCCGCCTTGGCCCAGCGCGTGATTGAACTATCATTGCCCGGCGGTCCCGATACGCGACCGATCACGACCAAATTTCCGCAGAAGGGGTCGATGATTCTGCAGCGGACCCGACCGCCGCTCCTCGAGACGCCCTGGGAAGTCTTTGACAAAGGCGTGTTCACGCCCAACGACCAGTTCTACGTGCGCTGGCATTGGGCCGGGATCCCGACCTCGGTCGATGTCACCACTTTTCGCCTCGCCGTGCATGGTCATGTGGAGCGGACCCTGTCGCTGACGCTCGACGACCTGCTCCATGGATTGCCGCGCGTGGAGTTGGCGGCCGTCAACCAGTGTTCCGGCAACTCGCGCGGATTCTTCATGCCCCGAGTACCTGGCGCGCAATGGGCGAACGGCGCGATGGGCAACGCGCTGTGGACTGGGGTGCGCCTCAAAGACGTGCTCGATCGCGCGGGCGTGCAGGCCGGCGCGGTGCAAGTGCGTTTCAGCGGCCTCGACGAGGCGGTCGTGCCGGATGCGCCGCGGCTGATGAAGTCGCTCGACATCGACCATGCCCGCGATGGCGAGGTGATGATCGCCTATGCGATGAACAGCGAGCAGCTTCCGTTGCTGAACGGCTTTCCACTGCGGCTCGTGGTTCCGGGCTGGTATTCGACCTATTGGGTCAAGATGCTCAACAACATCGAGGTCCTGGACCGGCCGGACACCAATTATTGGATGAAGACCGCCTACACCATCCCGGACACGCCGCACGCCAGCATTCGGCCCGGCGAGACTGGGGTAAAAACCGTACCGATCAACCGGCTGGTTCCCCGCTCCTTCATTACGAACATCAGCCCCGGCGAGACCGTGCCCCGCGGAGCGCCTACCCTGGTGCGCGGCATCGCGTTCGGGGGCGACAGCGCTGTCGCGAAGGTGGACCTGTCGATCGACGGAGGCAGCACCTGGACTTCGACTCGTCTCGGCAAGGACGACGGGAAATACGGTTTTCGGCAATGGGAAACCCAGCTCACGCTGCCGTCGGCCGGCCGTTACACGTTGAAGGTCCGCTGCACGAACAGCAAGGGCGAGGTGCAGCCGGACCACCCCAATTGGAACCCCGCCGGCTTCATGCGCAATGTGATCGAAGCTGTCGATGTCGTCGCGAGCTGAGTGCACCGTCATGTTCCGCAGGCTGATCGCCATTTGGGTTCTCGTCGGAACCATGCTCGTCCCGGCCCTCACCCGCGCCGCTGGACCTCTGGAGTTGAAATCGGTCAGGGTCGATTTGCCCGACGAGGAGAGAATGTTCACCGGCCCGGGAGCCGATGCGATCAACAACAACTGTCTCGCCTGTCATTCGGCCGGCATGGTGCTCGACCAGCCGGCGCTGTCGAGAGAGACCTGGACCGCCGAAGTCAACAAGATGATCACCGCCTACAAAGCCCCCGTGGCGCCCGGAGACGTCCCCGCCATCATCGACTATCTGACACGCCTCCCGAGCGGCAAATAGGCCAAGCGCCAGGCTTCGCGTAAGGCCGCATCGATCGCACGACGGGAAAGCGCCGAACTGTGACGAAGATCATCGATAACGTCGCAAAGCGACGTGCGGCTGCGCGAGTCGGGCCGAGCGCTGCATCGAGCCGAAAAACGACCTCGACCTTTTCAGCGCGAACCAGAACTGACATTTCCCTCGTCGCGGCGTTGCTTCTGGCGCCGGACGGCTGCCAAGCGCCGGCGATTTGTCATGAGCGCCAGCAACGCGTCCGCAACGCGACTGTGATAGCGATCCTTTCGGCGCAGGACGTGAAACTCGCGCTCGGGAAGGCGGAAAGCGACTTGGTAGAGGAGACCCGCTTCGATGCTTGGCGCAGCGACCGAGGACGAGATGGCGGTCGCGCCCAGGCCGGCCTCCACGGCGGCGCGGACCGCCTCGTTCGATGGCAATTCCAGCTGGATGCGCAATGCGTCGGGCTTGGCGCCAAGATCTCTCAGGGCATCCTCGAAGACGGATCTGGTGCCCGATCCAGGCTCGCGCAGGACCCACTCGCCTTGCATCAGGTCGCGCGGCATCAAGCGAGGGCGCCCGACCCAGGGGTGCTCGGGCCCGACGACGATGACAAGCTGATCGCGCGCTATCGGCCCGCTGGCCAAATGCTCGTTCGCTACGGCTCCTTCGACGAAACCAAGCTCCGCTGTCCCACTCTCGACCGCCGCTGCGACCTGGGCGGTATTGCCGATGCCGAGACGTATGCTGATTTGCGGATAGGCTCGCCGAAAGGCGACCAGGTGGCGAGGCAGCCAATAGTCGGCGACCGTCTGGCTTGCCTGAATTAACAGCGTGCCGCGCTTCAAAGCACCGAATTCGCTCAGCGCGAGTTCAGCGGCTTCGGCCCGCGCCAATACTGCGCGGGCTTCTGCGAGGAAGACGCGGCCGGCTTCCGTCAGCTCGATGCGGCGCCCGACCCGATCGAACAGCTTCGTGTCATGCCGCGTCTCCAAAGCCGCGATCGCATGGCTCGCGGCGGATTGCGCGAGATTCAAGGCGCGGGCGGCCTGCGTAACGTGCTGTCGGTCGGCGACCGCAACGAAAATGCGAAGTTGCTCCAGGGTCATGTTGATCTCGCCGGAAAGAAGTGACCTACTAATCTCAAGATGAGATCATACAGTTCTAAAACATCTATTGGAAAGATTGATCGCAAGGGGCCAGGTTGCGCTCAGGACATTCCGAATGTCCGCCCTGTAACCCAAAGGAGATTCGCCATGCGTCTCGTCAGTTTCATCCTGTTCTCCGTGATTGCCCTGGCCTCGAGTGCGCCGTCCGCCTTCGCGGCAGAAAATGCGTACGGACGAGCAAGCCTCAGCAGCGCAACCTGCCCCGTGAACGAGGGTTACCCGGACTGCCACGCCGACGGCAGCGTGCCGCTTAGCGTGTATTCAAGCAGCCGGCGGTCATTGAATTGCTACAATCCCTATATTGGCAACTGGAAACATGGATATCCCCGCGACGACGACAGTTGCTGAACAGCAGCCCTTCTAGTCGATTCGTGCACCGCTCCGTCTCCAAACAAGGCGTGGTTGTAGCCGTGTTTCTGGCGTTGCTTAGCATCGCAATGGCGATTTACACGCCGCATGCGTAGTCGGCAGAGGACATGAAGATGGAAAGTTCTCCGGCACAACCCCGCGAGGGGTATCATTAAGACGCGGGCGGCCATCCGCGCCCCGACATTGGTCACGAGGGTGCGCACTCGGCGCCGGCAACAAGAAGCCAAACCAAAGTATTAGCGGTTCATCGGTTCGGTTATCCAATCAATCCAAAAATATGCGTATCCAATCACTCCCAAAGACCTATCTCCGCAATGACTGCAAGGCATAGCGATCCGCCGTGTTGTTGTTGCAGGAAAGAGGACAACGTTCCGCAATTAAGGAGATGTGTCATGAGGAAATTCATCGCCGCTCTCGCGCTGATCTCGCTGATCGCGATCCCGTCGCTCACCGTGACTGCAAATGCAGCCCCCGTGTCCCCGTCGAGCTCCTCATTCGGCAGCAACGGCTACTAACAATTTCGAGGGCAAGCGAGCGTGTCTGTTCGCTGCCTAAGACCTGGCATTCGAGAGGGCGGCCGGCTCGCACTCGCGAGTCGGCCGCCCTCCTGCTGCAAGATCAATCTTGCCGATGAAGCGCTTTTGCTCGCCGCGGTGCCAGCTCATGGGCCTCATCAATGGCGCGGTTGGATTGTACGAATGAACGCAAGAGCGATCAAAGCAAAGCAAGGCAGATTAAAACTCGTTGCCCGGGGATGATTACATGAAGGACGTCGAGGGGCGGCGCAAGATGAGGAGTAACGACCATGAAAAGCGTTTTTGCGGCAGTATTGGCGACGGCTTTCGTCGTCGCATCGACGCCCGGCTTTGCCCGCGGCGCGGTTGGGCATGGAGGCGGGTTTCGTGGCGGCTTCGTGCGGAATCCTACCACTCTGCTGGGATCACCAGCGCCGCAGATGCCCGTTTTCCAAAACCGAATTCCGGCCCCGCTCGCGGCACCTACGCAGGCGCCCGTCATCAACGGGCCGGCGGCGCGGAGCCCGTACGGCGGAGTTCTGTAGGCTGAGCCGCTCGTTCCGTTGAGCGACTGAGCGTTGCTACGGCAGGGCAGGGGCGTGGGCGGCGACGCTCGCTTCGCCTCGCCTGCTGCCCATTGTGCTGCAAGTCGGCTCGAACCTATTCATGACACTCGCCTGGTAGGGCACCTGCGTTTCATGCAGGTGCCGCTCACCGGTGTGATTGTGGCGAGCTGGTTGATCGCCTTCGTCCAATATTGCATGGCGGTGCCGGCGAACCGTTCGGGCAGTGCGGTCTATATCACCGCCTAACTCAAGACTTTTCGTCTTAGCCGGCTTCTCGGTGCTTTGTCTCAAGGAGCCCATGACCTGGAACTATGCAATCGGCTTCGCCTTGACCGCGGCGGGAGCGTTCTTCGTCTTTCGTGCCCGTTGTGACGCCTGACTTGCGGCTTTATCTGGCGCGCTATTGGGGACAACAATTCGAATCAACCGCGTCGAAATCGGCAGAGCGAAGTCACGAAGCCGCGGCGGATGCCGCCGTACCAGCGCCTAGGATAAATTGAAATACAGCGCCCCGAGGGGCGTTCGGAGCGACCAACAAGCGGCCATCATGGGCCTCGATAATGGAGCGGCAGATCGACAGGCCCATTCCCATGCCGCCCGATTTTGTCGTGAACAGCGGGTTGAATATCCGACCGACATCTTGCGCGCCGATTCCAGCTCCGGTATCCGCCACTGACACCATAACGCCGCCATCCTGGACTTCGCATTTAACCGATAGGATGCGAGGTCCGTCCTCGTCGGCCATCGACTCGATGGCATTTGTGATCAGATTCAGAAGCACTTGCTGCAGCTGGATTCGATCACCTGCGACCTGCGGCAGCTGCGCGTCGGCCTTGGTTTGCACAAGTATCCGGTGCTTCTGCAGGTCGCCGCGTAGCAAAACAAGGGCTTCGCCGATGAGGTCGTTGATGTCGAGCGAGGTTCTGCTCCGGGCATCCCGCTTGAAGATCGCTCGAATGCTTCCGATCACGGCTCCCGCGCGATGCCCATCAGCGGCGATTTTCTGGAATGCCGCCTTGGCTTCATCGAGATCCGGCGTCGAGCGATCAAGCCAACGCAAGCCCGCATCGGCGTTGGTGATCATCCCGGACAACGGCTGCTTGACTTCGTGGGCGATGGTGGCCGCAACCGCATCCCCGGTTATCAACCGCGCCTCGCGCTCGCGGCGTTGGGCGAGGACCGCGCGGAGCAGCTGCGCGTAGAGTATCGTTATCTCGTACAGGAGCACAAACAGGACGAGACTTCCGGACAGGAGCCCATACACCCGGCCGGCATACCAGCCGACGCTGAAGCGAGCCGGAACGGGAAAAGAGATAAGACAGATCTCGATGACGTACGCGCACATGACCACCATCAGCCATAGATCGAGTATCGAACGGCGCCGGACCCAAAGCACAGAGAGTGCAAGCGCGCTCACCAGCGCGGCGCCCGCGGCAGCATAAAACCAGAGCGCTGAGAGGCGGACAGCATCGAGCATGAGACGGGGAAGTAGCGCATTCTCCGCTGCGGCAAGAAATACCGCCGCACATACGAGCCCCGCGGTCATAGCGGCGCTCGCAAGGATCGCCGCACCCGCGGAGCCTCGCGATAACCGGTTGTTCAGATTCGCATCCTTCGACAGAGCATAGGCGATCACGAACATCGGAAAACCGGCGTGCCAAAAAATGTACAGCCAAGCTGTGCTCTGCAGCCCGCCAAACACGCCGGTTGGCGCAAACACGCCGGGAAACGTCAGCATCCATGGAATCAGAATCAGCGCTGTGAAGACGTATCCACTCGCGATAACGAGTAGGGCACGGGAGCGCAGAATAGAGAATTGGGCGAACAGCAGGACCGCAGTGATCGAATCGATCACGAACATCGCTGCGGCATAGGCCGGGATGAAGGCATCGATGCGCCCCAGCTGGATCGTCGAGAGCGGCCCGGCCGTAATGACGAAGGCGGCCACCAAGGCCAGCACGACGGCAAGGGCGAGGCGTCGCTGGGCCAGGCTCGGCGACAAGGTTGAGAGGATGAAATGCTGTTCTTCCGGGACAGCAGCCGCCGTCTTCGCCATCGGCGCGACCCCCCGCAGGGGCTGGAGCGCGCGGAACCAACCTTATTCCGCGTCGCGGCTCTTCACATGAGACCGCCGGCTCGCAGTCACGCCCATTGTGTCACTTGGAGCGGCAGGTGACAACGCATGACGCGGTTGGATCAAACCTGCCGCCAGCCCGGCTTGCTCGGATCCACTAGCGTCAAGTCGACGGGCGCGATTCCAAACAGCGCGATCACCGCTGGCTCCTTCGCGTCGCGCTTCACGCCGTCGTAGTGCGGCGTGCGAGCGACGCGCCGCACGAACCCTCCGGCTGGCACCGGCACCGTCTGATTGGGATCGAAGTCGGCGCCGCTGTTCACCCACCACGCGCCGGACAGGACGAGCGAGAGACGATCGCTCGCGTAGGAATGCGGCGCGCTCATGTAGCCGGGATACCATTTCATCAGGACGAGATAAGGTCCCGCCTTGTCCAGGCCGCCGTAGAGCGTCGCCATTTCGCCGCTGTGCGGCGGAGCACCACTCCAAGGAACGAACTTGATCGCGTCAGGAAACGTGATCATCGTCTGGGCGGGATCGAGCTTGCTCGCCTGCGCGGTCCTGCTCGAGGCAGCGAGCGGCAAACCGGCGGCTAGCGCGGCGAGCAGCAGTGTCCGACGCGTGGCGACGCCGTCGTGACCTTCAGCGAGGAAGCTGGATGCGCACATTTCGTCGAGGACATTTTTGAGGGACATTGGAGTCTCCGTCTTTGTGAGCGCCGACGTTTCAGCCTCCGCTCCGGTGGCCGAGCGCCCAGACGTAGGCGGCGACGGCCGAAAGCTCAGCGGGAGACAGCTGCGCCCCGCCCATGGGCGGCATCGGGGGGCCGTACTTCTTCGGGCGCGGGACGCCGACAGCGATGGTGTGCGCGATGGCAGCGAGACTGCCGTCGCCCCATATCCATTGGCCGCTGGTGAGGTCGGGCCCCAGCGGCGAGCCCTTGGCGTCCGTTCCGTGACAGCCGGCACACGGCGCGCTGGCGACTTGGCCCTCGTAGACGCGCCTCCCGAGCGCGACTTCCGCGGGTGTTGCTCCGGGCGGCGTCGGCAGCGCGGCCGTGGCCTGCGAACCCGCATCCGGATGGATGCCCTCCGGCGGAACAGCGGCTTCGGGCGCGGAATTGTCGGCGCGTGACGACGGCGCCGGTGCCGCAGCAACAGCTGCCGTCACGGGACCGCGGTAGGTCACACGCCAAATCCGTCCGCGTTGGTCGTCCGAAATATAAAGCGCACCGTCGGGTCCGACGGCGAGGCCCGACGGGCGGTGCACGGCCCGGCCCGGTTCCTTCACTGCGCCGGCGAAGCCATCGGCGAAGACCACGAACGGCCCGGACGCCTTTCCGTCTGCCAGCGGCTGGAACAGGACGTTGTAGCCGCCCTGGGGGAACGGCGCGCGATTCCATGAGCCATGGAAGGCGATGAATGCACCTCCCCGATAGGCAGCCGGGAACTGACGTCCGTCATAAAGCAAGAGGTCGTTGGGCGCCCAATGGCCGGGAAAGGCCGCGATGGGTGCGCGCTTACCGGCACACAGCCCAACCGTTTTGCCGCCGTCGCCACCGTATTCCGGGGCAAGGACCAGCTTGTGCTGGGTGAGATCAAAATAACAATACGGCCAGCCGTAATCGGCGCCGCGCTCGAGCTGCACCAGCTCCTCCGCCGGCTCCTTGGCGCCTTGCTCGGGCGTGTAGAGGTGTGGCCAGTTTTCCCGCAGCTGGTCGCGGCCGTGCTGGGTGGCAAATATCCGGCCCGCGGAGTCGAATGCGATCCCTTCCCCGTTGCGCAGCCCGGTGGCGAAGCGCTCGGCGGGCGAGAAGCGCTGCCCGGTCCGATTGGCGTCGTAGCGCCAAATGCCGGCGCGCGTCTCAAGCTCCGTGCACGGCTGAATGCCGGGAGAGTTTGGCATTCGGTTTTCGACTTGGCAGGAATTGGTCGCCGAGCCCAGGTCGACGTAGAGCGCGCCCTGCGCATCGATCCTGAACGGGTGCATCGGGTGATCGCCGGTCAGCGGCAGTCCGGAGACGATCACCTCGGGCGGGGCGCTCGGTGCGACTGCCCCCGCCGGCAGGGCGTAACGAACGATGCGATCGTTCGTCTCCGCATAAAGTGCGCCTTTATAAAGTGCGATCCCGGTGCCGCCGGCATTGCGGCTTTCCGCGCCCGGACCGAAGCGGACGACCACGTCGGCGCGTCCATCGCCTGTGGTGTCTTGCAGGGCGAGAAGGAAGCCGCCGGTGGGCGGCGTGTCGTTGCGGTAATAGGGGCCGCTCCAGGTATTGACGTAGACCACCCCATTCGGCGCCACCACCATTTGCCGCGCGTGGCCGACATTGTCGGCGAACACCGTTGCGCAAAAGCCTGGCGGCAACGTGATCCCACCGTTGTCGCCTGCGCAGGGCTGTGCCGCTGCCGCACCCCCCTCCTGCGCAGCCGATGCCGACGCGCTCAGCAGCAGCACTCCGAGGATATGAAGGATGATGCCAGGGCGCCGCGCCATCCGAGCGCGGATGCAAAGAGTATCTCTCATCATGTGCATCGTATTTCCATCCTTGGGAACAGAACCGATCATGATGCCCCCGCTGGCGTACGTTGCGGAGAGGGGCAGCAGATGACTACGGCTGCAGGGCCGAAGCGGCTTGCGCGGAATTGCCGTCATTGCCGGGATCTTGCGGCAATGTCGATGACGCCGTTCGGCGCTCACAGATCGGCGTCATCAAAATCTGGTGACGCGCTTCCTGCACTGTTCCCGCCGGCATGCTAACATCGCTAGCCGCTGGAGCCGGGAGCATGGCGCGATCCAATCCGCTATGGCCATCCGCGCCGGGCGCGATCCTGCGCTATGCGGTCGCGCTCCTGGCGGTCGCCGCAGCGGCCGTCGTCGGGTTGTTGCTGGACAGGTTTCTGCAAACCGCCCCGACCGTATCCCTGTTTCTTTGCGCGGTCCTTTTCGCTGCGTGGTTTGGCGGCGCGGGACCGGGTCTGCTCGCAACCGGCCTCTCCATTCTGACTTTCGATTACTATTTCATTCCCCCCGCGGATTCTTTCGCCGCTCAGGCCGCGCCGCGCCTCGTCCTTTTTGCGATGACCGCTCTTTTCGTGGTTTGGGTCAGCGTCGCGCAAAGGCGCACGGCGGAATCCCTGCGGCGCGCGCGCGACGATTTGCGGGCGACCATTCAAGAACTCGAAAACCTCAACAAATCGCTGCAAGCTGAGAACGCCGAACGAAAGAAAGCGGAACAAAGCATTCGCCAAGCCGAGCGAGAGCTTCAGGTAACGATCGATACCATTCCGGCATTGGCGGCGAGATATCGACGCGACGGCTCGCTCGATTTCGTGAATCGGACCTGGCGAACCTATACCGGCCTTTCCCAGGACAGCTTGCACGGACAACGCTGGGGAGTCGCGATCCATCCGGATGACTTCCCGCTGGTCGAGGCCGCCTGGCGCGCTCACCTGCCAACCGGCCAGCCGTTCGAAATGGAGCAGCGCTTGCGGCGAGCCGACGGCGAATACCGCTGGCACTTCGTGCGCCGCGTACCGCTTCGCAACGAGGACGGAGAGGTGATCCGATGGTATGGCGTGGGCCACGACATCGAGGACCAGAAGCGGGCCGAGCGGGCGCTACAGCGCAGCGAGACGTATTTGGCCGAGGCCCAGCGGCTCAGTACGACGGGGAGCTTCAGCTGGAGGATCGGCAGCGGAACGATCTTCTGGTCGAAAGAAACTTATCGGATCATGGGATTCGATGAAACGGTTAAGCCGACCGTCGGACTGCTCCTGCAACGCGTTCATCCCGAGGATCGCAAGCTCGTGCAACAGCAACTCGATCGCGCGGTACGAGGCGAGCAGGACTACGACTATGAGTACCGTCTGCTGATGCCCGATGGAGACATCAAACATCTTCACGTTCGAGCGCATCGTCAGGTCTACGAAGCGGGCGAGGAGGAACTCGTCGGTGCGCTGATGGATGTCACTGCAACCAGGAGGGCGCAGGAAGCGTTGCAGATCGCCCAAACTGCCCTCGCCCACGTCACGCGCGTGAGCACGCTCGGAGAGATGAGCGCGTCGATCGCGCATGAGGTGAACCAGCCGCTCGCCGCCATCGTGACTAGTGCAGAAAGCAGCTTGCGGTGGCTGAACCGTCAGCCTCCGGATATCGAAGAGGCGGTCGCCGGTATCCGGCAAATCGTAAAGGACGCGCATCGCTCCAGCGAGGTGATTCGCAGGATTCGCGAGTTCTCGAAAAAGGCCGACCCGGAGATGACCCGACTGGACATCAACGAGGTCGTTGAAGAGGCAATCACGCTCCTGCAGTACGAGGCGCTTCGGCATGGAGTTGCGATGCAGCTCGAACTCGACTCGAGCCTGCTCCCGGTCCGCGGCGATCGAGTCCAGCTGCAACAGGTGATCATCAATCTCGCTGTCAATGGGATGCAAGCCATGACAACGGTCCGCGACCGCGATCGCGTGCTCATCATGCGCACGCAACCACACCAGTCGAACCGGGTGCTGGTGATGATCGAGGACGTCGGCGTCGGTATCAAGCCTGAGAATGCAGACCGACTTTTCAGCGCCTTCTACACGACCAAGCCTGACGGCTTGGGCATGGGACTCTCGATCTGCCGCTCGATCATCGAAGCGCACGGCGGACGGGTGTGGGCTTCTCCCAGGGTCGGCCCCGGGATGACCTTTCAGTTTACGATTTCAGCATATGGGCAAGGCGGCTAATGCGCTCGAACATGCCATGAATGGGCGGCATTGAGGTGCTCCTCCGCGCTTTGAAATTCGCTAATATTCTCCATGGAGCACCGGGGCATGGTCCGATCCGCGGTTGGAAAATTTGCATTTGTCGTCGCCATCGCGGCGCTTGCACTGCCGCCGGCGGCGCAGCCCCAAGGTTTTCCGAGCAAGCCAATTCGAATCATCGTGCCCTACACGCCGGGCTCGCCGAACGACGTCCTCGCGCGCTTGCTGGCGCAGCAGCTGCAAGGCAAGCTCGGCCAGGCGGTCGTGGTCGACAACAAACCCGGCGGCGGCACGACCATCGGCTCCAAGACGGCCGCGGTCGCGCCTCCCGACGGCTACACGCTGCTATTCGCAAGCTCGGCCCTCGTGATCGAGCCGATCATGACGAAGCAGGTCGAATACGATCCGCTGAAGGATTTCACGCCCATCGCGTTTGTTGCGCGCACCTCGTCCATGCTCACCGTCAACGCACAAGTGCCAGCCAATTCGGCGAACGAATTCGTCACCTATGCCAAGGCCAATCCCGGCAAGCTCAGTGTCGGCTTTGCGCAGGGGACGGTGTCGCAACTTCTCGCCGAATATTTCAATCACCGGCACGGGCTCGATATCACCAGCGTTCCCTATCGCGGCGGCGCCCTCGTCATTCCCGACATGCTGGGCGGCCGCATCCACGTCTACTGGCCGACGCCGGCGACGGTGCTACCGCTCATTCGCGAGGGCAGGATCAAGGCGCTGGCCATATCGAGCCCGCAACGCAGTCCCGATTTGCCCGACGTGCCCACCATGAAGGAGCTCGGCCTCGACGAGCTCACGCTTGAGTTCTGGGCCGGGATGTGGGCGCCGGCCGGAGTCCCCGCCGACGTCGTGGAAAAGCTCAACGCCGCGGTCAATGAGGTGCTGCAATCCTCTGAGATGATCGCCAGCCTGAAAAAGCTCGGCTTCGAATCGAGAATTGCCTCGTCGCAGGATTTTGCGGCTTTTGTCGCGGCGGAAATTCCGCGCTGGACCGCAGTGGTGAAAGCTTCCGGCGTGAAATCACAGTGAGTCCTCGGCCGGCCATCCAAAACGAGTCACGCAAGGTGGGAAGTCGCCCATGAGCACGTCGAAAAAGGTCGTTGTCGTCGGTGCCGGCATCGGTGGGCTGACCGCGGCGCTTGCCTTGCTCAAGCGCGGCATCGATGCTGAAGTTTACGAACAGTCTGACCAGCTCAAGGAAATCGGCGCCGGCATCCAGATCAGCTCCAATGGCACTCGCGTCCTGTTTGCCCTCGGCTTGGAAACCGCCCTCGCCAACGTGCAGGTTCGGCCGGAGCGCCGTGAGCTGCGGCACTGGAGCACCGGCGAAACCTGGAACTGGTTCGATCTCGGCGACAAAAGCATCGAGCGATTCGGCACGCCCCATCTCATGCTGCACCGCGCCGATCTGCATGGCCTCCTTGCCGAGGCGGTTCGCTTCCTCAAGCCCGACGCCATCACGCTGAACAGGCGATGCGTCTCGGTCGTCTCCCACGCCGGATACGCCGAAGCGGCGTTCGAGGACGGCAGCATCGTCAAGGCGCCTTATGTGATTGGCGCCGATGGTATTCATTCCAAGGTCCGCGTCTGCCTGTTCGGGCCGAGCAAGCCGATATTCACCGGCTGCATCGCTTGGCGCGGCCTGATCCCGATGGAGAAGCTGCCGCACCGGCTTGCTCGCATGGTCGGAACGAACTGGCTCGGCCCGCACGGCAACGTGCTGCACTATCCGGTGCGCCGCGGCGAGATCATGAACTTCGTGAGCACGTCGGAACGAGACGATTGGCAGGTGGAGTCCTGGTCTACCGTGGGCACCAGGCAAGAGCTGCGCAACGATTTCCGCGATTGGCACGCCGACGTCCAGGCCATGATCGATCAGATCGAGACGCCCTACAAATGGGCGCTGATGATCCGCGAGCCGATGCCGGCCTGGTCGAAGGGACGCGTCACCTTGCTGGGCGACGCGTGCCATCCGACGCTGCCGTTCCTGGGCCAGGGCGGCGTGATGTCGATCGAGGACGGTTATGTCGTCGCGGCGTGTCTCGACAAGTATTTCGGCGAGCCGGGCTTGGCTTTCGCCCGCTACGAGGAGATCCGCAGGGAGCGGACCTCGATGGTTGTGCGCAAGGCCAGCGAGAACAAGGCGAGCGCGTTTGCGCCGAGCCTTGCCGACAAGGACCGGATCGCAGAGGAGGTCGCGCGCGAGTGGCAGCAAGTTCGCCTGCGGGAGCGGATGGAATGGCTATATAACTACGACGCGACCGCGATCGCGATTTGATCACGGCGGCGCGTGGATGCAATCTTACGTGGGCGCGCCGCCGAACGATCACCGTTGCATCTGCATCATCTGATGCATCGGCATCATGTTTTGGTTGAGGTGATCCATGATCCAGAGCGAGCCGGCGATCACCAGCGCGACGATCAGGACGCCGAACGCCAGCGCCAGCACGTTGTTCGTGTTGTCGGGAGCCGTGTTGATGTGCAGGAAGAAAACCAGATGCACGCCCATCTGCGCGATAGCGAGCACAATCAGCGCAACCGGGATGCCCGGACCCCAGATCAGGGACGTGTTGAGCACGTAGAACGACGCCGCGGTCAGCAAGGAGGCGAGCACAAATCCAATGATGTAGCGCGCGATCCCTTCGCGAATCGTCAGTTCCGCCGCATCCATGAATCCGGGTCCCACGTCGCCCGGGTCTCGTCTGTCGGTCTCGTGACTCATCGGCCCAATCCTATCAGGTAGACCACCGTGAACAGGGCAACCCAAATGATGTCGAGTGCGTGCCAGAACAGATTGAAGCACACCAGGCGGCGCAGAATATCCGCGCGAAAGCCTTTGACGAAGACCTGCGCCATCATCGTGCCCAGCCAGAGGAGCCCCGCGCTCACATGCAGTCCGTGAAGGCCGACGACGGCGAACAAGGACGACAGGAACGCGCTGCGGTCGGGGCCGGCGCCTTGCATCACCATGGCGGCAAAATCCCGCCCCTCGAGCACCAGGAAGCCCAGCCCGAACAATCCCGTCACCAGTAGCGCGACCTGCGTCCACAGTTGATTGCGCGCTTCAGTCGCTACGGCTGATAGCCCGCAGGTGAAGCTCGAGACGAGCAAAAACCCCGTCTGCGCCACAATGCTCCACCAGTTGAACAGCTCGCGCCCGGAAGGCCCGCCCGCCGTGGCTGTTTGCAGCACGGCATGCGCGGCGAAGAAGGCCGAGAACATCACGATGTCGCTGAGCAGAAAGATCCAGAAGCCGTAGCCGACGATCACGCGTTTCGAGGCCGGGCCGCCTTCGCCGTGCCCGGTTGCATAAACATACCCTCGGCCAGCGCCGGTGCTGACCCAATCACGGCTGCGGCCGACCCGGTACGGATCGCCGGCGCGCTCGAACGGGGTATCCGTCGCGCTCATGCCGGCTGCCCAGCGTGTTGCGCGAGCCATTGCTCGCGGGCGCGCCGGCGCTCGCGGTCGTACCGGGCGACCTCTTCCGCCGGAATCGAGTACTCGACGGCGTCGCGCCAGGCGAACCACACGAACACGGCATAGGCGGCGACGAGCCCCAGGCCCACCATCCACCAGATGTGCCAAATCAGCGCGAAGCCGGTCATCGTGCAGAAGAAGGCCGTGATGAATCCGGTCGGGCTGTTCCTCGGCATCTCGATCGGTTCATATTTGGGCTCTGGCGATAATTGCTGCGTCTCAATGGCGCGCTGCTTGATCCCCCAATAGGGCTCCGCGCCCTGCACGTTCGGCAGCACCGCGAAATTGAAGGGGGGCGGCGGCGACGCGGTCGCCCATTCGAGCGAGCGGCCGTCCCAGGGATCGCCGGTCTCATCGCGCAATTGCTCGCGCCGCCGGACGCTCACGACGAACTGAATCACCTGGCAGGCCGCGGCCGCCATCATGATCACAATGCCGATCCCCGCGACGAGCACCCATGGGCGCCACGCCGCCACGTCGTAGTGCTGCAGGCGCCGCGTCATGCCGAGCAGGCCGGCGACATAGAGCGGCATGAACACCACGTAAAAGCCGAGAAGCGAGAGCCAGAACGCGGCTTTTCCCCAGCCTTCGTCCAGTTTGAACCCGAACGCCTTGGGAAACCAATAGGTGATGCCGGCAAAGGCGGCAAACACGACGCCAGCGATGATGACGTTGTGGAAATGGGCAACCAGGAACAGGCTGTTGTGCAGCAAGAAGTCGGCAGGCGGCACGGCAAGAAGCACGCCGGTCATACCGCCGATCGTGAACGTCACGAGAAATCCCAACGACCACAGCATCGGGGTCGTGAAGCGGATGCGGCCGCCGTACATCGTGAACAGCCAGTTGTAGACCTTCACCCCGGTGCCGACCGCGATGATGCTGGTCGAGATGCCGAAGAAGGCGTTGACGTCGGCGCCCGCCCCCATGGTGAAGAAGTGGTGCAGCCAGACCATGTAGGAGACGAGGCAGATGAACATCGTCGCGGCGACCATTGAGCGATAGTTGAACAAAGGCTTGCCGGAAAACGTGGAGATCACCTCGGAGAAGATCCCGAACGCCGGCAGGACCAGGATGTAAACCTCGGGATGGCCCCAGGCCCAGATCAGGTTGATGAACATCATCATGTTGCCGCCGGCGTCGTTGGTGAAGAAATGGAAGCCGAGGTAGCGGTCGAGCGCCAGCATGCCCAAGGTGGCGGTGAGGATCGGAAAAGCCGCGACGATCAGAAGGTTGGCGGCGAGGGCGGTCCAGCAGAAAATGGTCATGCGCAAGTAGCTCATGCCGGGCGCGCGGATCTTGAGAATCGTCGTGACGAAGTTGATGCCGGTCATCAGCGTGCCGACCCCCGAGATCAGCAGCGCCCATAGGTAGTAATCGACGCCGACGCCGGGAGAGTAGGGAAGCTCGGACAAGGGCGGGTAAACCAGCCAGCCCGTGCGCGCGAACTCGCCAATGACGAGCGAGAGGTTGACCAGCAGCGCGCCGGTCGCGGTGAGCCAGAAGCTTGTCGAATTCAGCGTCGGGAAGGCGACGTCGCGGACGCCGAGCTGCAGCGGCACGACGAAGTTCATGAGCCCGATCACGATCGGCATGGCAGCGAAGAAAATCATGATCGTGCCGTGGGCGGAAAAGATCTGGTCGTAGTGCTCCGGCGGAAGGTAGCCGGCGGCGCGGAACGCGATCGCCTGCTGCGAGCGCATCATGATCGCGTCGATGAACCCGCGCAGCAGCATGACCACGCCGAGCAGGGTGTACATCACCCCGATCCGCTTGTGGTCCACACTGGTGATCCACTCGCGCCAAAGGTAAGGCAGATACCCCTTGAGCACGACCCAAACGAGGATCGCGAGGACGGCCAACACGACGACCGCGCCGGCAACGAGCGGGATCGGCTGGCTCCAAGGGATGGCGTCCCAGGTCAGTTTGCCGAACATGTCACTGCTCCGGCCGCGGACGAACCGTCGCGCCCACGCGTTCGATGTTTGGCCCCGGACACGGCGGAAGCTGCTGGGTCACGACCGCATTGAACAAGCCCGCATCAACCGCGCGATAGGTGAAAGGACGTACGTTGCTGCTTTGTTGGCACAGCGCGAGATAACTCGATCGGTCCAATGCTGATCCGCTCTGACGCGTCGTGGCAACCCATTGCGCGAAAGCGTCTTGGGGCACCGCGCGCACCGTGAAGTTCATGTCGGAAAAGCCGCCGCCGTTGTATTGCGCGGATTGGCCATAAAACTCGCCGGGCTTGTCGGCGGCCAAATGCAGCTGCGTGACCATTCCGTTCATTGTGGCGATCATCGTGCCGAGCTGCGGCACGAAGAACATGTTCATGACGGAGGCCGAGGTCAGCGAGAAGTGCACCGGCACCCCGGCGGGAACGACGAGCTCGTTGACGCTGGCAACGCCCTCGTCGGGGTAGATGAACAGCCATTTCCAATCGAGCGAGACGACCTGCACCTCGACCGGTTTCTCTGGCGAGGCAATCGGTTTGAAGGGATCGAGATCGTGGGATCCGATCCAGATCACGCCGCCGAGAAACAGGATGACCAGGATCGGAATGCCCCAGACAACCGTTTCGATACCGCCGGAATAGACGAAATCGGGACGATAGCGTGCCCGGGTGTTGGACGCGCGAAACCACCAGGCGAAGATCAGGATCGCAATGATCGTGGGCACCACGATCACCAGCATGATCCCTAACGCGTTGAGCAGGATTTTTGCGTTCGCCGCGCCGATCGGCCCTTGCGGGTCCAGCACGCCGCCTGAACAATTGCTCAGCGACAGAAGGATGATCGGCGCAGCTGACACTCGCCAGAGCAGGGGGCGCCGTTGCAAAAGGAATGCTGCCCACGATGACATGGAGTCTGGCGGCTGCAACTTTGTCAGGCTTTGCTTAACTGAAATTACCTTGAACTCGGTTGAACCTCAACCGCCGTAATTCAATTTGTCTCTGATCCGTCATGCATCCCTTAGAACGAACCCTCCGCCAGTCTGCGATCTTTCTAGGGGTTGCTTTGAATTCTGTAGATATATCAGTTTGCTGCCCGGCTGGCGTCGGGGTTTTGCTGCACCTTGCGTTCTCTCTTGGAGGCGGGAACAGGCACAATCATGGGCGCGCTCGATCAATTGGGCTGTCGGGACGCATAATGTCGCTCCGCCGATCACAGCCCTGGGTTTGCCTGCTATCGCAGGATACATATACTGCCGCGACTTCTGCGTCGGCGAGGACATGGTGATGAAACGCCGCGACTTTCTCATGCTCGCTGCAGCAGGAAGTTTATTGCCGCAGACAATCGCGCGCGGCCAAGGTGCTTGGCCGCAACGGAACATCACGATTGTGGTGCCGTTTCTGGCGGGGGGTTCAGCCGACTTGGTGGCTCGCTTGTTTGCGCAGCATTTCCAGGCGAAGTATCAAATACCTGTCGTCGTCGAAAACAAAAGCGGGGCCGGCGGCAGCATTGGGGCGGGCATCGTCGCGAAGGCGGCACCTGACGGCTACACCCTGGTGCTCGGCACGGTGAGCACACAGACGATCAACCCTGCGCTCTACAGCAAACTTCAATATGATCCGGAACGAGATTTCGCGCCAATCTCGCCTCTCGTCCGATTCCCCAACCTTTTGGTGGTCCGCAATCAATTGCCCGTCAAAAGCGTGCACGAACTCATAGCTTACGCGAAGGGGAACGACGGCAAACTGAACTACGGCTCGTCTGGTAACGGCACATCGTCCCATCTTTGTGCGGTCATGTTCACGCGCGCGATCGGCGCCACCATGACTCACATTCCGTTCCGAGCGTCTTCGGACGAGATGACCGCTATGATCGGCGGTCAAATCGATCTTGCTATCGACAGCATGACGACCATTTGGCCGCTGGCCCAGAGCGGAGAAGTGCGCGCGCTTGGCGTAACCACGGCAGATCGTGTTGCGGCGGCGCCTGATCTGCCGACGATCAGCGAGAGCCTGCCGGGCTTTGAGGCAACCGGTTGGCAAGGTCTGTTTGCCCCGGCCGGTACGCCGCCATCCGTCATTGAAACGCTCGCCGACGAAGTAAATCGGATCTTTCTGCTGCCGGACGTCGTAAGCTCCCTGCGCAAGGTCGGTGGCGATCCACTGCCCATGCGGCCAAACGATTTTGCACAATTTGTTCGGAGCGAACGAGTTAAATGGAGCGAAGTCGTAAAGAGCTCCGGCATCCGCATCGACTGACATGGCCAACTTGCGTCTGACATTTGCTTGTGGGCCGTTCGACCGCACTATTCCGCTCAGCGAAGGACAGTTGGTCTGATGCCGTGAACCGCCGCGACAGGTCGGGTCACGGCCGGCGTTCGGGAATTCGGATCAGGTCGGCGATCTGCGCCGGTGACAGCGGCGCATTCACGAACTTGAACGTCACGGCATCCGCCATGGCCTCCGCGATGCCGGAAATGCGATCTGGGTTGGTGGCCTGCCGCGGCAGAAATTCCTCGA
>WNFD01000637.1_pt1 | contig 44381 bp, 40 predicted proteins | sample 5400491 | NCBI WGS metagenome assembly WNFD01 (sample SAMN13153343, study PRJNA577476) | soil metagenome | isolation source: 120 cm saprolite under Douglas fir tree site 2 hole 2 replicate 2 | place: USA:California | collected 2015-04-18
CGGTCGGGCTCGACCGGTTCGTGTTCGGCACAGGACAGCCGCTGCGGATTCCGGAGGCCAGCGTCGCGAAGGTCGACCTACTCGAGTTGGCGCCAGCACGGCGCGCGGCCATCGACTCGGAAAACGCCCGGGGGGGACTCCTCTACTGAGCGGCACCTTGGAATGGGGCCTGATCCCCGCCGTGCCGGTCCCGTTCCGGGGGCGAGAGCTCGCGGAGGATGCGCAGCGCGCGTACACGGCGTGGATGGCGGAGCACCAAGTCGCCGGCGTGGCGGTCTGGGCGCACACAGGGCGCGGGCCGCACCTGTCGCTCGACCAGCGGCGCCGAGTGCTCGCGGCCTGGCGGACCGCTCTGCCCATGAGCCAGATCGTCGCCGGCGCGACGAGCGTCGAGATGGCGGCGGAGGCGAAGGCCGGCGGCGCGAACGCGCTGCTCGCCTTTCCGCGGGCGGACGATCCGGTCGGGTACCACGCGGCGCTGGGCCGCGAGCTCCCGGTGATCGCGTTCTATCTCTACGAGGCTGCCGGTGGCGTCGCGTACGATAACCCGACCCTGCACGCCATCCTCGCGCTGCCCAACGTGATCGGGATCAAGGTCGCCACGCTCGACTCGGTGGTCACGTTTCAGCGGATCGCCGGCCTGATGCGCGATCACCCGGATAAGCTGCTGATCACGGGTGAGGACCGTTTCTTGGGCTACTCGCTCACGATGGGCGCGCGGGCGGCGTTGATCGGCATGGGGGCGGCGCTCACCGACCTCCACGTTGCGCTGATGGAGTCGTTCCGCTCGGGCGATTTCGGGAAATTCGTGCGCCTCTCCGGCGTGTGCGATCGCTTCGCGAGTGCGACGTTCGTTCCCCCCCTGGAGGGCTACATCCACCGCATGCTGTGGGCGCTCGCGGCCGATGGCGTGATCCCGGACGACGCGTGCGACGATCCGTGGGGGCCGAGCCTGCCGCCGTCCGAGCGGGACGCGGTAGGCGCCGCGGTGCGCGAGGCGCGCGCCCGACGCCTTACCCCCTCGTGAGCCGTTTCACGCGGCGGTCGTTCCTCGAGTCCTGCACTGCCGCGAGCACGGCGTTCGGCGCGTCACCCTTCCTGAAGGGCTGGATTCCGATGAGCAAGCAACGGCACGTGGTGGTGGTCGGGGCTGGGGCGTTCGGCGGCTGGACGGCGCTCCACCTGTTGCGGGGTGGCGCCCGGGTCACGCTGGTGGACGCCTGGGGGCCGGGCAACTCGCGCGCCAGCTCCGGCGGCGAAACCCGCGTCATTCGCGCGACCTACGGTCCCCGCGCGATCTACACGCGTCTCACGGCGCGCGCGCTCCAGCTGTGGAAGGAGAACGAGCGCCGCTGGCAACGCAAGCTGTACCATCCCATCGGCGTGTTGTGGCTGGTGGAGAATGACGAGACGTACGAAAAGGCGGCGTTACCGGTGCTCAGGGAAGCGGGCCTGGCGTTCGAGGAGCTGTCGGGCGCGCAGACGGCGCGCCGCTACCCGCAGATCAACTGCGAGCAAGTGCGCTGGGCCATCTTCGAGCAAGATGCGGGCTACCTCACGGCGCGCCGGGCCTGCGCCCGAGGCCGGTCCCCAGCCCACCGGAGGCGAGCTGCGGGGCATCAAACTGTCTGACGGCACGACCCTCGTCGCCGATGCATTCGTGTTCGCCTGCGGCCCGTGGCTCGGGCGCCTGTTTCCGGACGTCATCGGCGACCGGGTGCGCGCCACCCGCCAGGAGGTCTTTTTCTTCGGCACGCCCCCGGGTGACCAGCGGTTTACCGAGCAGGCGCTGCCGGTGTGGGCGGATCACGGGAGGGGTTTCATCTACGGCATTCCGGGCAATGAGTGGCGCGGGTTCAAGGTCGCGGACGACACGCGGGGGCCCGCATTCGATCCCACGACCGGGGAGCGCGTGCCCACACCGGAGGGCCTCAAGGCGGCGCGGGAGTATCTCGCGTTCCGGTTTCCGGGATTGAAGGGCGCTCCGCTGGTCGAGGCCCGCGTGTGTCAATACGAAAACTCGCCCGACGAGCACTTCATCATCGATCGCCATCCGGGGGCGGCGAACGCCTGGCTCGTGGGGGGCGGTTCGGGGCACGGCTTCAAGCACGGGCCGGCCGTGGGCGAGCTGGTGGCCAGACTGGTGCTCACCGGGGAGGCGGCGCCCGCCGAGTTCCGGTTGTCCCGTTTTGACCCCGGGGCACGCCCCCGGGACTAGTCGACCCGCCCGTGCCTGCGCAGCTCGAGCGGGATTTCGATCGGTTCAAGCGGGAGTTGCCGCGCGACTTCCCCGTACACGTGCGCGACACGTATCGCATCGATCTCACGGCCCGCTACTTGAGCGAGCTCGTTCCGCATCCTATCGGCAAGGGTTCGGGCCAGTTGTCGCTCAGCGCGGGGCAGCTCGAGGACGACGCGGCGGCCGGATTGGCGTTCGCGGTGCTCAAGACCGTGATCGCCGAGGACCAGACCGGCGCGCGGACCATGGCGGCGTGGGCGATCCACGAGACCAAGATGAAGGTCGAGCAGCGCTCGACGGACGCCGGACGAGCGGGCTGGACCGTTACGTGGAAAGGTCGAGGGTGGGATCGCACCTTTACCGACTATCTCTCGCTGGTACGGACCGGACGGGACCTCACCCGCGCCGGCCGGCTGCTGGTGGTACCATCGGTGAAATACCACCTCCCGCGACTCGCGGAGCCGTTCCGTGAAAGCGAGTACCGCCACACCACCGCGCAGCTGGCGGACGCCTGGCGGGAGCCGCCACTGCTCCTGGAGAAAGATTTCTCACCCACGTTGGCGGGCGACGCGCTCGCGGATGATCGTGCACAGATCCTCCGGTGGCTGCGCGAGGTGCCCGCGCGCATCCGTGCCGCATCGCCGATCCCAGTGCGGGTCGCGGTGAAGCTCATGAACGCGCGCTTCGACGACGCCTTCCAGGTGGAAATGATGAACGCCTCCGCCGAGGCGGACGCGCTGGTCTGCTTCAACCGGCTGTTCGATGCGGCGCGAGGCGTCGCGTACGGAGGCTGGGACTTGAGCGATCGAAACCTGAGAGTGCTGGAGACTCAACTGACACCGGGCGCAAGTCCGGGGATCCCGGAACTGACCGGCACCGGGAATGTTGGTTCCGGCCGCATGATCCTCGACTACGCCCGTCGCGGTTGCGAGAGCGTACAGGTGCACACCTTCTTCCAGCTCCCCCTCTCGGAGTACCCCGCGACCCACGGCTCCCGTACCCAGCGGGCGCTCCACGCGCTCGTGTTTCATCCGCGCGACGGTCTGATCGCGGGGATGCTGGAGCTCGAGTCGCGCGGGCAGCTCGAGCGGCAGCGCGGCGAGCTGCGTTTCCTCGATCTGCCGGCTCATGCGCATCGCACGGATTGAGCTGTACGCGCTGGAGTTGCCGTTCGCGGAGCCGTTCATCATCTCCGGCGGCCGGATCGACGCGCGTCGATCGGTGGTCGTCGTGCTGCACGACGACGCGGGCCATGTGGGCTACGGCGAAGCGGCCCCGGATGAGCTGCCGTTCTACTCCGAGGAGACGCTCGGCAGCGCCCGCGATCTCATCACCCGCGTCCTCGCGCCGCGGGTCGCCGGGCGCGAGTTCGACTCCCCCGAGGCGGTGGACGCGGCCCTGCGGCAGAACGTGCGCGGCAATCCGTTTGCGCGGGCGGGGATCGAGACTGCGGCGTGGGACCTCGAGGCGCATCGCCGCGGCACGGGACTGCCGCAGCTCGCGGCGGAACGGCTCGGCGTCGCGCCGGCGGCGAGCTTCCCCTGCGGCGTGGCGCTCGGCATTCCGGAAGATCGCCGCGCCGAGACGCTCACTCGCCGGGTGTACGAAGCGCTGCAGCACGGCTACCGACGGGTGAAGATCAAAGTCGCGCCGGGGTGGGACGACGTCGCGGTACAGGCGGCCCGCACCGGGATGGCCGGGACCGACGTGCCGCTGACCGTGGATGCGAACGGCGCGTATGCCTGGCCCGAGCACGAGCCCGCGCTACGCGGGCTGGACGATGCCGGGTTGCTCTACATCGAGCAGCCGCTCGCGCCCGACGAGCTGGTGGGGCACGCGCGCCTCGCGCACGCGCTTCACACGCCGCTGTGCCTCGATGAAACACTACGCGATGCGGGAACCGCGCGGCAGATCCTGGCGCTCGACGGCCCGATGGTCTGGAACCTCAAGGTGCATCGGGTCGGCGGGCTCACGGAAGCGTGCCGCATCTTTCGGGTCGCGGCGGAATGCGGCGCGCGCCTTTGGGCGGGCACCATGCCCGAGTCCGGCATCGGCACGCAGGCGGACATCGCGTTCGCGGCGCTCGAGGCCTGCGCCTATCCGTCGGACGTGGAGCCCAGCGCGCGCTGGTTCGGGCGCGGCGCCGACGTGATCAAGTTGAGCATGAGCCGGGACGGCCGGATGGCGGTGCCGGGCGTGTCCATCGCCCGGCTGCTCGATGCCGGGCGTTTCCGTTCGGTGACCCGCCGTTTACAATAGGGACTTATGATTCCCATCGATCACCAGCCGCCCGGCTACTGGGCGACCAATCTCTATGCCAGCCCACGCAAGCGTCCCAAGTCGGACGCTCCGGTCAAGGATCTGCCGCCGCGTGCCGCGCAACGGTTCAAGCGGGCGCGCGAGGGCATCCGCGCGCTCCGGCACGTCACCGAGCAGGTGGTGTTCATGGGCACCGCCTGGAAATGGGTCTGGATGTACGAGGTCGGAGGCCGCAAGCTCGGCTACCTCCATCCCATGGAGACTGGGCTCTCGGGGACGTTCATTGTCACCGAAAGCGAGGAGCGCGAGTTCGCGGTGACCGACGGTCTCCCGCGCCCGTCGCGCCAGGCCATCCGCGACGGCCGGATAGCGGGCGGCGTGCGTTGGTGCTGGATGGAGTTCCCCGATCTGGACGCCGTCGACGCCTTCGTCCAGATCATTCAGCTGAAGCATCAGCTGCTGGCACGACCGGAATGACCGGTTTCAGTAGGCGCACAGCATGCTGCGCCCCTACGTGAGCGGGCCTTGTGTACGCTTCCGCGCTGGCGCTACATTCCGGCGCCCGCAAGCCGTTTCACAACACAGACCGATACCATTCGCCATCGAGCGCTCTGGATGACGAAGAGGAGTGGGAGGGTCGGGGCCGGGGTCGCGATCGCACTGTCGATCGCTTTCCCGGTCGCGGCACAAGCCGGTCAGTCTGCGTCTGGCTACAAAGCTCCCGTCATCAGTGACACGGGGCGGTTGAAGGGTCCCCGCCAGCCCATCTTCTTTCGTCACGACATTCACGCCGGTCAGGATCAGATCCCCTGCCTGTACTGCCACAGTACGGTGACCATCTCGAGCGAGCCCGGGATCCCAGCGGTACAGACCTGCTTCGGGTGTCATCAGATCATCAGCGGCTCGACCGAGTCTCACAAGGCGGAAATCACGAAGGTGCGCCAGGCGTGGGCCACCAAGCAGCCGCCCGTGTGGACGCGCGTGCACGCGCTCCCGGGCTTCGTTCGCTTCCCGCACCAGCGGCACATCAAGGTTCTGGGCACCGAGAGCTGCAGCACCTGCCACGGCGACGTGCGCACCATGCCCCAGGTGTACCAGGTCTCCACGCTCAAGATGGGCTGGTGCGTCAACTGCCACGTACAGCGCAACGTCTCACGCGACTGCACGCTGTGTCACTACTGAGGCCCGACCGATGGACCGCAGAAGGTTCCTGACAGTCCTGGGCGCGACCGGCGGCGCCGCCGCCGCGGCGTCGGCGTGCGACATTCACGCCGAGCCCACCGAGCACCTCGTTCCCTACACGGTCCCGCCAGAGAATCAGGTCCCCGGGATCGCCACGTACTACGCGACCACGTGTCGCGAATGCGCCGCGGGCTGCGGGTTGCACGCCAAGGTGCGCGAAGGCCGGGTGGTGAAGCTCGAGGGCAACCCAGAGTCGCCGATCAATCAGGGGCGGCTGTGTTCCCGGGGTCAGGCCGGCCTCCAGGGACTCTACAATCCTGACCGCATCACCGATCCCATGGCTCGCGGGCCGGGCGGGGAGTGGCAGAAGCTCTCCTGGGAAGATGCGATCGCCCGGCTGCAGTCGAAGGTGAAGGAGGCACGGGGCAAGGGAATCGTCTTCGTCACGGGGCTGGAGAGCGGGTCGTTCGGCGAGTTGGTGGACTCATGGATGAAACAGGTCGGCGGCCGCCACCTCACCTATGAGCCGTTCGCGTTCGAGGCGCTGCGCGAGGGCAACCGCCTGACGTTCGGCACGCCGGCCATCCCCTGGTACGACTTCGCCAACGCGCGCTACATCGTGTCCTTCGGCGCCGATTTCATGGAGACCTGGCTGTCGCCGGTCGGCTACCAGAACGGGTTCACCCGCGCGCACGCCTTCGAAAGCGGACGCGACGGCTCGATGGCCAGGTTCGTTTCGGTGGGGCCGCGTCTGTCGCTCACCGGGATGAGTGCGGACGAGTGGATCGCGGCCAAACCGGGGACCGAGTTCATGCTGGCCCTGGCGATGGCCCAGGTCATCCTGGCCGAGCGGCTCGCGCCCTCGCCGGCCGACGCGCGTGGGCTGGAGCGGCTGCTCCCGGCGCCCCAGCAGGCGGCGGCGTTCGTCGGCATGGAGGCGCGCGATATTCGCCGGCTGTCCCGTGAGTTCGCCGCGTCGAAGGGCGGGCTGGCCGTAGCCGGCGGCGTGTCGACGCACTATGGGAACGGTGCCCACCTGCTCGTGGCGTCGGTGAACCTCCTGAACTATGTCGCGGGGCAGGTGGGAAAGACCGTCAAGTTCGGACCCAACCACGCCTTGCAGTCGGCCGGATCGTTCGAACAGTTGACCGACCTGGTGGGGGACATGAGCGCGGGGAAGGTCGGGCTGCTTCTCGTGCACGGAGCGAATCCGGCGCATTCGCTGCCGGCTGCGTTCTCCCGGGCGCTCGGCAAGGTCGGCTACCGGGTGAGCTTCTCGTCCTACCTGGACGAGACGGCCGCGGCGTCGGACCTGATCCTGCCGGACTTGCATCCGCTGGAGCAGTGGAACGACGCGCGGCCGCGCGCCGGCGTGTATGCGCTGCAACAGCCCGTCATGCAGCCCGTATTTCCGAACACCCGCCACACCGGTGACGCGCTGCTGCAGGTGTCCGGCAAGTCGGGCAGTTTCAAGGATTACCTGCAGACCCAGTGGCGCGCGCTACATCAGCGCTACGGCCGCGGCCGGGGTTTCGACGAGTTCTGGAGCGATGCCCTCCAGCACGGCGGCGTGTACGCCGACGCGCCGGCACAGAGCGTACGGCTCGTACCGGGAATCGCGCAGCGGTTGGGCGGCCTGGGCGGCGCTGGAGGCGTGGCGGAGCAGCGCCTGCTGATCGTCTTCCCGTCGATCGCGCTGCACGACGGCCGCGGCGCCAACAAGCCGTGGCTGCAGGAGCTTCCAGACCCGGTGTCGAAAATCGCGTGGCACGGGTGGGTGGAAGTGCATCCCGAGACCGCGGCGAAATCGCAGCTCGCCAATGGCGACATCCTGCAGCTCGAGTCTGCCCACGGTACCGTGCGCGCGCCCGTGTGGATCACCCCGGGCGTCCGACCCGACGTACTCGCGATCCCCAGCGGGCAGGGCCACAAGGCGTACGGCCGCTATGCCAAGGATCGCTCGTTCAACGCGTTCGACCTCCTGAGCGATAAGCCGACTGACTTCGGCGGGCGCGCCTTCGCCGTCGGCGTCACGGTCAAGAAGACCGGTGACCATCGCCGTCTCGCAACCGTCGAAGGCGACGCGCGCGAGCAAGGGCGGGGCGTCGTCGAGGTGCTGTCCCTCACCAAGGCCCGCCAGCTGAAGCGCGGAGCCCATCCGTTCGAGGAAGAGGAAGTGCCGCTCTACGCCCGCAAGGCGCTGGACGCCTGGGCGGAGGCACAGCACGAGAAGGCGTCGCTCGGGAACTACGCCGGCGAGCACCCACGCTGGGCGATGGCCATCGACCTGGCCAAGTGTACCGGCTGCTCCGCCTGCGTCACCGCATGCTACGCCGAAAACAACCTCGCCACGGTGGGCGAGGAGCTGGTGAGCCGCCGCCGCCAGATGAGCTGGCTCCGAATCGAGCGCTACTACACGGGCGGCGACGAGGTCCACCCGGTGGGCGCCGTAGTGACGCCGATGCTGTGCCAGCAGTGCGGCAACGCGCCGTGCGAGCCGGTGTGCCCGGTGTACGCGGCCTATCACACGCCCGACGGTTTGAACGGCCAGGTCTACAATCGCTGCGTCGGGACGCGCTACTGCGCCAACAACTGTCCCTACAAGGTCCGCTACTTCAACTGGTACAACTACGCGGAGCCGGGCGGCGAGTGGGAGAGCTGGCCGGACCCGCTCAACATGCTGCTCAATCCCGATGTGACGGTGCGGGAGAAGGGCGTGATGGAGAAGTGCACCTTCTGCGTGCAGCGGATCCGCGGCGCGCAGAACCGGGCGCGCCTCGAGGACCGCAACGTGCAAGACGGCGAGATCACGCCCTCGTGCGCGCAGGCCTGCCCGTCGGAGGCGATCGTGTTCGGCGACCTGCACGACAAGGCCTCGCGCGTCGCGGCGCTCGCCCAGGACCCCCGTGGGTATCACGTGCTCGCGGGATTGAACACCCGGCCGGCCATCACCTACCTCGCCAAAGTCGTGCACGGCGCCGTGGTGGAGGGCTGAGGCCATGGCCGAGACCCCCACGTCCCGCGTCACCTACGATTTCGTCACGCGCGCGATCGCGCGTACGCTCGGCAATCCGGGCAAGGGGTACTACGGGCTGCTCACGCTGGCGGTCGCGCTGCTCAGTGTGGGGATCGTGTGCCTCTTGTTCCTGTTGCGCTACGGACTGGGGCTCGCGGGCTATTCACATCCGGTGTACTGGGCGGTTTACATCACCTGCTTCGTGTTCTGGGTGGGCATCGCCCACTCGGGCACCTTGATATCGGCGATACTCTTTCTGTTCCGCTCGGGCTGGCGGACCGCGGTGTACCGCACCGCCGAAGCGATGACGGTGTTCGCCGTGATGACGGCCGGCCTGTTTCCGCTAATTCACATCGGCCGCCAGTGGTACTTCTACTGGCTGATCCCGTACCCCAACGAGCGCGGGTTGTGGCCCAACTTCAAGTCGCCGCTCATCTGGGACGAGTTCGCGATTGGTACGTATTTCACCGTCTCGACGGTGTTCCTGATCATGGGGTTGATCCCGGACATCGCCGCGGTGCGCGACATGGCCACCGGGTGGCGCAAGAAGCTGTACGCGATCTGTGCGCTGGGGTGGCGGGGGACCAACGAGCAATGGCGCCACTACACCCGCGGCTATCTCTACCTCGCCGCGCTCGCGACGCCGCTCGTGCTTTCCGTGCACAGCGTCGTGTCCTGGGACTTCGCGATGGCCCTCGTGCCGGGCTGGCATGCGACGATTTTCGCCCCGTACTTCGTCGCGGGCGCGATCTACTCGGGCGTCGCGATGGTCATCACGCTGCTGGTGCCGATCCGGAAGCTGTTTCACCTGGAAGATCTCATCACCGTCCACCACTTCGAGAACCTGGCGAAGCTCTGCCTCCTGACGGGCATGATCGTGGGCTACGCCTACTGCGTAGAGTACTTTACCGCATGGTTCGGCGGGCACGCAGCGGAGCGGGCCGCGTTCTGGTACCGGGCGTTCGGTCCGTTCTGGTGGGCGAGCTGGACGATGATCATCTGCAACGCGTTCCTGCCGCTGCTCCTGTGGCGCAAGAACATCCGGACCAGCATCCTGGCCCTGTTCGTGATTTCGATTTTCGTGAACATCGGGATGTGGTTCGAGCGCTTCGTGATCATCGTCGAATCGCTCGCCGGGGAGCCGTTCGAGCGGTTCGCCAACGCGACCTACAATCCCACATGGGCCGACTGGGGCATCATGGCCGGGAGCTTCGGCTGGTTCTTCATGTGGTTCCTCCTGTTCGTGAAGAACTTCCCGACGGTGTCGATCTCCGAGGTGAAGGAAGTGCTGCCCGTACCGCAGCGGGGAAAGGCGAGGGCGTCGTGAAGCTCGCGAACCCCCTCACCGCGATCTTCCACCCGCCGCCGACGCCGGGCGTGCTGAGCGTGTTCGGCCACCTTGACGCCGTGGTGGAGGCGATCGGCCAGCTGCGCAAGGCCGGTCACACCGACTTCACCGTGTACTCGCCCATCCCGCGACACGAGATCGAGGATGCCCTCGAGCAGCCGGTGAGTCCGGTTCGGATGTTCACGCTGATCGGGGGGATTGCGGGTTGCGCCGTCGGCGCCTGGGTGACGCTGTACATGTCGTACGATTGGCCGCTTGTGCTCGGCGGCAAACCGATCGGCTCGATCCCGCCGTATGTCGTCATCATGTTCGAGATGACGATCCTCTTCGGCGCGCTCTCGACCATTCTCGGCATCCTGTTCAACGCGCTGTTCGCCGCGCGGCGCCTCGGGACCGTCGCCTACGACCCTCGCTTCACCAACGACAAGTTTGGGATCTTCGTCCCCGCTGACACGGCGCGGGCGGGCCAGGTGGAGTCCTTGCTGCGCGGCGCGGGTGCAGAGGATGTGCGCCGTGGGTAAACCGCGTGCCGCCCTGGTTGCCTTTGCCGCCGTCGCCGCGCTCGCCTGTAACCCGGACGACGTGGTGCACCAAATCGGTTGGTTCTCCACCATGCGGCATCAGCGCAGCATCAAGCCCTACGCGCGACCCATCCCGCCGGTCCCGGGTACCGTGCCGGTCACCGGGGGGGAGCCGCTCATGAGCTTGCAGACGGCCGACCGTCTCGCGAATCCGCGAACCCGCACGTCGGAGTCGATCAACCGCGGCCGGTTCGTCTACGAGACCTATTGTCTCGTGTGTCACGGCGCGACCGGCCGCGGGGACGGCCCGATCTCGTCGGCGGCGGGGGGCCCGTTCTTCGGGGTGCGCTCCCTCGTCAACGACACCATCGCCCGACGCACGGACGGCTACCTGTACGGAGTCATCGTGAGCGGGCAGGTGATGGGCCGTGGGCTGATGCCCATCTATGGCGACAAGGTGCGCGCCACCGATCGCTGGGACCTCGTGAACTATGTGCGCACGCTGCAGGCTGGGGCGCTGAGCCCGCGGGGGAGACGATGAGCGCGGTCGCGGCCGTGTCGCGGTCGGAGCTGGCCCAGAAGGCGCGCCAGTTCCCGGCGGGCGTGTTCACCCTGTGGGGGGCGGTCCTCGCCGCAGCCGGAGTAGCGGCGTTTTTGTGGGTGCTGGCCGCGGGCGGCGCGCCACGCGCGTGGCAGGCTTGGCACGTCAACTTCATGTTCTGGACCGGACTGGCGCAGGCATTGGTGGTCTTCGCCGCGACTCAGAAACTCGCCAAGGGACACTGGTCGGGACTCATCGTCCGGCTCGCCGAAGCCGCGGCCGCGTTCCTGTGGGTGTCGCTGGTGCTGTATCTCGGGCTGATCGTGGGCCGGCAGCACATCTTCAGCTGGCTGCACGAGCCCCGTCCCGATCTGGGCGGATGGCTCACGACGAAGTTCTTCTTCGTGCGGAACGGCGTGATTTACGTTCTCCTCACGTGGCTGTCGTGGCGCTTCGTGCGCCATGACGTGGCGCCGGATATCCGGGAGCTCGCCGACGGCCGACCCGCCGACCGGCTGGAAGGCCGGGACGCGATCGCACGCGACGCGGCGCGGCTCGTGGTCGGCTACGCCTTCGGGTACAGCCTGCTGGCGTTCGAGCTCGTCATGTCCCTGGCGCACAAGTGGGTGAGCAACCTGTACGGCGCGTTCTACTTCATGGGGAGCTTTCTCGCCGCGCTGATGGCGCTCGCGGTACTGGTGCTCGTCGTGCGACGTCGGATGGGACTGGACGGGCTGTTCTCCGCCAAGCAGCAGCACGATCTCGGCAAGCTGTGTTTCGGCTTCAGCGTCTTCTGGGCCTATCTCATGTGGTCGCAGTTCCTGGTCATCTGGTACGGCAACCTGCCCGAGGAGACGTACTTCATCTTCTATCGACTGTTCGGCCCCTGGAAGCCGATCGGCGTGGCCGTCTTCCTCATGGTGTTCGTCATACCGTTCGTCGGCCTCCTGGGTGTCCGGCCCAAGAAGTATCCGCCCGCGCTCATTACGCTCGCCCTCGTGAGCCTGGCGGGTATTTGGCTCGAGCGCTATCTCGAGATCGTTCCCTCGATCAATGGCGGCGCCGGGCCCGCGTTCGGCGTACCCGAGGTCGGCGCGACGCTGCTGTTTGGTGGACTGTTCCTGGTTTCATTTGGCTGGTTCGGAGCTCGCTACCCGATGCTCTCACCCAGGCTCGCGGCCGACACGCTGGAGCGCGAGCGCCACTAAGTCCCGCCCGGGGTAGTAAACGCGTGCGACAGCCGGTTGCCGTCCCACCCAACACCCCGGAGGCTCCATGCGGCCCAGCGTAATCACCCTGGCAGTAGGGACAGCGGGAGTCGTGCTGCTCGCCGCGTGCGGCGGCGGCTCGACGTCGCCATACGGCGGGGGAGGTGGTGGTGGGGGCGGGGGCGTGTGTACGCCGACGGCGACGAAAGTCTGCACGGTCGGCGGCAGCCAATTCAGCCCGACGAGTCTCACCGTGGCGGCGGGTACGACGGTGACCTGGCAGAACGGGGACGCCGTGGCACACACGGTCACGAGCGCGACCGGGTCGGCGGACACTTATGACATGGCCCTCGCGGCTGGGTCGGTGACTCACCAGTTCACGACCGCAGGCACGTACAACTATTACTGCAAGAACCACGGGCTCAACGGCACGCCTCCGACGGGCATGCACGGGACCATCACGGTACAGCCGTAGCTAGGGCTTCACCGGCTGGACGAGCCGCAGCAGCTTCTGCAGAGAATCGCTCGGGAGCGGGCCCGAGACTCGGACGTCCAGGCCGCCGAGGCGTCGCAGCGGTCGAGCGCTCGCCTTTGCGGCCGGAGCGGCGGCTAACGAATCGGCGACTCGCGCGCGGCCGACGCGCGCCCGCTCGGTGGCGCTCGCGCTGTCGGGTCGCGCTGCCACTGCTCCTGCCCCAGTGACGACGACCTCTTCGAGCGCAACCGGGGACTCGCGCCTGTTCACCACTTCGATTACGGTGTTCGAATCGAGCGCTTGCTCGATGATCACCACGGCCGAATAGCCGATTTCGCGAGCCCGGTAGATCGCCTCGATCGGGACACCGGGAACCACCAGGGGATCCGCGCCGAGCACGCGACGCGCGCTGTCGATGCTGATAGCGGATCCCTTCCGCCACGAGTCCCGGGCGTCCTCCAGCGTCGTCCGCCGAAAGACTCTCGATTGTGACTCCGCACGCTCCCTTTCGCCATAGGCCAACCCTGCGGCAGTGGTGTCCGACCGCGCCACGACCGTGTCGGGGATGCGCTGCGCAACGGGAGCCGGGGTGTGCGTCGCCGGCCGAGCCGCGGGCGGTGTGCGGGCCGTGCCACGCGCCTTGTCGCGAGATTCGCGGCGTGCGGTGTCGGAGCTGAGCGGAGCCAGGAGGGCATGGAATTCCGCGGGTTGCGTGTCGGATGCCGTCGGGGCCCCCGGGGCCGGCTCGCCCCCCCTCCCTAGGTAGGTCCCGATTCCCAAGGCAATCGCGACGGTCGCGGCCCACGCGAGCCCCAACCGCACCTGCCACCACAACCGGGTGGGAGGCTTTGCGTCACCAACTCGAAACGGCGGGACCTCGCGGTCCGGTGGTGCGGCGAGCGCCAGCAGCTCCCCGGCGCGGGTAATCAACGCGCGCTCCTCTTCGAGCCGCCCGCGGCAGGCGGAGCATTGGGCGAAGTGCGCGTCGACGCCCTGCGCCTCCGCCGGCGACAGCTCGCCGTCGAGATAGGCGTGCAGCGTTCCGTCATCCACGTGCGACATGCGCACCTGCCTTTCCCGCCTCGTAGGCTTGCACCAACCGGCGGCGCGCCCGCGACAGCGTCGTCCCGATCGCGCCGCGCGCCAGTCCCGTCTGCGCGGCGATGTCTTCGTACGATAATCCCGAATCCCATAACAGCAGTACCTCCCGGTCGCGCGGCGAGAGCTCATCGAGCGCCGCCCGGACGCGCGCTCGATCGCTTTCGACCTCCAACGCCTCGTCGGTGGCGGATGTGCTCTCCTGCGGCTCGGCCGTGAGCAACGTGAGATGGCGCCGCTCTCGGGCCGCGCGCCGCGCATCGTCCCGCGCCATGTTCGCCGCCACGATGAACAGCCACCCCCTCGCGCTTTCGGGTTTGTGTATCAGGGCCCGCGCAAAGGCCTCCTGCGCCAGGTCCTCCGCGCGCTCGGCGTCCCAGACCTTGCGGTACAGGAACCGCACGAGCGCGCGGTAGGTGGTGCGGTAGACCTCGGCGATATCCTCGGGCATCGAGGTCAGCGTGTCATCCGTGAAACTCTCGCACGAGCCGCTCCAGCTCTCCGTCCGTCCAAGTCGTCTTGCCGTCGGGCCCAATCTTGATGCTCACGCGGCGTCCGGCCACCAGCACCGCGGGCTCGAGCGTGGCGGCTTGCACCAGCTCGGGCAGGGCCCGGAGCAGCGCGAAATAGGCGTCGCTGAAGGCCGCGACGTTCACGACGCGCACCGAGTCGCCGTGGGCGATGTCGGTCCAGGTGCTGTAGCGCCACACGAAGACCCGGCCGGCGGCCCGCTGCGTCTTGTGCTCCGTTGCTGCGCCACCCCGGCTCAGGGAATCCGCCGCGCTTCCAGTGATCACCACCTCGCTAAGCTGGAGCGAGCCGGTGAGCGCCTTCTCCCTTCGGGAACGCTGCACGGCCTCGGCACCGGCTTGGTCTTGCGGCGCGGGAGCTTGCAGCGGCATCGGCCGCGCCACGACGTTCGGCTCCTGCACGAGATACGACGTGTATTCCGTCAGAATACCGTACCGCAGGGCGAGCTGCTTGAGCTCGCTCACGATCTCCCGGTTCGGCCCGTGCAGTCGGATCTCGCTCGAGAGCGCGCCCGCCTTGCGGGCGGCCCAGAGCTGCTGGACGTAGTCCGCGCCGGCCCGCTCGCCTCCGAAGCGCGCCACAGTCGAGAACCGCTCCTCGCGTCCACCGCGCCGTCCGATTACCGTGACAGACCCTTCACCTCGCCCCTCACCGCGATAACGCCCGAACACGACTAACTCGTCTCGTCCGAACAGGTCGGGCAGGCTGCGCGGCTGCAGGTCGTACAGCTCCACACCGTCCGACCGCAATGCCAGGTCCGTGAGGACGGGAGAGGCAACCTTGGATGCGAGCGAGGCCACCGCCTGCTCGATGTCGCCGCCGGGCCGGATGTACTCGGTGACGCCCCGGGCCCGCTCGGTCAGTCGGTCGAGCAGGTACGTGTTGACGTCATACCCGATGCCGAACGCAAAGACACGAAACGGCCCCCGGTCACGTTCGGCCTGATCGGCGAGGCGCTCGGGATTTTTCTCGCCCACCGTCGCCATCCCGTCCGTCAGGAACACGACCACGCCGAGCCGGCCCTCGGCGGGCGGCTCGGCGAACGCCTCGGCGAGCGCGCCTGCGATGTTGGTGCCGCCGTCGGTATCGAGGCGGCGCACCCATTCCTGGACGGCACGCACGTTGTCACCCGACACGTCCGTCCAGCCGGTGGCGTAGCGCCGCACGCCGCTGCCGAAGGTGACGACGCGGAACCGGTCCCCCGACCGGAGGGTGCCGAGCAACTGCGCCAGCGCGGTTTTTGCCTGATCGAGCTTGTCACCCGACATCGAGCCCGACACGTCGAGCACGGCGACGAGGTCGCGACGTACGGCCGGTGCCTGAGCGGCGCTGCCCGGTGCGAGCAGCAGCATGAAAAACCCGTCTTCGCCTAGCGGCTGGCTGGTGACGAGCGACATCCCGACCAGACTGCGGGCGAGCGGCAGGAACAGCTCGAGGTCCCCTCGCGTGGTGGTATCGGCGAGCGTGAGCTCGATGCGGTTGTCGCTCCGAGTGGTGCTGAGTCGATGCGTGGGCGAATACGGGTCGCCGAACCGCGCGGCGCTATCCACGCGCATCCGGAAGCTGGCGGAGGCCGCTGCGCCGGCCCCGCTCCCGGCGGTATACCGAAACCGCCACGCGTCGCCTACACGATCGAGCATCTCGGTATAGCGGAGCGTGATCTTGCGCGTCTCGCCCGGGCCGATGGGAAATACGCGGGCGCGTAACAGCCCGTGTCCCGCGAGCTCGATCAGGGCGGGATCGCGCTTCCGCCGCACGATCTCTTCATAGATGGCGCGCGCCTGCGCGGCGTCCATCGGCTCGCCCTTGAGCTCCTGGTCGCCCTGCCATAGCGAGAAATCGCTGAACACCGTTTCACCCGGCAGGGGATAGAGGTAGTTGGCTTCGTTGAGGAGGGCGCCCGTGTTCCGGAACCATTCCTCGACTGTGACGCGTGCCACGCGCCCGGTGACGTTGACCTGGACGGCGCTGCGCACTTTTTCGATCGCGCCCCGCGGGTGCTCGATCCAGCCCTGCGCCGCCGACGGGGCGGGGGCGATCGGCAGGACGACGGCGCAGACGACTCCAAAGAGGCGGCGTGCGGACACCATGGCAACGGTTCCTGTGAGAGACGCCAGGAGAGACGCCTGGCATCCAATGGCTTGCACACGTGGCCCGGCATGCCCATTTTTGGGGCGCCGCAGCGCCCTCCGCGTAAGGCTGCAGCGCCCTACAGGATGGGGAATCGTGCCGCGTTACACCTATCGCCGCCTCGCGAAGTTGCCCAGTACCGCAGACCAGCTGCGTCGCCAAACCGTCCTCAATCTCCCGGGCATGCTGAACGGCCTGAGCTTCGAGCATACGGTCATGGAGCCGGGTGCCGCCGTGCCCATCTCGACGGAGGACGACGCCGGCCTCCTCATTTTCACAATCGCCGGGCGCGGAGTGATGGCGCTGGACGGGGATCGGATCGAGGTCTCGGCGTACGATCTCGTGCACATTCCGGCCGGCGTGCCCTACGGCATGCATACGCTGGGCGGGACAGACTGGGTTTACGTGATGCTGCAGGCGCCGACTGAATAGCCGCAACCCGCAAGCCGCAAGTACTGGTGCCGCAGTCTTGCGGCTTACGCCTGGCGACTTGCGACTAGCTTACCGCGCACACGTTCGGCCCCACCTCCAGAGTTTCCGCCTCGGCGTCGGCGACCTCCAGGAGTCCCAGATTCGCCAGCTTGATCGTGCGATAGGCGTCGGGTGGGGCCGTGGTGTGCGCGGCCACCCAGGCGAGAAAGGCGCTTGGGTCCTGGATGGCGACCGCTTCGTTCGTCGCCGCGATCACATCGAATCGCGCGGCCACGCAGCGATCCGCGCGCCGCTCGCTTTCGCTCGCATAGTGCGCCGGCAGGACGAGCAGGTCACCCGGCCACTCGCGCTGCACCCGTTCCAGGCTGTCCCACAGGCGCGCCGTCCAGGCGTCGCGCTCGCCTCCCAGATCGGGGCGCCCAACCGATTGCACGAACAGAAAGTCGCCCGTCAAGGCGAGCGCCCCGTCGGCGACGAGCGCCACGCTGCCCAGCGTGTGTCCCGGCACGTGAGCCGCGACGAGGGTGGCGCGCCCGAACGCGATGGTGTCGCCCTCGGTGAGGGGCTGGTGGGCGAAACGACCTTCGGTGTCGTCGTAGGGTGATCGTGCATCGTCGGGGTGCACGAAGTATGGGACCTGCCAACCGGCGGCGGCGGCGCGGGCACCACTCAGATAGTCGGCGTGCATGTGCGTGTCGATGACCGCCGCGGCGGTGGCGCCGAGCTCCTCGAGCAACGCCTCGTATGGCTGCAGGTGGCGCCCCGGATCTACGATGACGGCGTCGCCGTCGCTCACCAGCACGTATGACAACGCACCTTTGCCCACGCGGTCGACTTGGATCACATGCTCGAGCGCGGGCGTGGGGGACAGGCGGCGGGGCAGGTAGACCGTCTCCCAGGCCGCCATCCCGCCCGCCACGGAGTACGCCTCGAATCCCCGATCGCGCAAGAAGGCGGTGACCTGGGCGCTCGAGTTGCCGTGCCCGCAGATCACCGCAACCGGGGCCGCTGGGTCGAGTCGCAGCGGTTCGAGCGTTGCGAGCTGGTACAATTGCGAGGCGGCGAGGCTGCGGAAATCGAGCGTGGCGCCGAAGGCGATGCGTCCCCGGGCGACCCGCTCGGCCGAACGGATGTCGAGCAGCTGCACGCGTTCGCCCTGATCGAGACGGCGCGCGAGATCGGGCGCGGGGATGAGCGGTACGGACGGCTCCGGCATGGGCATCAGTGTCGCCGGGGTGGTGCAAAAGCGCAACGGTGGCGCTTTTCGAGGGCTCCCGTTTTGAAGGCGCGCGAATATATTGTGAACGCGTTCACAAGCGCTGTCCCGTCATTTTCGTCCCGGAGGAGTCTGCAATGCGGTTCACCCTGTTGACCTCGCTCGTCGCGTTCGCGGTCGTCGCGTGCGGCGGCGAGAAGAAAGCGGCGGCATCCCAGGCGGAAGCTGCCACCCCCGCGCCGACCGGCGGGGCGGCCGCTGCGCCGGCCGCCGAGCCCGCTGGTGCGGTGGTCGAAGTCAAGATGACCGGCAACGGTACGAGCGTTGCCGCGTTCGAGCCCAACAAGCTCACGATCAAGACCGGCACGATCGTGCGGTTCATCAATGTCTCCGGCGGTCCGCACAACATCGCTTTTTACGGGGATTCGGTCCCCAAGGGCGGTGCCGACGCCCTCAAGAAGGGGATGCCCAACGCGATGGGCGACCTCCTGGGACCGTTCCTGACGCAGCCGAACGAGAAGTACGACGTGACGTTTGCGAGCGCGCCGGCCGGCGTCTACAAGGGCTACTGCCTGCCGCACGTCGCGCTGGGCATGCACATCGCGATCACGGTGCAGTAAGGCGCGAGCGATGTGACGCGGTGAAACGGCCCCGGTTCCCGGGGCCGTTTGACTTTCTGGAGGGCGGCCGGGATGTTCTGCGGGGCGATTCATGTCCGCCTTCTTCGAGCGCTTGCGTGCGGCCTTGGCGCCGGACTACGAGCTGGTGCGCGAGCTCGCAAGCGGCGGCATGGGGACCGTGTATCTCGCGCGCGACATCCGGCTCGATAGCTCGGTAGCCGTCAAGGTTCTGCGGCCTGAGCTGTGGACCGTCGAAGCGGAGACGCAGTTCGTGGAGGAAGCTCGGATCCTCCGCAGGCTGCGTCATGCCAACATCGTTCCAGTCCACGACGTGGACGAGCGTCAGGGCCTGACGTTCTACGTGATGGACTACCTGGCAGGCGACACCGTGCAGAGCCGGCTCGAGGAGTCCGGGCCCCTGTCTGTCGCCGGCGCGCGCAAACTGGGGCGAGATCTGCTGGACGCCCTCGAGGTTGCGCATCAGAACCGCGTGATCCACCGCGACGTGAAGCCCGCCAATGTTTTCTTCGATGGGGAGCGCGGCGTCCTGACGGACTTCGGTATCGCCCGTCGCCTCACCGAGGAACAGAAGTCCGATCTGCGGATTCTGCAGGGGACGGCCGCGTACATGGCGCCGGAGCAGTTCGCCGGCGTCGCGGACGCGCGAACCGACCTCTACTCCGCCGGCATGGTCATCTACGAGGCCTTCACAGGCCGCCGCTGGGCAAAGACGGCTCCGAAAGCCGGCGATTGGGCGGGAGTGCCGTTCTTCGTGGCGCGCGTGCTGCGCCGCGCCCTCGAGCTGGACCCGACAAACCGCTGGCCCGATGTTGCGTCGTTTCGCCGCCGTCTATGGCATACGCGCGTCTGGCCCTACCAGCGGAACGCGATCGGCATCGCGATCGGGTGCACGCTCTTGGGACTCGGGATTCGCGCTAGCATGCCTGCCCCCTCCACCCTTCGCTTTCACGTCGAAGCCGCCACGTCGGAGGCGGATCCGGAGGCGGCACGTTCGGATTCGGTCGCCTGCGCCCTGGCGCAGAGCCTCGATCGGTACCCCGAGCTCTCTGCGCACTGTGTCTCAGGGCTCGGTCGCTGGTGGCCGGGCGGCTCGCACATCGACGTGGAAACGGCGAGCGAGGCGGGCCGCTTGCGCATCCGCCTACGAGGTCCGCGCGTCGACACGATTCAGATCCTAGGGCCACGGGCCGAGTGGCGCTTCCTGGCGGAGAGCCTTGCCGATCGCGTATTCGGGGCGCAGTTGAGGTCGACAGACTCGCTCGACCGATCGTTACCTCGCGGTGTGCTTCCCAAGAACGCCTTGGGGCGGAGCGCCTTCCAGCGCGCGGAGGGCGCCTTCGCGCGAGCACGCTGGGGAGCGGCTCGGGCGGCGTACGCCGAAGCGGTGGCGCTCGACTCGACCTGCTGGCTGTGTTATTGGCGGCACGCGGAGGTCGGTCGCTGGTTCGACCTCGAGGACGACCCTACCGACAGCGCGCGCTACCTCGCTCACCGCAAGGAGTTTCCGGACTACTATCAGAAGCTGATTCGGGCGGAGGCGTTGCCCCTGGCGGCCCGTCTGGACTCCCTGGACGCCTTGACCAAGCGCTCCAAGGACTTTCTGTTCGGCCAATTCCGGTATGCCGAGGAGCGGTTGCACCGGGGACCGCTCGTCGGGCGCCCGCGGCGTGAGGCGATGCAATCGTTTCAGGATGTGCTGACCATTCATCCCGGGTTCGTCCCGGCATTGGAGCACATTGCATGGCTCCATGTCGCTGAAGGCGACTCTACGAACGCCGCCCTAGTCCTTGCCCTGGTGGCACCGCAGGTCGATCCGAAGGATCCCTCCTTTGCAACGCTGGCCATCGTGGAGCTGGCCTACGCGTGGCGGTTCTTGCCGAGGCCCGAGGCAGAGCGCCGGACCCGCGAGCTGGTGCGGATGGCGCACGCGGCAGGAATCAAGGATCTCGACGCCGGCGCCCGCTACCTCGCCGGATTCGGAGCCCCGCACGGAGAGTTGGCGTTCGCGGAACAACTCCTGCCTGACCCCGCGTTCGCGCGCTCCGCCGGTCTGGCGCGAGTCCTGGCGCTCATTGGAATGGGGCGGCCCGATACGGCGTTGGTTTTGGCACACCAGTTGGCCTACCGCTTCCCAGACCTGGAGATTTTCGTCGCTGAGCTGGCCGCGGCTCTGGTGCTGGCCGACGTCGATTCCGCGGCGGCGGCCGCCCGCTGGGCCGAGGTGCGGCCGACCCTCGAGGGGGCGGCCGACGCCGCGATTGGGCGATCGGACTGGCAGGCACGCGCCCGTTGGATGCTCGCGACGGTGGAATGGGCAGAGGGGGGCGCCGACTCACCATACCGCGCCGGGAATACCAGAGTGCCGCCGGGGCCCCTGGCCACGCTGCTGCAGGCGCAGGCCGCGGCTGCCCGAGGGGCGGTCGATTCGGCCCTCGCCGCTACTCGAGCCATGACCGGAATTGAAGGTCGGGACGCCCGTGATCCATTTTTCCGAGCGGTGCTGCATCTGACGCGCGCGTCTTGGAGCGAGTGGGGGAAGCACTCGCTACGTGGGATCGACGACCTCCTCTGGCACGAGAACTCCGATCTCCACGGCTACCCGACTCGGGATCCGCAGCCCGCTGAGGTCGACTGGGCATTTGGCCCGTTCGCCCAGTGGCGCCTTGGGGAGCTGCTAGTGCGGACGGGGCAGCGTCGGAAGGATGCGTGCACGGCTTACCGGACCGTCGCTCGCCTGTGGTCCGGCGGCGACCCGCCCTACGCCGCCCGCGCCGATAGCGCCGCTCGCCGGCTCTCGACCCTCGGTTGCAAGGACGCCACATGATCGTGGTCCGCGCGCTCGGCCCGGCGGACGTGAGCGTGAACGGCGCGGCCGCGCCGGCCAAGCTCTTGTGGAAGAAGAACCTCGCCTTGCTGATGTACCTGGCCCGGTCGCCGAAAGGCGTGCGAACGCGAGAGCATCTCACCGGACTGTTGTGGGGGGATAAGCCGGAGGAGAAGGCTCGCCACTCCTTGAACGAAGCGGTGCATGTGCTCCGCCTCTGTGCGGGCGACGACGGCTTCCAGTCCGATACGGCGCAGGTGCGGATCGCCCCCGGCACCGTCGAGCTCGACACCGACACGTTCGAGCGGCTGGCAGTGGCGGGCGACTACGCTGGTGCGGCCGCGCTGATCAACGGGGATTTCCTTGAAGGTTTCAGCGTTCGGGGTGCCTCGGAGTTCGACGATTGGCTGGCCGCGGAGCGCCAGCACTGGTGCCGCCGCTCCGTGGACGTGCTGGTACGCCGCGCCGAGCAGCTCCTCGCGGCCGGCAATGTGGCGGCGGCGTACGACACGGTGCAGCGCGCGCGGGAGCTGGATTGGCGGCCCGAAACCGCGGTCCGGTGCGCGCTCCGGACACTCGCCCTCGCCGGAGACCGGGCCGGGGCCCTGGCCCTGTTCAAGGCGTTCGCGTCGCGACTGACGCGGGATCTGGGCGCGGAGCCGGACGCCGAGACCCGCGCGCTCGCCGAGCGGGTGCGACTGGAGCGAGCCTGGCGGCTCCCGAAGGCCGGGCGCGATGCGGACGCGCGCGCGTCAGCGTCGCGTCGGGCCCCGTTGGTGGGGCGCGCGCTCGAGCTCGCTCGACTGACGGACGCGTGGACGGCGTGCCGGGCCAAGGGGCAGGCGACGGTCGTCGTCATCGAGGGCGACGCCGGCGCCGGGAAGACCCGGCTTGCCGAAGAACTCGCGGCCCGGGCTCGACTCGACGGCGCTGTGGTGGCGGCTATGCGCGCAGTCGCAGCCGACCAAGGCGACCCATGGAGCGGGGTGTTCGGGATCGCGCGCGGCGGGTTGCTCGATGCTCCAGGGGTCGCCGGGGCTCCACCTGCCGCGCTGAAGCAGCTCCGCGGCACGGCGCCCCCCGGTGCGGCCGGGCGCGCCCTCGCGGAAGTGCTGCAGGCGGTGGCGGACGAGCAGCCGGTGGTCGTGTTCGTGGATGACGCGCATTGCCTCGACCAGGAGTCGTTGCTCGCGCTCGGGGGGGTCATGCGAGACCTGGCGCGCTCGCCTGTGGCAGTCCTCATGACGGTAGCGCTGCACCCCGCCGCCCCCGGGGTGGACGAGGTCCGCGCCCGCGTCGGCCGCGAGCTCGCCGGCACGGTCATACGGCTTGGGGGGCTCGAGAGCGACGATGTGCGCGAGCTGGGGCGCTGGGCGCTACCATCTTACGACGACGAGCAATTGGGCCGCCTGGCACGTCGGGTCATGGCGGACTCCGCGGGCATTCCCCTCCTCGTAGTCGCGTTGCTGCACGCGGTGGCAGCCGGTTTCGAGCCGAGTGATGCACAGCCACCTTGGCCGAAGCCCACGGAAACGTTCGAGCAGACGTTGCCGGGTGAGCTCCCGGACAACGTCGTGGCGGCGATCCGGATCAACTTCCGTCGCCTGTCAGCGGAGGCGCAGCGCGTGCTCGTAGCAGCGGCGGTGCTGGCGGGCCGGGTCGCCGGAGCGACGCTCGGGCGGGCCGCGGGCGTCGTCGGAGACGCGCTCCCGCAGGCGTTGGACGAGCTCGAGTGGGAGGGCTGGCTGACGGCGGAACCCCGCGGCTACGCCTTCGTCGCGCGGATCGTGCGTGACGTGATAGATCGAGACATGGTGATGCCGGGGCAGCGGCAGCGCTTGACCCATCCTTGACGGCGCAGGACAAGACTTCGCGTGTCTTCAGTCACGGAGGCGTCGATGAATCGTACTCTAGCTGCAATGCTGTTGCTGTTCGTCGCAGCCTGCGACGATCGCACCACCGCACCCATCGCGGCCGCGAGGGCGCAGCCGAGCGCCGCCCTCGTCGGCGCCCCGGCGCCCAGCCTCCTCGTTCCCGTGGCGCTGCCCGGCCAGACGCTGCAGCTCTGGCCGTTCAGCGGATTCGGGTTCGGTCAGGCCGCTGACCCGGTCAGCCTCATCTGGATCGGCAACGCGGAGCCGCGCGCTCTCCGTGCCGCTCTGCTGCTGCTCGACGGTGACCGCACCACCTTCGGCTTCCCCGACGCGTTCCCCTTCAACTGCGTGTGGCACGACGAGCCGGAGGTACAAACCGAGGTCGCCTATACTACAGCGAGCGGCTGGGTGGGAAGCCCCATTGAGCTGGAATGCGGCACGTACAACCAGGCGCGGCTTCACTTGCGGTTCTTCGACGTCGGCGGGGCGACCGTGGGTGGGGCGCCGTTTGAGGTCTACATCCCGGGAACACTCGAGCACCAGACGATCAGCTGGGAGCTCGCCGAGCAGATCGTCGTCGTGGACTTCGTGCGGAGCGGTTTGCTCGATGCGGCGGTGCCCTTGTTCACGACCGATCAAATCAATCCTTCCCCGTTCGGAGCGATCCCCGCCGTGATTTACAACGGCGTTCCGGCCGGCCTACGGCAGGCGATCGGCGGACCGCTGGCGGACGTCACGGACCCCGTGCCGATCGCTAACGATGGACACGCGACTGTGTTGAACCTGTCCGCCAGCGTTGGGGGACAGCCTCTGGTGGCTCACCGGCGGTTCGTGGAGCCGTTCGACCAAGTCATCCCGCAGCCCTTCTGTGGACCCGGCCCGAACGCCTTCCTCTTCGTGAAGGGCCCGGTGACGCTGGACCAGCAGGTCGTGTTCACGCCATCGGGGAACTATCTGAGTCACTTCCACGCGGTGGGACATTTGGACGTGACGCCGGTGGATCCGGTGACGGGCCAGCCGATCGGCGCCACGTACAAGGCCGTGGTCCTCGAGGATCACAAAGGCGTTCTCACGGACGCAGTCTCGCTCTCCTCGTTTCTCACTCTGCGCATCACTCTGCCGCCCAGTGCCCTGTTCCACGGGCGACTGGAGTTTGCCTTTGCGGTCGGGCCAGGGGGCGTCACGCGAGAAACGGCGACCGTGCGCTGCGGGTAGCGTCGCTAGCGCGGCTGAGTCGCGCCGCAGAGTCGCTGGACCTCGGGCTGCACGACCTGATCGACGTAGCCGATCAGGGTCTCGAATGATCTGCAGACGCGCGTCGCGATGGCACTGTCCCTGTGCGCCGTCGCGACGCGCGCCATGTCGAGTCGCAGCGGCCAGAGCGACGCGACCAGTTCGAGTGGCACGCTGAGGACGGCGTAGCGCCGCGTCGCGCCATCCCAGAGCTGCAGCGCCCGTGCCGTGTCACGGCGTGCCAGGGCATCGCGAGCTTCGAGGTCGGCGGCGAGGCTAGCGGACAGGGGACCTCGCTTCGCCGCCGCGAGCCGGACCAGGGCGGCGGCGTGACGGGAGCGCTCGACCCCGAGGCGCGCCAGCAGCCAGTGGGCGACTGCGTCGGTGTCGGGGGCTGCGCCGAGCCGTCCGCGCAGGCGCGCCGCCGCGCTCGGCCAGTCGCCTAAGGCGGGCAGCCCGGTGGCGCGTGCCAGCAGGACCCATAGGTCCCGCTCCCGCGCGGCCGCGCCTCCGGTCGTGCGCGCGAGTCGCAGGCGCGCGCTGTCTGCCCACCCCGCCGCGAGATCCGCGCCGACGCCCATACGGAGGATGCGGGCCCGCTCCGCGTCGCTGGCGGCGCGCTGCTCGAGGCAACGGAGCACCACGCGCGCCGGTCCCGTGCGCTGCACCGGCGTTCCGAATTCCGCCGCCTGGAAGGCGAGGTACTGCAGCGCGAGGAAGCTATGCCGGCACACGCCGCGCAGCAGGGCGAGCTGCGCCGGGGCTGACCCGAGAATGAGTGTGTCGGCGATCCCGACCGCCTCCGCGACGACCGAGGTCGAGTCGATGCGCAGGTAGCGGTGAATCAGGTCAGCCGTCTCGCGCCGATCGCCCGCCTGGTGCGCCAGCGAGATCAGATGTCCGATGGCGGGGGAGAACCGCGGATCGAGATCGAGGACGCGATTGAACGCGACCCCCGCCTCGCCGACCGTCTCGTCGAACAGGCCGGCGAAGTGATAGTAGAACTCGCCGAGCACGTACCAGGCCTGGGGATAGCTCGGTGCCTGCTCGGTAGCGCGCTTGAATCGTTCGAGCGCCACCAGCCCGTCGCCCTCGGCGAGCAGCCGGGTGAACCCGTCGAGCAGCAGGCTGTCGGCCGGCGACAGGCCTCCTTGGTGGACCAGCGCTCCCCGCAGCGCGGCGCCGAACCCCTGTTCCGTCGGGTCGACCTGCGCGGCGACGAGCGCGAGCCTCAGCCGCCCGATCGCGAACCCGGTGTCGGCGCGGATGACCCGGGTGTACTCGTCGCGCGCCGTCCGGTAGTCGCCGCGGCGGAACGCCGCTTCGGCGTTCAAGTACGCGGCCAAGGCCTCGGGACCGCCGTTCGGAAGCGTCGCGTCCGAGCCGGGCGTGAACTCGGGATACAGCTCGGCCCAGACGCGGTCCATCACCTCCGACTCTTCGGCGCCGACGCGTCCCTCTGCCTTGGCGCTGCGTCGGGCGCGGCCGCCCTCGTACAGGGTCGCCTGCAGCGTGACCGTCGGTCCCACATAGGCGACGCTCCCCTGCACGAAAAACTTCGCCCCGAGGCGGCAGGCGAGGGCTTGCGCCTCTTCGTTCGACGGATGCTCGCTGGCGATCTGCGCGCCCACCCGGCCGAACGAGACCACCTCGCTGAGGCGCTCCACGGGGCGGAATCGGGAGATGAAGTACTCCGGGAGCTGGCTCGCCGGATACGGTGGCGTGCCCAGGACGGCGAACGGCATCACTGCGAGGCGTGCCGGTGCGTCGCGCGGCAACCGGCAGGCCCCGTGCGAGCCGAGCAGGAGGCGAAGGGCCACGGCACCTACGACCACCACGACTCCCGCCGCCGCCCACGGGCGCCACGGCCGCACCCCGGCCCGCCCGAGCGCGGCGAGCCACGCCGCGGCGGTGGCCGGTCGATCATCGGGCTGCTCCGCCAGCGGCGCCGCGAGCGCGGTCGCGAGCCGAGCCGACAGGTCGGGCCGCGCGGCGCGCAAGGCGCGCACCAGCGAGGCCGGATCGGCTTTGAACGTCGCCGGTCCGCCGCTGAGCGCCTCGAACGCGACCGCGGCGAGACTGTGCAGATCGGCGCGCCCGTCTACGCGCCCGCTCGCCGCCTGCTCGGGCGCCATGTAGCCGGGCGTGCCGATCGCGGCTCCAGGCTGCGTGAGCGATGACTCCTCCGCGCCTTCCACGCGGGCTATGCCGAAATCGGCGAGCAGGGCCCGACCGCTGTCCTCGTCGAGCAGGATGTTGGAGGGCTTCACATCGCGGTGCACGATGCCACGGCGATGGGCGTACCCCAGCGCGTCGGCAATCTCGCGCACCAGGCGCAGGATCAGGTCGGTGGGGACGTGTGCCTCGGTCCGGAGTCGCTCCTCGAGGGTGTCGCCCCGTACGAACGTCATGATGAGGAAGCTGATCCCCTCCCGTGTGTCGAAGTCGTAGACGCGCACGATGTTGGGGTGGTCGAGCGATGCGCCCAGAGTCGCCTCGCGGCGGAACCGCTCGTGGCGCATCGCGCTCGCCGCGACGTCGGGGGGGAGCACCTTCACCGCCACGATGTGACCGAGCGTGCGGTGGCGCGCGCGGAACACCGCGCCCATGCCGCCGACACCGGCGAGGCTCAGTACCTCGTAACGGTCGCCGATGGCGCGCTGCACGGCCTCGAGGTCTGGTGTCTGCATGAGAGCAGGAGAATGTACCTGCGCTTGCCCGCGGCCGCAGCGTGCCCGATACTCGGGGGCACCATGCCATCCGTCTACTGTCGCGTGCTCGGTCCCGTGCGTGTCACCGTCGCCGGCGCGGACGCGCCTGCGGAGCTCCTCTGGCGTAAGCACGTCGCGCTGCTGGTGTATCTGGCGCGGAGTCCGCGTAAGAGTCGCACGCGCGAGCACTTGATCGGCCTGCTGTGGAGCGACCGCGACGAGCGGCAGGCCCGCCACTCGTTGAGCGAAGCGCTGCGCGTCCTGCGACGGGCCCTCGGAGAGGAGGGGCTGGTGGCCGACGTGGATCAGGTCCGGTTGGCGCCGGACGTCGTGACGCTCGACTGCGACCGGTTCGCCGACATGTGCCAGCGGAGCGAATGGACAACTGCCACGGTGCTGGTCGATGGTGAGTTCCTCGAGGGCCTAGCGATCCCGGAGGCGAATGATTTCGAGAACTGGCTGGCCGCCGAGCGGGCGCTGTGGCGGGCGCAGGCGCTCGACGCCCTGGTGCAGGGGGTCGCCGCGGACCTCGCGCGCGGTGACGCTGGGTCGGCGGCTCGCCTGGGACTCCGCGCAGTAGCCCTCGACCGTACGTCCGAACCGGCGGCTCGCGCCGCGATGCGCGCGCTGACGCTGGCGGGCGATCGCGCCGCCGCCCTGCGCGTGGCCGACGACCTGGCGCAGGCACTGCACGAGATGCTGAGCGCGGAGCCGAGCGAGGAGACCGCGCGCCTGGCCGCCCGAGTCCGGGACACTCGCGTCGGGCGTCGCGTGGTCGCTGCTCCACCGGACGCTCGCCCGCGGCCGCCGCTGGTGGGTCGGAGCGTCGAGCTGGCGGCGCTCACCGCAGCGTGGCAGCGGGCGCGCAGCGGGCGCGGGCAGGTCGTGATCGTCGAGGGCGAGCCCGGGGAAGGGAAGACCCGGCTGATCGAAGAGCTCGTGGCCCACGCGCGGCTTGACGACGCGAGCGTCGCTACGACTCGCGCCGTGCCCGCCGAACAGCAGGCACAATGGAGCGCGCTGTCGGGACTGCTCGCCGGGGGGCTGGGCGATGCGCCGGGACTTGCGGGAGCACCACCGGGAGCCCTGGCGGCGCTCGCTGCACTTGATGGTGAGCTGCGGACGAGGTTCCGTGCCGCGGCACCGCTCGTCCCTATCGCGGAAGCGCTCGGGGCGGCCGTTGGCGCCGTGGCGGCGGAGCGGCCTCTCCTCATGGCGCTCGATGACTTCCAGTGGTCCGACGCGGCTACGCTGACGGCGCTGCCCGCACTGGCCCGCGACACGGCGGCTCGACCGGTCCTCCTGCTGCTCGGCCTCTCCCGCGGGTCACCCGAAGGCGAGCGGCTCGATGACCTGCGGGCCCGGCTGGGTCGCGATCTCGCAGGTACGGTCGTCCGTCTGGGACGGCTCGACGCGGCGGCGCTGCAGGAGCTGGTGCGGTGGGCGCTTCCTCGATACGACGCCGCTGACGCGGAGCGCCTGATTCGCCGGGTGGAGCGCGACACGGGCGGGCTCCCGCTTCTCGTGGTGGCGATGCTGCAAGCCGTGGCCGCGGGATTCACGCCGGCCCCCGATGCCCCGGCATGGCCGTCCCCGAACCGAACACTGATCGACTCGCTCCCCGGCGACCTCCCACCGACCATCGTCGGCGTCGTGTGCCGGCGATACCGCGCGCTTTCGGAGATCGCGCAGCAAGCGCTCGCTGCGGCGGCGGCACTCGAAGAGCGGGTAGACGCGCCTCGGCTGGCCCGTGCCACGGGGCTCGACCGTACGTCTCTGGAGCAGGCCCTCGATGCGCTCGAGTGGGAGCGTTGGCTGGTTGCCGACGCGCGCGGATATGTGTTCACCGCACCGATCGAGCGGGCGGTTCTGTTGCAGGAGATGATCACCCCCGGCCAGGCGAGGCGCTACCGGGCGAACGCCGGCGCTTGAGATCGGCTTGATGCTAGAGACCGAACGTGTCCCCGGACCTTCGACCGGGAGACACCATGCAGTTCGGGCACGTCGGTATCGCACTCGCCATTGCGTCGCTCGACCCGCGCCCAGAAACCTTCGTCGTGGTTGGGGCGGCGCAATTCCTTCCAAACGCCGATTCACTGATCATCCGGGCCGGCTGGGCGAAGCCGGACTTTCACGGCACGTGGAGTCACAGTCTCGTGTTCTGCGGCGCCGTGGGAGCGCTCGCGGTCGCGCTGTTCGGCCCCTGGCTCGGGGGACTGGCGCTCGCCAGCATCGTCGCCCACGTGCTTGCCGACCTGCCGACCGACACCGGTCTCCCCCTGCTGCTGCCGTTTAGCCGGCGGCGCTGGTCGCTCAACCTCTGGAAGAACACGGGATACTGGGGACGCGCGATGTACGTCGGGTACTACCGACAGCCGTGGGCGTGGATTCTCGAGAGCGCGGTGTTCGCCGTCGTGGCGTGGCGGTACACGGGGCTCCTCGCGTGAAGCTCGTCACCTTCTTCGCGCTCGCGCTCCTGGTGCACGGGCCCCTGTCCCCGTTTCTGCCGACGGCGTTCGAGGCGACGCTGCTGTATTACGCGCGCCTCTATCCCGCGTGGCTGCTCGCGCTGGTGGGCACGCTCGGCGCGTCGCTGGCGGAAAGCGTCAACTACCGGCTGGTGGATTGGGCAACGGAGCTCCCGAAGCTGGCGCGCCTTGCCGACGGGCGCGGGGTGCGCTGGAGCGTCGCGGCCTTCCGGCGCGCTCCCTTTTGGACCACCGTGATCGTGATTTTTTCGCCGATACCCGATACAGCGGTGCGCGTACTCGCGCCGTTGGCGCGTTATCCGCTGCCCTTGTTCCTCGGCGCGGTGGCGCTGGGACGTTTCCCGCGCCTGCTCCTCATTGCCGGCGTGGGTGGGATCGTTGCCGTACCGACATGGGCGTTGCTGGGCGGCGGCGGCGTCCTCGTCGGACTCGCCGTCGGCCGCCGGCGCGTGGCATCCGCATTCCGGTGGTTGCGGGGGCGGTGTCGCGATCTCTACGCAATGTCCGTCGCAGGATTCCGTCTCTAGCCGGAGTAGACCATGTGGCTCCTGGCCCTGGCCATGGTCGCCGATACCGTTCATACCTTCTCACTGGCGCTTTCGCCTGCCGAGTCGGTGGCAGTCACTGTGACGGGAACGGGAGACCCGGTGGTCCTGCTGCCGGGCCTCTTCGGCTCGGCGTTCGGATTCCGAACGGTGATCCCGCTGCTCACCGATGCCGGTTACCGAGCGATCGTCGTGGAACCGCTCGGCATCGGGAGTTCGGCGCGCCCGGCGCACGCGGACTATTCCCTCACCGCCCAAGCCGACCGGATTGCCGCGGCGCTCGACCGGCTGGACGTGCGCAATGCGGTCGTCATCGCGCATTCGCTCGGGGCGTCGATGGCGTTTCGCCTCGCCTATCGACGACCCGACCTGGTCGCCGGCATCGTTTCGCTCGACGGCGGGCCGGCGGAGCGTGCGGCGACGCGTTCGTTTAGGCGTGCCATGAAGTTCGCCCCCTGGATCAGGCTGTTCGGTGGAGTGAACCTGGTGCGGAAAAAGATCCGCGGGCAGCTGATCAAGGCGTCGGGGGACTCATCGTGGGTGACCGACAGCGTGGTCGACGGTTATACGGCGGGCGCGGCGCACGATCTGAACGCGACGCTCAAGGCGTTTCTGGCCATGGCCGAACGGCGCGAGCCGGAGCGGTTGCAGCCACATCTCGCCGAGGTGCGGTGCCCCGTCCGCCTGCTCCTCGGAACCGCGACACACGAGGGCGGGGTCAGCGCGGAGGAAGTAGCGGTCCTGGCCGCCGCGCTCCCGGTGTTCGTCGTGGACAGCGTAGCCGGGGCAGGGCACTTCATCTACGAGGAGCAGCCCGCGGTCGTGGTCGCGGCCGTGCGGCGGTTGCGGTCGTCGTAGGTCCGTTGCCCCGGACCTTGACGGGTGGTTACAATTCTCCCCGACATGACCCATCGCTTGCTGTTGAGCCTGATCCTCGTCGTCGCGACGGGCGATTTGCCCGCCCCCGCGTCGGCGGCGGACACGAACGACGCCCGCATCTTCCGGAACGACCGAGCCGGCACGCTGGTCCTCGACCTCGCGCCGATGGACCTGCCCGCCAACACGCCACACCATGGGATTGCACAGCCGCCGGTCGCGACGCTCGAGATCCCGGAGAGCGGATCCATCTACGGCTTCCGGGTGCAGGTAGTGGACAGCGCCGGGCACGAGCTTCCCGACGAGCTGATCCATCATTTCAATCTCATCGACCCGGACCACCGCGAGCTGTTTCTTCCGATCTCGCGTCGCCTGCTCGCGGCCGGTCACGAGACCGGCGCGATCCGTCTGCCACGTCTGTTGTTCGGCCTGCCACTCAAGCGTGGCGAGCACGTCGTCGCGAGCGCCATGGTCGAAAACCTCACGCCGGCCGCGTATCGCGGGGCCCGTGTGCGGCTGGTGATGAGTTTCACGCCCGAGAAGCGGCCCTGGCCGTTGTTCTCCGCGTCGCCGTGGCAGATGGATGTCGCCTTCCCCGTGGGAGACAAGTCGTTCACGCTCCCCTCGGGTCGCTCGTCGCGCGCATACGAGGGCAGCCCGGCGCTGCCCGGCAAGATCGTCGGTCTGGGCGGGCACATGCACGACTACGGGCGCGTGATCGAGTTCGCCGACGTGACGACCGGCGAGGTGATCTACCGGGCCGCGCCCGTGGCGGACTCGAGCGGACGCATCGCGTCCATCCCGATCGCGATGCTGTACGGCTGGACGCGCCTGGGCGTGCACATCGTTCCGGAGCACCGGTACCGCATCGCCGTCTCCTACGACAACCCGACCGGCGCGCCGATCCCCGATGGGGGCATGGGCGTCGTCGGCGGGCTGTTCGTGCCCGATCGCGGCGTGACGTGGCCGGCGGCGGACCCGGGGGACTCGCTCTATCAACAGGATTACCGGCACTACATGCGGCTCGAGGCGGGCGGCGGTCATCACATGATGGAAATGGGGAAGCCGATGTCCATGCCCATGAAAATGGGCGCGCACGAGCACGCCTCGCACGCCCGCCCCTAAGCCGCCGGCCGACGTCGTCCTGTTCGACTTCGGCGGTACGCTCGAAGCCGACGGCCTGCACTGGAGTCCACGCTTTCACGCCGCGTATCGCGCGGCAGGCGGCGGGCTCGACTTCGCCGACTTCGATCCCTTCTTTAAGACCGCGGACGAAACGCTCGGGCGTATGGCCGGCATTCGGACGCTCGGATTCCGCGCCACCATCGAAGCGGCGGCTCGGCTCGTGGTCGGGCTCCTGCCCGACCCTGTGGACGCCGCCGCACTCGCGCACCGCCTGCACACCGAAGCCACGGACATCGTGGCACGCAACCTTCCGACTCTGGAGCGGCTCGCGGGACGCTACCGTCTCGCGGTCGTGTCCAATTTCACCGGCAACCTGCGCCCTTGTTTGGCGGAGCTCGGCCTGGCGAGATTCTTCTCGGTGCTCAGTGACTCCGCGCTGATCGGGTGGAGCAAGCCCGACCGTCGTATCTTCGAGCACACGTTGGCCGAGCTCAACGTGTCGCCGCAGCAGGCGTGGATGGTGGGCGACAACTTCGAGGCGGACATCCGCGGAGCGGCTGGGCTGGGCATCCGCACGTGCTGGCTCGCGCCATCCGACCGCACGGCGCCCCCAGGTGCCGAGCGCGTTCCCACGGCGCGTATCAGCCGTCTTCCCGAAATCGAAAGGGTGCTCGAGTAGCGTGCACGGGCTGATCCTCGCCGGGGGAGAAGGGTCGCGCCTCGCCGCAGGCGGCATCGGCGTGCCCAAGCCGCTGGTCGAGGTGGCCGGGCGGCCGCAGATCGTGGGTCTGCTCGAGACCTTCTCGGCATTGGGGTGTCACAGCCTCACGTGCGCAGTTCGTGCAGATTTCCCGGCGGTGGCCCGCGTGCTTGACGGGAGGAGCTTCGGGCCCCTCCTTACGCTAGTGGAGTGTCGCACGCCGTCTTCGCTGCACACCCTAGTCGAGGGGCTGCGGGCGGTGCCGGCGGGCCCCGTATTCTGCAGCATGGTGGATACGGTGATGCGGCCGGCCGACTGGCGGGCGGTCTTCGGAGCGACGGAGCGGCACCTCGAGAGGGGCGCGGACATGGTGCTCGCTGTGACGCCGTACGTGGACGACGAGTCTCCAGTGTACGTAACCCGGGGTCCGGGTGGGGACGTTCGGGCCCTGAGCGACGAGCCGGTCAATCCTCTGTGCGTCACCGGGGGGGTGTACGGGCTGAGCGCCGGGATGCGCCACGCTGCCGCGGACGCCGTGGCCGGCGGCGGGCACAGGATGCGAGGCTTCCTGAAAGTGGTTGTCGCGGACGGGCGGCGCGTCGCGTCGGTGGAAGTGCCGCGCATCATCGACATCGATCGACCAGCAGATCTCCAGCATGCCAACGCGTGGCTCGCCACGCGCGAAACGTAGACATCGGACTCGAGGAGCGACGTCGCCTTGGCCCCATTGGTCGCTATTTACCGCAACCCCTCGTACTCACCGCTGCAGCACGGCGTGAACGACACAGCCATCCTGGATGCGACCGTCGAGCGGCTCGAAGAGGGGGGCTGGCAGGCGATCAGGACCACCGAGCGCGAGGTCGAGCAGGGCCGCCTTCCAGCGGCGGGGCTGTACCTCAACATGTGCCAGGGCTCGCTCGCGGCGGAGCAGCTGATGCCGCTGGAGCTCGACGGGGCGGTCGTGGTGAATCGCCCGTCGAGCGCGCTGAACTGCCACCGCCACCGCCTCGTGAAGCAGCTGGCCGACAGCACGGTGCCGTTCCCCCGCACGCTGATTCACGCCAGCTCCGCGCCGCTCCCGCCCACGGCGCAGCTGAAGGCCCTGTGCCCCGATCACGGGCGAGTCTGGATCAAACGGGGCGACGTGCATGCGGAGCGGCCCGAGGACGTGGTGGCGACGTCGCTCGAGCAGGTGGCGGACACGCTCCGCGCGTTCACCCGGCGCGGCATCCCCTGGGTGGCGCTGCAGGAGCACGTGCCGGGCCCGGTGGTGAAGTTTTACGGCGTGACAGACGGCCGCTTCTTCAATTGGTACGGCTCCGAGGCCGGGTTCGCCGGCGAGCGGCCCACGATTGACGAGAACCGGCTCAAGGCCCTCGCCTTCGAGGCTGCCGCGATCCTCGGGCTCGAAGTCTTCGGCGGCGATGTCGCCTTTCCCGAGCCCGACCGCCCCGTGTTGATCGACATCAACGATTGGCCGAGCTTCGCGCCGTTTCGCGACGACGCGGCGCAGGCCATCGCGGCCTACATCACCCATCGCGTAGCGAATCGGAAACGCCCGTGACGGATACAGTGCGCCGCGCTCAACTCTCGCTTCCCGGCCCCAGGTCCAAGGCTCTGTTCGACGCGGAGGCGATGTACCTGGCACCCGGCACGCAGAGCGTGGCGCTGTTCAGCCAGCTCTCGATCGACCGCGGGGAGGGTGCCCTGCTGTACGACGTGGACGGCAACCGCTACATCGATCTGCTGGCCGGCGTGGGGGTGGCGAGCATCGGATACGCCCATCCCAAGTACGTCGCGGCTATGCAGCGGCAGATCGCGCGTGTGCACGTCGGCAGCTTCACGACGGAGCATCGCGCCGCGCTCGTGAAGCTGCTTGCCGAGCTCACGCCCGGGGATCTCAATCGCTCGCAGTTCTACTCGAGTGGGGCCGAGGCGATCGAGGCGGCCCTGCGGCTCGCCAAGTCGCGGACCGGTCATACCGAAGTCATCGGCTTCTGGGGCGGCTTCCACGGCAAGACCGGCGGCGTGCTGCCGCTGCTCGGGTCGAGCTTCAAGCACGCGCTCGGGCCCCTCATGCCCGGCGCGTACCTGTCACCTTACGCGTCGTGCGCGCGCTGCGCCTTCGACAAGACCTTCCCGTCCTGCGAATGGCATTGCGTAGACTTCCTGCGCCGCAAGATTCAGATCGAGACCACGAAGGACGTCGCGGCGATCATCGTCGAGCCGATCCAGGGCACGGCGGGGAATGTCGTGCCACCCCCCGGCTACCTCAAGCGGCTGCGCGATCTCGCCGACGAGCTGGGGGCGCTGCTGATTTGCGACGAGATGATCACGGGGTTCGGGCGCACCGGGAAGATGTTCGCGATCGAGCACGAGAGCGTGCTCCCCGACGTGCTCACGGTGGGGAAGGGGTTCGGCGGAGGCTTCCCGATGAGCGGCGTGATCGCGCGCGAGGAGGTCGCGTTCTCGAAGCCGTGGGCCAACCCCAGCGGCAGCTCGTCGTCCTACGGAGGCAATCCGCTGGCGGCGGCCGCGGCGCGCGTCACGATCGAGACGATCATCGAGGACCAGCTGGTGGAGCACGCCCGTGTGCTCGGCGCCAAGATGCTGGCGGAGATGAAGCGCTGGGAATCCGAGCTGCCGATCGTGTCGGACGTGCGGGGCCGCGGCCTGATGATCGGGATGGATCTCGTCGTCCCCGGGACCCGCCAGCTGCTCGACAAGAAAGCCGCACGCTGGATCTTCGACACATTGCTGGCTCGCGGCGTGCTCGCGATGATCTACAATCCCGAGGTTCGCATCAATCCGCCCCTGGTGATCGACGAGGATCAGGCGATGGGCGCCCTCGCCACCATGAAGGATGTGCTCGGTGAAGCCGCAGACCGATTTGTCGCATAAGGGCCGTGCGGTCGAGGAGTGGGCGGACCTGCATTTCTTCCGCCCCATCGGCATCCGTACCAGGACCGCTGGACCAACGTGATCGGATTCGTGCTGTTCATCGTCTCCGACATCTTCGACTCGGCCGACGGCCAGCTGGCCCGCCTGCGCGGCTCCTCCACCCGCTTCGGCCGCGCGCTGGACGGCATCAGCGACAACCTCCGGTTCGTCAATCTGTACTTCCACCTCATCTACCGGTTGATCCACGCCGGGTTCTGGGGACCCGGCGCGTTTCTGCTGGTCGCCGCCGCCGGACTCGCGCACACTTTCCAGAGCGCCGCCATCGACTTCGTGCGCAACGCGTTCCTCTACATCGGCGTCGGCAACGGGGGCGAGCTCGACCTGCCGGAGGACCTCGACGGCAGCCGTCGGGAGACCGTGCTGCAGCGCTTTGGTGCGCGGGTCTACCGCGACTACGTGCAGCGGCAGTCTCACCTGTTCCCACGATCGGTCAAGCTCATCCGCCTGCTGCGCAGTAACGGTATCACCGACGCGTTCCGCGCCGAGTACCGCGCGCGCCAGGAGGTGGTGCTGCCGTTGTGCGCGTGGCTCGGTCAGAACATTCGCTTCGTGTTGTTGGGCGTGGCGGCGCTCGCCGGCCACGTCTCCGCGTTCCTCTGGGCGGAGGCGGTGTGGATGAGCCTGGTGCTGGTCGTGCTCCTCTGGATCCACGAGTGGAACGCCACGGCGCTCGGGGACCTGCTCGACAGCGAGCGCAATGCGTACGCCCGCATCACCTGAACCGAAGCGGTACCGCGGTGCCGTCATCGGGGCGGGCGGCATCGCGCGGCAGTCGCACCTGCCCGCCCTCCGCGAGGCCGCCGCGCTCCGCGGCCGCGTGGACGTCGTAGCGCTGGTGGACAGCGCCGCCAATGTGCCGCCCGTCGACACGATCCCGCTGCTCGGCCGACGCGAACAGTTGCGCGAGCTGGCCCCGCTCGATTTCATCGACATCTGCACGCCGACCGCCTCCCACCTCGAGCTCACGTTGTGGGGACTCGAGCAAGGCTACCACGTGGTGTGCGAGAAACCGGTGGCGCTCACACGCGGCGAGGCGGACCGCATCGCCGCCGCGGCCCGGAGCAACGGGCGCATCGTGATGCCGTGCCATCAATACCGCCACAATCCGGTCTGGATGAAGGTCAAGGAGTGGCTCGCGAGCGGCGCCATCGGGCGGTGGCATCTCGCCGAGCTGTCGGTGCATCGCACCACGGCCGACCCCGGCCGCGTGGTTGAGGGCACGCCCTGGCGCGGCACGAGCGCGGCGGGACGCGGCGGTGTGCTGCTCGACCATGGGACCCATCTCGTGTACCAGCTGCTCGACATCGCGGGTATGCCGTCGAATGTGAGCGCGTGGACCGGGCGCTTGCGGCACGACCGCTACGAGGTGGAGGACACGGCGTCCTTACGGTTCGAGTATCCCGGCCGGCTGGTCACCATGTTCTTCACCTGGGCCGCACGGACGCGCGAGAACCGCATCCGCTTCGTAGGGGACGCGGGCGCGATCGACTGGACCGGCGGCGAGCTGCGTCTCGAGCGCGCGGGCACGGTCGAGCGGCTCGACTACTCGGCGGAGCTCGAGAAGACGGCGTATCACCGCTGGTTCGCGGGCTTGTTCGAGGGATTCGTGGCGGCGCTCGACCGCGGTGATCCAGGCGTTGCGGCGGGACCCTTCCTCGAGGACATCAGGCGGGTGGCGAGCGTCGTCGAGCACGCGTACGTCGCCGCCCGGAACGGCACCACGGTAGCGATCCCGGACGACGCGTGACCCGGAAGCTGCAGCTGTTGCTGTTCGTCTGCGGCTCCGCGGTGTTCGCGTACCTGGTGGCCCGCATCGGCGTGGGGCAGCTGCTCGCCGACGCGGCGCGGACCGGGTGGCTGTTCGTACCGATCGTCCTGCTGTACGGCGTCGTGTGCGCCTGCAACGCGGGCGCGTGGTGGCTCAGCATGGCGGACGAGCCGAGCCACCCGCCGTTCTGGCGCACCTACGCGATCACCGTCGCGAGCTTCTCGCTCAACTTCATGACGCCCATGGTCAACGTGGGCGGCGAGCCGTTCAAGATCGCCGCCGTCGCGCCCTGGCTGGGCCTGCGCCGTGCGGCTGGATCCGTCGTGCTCTACCAGATGCTTCACACGCTGGGCATGCTGCTCAGCTTTCTCACCGCGGTGGTGCTCGGAGCCCTGCTGCTGCCGCCATACCCGGCGCTTCTCGCGGGCCTGGCGATCGCCTTCGTCGCCGTGGCGGCGCTCATCCTCCTCCTCTTGACCGGCCACCGGCGGGGGGGACTCGCGCGCCTGTTGGACCTGCTGCATCGCCTCCCGCTGCTCGATCGGCTGGCGCGACGCCTCGAGCCGAAACGGGCCACCCTCACCCAAATGGACGAGCAGATCACCGAGTTCTATCACCGCCGCCCCCGTCGCTTCGTACAGGCGGTGGCGCTGGAATACCTCAGCCGTTCGATCTTCATGCTCGAGTACGTGCTGATCGCAATGGGTGTGGGCGTGAGCATCACGTTCGCGCAGGCGTACGTCATCGGCGGCCTCACGTCGCTCGTGCAGAACGTCATCTTCGTGGTGCCCTTCGAGGTCGGAACCAAGGAAGGCTCGCTCTACCTCGTGTTCCAGCTGCTGGGGCTCGACCCGGCCCTCGGCGTATACACGGCCATCGTGAGCCGGCTGCGGGATCCTGGATCGGGGGCGGACTGGCCCTCGTCTGGTTCTCGGGACGGCGCGCGCGAGAGCGCGCCGCGGCGCCGTGACCGTCGTCACGCACTTCCTCGCCACGACGCTCGGCGTTCAGGCGCTGGGTCTCGAGGGGCGGGACAAGGTGTTGGCGTACGCGTTCGGCATGGGCGTCGACATCGACCACGCGGTCAAATTGCCGTTTTACTTGAGAGCGGTCGGTCTCCGAGACAAGCGGGGCTACTACTGGCGATCGTCGCTGCAGGAGCCCGTGGCGCTGCTCTGGATCGTGCCATTGTGCGTGTTTCTCGGGACGCCGCTGCCGATCCTGTTCTTTTCGATTCACGTGGCGATGGACTACAGTGTCCGCTTCGAGAAGATGCCGTTCTATCCATACTCCCCTTGGGTCACACGCGGGTGGCTGACGGGCATTCCCGACAAGGTGAAAGAGGGGATCGTCTTCGCGTTGCTGCTCGCGGCCAACCTCGGCCTCTACTGGCTGCAGCATCGTGTTTGATTTCGCCCCGGCGATCGGGCGCTCACTCGACCGCGTGATCCGGCCCGTGCTGCGGCTGTGCCACGTGACGCTGGGCCTGTCGCCGGCCCAGGTGACCTGGGCCGCGTTCGCCGCGAGTGTGGCCGCGGGCATCGCGATCGCGGCGGGCCGACCGGGCTGGGCGGGAGGGCTTGGCTTGATGGCGCTCGGCCAGGTGCTGGACGGGATCGACGGCGGCATCGCGCGCGAATACGGTCTCGCGTCCGAGGCGGGGCGGCGGCTCGACACGCTGGTGGATCGCCTGTCCGAGGCGGCGATCTTCGCGGGGTTCGCCTGGGGTGGCTTCGTATCGTGGAAGCTGGTGCTGGTCGCGCTGGCGGCGATCCTGCTGATGACGAGCATCGCCGACCGCTCGAAGCTCGACCCCGGCGTCAAGCGGTTCGGCCTCTACTTCGGGATGTGGCTCCCGTATCCGCTGATCTTCAGCGTGATCTTCCTGGTGAATCTCGCGGCTTACGTGATCGGGCTGCTCATCCTCGACTGCCGCTTCCAGGTCAAAATGGACGCCTTGGGGGGAGACCTGAATACCGTGGCCTCGCGCGCGGCCGGTCTCGATCCCTAGGCGGGGCCGGTCTCGAGCTCGCGCCCCCGGAGTGGCGTCGCGACGGCGGTCGGCTGCGACGCGTAGATGTGTTGCGACGCCAGCACCGCGCACGCGACAATCAAACCCGCCACGGCGTCGACCGCATAATGGAACTGGCCGTACACCACCGACAGCACCAGCCCGACCGTCAACGGCGTGAGCAGCAGGCCGAGGGGCCGCCAATAGCGTAGCGCGCACAGGGCGGCGACCACGGCGGCGGCCACGTGCGACGAGGGAAACGCCGCGCCCCACGAATCCCCGAGGTCGAGGAGCCACTGGGTGGCGCGCGCCGGCCACACGGACGTGGCGGCATTGTAGGCGAGGTCGAACGTGTAGCGCGGGCCCGCGACCGGGAAGAAGAGGAAGACGACGTAGCAGATATAGAACGTCACCATCACGGCGAAGATCGTGCGCCGCGCCGCCTCCCGCCGCCCGCTGAACCATAGGCCGAGCGGCGAAGCGTACAGGATGGCGTAGTACGCCAGGTAGCAGCTGTGCAGGAGCCACGAGAGCAGCGGATTCGGCATCTCGCGGATCCAGCGGTAGGAAAGCTGCGAGCCGAACACCCACAACTCGAGCCGCTGGATGACGTGGTCGTGCTGGTATCCCAGATCGACGTTCAGGACGCCGACTTCCGCGTACAGCGCGCCGAGCAGGAGCATCGGGTACCAATCGCCCAGGAAGCGACCGAAGGGGCCCGCCTGCCGGGCGAGGGGCGCGAGGAGCACCAACGTCACGAGCAGCACGTGCGCCGTGAGCAGCAGGTCCCAACTGGCGTGGTCGTAGCCCGAGAATGCCAGGACGGCGGCGGTCGCGACGGCGACGTAGATGAGCGTGACGATGTCCACCGCGGTGAGGCGTTCCAAGACGCCGCGACGCCACGTGGCAAGCGCGGTCGTGAAACGTGGCCTCATGGCATCGTGCAACGTGCTCACAACCACCCCTCCCTCCGATACCAGGCTGCCGTCCGCCGCAGTCCCGTCTCCAGGTCGGTCGCCGCGCGCCATCCCGCATCGCGCGCCAACGCATCGGGGCGACACGTCCAGGCCGGGGCCAGGAATTCCGCCGCCTTGTCAGCCGACAAGAGTGTCGCTCGACCCGCGAGGTGCGCAATCGAGCCGATGGTCCAAAGCAGGCCACGGGCGAGCGGTGCCGGCAGCGGTACGACGCGCGGCTCCCGTCCCACGGCACGCCCGATGGCCCGGACCAGCTCACGGCTGGTGGTCACGACGGGGTGCGCGGCATAGTACACCCGGTTGGCTGCGGTGGGCGCAGTGGCCGCCGCCACCAACGCGGCTGCGAGATCTCCCGCGTAGATGACCGACAGTTCCTGGCTTCCGTCACCGAACACGGGCGCCAGCCCCGTGCGGGCGAGCTTGAAGGCCTTGAGGACCTCGCGATCCCACTCGCCGTACACGGTCGGGGGGCGCACGATGGTCCACGATCGCGCTTTCGCGCGGACGAGCAGTTCGGCCGCGAGCTTGCTCTCGCCGTATGGAGTGACGGGTGTCGGCGGACGGGTCTCATCGATCGGCTGGCCCGGCAGCGTGGGCCCAGCGGCGGCCAGCGACGAGACGAGCACGAAGCGCCGCGGCGACGCGCCTTCCTGTGACGCGGCCTCGAGCAGGTTCGCCGTCCCGTCGCGGTTGGCCCGCATGAACTCGCCCAGATTGCGGGCGCTGATGCGCCCCGCCACGTGGTAGATCACCTCGGCGCCGCCGCACCCATCCCGCAGGGCAGCGGCGTCGTCCAAATCGCCCTGCACCAGACGCACATCGGTCCAGCCGAGGGCTTGCGCCTTGGCGGGGTTCCGCACCAGGCACGTCACGGTGTCGCCGCGCGCGCGCAAGGCCTGCACCAGGTGCGCACCGACGAATCCCGTGCCGCCGGTGACGAACGCCTTCACAGGGGCTTGTCGTAGACTCGGTACGTTTTGTAGGGGCGAAAGCCGAGCTGCAGAGCGCCGTTGACCATTGGGACGTTGTCTTCGAGGATCCACCCGCCCTCGCCCCAGTGGTAGCCGTGGACCGCACCCTTGGTCCAGATCCAGTGGTACATCATTGCGTCCAGGCCGATCCCCCGGTACTCCTTCAGCGTCCCCAGCAACGGTATGCGGCAACGATGAATGCGCCGAGCGTACCACAGAATCTTGGGGATGCCCCAGATCCGGCCGGAGGGATTGTGCTTCAGGGCAACGTTGAAGTCCGGCAGGGCGACTGCGAATCCGATCACCTGGCCCTTCCGTTCCGCGAAGCAAACCAGGTCGGGGACCACGATCGGCTTGAGCTGCTTCGCCAGATGGTCGATTTCAGCGTTGCTCAGCGGAACGAACCCCCAGTTCCGCTCCCACGCCTGGTTGTACAGCGCCTTCACCAGCTCCACTTCTTCTTTGAATCGCTTCATGTTGAGCGGGCGCAGGGTGATTCCCTTGCGCTCTGCGATTACGTTCACTGCCCGCGTGATGCGCTCGGGGGGGTCACCGTCCGGGCTCGCGAATGCGATCAGATCCTTGGCTTTGATGAAACCGTAGCCCTGATGCAGGGCCACGTAGTAGGGGGGGTTGTGCGGCATCATGATGGTGGGAGGGGTATCGAACCCCTCGACCAGCAACCCACAATCGTCGTTGACGGATGGGTTCATCGGCCCGCGCATCACCTGGAAGTCCTTGCCCGAGAGCCAACGGGCGGCCGCATCGAACAGGGTGTTCGCCACCGCCTGCTCGTTCACGCTCTCAAAGAAGCCGTAGAACCCCACGCGGTCCCCGTGCTCGCGGGTGTGCGCGTCGTTCTTGATGGCGGCGATGCGGCCGACAATGCGGCCGTCTCGTTCGGCGATGAAATACCGCGCTTCGGCGTGCTCGAAGAAGGGATTCTTGCCCGGCGTGAGGAGGGTGCGGACGTCCATCCGCAGCTGCGGCACCCAGAGCGGGTCTCCGCGGTGCAGGTCGTACGGAAAGCCGATGAACCGCTCCAGACCGCGCCCGTTGGTCACGGGCACGATCTGCGGAGCGCTCAGATGACCCCCAGCTCTTTTCCCAGCCTGCCGAAGGTCTCCAGGGCGTAGTCGATTTGATCGGCGGTGTGCGTTGCCATCACGCTGGTCCGCAGCCGGCAGCGCGACGGCGGCAGCGCCGGCGGCACGACGGGGTTGGTGAACACCCCCGCGTCGAACAGCTTGCGCCAGAAGAGCAGCGTTTTCTCGAACTCGCCGATCAGGAACGGGACGATGGGCGTCTCGGTGGTGCCGATGTCGAACCCCATCGAGCGGAGCCCTTCCTGGAGCCGGCGCGCGTTGACCCAGAGGCACTCCCGGCGCTCCGGCTCGCGCTGCATCACGTGCAGCGCGGCGAGCACGCCGGCCGTGTTGGAGGGCGGCAACGCGGCCGTGAAGACCAGCGGCCGGGCATTGTAGCGGAGAAACTCGATCACGCCCTCGGGGCCCGCCACGAACCCGCCGATGGATGCGAGCGACTTCGAGAAGGTCCCTACGATCAAGTCCACGTCGTCGCTCAGCCCGAACTGCGCGGCGGTGCCGTCACCCCGCGGGCCCAGCACGCCCACCGCGTGCGCGTCGTCGATCGCGAGGGCGGCGCCGTGCTTCTGGGCGATCTTGAGCAGGTTGGGCACGTCGGCGATGTCTCCCTCCATCGAGTAGACGCCGTCGACGATGATCATGACGCCGGTGCCCGGCGGCACCTGCTGCAGCTTGTGCTCGAGGTTGCCGAGGTCGCCGTGGTTGAAGCGCACGGTCTGACCGTACGACATTTTGGCGCCGTCCACGATCGAGGCGTGATCCAGCTTGTCCAGGAAGACGAAGTCGCCGCGGCCCACCAATCCCGAGACCACTCCCAGGTTCGCCTGGTACCCGGTCGAGAACACGAGACAGGCTTCCTTGCCGAAGAACTGCGCCAACTCGGCTTCCAGTTGCTGGTGCAGATCCAGGGTGCCGTTCAGGAGCCGGCTGCCCGTGCAGCCCGAGCCGTAGCGGTCCAGCGCCGCCTTGGCGGCGCCGAGCACCTCCGGGTGATGCGTGAGCCCCAGGTAGTTGTTGGAGCCCATCATGATCCGCTCTTTCCCCTCGATCACGACCACAGTGTCTTCGGACCGGGAGATCGGCTTGTACCAGGCGTGGAGCCCGGACGCCTGAACCTCGCGCGCCTTGGGGAGAAAGTTTCTGCACTTCTCGAACAGCGCGATGTTCTGCAGGGTCTCGGTGTTCACGGGCCCCCAGGTGTTGGATTGGGAAAATTCAGCCCCAAGGGTAACGGACAGGGGCTAAAACCGCAAGGCCACGAGAGATGCGACCCGTCAGCGCGCCTCGGGGTGCGCACGTAAGTTGAATGCCGCCCGCCACTCTGATCGGAGCCCGTATGCGTCGCTTGGCTGCTGCCCTCGTACTCCTCGCCG
>WNFD01000368.1_pt1 | contig 44336 bp, 29 predicted proteins | sample 5400491 | NCBI WGS metagenome assembly WNFD01 (sample SAMN13153343, study PRJNA577476) | soil metagenome | isolation source: 120 cm saprolite under Douglas fir tree site 2 hole 2 replicate 2 | place: USA:California | collected 2015-04-18
CGAAGGAGCAACCCTGGGGCCAATGGAACCCCGCCCACCCGGCGCGACAGCCGGGCAGCCGGTAACCGCCCTGCCCGAAAATCAACCCCAGCCGAACACCTCAAGCCAGCACGTCAGGCATGCGAAAGATTGAGGCTAGTTCGTCGAACGTCCGACCCCGGGCGATCAGGTACCCGATCTTGTGGAACAGATCGCGGTTGTCGTACCAGCCCATGATTAGGGAGTGGAGCCAGACGACCTTATTCCAGGTGTCCTGCGCCGCGCTCTCGATCGTCGGCCGGAGCGTCTCGAAGGTGTGGAACAGCGGACGCTGCCTCCCCTTCGGCCAGACCGCGAGGGTGTCAAGCAGAAGCGTGATGTGAGTCGCCTCCTGGCTCGGCCTTCCGGTGACGAACGCCCACAACTCCGGGACCCGGAGATCCCTTTCGATGGTGTCCCACTGTGCGGCGATTTCGCGTTCGCGCTTCAATTCGCCGGCGCGCGTAAGCAGGAGGGCCTTGACGAGTTCCGCGTCGGTCAGAGGGATGCGCCCAACGTTGAGGCGCGTGAACAACGTCGTGGACTCGACGTCGGCAGGCGCCTCGTACCAGATGACGTACACGGACTCAGAAAGGTACTTGTAGAAGTTGATCGCTGCGAGGGTGACGTCGTCGCGGCTCTCGAACCACTCCCGGATACGCGAGAACGCGCCGAAGATGTGGAAGAAGTCGATGTTGTCCTGGCTCTGCTCCGGGGTCGGGTGGTCCAGGTAGTCGGCACTGCCGGGTCGCGTCTCGTACTCCAGCGAGTACTTCGGGTGCACCGTCGGCAGGTGCTCATGGATGTACCGAAAGATCAACAAGAGCGTTGTAAGGCGCTGCTGGCCGTCGACGAGCTCCCATTTACCGTCGTCGCGGCGCTTTGCCACGACTGGCTGGAGGAAGTACTTCCGCCCGGAGCTCTCGCTGATGTCATCGAGGAGCCGGGTGACCTCTTCGCGTCCCCAGCGATACCCTCGCTGGTAAGCCGCGACAAAGAACTGCCCGACGATGTCGCCGACGAGCATGGGCCGCAGCTCGGTTTTCAGTCCCTCATCCACGGCCCGACAATAGCGCGACCCGGCGTGTATACACGACGGCTCCATCCCCCGCCGTCGCGATCGGGGGTCAGGCGTCGCACTCTCCTGCCGCCTAGAGAGCGCCTCGTTGTCACCATGGCTCGGTGGCACGGGCCAACCGCGCAGCAATCTGATCGACGGCGTCGAGTGTTCCGTCAGCCACGGCCAGGACCGGGTCGTAGGCATCAGAAACGTCGGGTCATGCCGCGATGAGGATCACGCAGATCGACGAGGGAGCCGTAACAAAACTACAGCGTCTGCGCACAGTTGCCGAGATATCGGGTTCCTCTCGAAAATCCGAAATAATCGGCGATCGGCGCGGATGCACGGGTAAGCGGTCGGTGTAGGGAATCACTGTTTGTGATGGCTAGGACCCAGCTTCCTAACCGACATGGAAGCAGATCCTGATGGTCGCCGATGGGACCTCGTCTCAGCCGTCGGTCGTGGCGGGCCGGGCCACCGACAAGTAAGCGGCTCAGCCGACACGGGCACCGACAACTAGGCGGCAGAACCGACACCTTCGCCGGACCCCTATAACAACCGCGTTTTTCTGCCCCGCCAGCACCTTTTTCGCGGTGCCGGGTGAAAAAAGGCCCCAAAAACCGGATTTCTGTAGTGGATGGAAACCAAGAGGCGTGAGGGAACGGCCTATGACAGATCCTCCAGCCAGCATAACGCGCCGCGCGCAGCCGGGCGAGCCCGTACCGGGCTGCCCGGCGGCGGGCGCGTGTACGACGGTGGCGCGCACCGTCGCGGTGCGCGCCACCGTGCCCCCTTCGGGGTACCCGCCTGGCGGTCGGCCCTCGTGTGGGCTGTCCCCTCGTGGGCGGGCGGGTACCGGCCCGCATCGACGCGTGGCTCGGGGCCGGGTGTCAAGCTCGCCCCCGCGCCGGGCCGGGCCGACTTGACGCGGCGGGCGGAGTGGAGGCTGGATGCCTGCGGTCCCGGGCGGCAGGCCAGCCCGCCCCGCCGGCCGGCATCCGGGCCGGCTGCCTCCACCCCCGGCAACGGCGAGGGCGTGCCGGAGGTCACCGCCCGGGACCACCCCGCACCCGGCCCTGCCGGCCTTCCCCTCCGGCAGGGCCGGGCGCATCCCGCACCGCTCCGCCGCCCAGCTCGCCGACGGGGCCTTTCCTTTCTCCCCTGTTCCGCGGGCCGGCCGCCCCGGGCCGCGGCCAGTCGCCGGCCCGTCAGGGGCCGGACTTGACGCGGCGGGCGGAGCGGAGCGTCCGTCGTCGCGGACCCACGGACGGGCCGCCCCCGGGAACGCCAACCGCTCCCGGCCGGCCCCCCGCCACCCCGGACGGCGAACCCGGAACCCCGGACGACCCGCTGCTGACCATCGAGGAGGTGACCGCCGAGCTGCGGGTATCCCGGGCCGCGTTCTACCGCTGGCGCCGCCAGCGAGCCGGCCCGCCGGTCGTGCGGCTGCCAGGCGGCGGGGTGCGGGTCCGGCGCAGCGCACTCAGCCAGTGGCTGCGCCGCCTGGAAGAAGAGGACACGCAAGACGGACAGGAGCAGACAGCAGATGGACAGTTACGACGTCAGGTTCTGGGACACCAAGAAGCTCGGCAACGGCACCGCAGCCCGGTTCCGGGTCCGCTGGGCGGTCGACGGGCGCGAGCACTGCAAGTCCTTCAAGGCTCGCCCCCTCGCCGACGGGTTCCTCGACGAACTCAAGGACGCGGTCCGCGACCGGCGGCCCTTCAACCCGCGCACCGGCCTGCCCGGTGCCGAGGCCACCGAGGGGGAGATGGTCACCTGGTACGCCCATGCCCGTGCGTATGCCGAGGCCAAGTGGGGCGGCCTCGCCCCGGTCGGTCGCCGAGGCACTGGTCACCGTGACCGTCGCCCTTTCCGCGAAGGAGCCGGGCGCACCCGAGGGCAAGGCGCTGTTCGGCTGGGCGTTCAACCCCGCCACCCGCGACAGCGACCCGCCGGAGAAGATCGCCGACGCCCTCGACTGGGCCGAGCGCGCCTCCCTGCCGGTCGCCGAGCTGGAAGACACTGCGGCCGTGCGGCTGGCGCTCGGCGCGTGCGCCAGGAACCTCACGGGGAAGGTGGCGGCCGGGTCGACCCAGCGGCGCAAGCGGTCGGTGTTCTACAACGCACTCGGCTACGCCGTCGAGCAGGGCCACCTTCCCTCTAACCCGGTCGACCGCATCCAGTGGACCACCCCCGCCGTCGCGGCGAGCGTCGACCGGCGGGTCGTGGTCAGCCCCGCCCAGGCCCGCAGCCTCCTCGCCGCTGTCCGGGCGCTGAGCGGCCGGGGGCAGCACCTGGAAGCGTTCTTCGCCTGCCTGTACTACGCCGCGCTGCGGCCCTCGGAGGCCGTCATGCTCCGCGAGGCCGACCTGTACCTGCCGAAGAAGGGATGGGGGAGGATCGACCTCGCCGCCTCCGCCTCCCGCGCGGGCACGGCGTGGACCGACCACGGCACCGCTCGCCAGGAACGCGGCCTGAAGCACCGCGCCGACAACGAGACCCGCACCATCCCCATCCCGCCCGAACTCGTCCGCCTGCTGCGCGCCCACATCAAGCGGTACGGCACCGCCCCCGACGGGCGCATCTTCCAGACCGCGAGGGGCGGCATCCTGCAAGACTCCGGCTACAACGAGGTCTGGACCGAGGCCCGCAAGCAGGCCCTCACCCCCGTCCAGTGCAGGTCGCCCCTGGGTCGGCGTCCCTACGACCTGCGGCACGCGGCGGTGTCGCTGTGGCTGAACTCCGGGGTGCCCGCGACCGAGGTCGCCCGCCGGGCCGGGCACGGCGTCGCCGTCCTCCTCAAGATCTACGCCCACTGCACGACGGGCAGGCCAACGCCGCCAACCAGCGCATCACCGACGCCCTCGGCACCCCCGAGGCAGAGCAGGACCCGGCGATGAAGGCGACGCCGACAGCGAGCCGGCAGCCTGAAGTGGCAGGTCAGAGGACAGAAGCCGGGCGGACGGTCAGTGTAACCGCTCCCACCCTCGCCGTCCGTGCCCCGTCCGTGGATTTCAAGGGCCCAGGAACCCGGTGCCCACGGACGCATAGCGGACGGCGGCGGCCCCGAATCGCGCCTCGAAGCGCGTAAGTGCTGGTCAGCGGGGGTGACTCGGGCGGAGCGAGCGGGCTGTAAAGCCGTCGGCTCAGCTTACGTTGGTTCGAACCCAACACCTGCCACCACCTGCGAAAACGGCCCGCTAGCTGCGAACTCTCGCGCTAGCGGGCCGTTTCTTCTCTGTCCCAGCGTGTGTCACCTTGTGACGCTATAGACCGTTGCGTTGCGGGGTCCACGGACGCATAGCGGACGGGAATCGGGGCCAGGGAGCGGTGCGGGGGACCGTCGGCTTTGCGCGGACGGCCACGGACGGGGGCCGCAGGGACGGACGGGCCACGGACAGGGTCTGCGGAGGCCGTTGTGCCGGCTTGACGTTCGCGGCTGAGGTGAGCGTGCATTTCCCTGCGTCCGCCCGCTGCCCGGCTGGTTTCCCGGGGCTGGGCGGCCGGGGAAGGGCGGGTGCGGTGATGGCTGGGCTGGCGGTCCGGGAGAGCGTGACGCTTGCCGGGCGGGCGGAGCGGGCGAGGGCCGCCCGTACGTTCGTCGGTGAGTTGCTAGGTCCCGGGCACCCGTGCGGGGATGTGGCCGTCTTGCAGGTCAGCGAGGTCTTCGGTAACAGTGTCCGTCATAGCGGCTCGGGTGCTCCTGGGGAGACGGTCACGGTCATTGCCGGGGACGGCATCGTCCGGGTCGAGGTCACCGATCGCGCCGGGCCGGGGACGCCGGAGCTGCGTCCTGCGGGCCGTGATTCGGAAGGCGGTCGCGGGCTTCAACTTGTTGCGGGCCTCGCGGCGCGGTGAGACTGGCGCGTCCCGGCGGCCAGCAGGAAATGACAATCCGACGGGACCCGCAGCACGTACCCCTGGCCGCGGCCCTCGAAGAACTCCCGCAGCCCGGTGCAGTTCCCGTACACCTCGTCCCCGCAGATGAAATCGAACCGGACGCCATCAGCGAACGCGTCCGTGCAGATATCGATGGGCCAGCTGCCCCCTGGTGCGGAACGCCAGATCCAGGGGCAGCCCCATGACCAGGGACTTCACCGGGTCATCAATGTGCTCCCGCGGGATCCGCTGCCGGGCCCCGGCCAGCGCGTGCCCGGTCTTCTCCCGCACATACGACAAATGCACCGTGCTGATCCCGTTCGCCACCCTGCCCGCGCACCCCATGTACTGCCGCTTGACACCGGCGGTGGCCTCGCCGTGCTTCTCCTGCAGCCACGGCTCAGCCCGCGCGAAGCACGACCGCAGCAATCCCAGCAGCTCCGCGCGTTTCCGGCCGGCGAGCCCGGCCCCTATCCTGGCAGCAGCAGCCGCCTTCGATTGTGTCGTCGTCACAAACGCATGGTCGCGAGGCGGCTGCGACATGTCGAACTGAGGCTGCTCAACGTGATCGCAGCAGCTCAGAGCCCAAATGGCGGCTGCCGTACTAGCCGCCGCACCCTCAGGCGCGTCCGCCGGATTCGCGCCTGGTGCCTTGACCGCCGTCAGCCGTTCCCATAGCGTCTTCATTACGCAACATTGCCGAAATATTTCGAGATTTCGGGTGGCATGCGGAGGCGACGATGGCACAACGAATGATCACGCTCCTGGCCGCCGCGGCTGTCGTGATGGGAGGGGCCGCGACGTCTGCCGCGCACGCGGGTACGACGGCGGGGGGCCGGCTCACAGCCGCGGGCGCCGAGACGACGCTTGGGCAGCTCGCCGCCGAGCGCGGCAGGTACTTCGGCTCGGCGACCGACAATCCCGAGCTGTCCGACGCTCCCTATGTCGCGATCCTCACCAGCGAGTTCGGTGAGATCACGCCCGGCAACTCGATGAAGTGGTATGCGACTGAACCGTCACCCGGCGTCTTCACGTTCGCCGCCGCCGACACGATCGTCAGCCTGGCCCGGCAGCACCACCAGATCGTTCGCGGGCACAATCTCGTCTGGCACAACCAGCTCCCGGCCTGGCTGACCGCCGGAACTTTCACCCCGGCACAGCTCAGGCAGATCCTGCGCCGCCACATCATCACCGAGGTGTCCCACTTCAGAGGCAAGGTTTACTCCTGGGACGTGGTCAACGAGCCGCTCAATGAGGACGGCACCTTCCGCCAGACCATGTGGTACAACGCGCTCGGCAGCAGCTATATAGCCGACGCCCTGCGGTGGGCGCACGAGGCCGACCCGCACGCCAGGCTCTACATCAACGACTACAACATCGACGGCCTCGGCGCGAAGAGCGATGGCATGTACAGCCTGGTGAAGTCGCTGAAGCGGCAGCACGTGCCGATCGACGGGGTGGGCATGCAGGGGCATCTCATCCTCGGCCAGGTACCCACCACGATCGAGCCGAATATGCAGCGTTTCGTCCGCCTCGGTGTCGATGTGGCCGTCACTGAGCTCGACATCCGGATGAACCTGCCACGCGACGCGGCAAAGGACGCGCAGCAGGCGGCCGACTACACGAGTGTCGTCAGTGCCTGCCTCGCCGTACGGCGCTGCGTCGGGATCACCGTCTGGGACTACACCGACAAGTACTCCTGGATCCCGGGCGTCTTCGCCGGCCAGGGCGCCGCGACGCCCTATGACGAGAGCCTTCAGAAGAAGCCCGCCTACTTCGCCGTCGCTTCGGTGCTGGCCGCTCACTCACGCTAGCCGTGAGACGAAGGTTATGATCGGCAGCCCAGGGTCGGGCGGGCCGAGGGAAAGGCTGGATGGGGGGAGACCGCGTCGGCGACGGCGTCATCTGCGTTCTCGGCGACGCCAACCTTGATGTTGTCGTCTGCCCCTGCGAGCCGCTCGCCGTGGAGACGGACACCCGGGTGCGCACCATGGTCGGCGCGGGCGGCCAGGCGGCGAACGTCGCGGCCTGGGTAGTGGCCCTCGGCGGAACCGCCCGGCTGGTCGCGGCGCGCGGGACCGATCCCGCGGCCAGGCTCGTGGCAGCGGAACTTGACCGCCGCCATGTCAGCATCGTGGGGCCGGTGCTGGAGGGCCGGACCGGTGTCGTGGTGTCGCTGTCGGACCATGGGGGATCGAGATCGATGCTCACCGATCGGGGCGTCGGCCCGCAGCTGAGCGCCAGCCAGCTGCGCCGCCAGTGGCTTGACGGGTGCGCCTGGCTTCACCTGCCCGCGTACAGCCTGGTAGCCATGCCGATCCGCGGCGCGGCGCTGGCCGCCGCTGAGCAGGTGCCGCGGGTGAGCGTGGACCTGTCATCTACCGCCGCGCTGCGCGGCTACGGGGTCGGCCGGTTCCGCGACCTGCTCGCGCGGCTGCGGCCGGAGGTCGTGTTCGGCAACGCGGCCGAAGCCGAGCTTGTCGGGGATGTGCCGGGCGCTGAGCTGGTGGTGAAGCTCGGCGCGCGGGGCGTGCGGGCCGGAGGGATGACGTACGAGGCGGCACCCACGCAGGCCGTTGACTCGACCGGAGCGGGCGACGCCTTCGCCGCCGGGTACCTGCTGGGCGGTGTCAGCCTCGGCCTGCGGGCGGCGGCCCGCGCGGTAGCGAAGATGGGAGCCATGCCGTGACGAACTCACCCCAGGGCGCGCCCAGCAGGTAAAACTACTTTCGGTAACTAATTTGATTACTGATAGCTACCGACTCTATGATCATCCCGGCTTGTGCCTGACCAGCTGTACCCGGCCCTGGATGAGGTGCCTGCCCGTCCGGGCTCATAGAGGTCATCGACGAGAAGAACGGGGCATTTGTGACTGGCGACGTCGACGATTGCAACCTGGTCATTGCGATCACTCCTTTTGAGGAGCCGAACGCCCGGCTCGCGGTGGCCGCGGCCCGAGCCGGCGGGATGGCCATTCTTGACCTCGGCCGCGATGCGGGACGGGCGCATGGCGCTCTCGCGGACATGCGGCGCTTGACGGCGGGCTCCTCCGCCGGGCTACGCATCGGGGTGAGGATCCCGGTCGGCTGCCCGATCTCGCCTGCTCAGCTCGATGCCGCACTGGATGCTCCCGGACTGCCCCCGTCTGGGATGGCCGTCGGTCCTGCTCCGGTCACAGTGGACACAGTAGTCTTGCCGAATGGTTCGCCGTGGACCGCAGCGCAGGCCGTGGAGGGCGGGCGCCGTGTCTTCGCCGAGGTCACTTCTCCGATCGAGGCGATCGAGGCCGCTGCGGCAGGTGCCGATGGGCTGATCGCCAGGGGCAATGAGGGCGGTGGCTGGGTCGGGGACCAGACCACCTGCATGTTGCTCCAGGCATTGATGGCTGCCCCAGAGCTGGATCTGCCGATCTGGGCGGCCGGAGGTATCGGCCTGCACAGTGCGGCCGCAGCTGTGGCGGGCGGGGCCGTCGGAGTCGTCCTCGATGTGCAGCTGGCCCTGGTATCCGAGATGGAGCTTCCCGCGCCGGTGGCCGCGGCTATCTCCGCGATGGACGGCAGCGAGACCACGGTGATCGGCGGCCACCGGGTATACGTCCGCCCGGACCTGCCCGTGGCGTCGCTCGACACCCAGGACCCGCGCGCCGCCCCGGAGGTCGTGGCGCTCCGGCTGGGCGCCAGCGACCTGCGGGAGCAGCTGCTGCCGATCGGACAGGACGGATCGGTCGCGGCCGCGCTTGCGAATCGTCACCGCACGGCTGGCGGGGTGCTGCTGGCGGTACGCCAGTCGATCCGGGACCACCTGGCGGCGGCGGTGCGGAGCGAGCCGCTGGCCCCCGGGTCACGTTTCGCTGTGGCCAACGGCCTGCGCCTCCCCGTGGCCCAGGGGCCGATGACCCGGGTCAGTGACCGTGCCCCGTTCGCCGTCTCGGTGGCGCAGGGCGGCGGGCTCCCTTTTCTCGCTCTTGCGCTGATGAGCCCGCGAGAGGTCCAGACCCTGCTCGAGGAGGCAGCGGCCCTCTTCCGCGCGGAGGGCAGCGACCTTCCCTGGGGCGTGGGCATCCTGGGCTTCGTCCCTGCGGAGCTGCGGCAGGCCCAGCTTGAGGTGATCAAGGAACTCCGCCCGCCGCACGCGCTGATCGCCGGTGGCCGCCCGTCCCAGGCTGCTCCGCTGGAGGATCTGGGCATCAGCACCTTCCTGCATGTGCCGAGCCCCACCCTGCTCAGGCAGTTCGTCGCGGACGGCGCTCGCAAGTTCGTCTTCGAGGGCCGGGAATGCGGCGGGCACGTCGGCCCCCGGGCCAGCTTCCCGCTCTGGGACGCCCAGGTGGACCAGCTGCTCGCGTGCATCGAGCAGAGCCCTGGCCTGGCCGGGGAGTTCCAGGTGCTGTTCGCCGGGGGCATCCATGACGAGCGTTCTTCGGCCATGGTCGCGGCGCTGGCCGCACCGCTGGCCGCCCGGGGGGCCGGCGTCGGCGTGCTGATGGGGACCGCGTATCTGCTCACCGAGGAGGCAGTGGCGGGCGGAGCCGTGCTGCCCGGCTTCCAGCAGGCCATCGTGGACTGCGGGCGGACGGTCCTGCTGGAGACATCCCCGGGGCACGCCACCCGCTGCGCGGACTCTCCGTATGTGGAGGCGTTCCTGGAGACCAAGCAGCGGCTGCTTGCCGAGGGCGCTTCCCGCCAGGAGATGTGGGCCGCGCTCGAGGGGCTCAACCTGGGCCGCCTGCGCATCGCGAGTAAGGGGCAGCGGCGGAGCGGAGACCAGCTCGTCGAGGTCGCCGAGGGTGAGCAGTACCTCGACGGCATGTTCATGACGGGTGAGGTCGCCATCCTGCGCGGCGAGGTCACGACCGTCGAGGCGCTGCACGCGCAGGTCACCGCGGATGCCACTGCCCACCTGGCGGACCGCGCGGAGCGGGCCGGGGGGATCTCCGCGGAGGTGCTCCCGCCGTCCGCAGACACGGTGTGTCAGCACTCCGGCCCGCTGGACATCGCCATCGTGGGGATGGCGTGCGTGTTTCCGCAGGCTGGTGACCTAGCGGCCTATTGGGCGAATGTGCTCGGCGGAGTCGACACCATCACAGAGGTAGCGCTGGACCGGTGGAACCATGAGATCTACTACGATCCGGACTACGATCCGGCGCACCCCAAACCCGACTCTGATCTGCATACCCCGTCTAAGTGGGGCGGCTTTCTGCCGCGGATTCCTTTCGATGCCCTTAGCTACGGCATACCGCCGAATTCGCTTCGGGGCATCGAAACCGCACAGTTGCTGGCCCTGGACGTAGCCGCCAAGGCGCTGTGCGACGCCGGATACGAGAGGCGCCCCTTCGACCGCTCCCGGGTCTCGGTGTTCTTTGGCGCCGAGACGGGCACCGATCTGACTGGGGCCTACGGCTTCCGGTCTATGTACCCTGGTATCGGCGGTAAGCTACCTCCGGCACTGGACGCTTTCCTGCCCCGGATGACCGAGGACTCCTTCCCCGGAGTGCTCGGGAACGTCATCGCCGGCCGTATCGCCAACCGCCTTGACCTGGGCGGATCCAACTACACCGTCGATGCTGCCTGCGCATCCTCGCTGGCAGCCCTGGACGCGGCCTGCAAGGAACTGCGGGCCGGCACCAGCTCGATGGTGCTGTGCGGTGGCGCGGATCTGCACAACAGCATTCACGACTACCTGCTCTTCGCTTCCGCCTACGCGCTGTCGCCAACCGGGCGGTGCCGCTCCTTCGACTCCACGGCAGACGGCATCTCACTCGGTGAGGGTGTGGGCTGCGTCGTGCTGAAAAGGCTGGCCGATGCCGAACGGGACGGCGACAGGGTGTATGCGGTAGTGAAGAGCGTCGGCGGGGCCAGTGACGGCCGCTCACTGGGCCTGACCGCCCCACGTGCGGACGGCCAGCGCCGGGCCATGGAGCGGAGCTACGCGATGGCCGGGGTCTCCCCGGCCGAGGTGGGCCTGATCGAGGCACACGGCACCGGGACGGCCGTGGGGGACCGTACCGAGCTCTCTGCCCTGACTGAGCTATTCACCGAGGCGGGGGCGCCGGCCGGCAACTGCACGCTGGGCTCGGTAAAGTCGCAGATCGGGCATACCAAGTGCGCCGCCGGGCTGGCCGGACTTATCAAGGCCACATTGGCCGTCTACACAGGCGTCCGGCCTCCCACCCTCAACCTGACCCGTCCGAGTGACAGCTGGGACAGTGAGAGCAGCCCCTTCTGCTTCGACCAGAAGGCGCGGGTATGGCTCGATCCACCGGCCGAACGGTTCGCCGGGATCAGCGGGTTCGGGTTCGGCGGAACCAACTTCCACGCCGTGATCGGTGGCTATGCGGGTGCGCCGGGTGCCCGTCAGACCTTTGACCAGTGGCCCGCGGAGCTCTTCCTGTTCCATGGAGCCGACCGTGAGGAGGCCGGACGTGAGCTCGGCCGGCTGGCTTCTCTGATCCGCGCGAACGAGACCGCAGGACGCCCTTGGCGGCTCCGGGACCTGGCCCGGACGCTGTCCGTCCGCCCCGGCCCGGTGTGGCTCGCGCTGGTCGCGGACGATCTGGACGATCTGGCCGGGAAACTCGGGGAGGCCAGGAGCCAGCTTGCCGGGGCCGCCCCTGCCCCCCGCAGCGGGATCTTTACCGGGGACAGTATTGACCAGCCCGGCACTGTGGCCTTCCTCTTCCCCGGTCAGGGCAGCCAGCGTCCGGGAATGCTCACGGATCTCTTCCTTGCCTTCCCCGCTATCCGGACCCACCTGCACACGGGACGCAAGTGGGCGGGCGCGATGTTCCCCCCCGCTGCCTTCACCCCCGGGCAGCGGGCAGCCCAGCATGCCGCCATCACCGATACCCGGGTGGCCCAGCCGGCCCTCGGCATGGCTGACGCTGCCCTCTCTGACGTGCTGGGTTCCCTCGGGGTCCGTCCGGGGATGACCGCTGGACACAGCTATGGCGAGCTGGTGGCGCTGCGCGCGGCCGGAGTGCTTGACGACAGGGCGCTGCTGGAGCTGAGCGAGGCACGTGCCCTGGCGATCCTGGCCGCCACGGACGGCACGGAGGGCACGATGGCCGCGGTCACCGGTGGTGCCGAGGCCGTCCGGTCGGCGCTGGCCACCGCCGACCGTGAGATCGCGGTGGTAGCCGCCAACCACAACGCCCCGGATCAGGTAGTGCTCTCCGGAGCCGCCAGCGCGGTGGACGAGGCAGTACAGCACCTTATGGCCGCGGGCTTCGCCGCCAAGCGGATCCCGGTGGCGTGTGCGTTCCACAGCCCGCTGGTGGCGGGTGCTGCTGACACCCTGCTGGCACACCTGCAGGGGATGGAGCTCGCGACGCCGTCGTGTCCAGTCTGGTCAAACGCTACCGCCGCGCCGTACCCCGTCACGGCGGCGGAGATCCGGACCGTCCTCGCCGGGCAGGTCGCCGCGCCGGTGCGCTGGGTGGAGCAGATCGAGGCGATGTACGCGGCTGGTGCGCGGATCTTCGTTGAGGTGGGCCCCGGCCGCACCCTCACTGAACTGGCCGGCAGGATCCTGGCTGACCGCCCGCACACCGTGATCGCCTGTGATGTCCCTGGCGAGCACGGCGTCCGCCGCCTGCTGCTGTCCCTGGCGGAGCTTGCCACCCACGGGGTGCCAGTGGACCCGGCCCCGCTCTTCTCCGGCCGGGATGCCACCGTGGTCGCGGAGACCTCGGTGCCCCGTCGTCCTGGGTGGATGATCGACGGCCCGCTGATCCGTGGTGCGGACGGAGCGGTAGTGAACGGGGGGCTCCAGCCTGCTCCCCGGGAGTCCTTGGTTTCGCTTGGTACCCCTGGAGGACCGGGCCCCGCAGCCGGTACGGGCGACCGGGATGCGACGGTGCTCGAGTTCCTGCGCAGCACGCGCCAGCTCGTCGCCGCGCAGCGGGATGTCGTCCTGGGCTACCTCGGCGCGCCGATCCCGGCCACGTCGGGAGGAGCAGACTCAGCGCTCCTCAGTGCTGCGCTTCCGGAGCGGGATGGGTTCACTCCGGTGGACCTGCCTGGCCCGGCCCCGGCGCAGGCACTTCCCGTCAGCTCAGGCTCGGAGCCTCTCAGCACCGGGCAGCTGACGGCGTTGTTGCTGGACATCGTGAGTCAGCGGACGGGTTATCCACTGGACATGCTGGATCCGCGGGCGGATCTGGAGGCGGATCTGAGTATCGACTCCATCAAGCGGACCGAGATCCTTGGTGAGGTGGCCGGCCGGGTGAGTCTGGCCGGTGCCGTCAATGGAGCGCCTGGCGGGATGTCCGGCGGGATGGATCCGGAGGTAATGGAGGAGCTGGCCGGGCTCAAGACCATTGAGGCGATCGTCTCCTGGATCGCCGGAAAGCTCAGCCCCTCGGCGGAGGTGCGGCCGCAGCCCGCTGCTCCCGTGTCCGTGTCCGTGCCCGTGCCCGCCCCGGCGGTAGCGGGCGACGAGCCCGTGAAGGTGACGGCTGGCCGCCCTGACCGCTTCGTCCTCGCGATCGATCAGCTCGATCCGGTGGCGCCGGCGGAGAGCGACGGAGTGCTGGCCGGGCACCGCTTCCTGGTGATCCCAGACGATCAGGGGATAGGCCTGGCCGTGGCTGATCTGCTGGAGCAGCGCCGTGCCGAGGTGCACATGGTGGCTCCTGGCGGCCCGCTGCCCAGTGCGGAACGGATCGACGGCATGGTTTACCTGCCCGCTCTCGATCAGGGGCGGCCTGCCGTCCTGCCGGAGGCGTACACCCCGCTGCGAGCGGCGCTGCTGCGCGGTGCGACCAGGCTGGTGGTCGCAACCGGCCGGGGCGGGATGCTCGGGTACGACACGCAGGACGCGGCGCCGGATGGGAGCGGCATCCCGGCCGACGCTGGACTGCCCGGCCTGGCCCGCACGCTGTCCAGGGAGTTCCCCGAGGTTCTTGTGCGGTCGGTGGACGTGGATCCCAAGGAGCCCGTCGATACGGTCGCCCGGCACATCCTGGCGGAGCTGCTGCAGGCGCCCGAGGCGGAGGGCCCGGTCGTGATCGGCCGGGTGCGTGACAAGCGCATCGCGCTCAGGGTGGTTCCCGCCCCGCTGGCTGGATCACTACCCGCTCTCGACCTCGGCGAGGACTCGGTGGTGCTGCTGACCGGAGGCGCCAGGGGGATCACTGCGAAGACGGCCGTCGCACTGGCCCGTGCCACTGGCTGCCACCTTGAACTGGTAGGGCGGGCGCCGCTCCCGGCCGCGGCCGGGGAAGCGGACATCGCCGCGTGCACCGGGTCGGCGGAGATCCGCCGAGCGCTCATCGCAAGGGGTATGCGCATCCCCGCTGAGATCGAGGCGGAGACCCGCAGCCTGCTGACCGCGGGGGAGATCCGCCGCACCCTCGGGGCATTGGCCACGGTCGCCGCGTCGGTCCGCTACCACCAGGCGGACATCCGGGATGCCGCATCGGTCCAGGCGGTCGTCGGCACGGTCCTTGACCGGCACGGCCGGCTCGACGGTGTGATCCACGGCGCCGGAGTGCTTGACGACAAGCTGGTCAGGGACAAGACCCCGGAGTCCTTCCGCCATGTTTTCAGCACCAAGGTGGCCGGGGCCCAGGCGCTGGCGGACGCGCTGGCTGCGCGTGACTGTAAGGATCTTTCCTTCCTGGTCTTCTTCGGCAGCGCCTCGGGAGTGTTCGGGAACCGGGGGCAAGCGGACTACTCGGCTGCCAACGACGCACTGGACAGGCTCTCCGGATTGTGGGCGGACCGCTTCGCCGGCCAGGTTCTCTCCGTGGACTGGGGACCGTGGGAGAGCCCGGAGGGCGGCATGGTCTCCGCCACGCTGGCGCGTGAATACGACCGCCGCGGCATCGGCCTGATCGACGCGGACGAGGGCGCCGCCTGCCTGCTCCGGGAATTGGCGGCAGGCCAGGGCAGGTCGCGGACCCGCGATCGGACCTCCCAGGTGGTCTACCTCTGCGGCGATCCGCAGGCATACGAAGCAGCAGCGGCTGGCCGGGGGAGTGCCGATGCCTGAGCTCGCCGTGCAAGCCCCGGTGGCCATCGTGGGAATGGCCGCGCTGTTCCCCGGGGCCCCGGACTCACCGGCGTACTGGCGCAACATCGTCAACGGGGTGGACGCGATCTCGGAGATGCCAGCGGGCCGGGTGGACCGGGCTTTCTACGACCCGGAATCCTGGCACACCCCCTCGTACGACAGCCTCTACGCCTGGCGAGGCGGGTTCATCGATGACTTCGCGACGTTCGATCCGGGCCGTTACGGGGTGATGCCAGTCGCGGTCGAGTCGATCGAACCCGACCAGCTGCTGGCCCTGCGGATCGCCTCCGAGGCCATCCACGATGCGGGAGGCCCTGATCGGCTGCCCGACCGTGAGCGCATCGGTGTGGTACTCGGCCGGGGCGGCTATCTCGGTCACGGAATGTCCCGGGCGAGCCAGCGGATCCGCACGTCCCGCCAGATCATCACGATCCTCGAGCAGGTACTGCCAGGCATAGCACAGGACCAGCTCGAGGAGGTGCGACGTGCCTTCACCGCGAGTCTTGGCCCCGAGCATCCGGAGTCGATGATCGGGCTGGTGCCTAACCTGACGGCCTCCCGGATCGCCAACCGCCTGGACTTGCATGGTCCCGCCTACACGGTGGACGCCGCCTGCGCCTCCTCCCTGCTGGCTGTGGAACAGGGCATCCGGGATCTGCACTCCGGCCGCTGCGACATGGTGCTGGCAGGCGGTGTTCACCATTGCCATGACGTGATCTTGTGGAGCGTGTTCTGCCAGCTCCGGGCGGTCAGTCCGAGTCAGCAGATCAGGCCCTTTGATCGCCGGGCCGACGGCGTGCTGATCGGTGAGGGAACGGGAGTCGTCGCACTCAAACGCCTGGACGACGCCCTGCGGGACGAGGACCGGATCTATGCGGTGATCCGGGGGACCGGAGTGGCCAGTGACGGCCGGGCGACCAGCCTGATGGCTCCGCATTCGTCCGGCCAGGTGCTCGCTATCCGCCAGGCATGGGCGGCGGCGGGGCTTGACCCCACCGCGCCTGGAGCGGTGGGGTTGATCGAGGCGCACGGCACCGGCACTCCCGCCGGCGATGCCGCCGAGCTGGCCACCCTGCGCGAGGTCTTCGGAGACGACCTGACCGCCGGGCGGATCGGCCTCGGGTCGGTGAAGTCGATGATTGGGCATGCCATGCCGGCAGCCGGAGTTGCCGGGATCATCAAGGCGGCCTACGCCCTGCACCACGCGACCCTGCCGCCGACCCTGCACTGCGACGAGCCGCATGACATGCTCAGCGGCAGCAGGTTCCAGCTGCTAAGAACCGCCGAGAGGTGGGAGTCGACGGGGCACCGGCGTGCTGGCGTCAATGCTTTCGGCTTCGGCGGCATCAACGCACACATCGTCCTCGAGCAGGCCCCGGCCGGCGCGGCAGTCACGCTGCCGCAGCAGTACCTGGGAGCCCAGGACGCGGTCGCCACTACGGATGCTGATGCCGAGATAGTGCTTCGGCTGGCCGCGCGAACCCCTGTTGAGCTGGCCAGGCTCCTCGACGAATCCGATATCAGCCTAGCCCGCGGTGGCATGCACGGGCCGGGCGGACACTGTCGGCTGGCCATGGTCGATCCCACGCCGGGCCGCCTTGCCCTGGCCCGCAAGATCATGGCCCGGGGTACCCCTTGGCGCGGCCGGAACGACGTATGGTTCACCGCCTCCCCGATGCTCGGCACGAACACGGCGGAAGGCGGGCAGATCGCTTTCGTCTTCCCTGGTGTCGAGGGTTCCTTCGAACCTAAGGTGGCCGAGATAGCCGCCCACTTCGGGCTGTCCCAGCCCGCCGTTCCGGGCTCCGGTTATGCCATCGTCGACCAGATGTTCGAGATCCTGGAGGTCGGGCAGCTCCTCGCGAGCGCGCTGGGCAGACTGCGCGTCACTCCGTCGCTGGTTGCGGGCCACAGCATCGGTGAATGGACCGCCATGCTGGTCACCGACATGGTGCCGCGGGATTCACTCATGGCCTTCGTCGCTCCCCTGTACGGCCAGAGCCTCGAGATCCCGAATGTGGTGTTCGCCGCTCTGGCCTGCGGCGCCGGAGTGGCTGCCACGGCCATCGCGCAGATGACCGCCGCGGACCGGGATCTGGTCGCGGTGTCCCACGACAACTGCCCCTATCAGTCCATCGTCTGCGGAGAGCAGGAGGTGGTCATCCGGCTGTTGCGGCAGTTGCAGAGCCATGGCGTGCTTGGCCAGGTCCTCCCGTTCCGTCATGGCTTCCACACCCCGATGCTCGAGCCGTATCTGGCGCCATTCCTAGAAGGGATCGCCCGGGTTCCGCTGGCGCGGGCACGGCTCCCCGTCTGGTCCGCCACCACCCTCCAGCCTTATCCGGAGGAACATGCGGCGATTCGTGCCCTGATGGCTCGCCACCTGGTGGAGCCGGTCCGCTTCCGCGAACTCGTGGAGCGGCTGTACGCCACAGGCGCTCGGGTCTTCGTGCAGATGGGCGTCGGGAGCGCGCTCGCCTTCGCGGACGACACCCTGCGCGGCAGGGAACACCTGACGATCAGTGCGCACGCCTCCGGCAAGGCCACCGGGCTTGGCCAGCTGCACCGGGTCGCGGCGTCCCTGTGGGTGGAGGGGGCAGATCCGGACTTCAGCCCGCTCGAGGTGGCAGCCGGGTCCCGAACCGTGCAGCCCGTGCATGCCCAGGCAGAGGCCGGGCCGGTCTTCCAGCCGATGCGTCTGGATCTGCGCTCACCGCTGGTCCGGCTAGGGCCAGAGGTCCGCCCGCTCCGGCTACCGGCAACCGCCGGGGTGCGGCTACTCGACACAAGAGCTGTCGCCCTAGGTGACCATCCGGTCCTCGCTGAGTTGGACGTGCTGCTCCAGGAGACTTCCGGCACCTCATGTGCGGTACTGGATGCCTGGACGGCCGCGTCCCGGCCATCCGCTCTCCAGCCGCCTGCGCATACTGCCCCGGTGCTGCCTGTGCGGCAGCTAGCGGGCCCCCAGCCAGCCGAGCCGGCGCGGGAACGCACCACGCAGCAGACCATATCGGTAGAGGCCATGCCCTATCTGATGGACCACGGGTTGTTCCGGCAGCGGCCGGGCTGGCCGATTCTGTCCGACTGGGCTCCCGTCGTTCCCATGACCATCATGATCAAGATGATGCTCGATGAGGCTCTGGCACTCGCCCCTGGCAGGATGGCGGTGGGAATCGAAACGGTCAAGGCCCTGAAGTGGCTGGCCGCCGTCCCGGCGACCACCGTCACCATCCGGACGGCACTGGACAGTCCGAACCGGGTCAGGGTCTCCATCGACGGACACGCCTATGGGACGGTACTCCTCGCGGACGACTACCCTGCGGCTCCGGCGGCATCATCCGAGCCCCTGCTCAGCGAGCACGCCTCCGACATGAGCGCTGACCGACTCTACGCTGGCAACTGGCTCTTCCACGGTCCCAGGTTCCAGGGGGTCGTTGCCCTCGACGGGATGGCCGACAACGGGATGCGGGCGACCATCATCACACTGGACACCCCGGGCGCTCTGCTCGACAACGCGGGGCAGGCGCTGGGCTACTGGCTGGCCCGCAACGCTGAGACCGCCACGTACGCTTTTCCCAGCTCTATCGGGCGGATATCCTTCTACGGACCGTCCCCGCTTCCTGGTGACCAGATCGCGTGCACCCTGTGGGTCCGCGACCTGGCTGAGCGGGCGATCCGGGCAGATCTTGAATTGCGTACCAGCGACGGCCAGGTATGGGCCTGCATTCAGAACTGGGAGGACTACCGGTTCAGCACCGACGGGACGTGCTGGCGGGTGCTGCGCAAGCCGTCTGAGAGCTGCGTGGCCAGGGAGCAGCCCGGTGGCTGGTCCCTCGCGTACGGGGAATGGGACCCTTCCGTCCGCGAGATGATGATGCGTCGTTATCTCACCGAATGTGAGCGGGCGGAGTACGAACAGCGGCTGCCCAAGGCACGCGGCGCGTGGCTGCTCGGCCGCATCGCGGTCAAGGACGCGGCCCGCCGGTGGCTGTGGGCTCGCGGGGCCGGACCGATCTTCCCGGCCGAGATCGTGGTGGCCAATGACGCTTCAGGGAAGCCAACGGTAAAAGGGCCGTTCCCGGAGCCGCTGGCCGTCTCCCTGGCCCACAGTGCGGACCTGGCCGTCGCCATGGTCCTTCCCGAAAGGCGCGGTGCCACCGCTCCCGGGATTGACGTTGAATGCGTCAAGGACCGGGATCCCTCCTTCGAGCCGACGGTATGCACTCCGCGCGAGCGCGCACTGCTTGACCTGCTCGCCGGGGACGGAGGGAGACCAGGCTGGGTCGCCCGGTTCTGGGCGGCGAAGGAAGCGGTGTCCAAGGCCGTCGGCACCGGACTGCGGGGGCGCCCCAGGGACTTCGCCGTTGTGCAGGCCGAGGCCGGCGGACTGCTCCAGGTCGAGCACGGCGGCCGGGTCTTCCGGGTGGCAAGCACGGTGATCGAAGACGGCACCCACGTCGTGGCCTGGGTGGCCGGCTCGGACAGCCCCGCACATACCCGGCTTCCCTGAACCACCTCGATTCTTAAGGAGGCACCATGCCCGCTGACTCTGACACCGCGTGTACCGGCGAGATCCACATCATCGGCGAGATCGGCCGGATCGTGACCGAGGTGATTGGTGACGACTACCTGATGGACACGGAAATCTCGGCTTCCACCAGCTTCGCCCACGACCTCGAGCTGGAGAGTGTCGAGTTCGTCTCGGTGGCCTCCCGCCTGCAGGGTCTGTACGGCGAGAAGGTCGATTTTGTCCCCTTCATCACGGAACTGGATATGGATGACTTCAGGGACCTGACTGTGGGGCAGCTTGCTGGCTACATCGGTCGCTGCCTGTCCGCAGCCAGCCGGGAGCCGCAGGAGTCCGGTGGCGATGGCTGACATCGTGGTGAGGGGGGTCCGCCTCCATGTGCAGCGGCTGACCCCCCCGGGTGGCAACGGAACGCACGGTACTGGTGCGGTGGCCTTCGTGCACGGCCTGCTGGGCAATATGTCGGTGTTCTACTACACCCTGGCGAACCATGTGGCGGCGGCCGGGTACGACGTGGTCCTGTATGACCTCCGAGGGCACGGGATGTCCGCGTGCCCGCCCAGCGGCTACCGGCTCGAGGACATGGTGGCCGATCTGGAGGCACTGCTGGAGGTGGTCGAGCCGGGCCGCCCGGTCCACCTGGTCGGTTACAGCCTGGGCGGCACTATCGCCCAGCGCCTGGCGGTAGCCAGACCGGACCTGGTCGCCAGCCTGATCCTGGTGGAGGGGCTGATGGGGCCGGAATCGTCGCACAGCCGGGCGGACCGGGAGCGGAACTGGATGGTTGGTGAGGAACACGCTGCGACCAAGATGGCCGACGCCCTGATCGCCATGACTTCCAGCGAGGGCTCCCGCTGGGCCGCGAAGACCCGGCGGCTGCTGACCCAGACCACCTTCCACCAGGACATCTCCGATCTCCGCTCCGCCGAGACGGAGATGGCCCCGCTTATAGCCCGTCCGACCTTCGTGCTCTCCGGTGACCGGTCCGACTTGCGCGCGGGCGCCGATCGGACCGCGCGGCTGATCCCGGAGTGCGCGGTGCAGGTGCTCACGGGATACGACCACAAGACGATCCTCACACGGGGCGCCCCGGTGGTCCGGGAACAAGTGATCGCCTGGCTTGACGGATTTCCGGTGCGGAGCGCGGCCGGGCAGGAGGCGGAGTCCCGGTGTCACGCTTCCTGATCGTGATCCGCCGGCGGATGTTCCGGCCTCCCGTCCCGACGGTGCCTCACTGTAAGGAGAGCTGCCCATGCCTCGCCTCAACCGTCCACAGCGACCTGCCCATATCCTGATCAGCAACATCCCTGAGCATGGCCACATCAACCCCACGCTGGCGATCGTCACCGAGCTGGTGCGGCGTGGCCACCGGGTCTCTTACCCGGTCACGGAGGAGTTCGCGCCCCGGGTGGCCAAAGCCGGGGCGATTCCCTTGATCTACCGGTCGACCCTTCCTTCCACCATCAGCAGGGACGAGTGGCCGGCCGATGTGGCGGAGGGGCTCGCGCTCTTCCTGGAAGAGGCTATGGCGGTCGTCCCCGGGCAGCTGGCCGCCTTCGAGGAGGACCGGCCGGACCTCGTCGTGTACGACATCACCGCGCACGGCGCGCGCGTCCTTGCGCATCATTGGAACGTCGCTTCCGTGCAGCTTTGCCCGAGCCATGCGATCCCGCATCAAGTCCAGCGTGAGTTCGACGGCCTCTATTCCTACAATCAGGACTGGATTGCCTACCGTGCCCGGTTCCGGAACTTCCTCGACGCCCACGGAATCAGCTTGTCCGTCGGTGAGTACCTGTCTTCGCCGGAACGCTGCGTGGTCATGATCCCGCGTGAGTTCCAGCTCAAGCCAGAAATGCTCTCGGACCGTTATGTATTTGTCGGGCCCTGCCTCCGGGAGGGTGATTCTCAGGGAAGCTGGGTGTCCCCTGCTGTGGACCGGCAAGTGCTCTATATTTCCCTCGGCTCGTGCTACGCCAACCGTCCGCAGTTCTACCGTGAGTGCATCGACGCCTTCGCTGGTCTTGAGCCCTGGCATGTGGTGCTGTCGGTGGGCCATCGAGTGGATCCGGCCGTACTGGGTGAACTGCCGCCCCATATGGAAGTGCACCGCAGCGTGCCGCAACTGGAGGTGCTGGCCCGGGCGAGTGCGTTTGTCACCCACGGGGGGATGGGCTCAGTACTGGAGGCGCTGTCCTACGGGGTCCCGATGGTGGCGGTGCCGCAGGCCGTCGACCAGCCGGCGAACGCGCGGCAGATCGCGAAGCTCGGCCTGGGGGCTTGGCTGTCACCCAGGAAGGCAACCGCGGCAGCGCTGCGGGAGGCAGTGCTCTCGGTCTCTTCAGCGCCGGAGGTGGCGGACCGGCTGAAGGAGATGCAGCGGGCGATCCAGGATGCCGGCGGCGCGATGGCCGCCGCGGACGTGATTGAGGAATATCTATCTTGACAAGGGGGACGCACAATGAGAACACCCAGGCGAGCCGAGGCCGTGCGAGCGCGCCGGCCCCGGTACCAGGCGGACCTTGCCGCCGGTACCGCGCGGTTCTTCGAGCCCCGGCGGGACACCTGCCCGTGGTGCGGCTCGGCACGCCTGCGCCAGCGGCTGCGGACCACAGATCTTCTCCAGCACAAGCCGGGCGAGTTCGTGCTCGACCAGTGCGGCGACTGCGCGCACATCTTCCAGAACCCCAGGCTCAATCCCGACGGGCTAGAGTTCTACTACCGGGACTTCTACGATGGCCTCGGCGAGCAATTTACCGACAGGGTATCTACCCTCAACCCGACCTATCGGAGCCGGGCGAAGATGGTTGCCGCCCACGCCGAGCCGAAGAACTGGCTGGACGTGGGCACCTCGCATGGCCACTTCCCCCGCGCCGCCCGCAAGGTGCTGCCGCACACCATCTTCGACGGCCTCGACATGTCAGCCGGGGTGGAACTCGCGCAGCAGCGCGGCCGGATCGACCAGGGTTACCGCGGGCATTTCACCGAGCTGGCCAGCGATCTGGCGGAACGCTACGACGTGGTGAGCATGTTTCACTACCTGGAGCACACCCCCGATCCTGATCGGCAGCTTGAGGCGGCGCGGCAGGCACTTCGTCCGGGTGGTTACCTGCAGATCGAGGTTCCCGACCCGGAATGCCGCTACGGACAGCTGCTCGGCCGGTGGTGGATACCCTGGTTTCAGCCGCAGCACCTGAACTTCGTCCCGCTGGGCAACCTGAAGCGTCGGCTCGGCGAGCTCGGGTTCACAATGGTCGCCGAGCAGCGCAACGGCGCCGACGTCCTGGTCCAGCCGCTGGGTGCGGCTTTGCTCGCGCTGTCGGAGATGGCACCGAGGGGCGACCAGCCATGGTTTGACGCCGTACCTGGCCGGTCACGGCGGCTGCTGCGGGCTGGCATGCTCGCTGCCGGCGTGTCGGTCGTTCTGCTCGGCGGGATGCTTGACTGCGGGCTCCGCCCGGTCGCGCGCCAGGCCGGACTCACCCACGCCTACCGCGTCCTCGCCCGCAAGGACGCCCTCTAGGCGGCCGGGGGAGCAGCACACCGAGTCACTGGTCGAGGCATGGTAGGCACGGCGCCGGCGCGGCATCCGCTGAGCGCTCAGGGAGCGAGCCGCCCGGGATACCGGTGCGGGCGCCGCCCGGTGACCTGGTACACGACGTTTTCTGCCAGCTGGACGGCGTGGTCGGCGAAGCGCTCGAAATACCGTCCGGCCAGCGTCACATCGATCGCGGGCTCGATCCCGTACGTCCACTCCGGCGCCAGCAGCGCCGTGAACAGCCTGCGGTGCAGCCGGTCCATCTGGTCGTCATCGGCGTCCATCTCCAGGCCCATCCGGACGTCCCGGGAGGCGATCACGCTGCCCGCCTTGGAGACCAGGCGCTCGGCGATCTGCGCCATCTCCGAGATCGTCGCCTGCAGTAACGGCGGGATGGCCGGGTCGGGATGCCGCCGGCGGGCGGTCTTGGCGAGGTGGACGGCGAGATCACCCATGCGCTCCAGGTCCCTGCTCATCCGCAACGCGGTGACGAGGACGCGACGATCGTCCGCGCCCGGTCGCCGCAGGGCCATCAGGCCGAACACGGACTCCTCGATCTCGGCCTCGAGCTTGTCCACCTGGTCGTCGGCGCTGATCACGTCTTCGGCCAGCCGCAGATCGGGATCCAGCAGTGCGGCCGAGGCCTGGGCCATCGCCAGCCGGACCAGCCGGGTCATCTCCACCAGCCGCTCCGTCAGGCCGTCAAGCTCCTGGTGGTAGGAGTCCCGCATGTCAGCCCTCCCATCGGCCGCGGCCCACTTCCTGGAGTATCCCTGCCCGCCAGGAACCGGTTCCACCGGCCAGGGTGAACATTGATCAAACCACCCCGGCCACCGCGACCCGCCGCCGGCCCCGCCCGACACCGGGACCAGACAACCAAGAACCAAAACAGACAAGTTGGACCGAACGGGAGCGCGATGACGCACCCCCCACCGCCCTGAGCCCTGCCGTGGCGCACAATTTCTACCAGACTCGATCTGAGCCAGGACCGTGATGGACGAGAAGGCTCTTGCCGCCTACCTTGACCGCATCACTGTCATGCATCCGGGGATCCTCGACGCGGCGGCGCTTCGCGTCCTGCACAGGGCCCACCAGCTGGCGGTGCCGTTCGAGAACCTGAGCATTCACCTGTCCGAGCCCATCTCGCTGGCCGCGGGCGACCTGATCGACAAGATCGTAACCAGGCGGCGGGGAGGCTTCTGCTACGAACTCAACGGGGCCTTCGCGCTCCTGCTTGAGGCCCTGGCAGCAGACCTCACCAGGATCCCACTTCGCCACTGCCGCGATCTGCCCGCGGCTCACCGAAGACGGCAGGGTCTCCATCCGCGGCCGCACCCTGATCCGGACCAGCGGCGGCTCCGGCGCCGAACAGCGCCTGCAATCCGGCGATGCGCTGCTGACCGCCTACCGTAACCACTTCGGCATCATCCTCGACCGGCTCCCCGCCGACAGGTCGCCCAGGCGGCTGGCCGATTGGACAGCCCACCGTGTGAGCCGGGCTGAATTATCCGGACAAGGCCGTACAGGTGACGTACGGGTCCGTACAGCCGGGCTCGGGTAACGTCGCGGCTACTTGCTGTCGTAGTCATGGGGGTTGCGGTGTCCGGCTTCATGTCCTCAGAGACCAGCTCGCCCAGGCCCGGTCGTATTCGTACCCGCCAGGACTTCGCGCGCGAGCTGACGGCCCTCCGTGAGCAGGCGAGCCTGACCGTCCGGCAGGTGGACACGATCGGCCCTGCCGGTGCGGACGCCGCAGCACAAATGACAGACTGACCCGCGACGAAGCTCCGGTGGCTGGGATCTGTGAGACCTGACTTGTGACACCCTCGGCGGCCTGGAGCGTGCGCGGGTCGCTGACCTTGGAGTCTGCCGTTTGTCAGTAGCGGATCTGCACACTAATACGGGCTTGGAGCAGGCCCCCGTGCCCCTGTGCGTGCGCACGGTGGAGACCGCGCCGGGAGCGACTACGGTGCGGGCATGTAGTCCTCCCATCGGGGTCGCGGGGGTGCGCAACTGGCCGCGATGACGCGTTCCGGCAGCGGTGCGGGCCGGGGTCATCAGGTCGAGGCGCGCCCAGGGCGCCGCCGGCGAAGGTCCGGCGGCTTAGCGCCCTAGGATGCCGCGGCCGGCCTCGGCGGCCGGCCCGGCGTCACCGTTCTGCTGTGACCTGGCGATGATTCGCTGGAGGGCCGCCACGTGCTGCCCGAATGCCTGGCGGCCGGCTGTGCTGAGGCTGGCTGAGGTGCGCGGGCGCTTGCCCGCGAATCCTTTGCGGATCTGGACGTAGCCGGCCGACTCGAGGGTGGACAGCTGTTTGGATAGCGCCGAGTCGGACAGGCCGAGTTCGTCGCGGATGTACTTGAAGTCGGCCCATTGCGCCGCCGCGAGCAGCGAGACGATCGCCAGCCGCGTCGGCGCGTGGATCAGCTCATCGAAACGAGCTGTGCTCATGGGGTGCTGTCTCCGGCCCGCGGCGCGTCGTTCATTTGCTGCCGGGCCTGGCTCAGCATGAGCCTGCGCAGGTACCGGTTCACCAGCGGCCCGATGATCACGAGCACGGCAGCTCCAGCGGCGCAGCCGATGGTGCCGGGATAACGGAAGCCGGCCGCGTGCAGGCTGGCCGCGGTGCCCAGGATCGCCGTGTCGACCAGCACTATCATGCCGAATATGGCGGCGGCGGGGGCGCGGGTCTGCGTGGTGTGCACCTGGACGCGGCGGCGTATCTCAGGGATCATCGCGGCGGTCAGCACTACCATGACGAGCACGGCGAGGGGAATCGTGATGGCCTGCACCACCAGGTCCCCGCTGTCCCGGGCGGCGCCGATAGCGACGATCGCGGCCGCGATCACCCACCAGTACCAGACTGGTACGAGCACGGCCTTGATGACCTGTTCCTGCTGCCGCTGGATCTCGGCCAGCTCGGCTGCCGCCTCGGCGCCGGTCGCCCCGGCTCCGGTGGACTGGGGTTGCCGCGTGCCACCCATGGCCTTCTCCCATCGGGAAACTGCTTTCCTATCTAGAAAGTATCATGAACTTTCTGGCTAGGCAAGTACTTTCCAACGCCTCCCCTGACGCTGACCGGGCAGAGCCTGAACACACCGCTGGCGACGCTGCTGCGCAGGCTCGCGCGGCGCCACTGCGCAGGTACAAATCGGCCAGGATCGCCGGCGGCACGTCAGCGACCCGCCCAGTGATCGCGGTGTAGCCCTTCATCCCGGCCACGACCGCCGCCGCGGCCAGCGCCAGGACGGCCGCAACAGGATGATCCCGGCCCTGGCCCACCCGGCCATCCGGCACCCCGGCGAATAGTTCCAGCAGGTCACGGCACGCATCTGATACCGGGACGGATTCGTCACATTCCCCCCAACACGCCGCCCATGATCAGATCGCAACACCCCGCCACGAATCGTGATTCAACCCCCTTAAAACGATCTTGGAACGGCCGTGGGTTGAACACCAGGGAGGAGTGGACGAAGCCAGTGTCCAGGGCGAGCTGACCTCGAACCAGCGGCTTGATGTGTAGTTGGAATTCGGCGGGGAGACCGATTGCGTATCTTCCCAGCATCGCATGGTGACGCCCGTGCCGTCGGGCATGTAATGGATGGAGCCACAGCCCGTGTTACCGCAAGTGCGGAGGTTGACGCCGGAGTAGTAATAGGAGTCGACGTAGGAGCTGTAGTCCGGATGGATAGCGGGTGCCGAAGCGAACGCAGGTGTTGCGGCAGCCAGCCCGACGGTTGCGGTCGTTACGGCACTGACGGCGATCCCGGTGAGGACACGGCGATAACGTCGCTTCTGCGGACCTTCACGTGTCACGGTGATGATTCCTTTCTAGGTCGAGGAGATTGCTCGGGTGGTTGGGCGCCGTGCTTTGCGAGATAGGTAGTCGCGGTGGCGTCCTCTGTCAGCAAATCGAAGGTGCCCTGTGTCTGGGAAGGGGATTTCGAGTACCCGTACTAGGCCGGACACTGTGCCGATACAAGCCCGTACAAGGCCGGACGCAGTGATGTCGGTCAGTCCGATGGCTGATACCACGGGTATCGGCTTGACCCGCCAGTCGCGGATCCCTGCGGGGGGCTCCCCGCCCGCCCCTGGGATTTCGCTTGCCGGATGCCTGCCACCCCGCTCCCGTTCGGCATCCTGGTCTTGCTTGTCGTCCGCACGCTCATGGGTGCGGAAAGTGATCCCGGTGTGGCTGGCCGGAGATCAGGGTGTTCGTCCGCTGCCGTGGGCAGGCGGCAGCTGAGCGGGTCCTTGCCCGGTAGGCTGCGCGTGGGCGGCTCGTGTCCGCGGCCTCGCCGGCGAGGCAGGTATCCCGCTGGGCTGGCCGCACCCTCCCACTGCTGTCAGCGCCGCCCGCAGCGGTAGGCGGCCGCCCGGCTCCACGACCCGGCACAACCCCGTGCGGGATCGAAGATCCGGAGGGTGCTGATGGGCGGTGACGGCCTGGATCTCGCGATCAGGACGCTGGGCCCGGCGCGGTTCGACTCCCCGCTGGCCGCCCTGGTGGGATCGCGGCAGACCACCCTGCATTACGTCGAGGAGAACGATCGTGTCCTCTTCGACGACACGCTGGCCATGGTAGCGGCCCGCGGCGTGCCGGCCGGAGAGCTGCCGGGATTCGAGCCGGGCGGACCCCGGCGCAGGCTCTTCTTCGACCCGTCCGCCATCCGGGTCGGCATCGTCACCTGCGGCGGCCTGTGCCCCGGGCTCAACGACGTGATCCGGGCGCTGGTCCTCGAGCTGGCCAGGGACTACGGCGTCCGGCGGATCGTCGGGTTCCGCAACGGCCACCAGGGCTTCATCACCCGGTACGCCCACGATGTCCTGGAGCTTACGCCGCGCGCCGTCGCGGGGATCAACGAGTACGGCGGCACGATCCTGGGCACCTCGCGCGGCGAGGAGGACTCGGGCGAGATCGTCGACTGCCTGCAGCGGATGGGCATCAGCGTCTTGTTCGTCATCGGCGGCGACGGCTCGATGCGCGGGGCACTGGAGATCGCCGGCGTCATCGCCGGTCGGGACCTGCCCATCGCCGTCGTCGGCGTGCCCAAGACGATCGACAACGACATTCCGTACATCGATCACAGCTTTGGTTTCCAGACGGCATTCGCTAAGGCGACCGAATTCATCCGGGCGGCGCACGTCGAGGCCAGGACCGTGCCCAACGGCGTGGGCCTGGTCCGCCTGATGGGCCGTCACTCCGGCTTCATCGCGTGTTACGCCGCCCTGGCGAACAGCGATGCCGACTATGTGCTGATCCCCGAGGTGCCGTTCCGCCTCGACGGTGACACCGGTCTCCTTACTCACCTGCGTGCTCTTGTCGAGCGGCAGGGCCACGCTGTCGTGGTCGCCGCGGAAGGCGCCGGGCAGGACCACCTGGGGCACCAGCCCGGCGCCGCCGACGCCTCAGGCAATGCGGGGCTCGGTGATATCGGGATCTTCCTCAGGAAGCAGATCGCCGAGTGCTTCGCCGGTGCCGGGCTGGACCTGAACCTGCGCTACATCGATCCCAGCTACGCCATCCGCAGCGTCCCGGCGAACGCCTACGACAGCGTCTACTGCATCCGCCTGGCGCACACTGCCGCGCACGCCGCGATGGCCGGGCGGACCGAGATGGTCGTGGGCCGCTGGCATGGCCGGTTCGTGCACATCCCGATGGCACTCGCGATCAGCGGCCGCTCCCAGGTAGACCCGTACGGAGACCTGTGGCTCTCCGTGCTCGAGGCCACCGGCCAGCCCGCGGCCTTCGGGTAGCCAGAAGGCCGAAGGCAACGTGACGTGACGGGGCCGGCCTTGCGGGGGATGGTTGACTTGCTGGTGCGAGGAGGTGCGGCTGTGGCTCACAAGGACGGGGCTCACAAGGACGGCAAGGCGAAGACGGCGGCTGACGACGTGACGGCGGCAGCGGGCATGGTGACGAAGCACAACAAGGTGGCGCAGCACGGCAAGAAGGCCGCAGGCCGTCGGCGGCTGCCGCGGGAGGCGTACGAGAAGGAGCTGTACCGCCTTCAGGCCGAGCTGGTGAAGGTACAGGAGTGGGTGCGTACGGAAAGCGCCAGGATCGTGGTCATCTTCGAGGGCCGCGACGCGGCCGGAAAAGGGAGCACGATCAAGCGGGTGACCGAGTACCTCAACCCCCGCGTCGCGCGGATCGTCGCGCTGCCCGCGCCGACCGAGCGGGAGCAGTCGCAGTGGTACTTCCAGCGTTATGTCGACCATTTGCCGGCCGGCGGCCAGCTGGTGCTATTCGACCGGAGCTGGTACAACCGCGCGGGCGTCGAGCGCGTCATGGGCTTTTGCGGGAAGGAGGAATACAGCCGGTTCCTGCACCAGTGCCCCATCTTCGAGCGGCTGCTTGTCGAGGACGGCATCCTGCTGCGGAAGTACTGGTTCTCGGTGAGCGATGACGAGCAGGAGCGCCGGTTCCGGTCCAGGCTGCAGGATCCCATGCGGCGCTGGAAGCTCTCCCCGATGGACCTGGAGTCCATTACCCGGTGGGAGGACTACTCCCGGGCCAAGGACGAGATGTTCATCCACACCGACATCCCGGAGGCGCCGTGGCATGTAGTCGAGAGCGAGGATAAGAGGCGGGCGCGGATCAACATGATTGCCCACCTGCTCACCACCATCCCGTACCGTGACGCGGCGCCCCCCGCGCTCCGCCTGCCGCCGCGCCCGCCATCCCAGGGATACGTGCGGGCACCACGCGAAATGCAGGCCTACGTGCCTGACCACGCCGCATCGCTGGCCAGGTCATAGAAATCGCAGGATGCCCGCCTGACGATGGGCTCTTAGCGGCGGCTGAGCACGCGGGCGGCACCTGCGGCGATCGTGGTGGCCAGTACCCACCCGGCGGCGGTGAGGAGATAGGAGAACCACTGCTGCGCGCCCGCCGGGTTGAAGGCGTGCTTCTGTCCCAGATCGATCACGGGGAGCAGCAGGTCGAGGGTGTAGATGACGGGATTGAAGTGGGGTGCCGCGCCTGGCTGGAGGGGGGGCGGTGGCGCGGTCGCGAAGATGATGCTGCCTGCCGCGAGCAAGAGGGTGAGCCACGCCGCGGCCCGCCACGGCTGATAGCCGTAGCCGACGGTGACGTCCTGCACCAGGCCCCAGGTCCGGGCGGGCCTGTTCCCTGCGCGGCGCTGCAGGCGCTCCCTCGCATAGAGGATCTGACGGGCCTGGCCGGGCTGCCCGATCCCGGTGTAGTGGGCCGCGAGCTGCTCGTAGGGCTGAGGCTCGTGGCCGCGCGGATGCCGGGTGAGCCAGCGCAGCCGCTGACGGGCCGGGAGCTGCGGCTCCAGGGCCAGGTAGGTAAGCCCGCCGAGGCAGAGTTCTGCCGGCCAGCATGCGGGATCGTCGCGGAGTAGCTCGATGCGCGCATTACTGAGGTCCACGGTGCCCCTGATCGGCTCGGCTGGCCGGAGGGAAAGCATGCCTGCCTGCAGCGCCCTGGCGTCCAGGGCAGTGCCCGCCGGGTGGATGAGCCGCACGCCATCCAGGTCGAGGTGGCTGCGGATCTGAACCCCGGCCAGCCGCACCCCGCCGAGAACGGTCATATCGCGGCAGAACACATCGGCAGCCACCTCGGTGCCGGACAGGAGGAGGGCGACTCCGGCTGGATTGTCCAGCCGGGCGCCGATCAGCAGCACGCGCTGGCCGACACGGCCGGTGCGCATCGTCACCTGCCCGTGTGCGCGCATATGTTCGAGCACCAGCGTGCCTTCTATCGTCGCCCCGTCCGCGTCCAGTGCCAGCTGGCCGGCGCCGCCCTCGAGTTGCGCGCGGGTGAGGTCAAGCCCGCTGGCGATCCGCGCGCCGATCAGGCTGATCCGTCCCGTGCAGCTGAGATCGGAAGCGTCGCAATCAGCCGCCGTGGCGTGGTCCAGGTTCAGGGCCACCCCGCCGGGATTTATCAGCGTTGCCTTGCGGAGAGCGAGATTGGCCTCCAGCCGGGCGCCGGTCAGCCGGATCTCACCGGATGCCGTGAAGCCGCGGGTGCAGAACATCCCGCCGGTCACGGTAAGCCCGCCCGCGCTGAGGGCGAAGCCGCCGGGATTGTCCAGCCGGGCGCCGGTCAGCTCGACGCGCGCCCCGACGGAGGTGTTGTGCAGCAGCATCTCTCCCTCGACCAGCAGGCCGCGGCCGACGAGCCGCCCGCCGATCGCGGCGCCGCCTGCCAGCAGCGCCCCTTTCCCCGGGCAGGTAATCCGCGCACCGGTCAGGTCGATGGAACCACTGACCTGGGCGCCCTGCATCGAGACGGCCCCGCGAGCCGTCAGCCCGGTGCCGTCCACGTCGCCGTCCACGGATAGCCCGTCGGCTGACACGGCCGCCGCGCCCGCGCCCGCTCCTACGGTCACGCCGCGCAGGCACACCTGCCCGGTGACCTTGGCCTGGTCCAGGCTCACGACCCGGGCGACGGCGCAGCCCCGCAGGCTGAGAATCCCGTCCACGCGCATCCGCATGCCGTCAAAGCCAGGCAGCCGGCTATCCACGATGCGGACGGTCCTCGTGACGGATTCGATGAACCGGATCTCGTCATCGAAGGAGCAGCGCTCACAGACGAGCGCACAGGGAACGCTGGCGCCCATCAGGTCGAGGCGGCCGGTGACCCGGGCGCCGCGCAGGCGCAGGCCGGGGGCGCAGCCGGGCTCAGCCGTACCCGCGCCAAGCAGCAGGGCCCTGATCACCTCGGCCCGGATGACCCGTCCCGCCCCCCAGCGCGCCGCGTTCCCGGGATCATCAGCGTGCGGATCCCCGTCCCGCAGATCCACCCAGGCGCCACCCGGATGCGCTTCCCACAGCAACCGTTCAGTCTTGCTGAGATCGGGAAAATCCACGCCGCCCATCTTGGCAGCCGCTACGGTCTATCGATGCGTTCGCACGGTGAGAATCACTGCCGCCGCGAGGATGGCCGCACCCGCCATTCCGGTGGCGCCCAGCCGGTCGCCGAGTATCAATGCCGCGAGGATGGCGCCGGTGAGTGGTTCTAGCAGTGTCAGCAGCGCCGCGGTGCTGGCGCTAGCGGTGCGCAGGCCGCGGAAGTACAGCGTGTAGGCCACTGCCGTCGGGCCGGTGCCCAGCGCGATCATCAAGCCGATGGCCGCGGGGCCGGGTCTGAACCCGAGTCCGCCGAGGGCCGCCGCGAACGGCAGCAGGGCCAGCCCGCCGATGGTGAACCCGAACCCGGTGGCGGTCAGGTCGTCCAGCCCTGTAACCGGCCTGGCCCCGATCAGGGTGACAGCTGCGAACCCCGCGGCCGCGAGCACCGCCATGCCCGCGCTGGCCAGCACCGCGGTCTCAGGGAATCCGCCGGAGGGCAGGCCGACCAGCAAGCCGAGGCCGGCCAGCGCAAGGCAGGTGATGCCGGCCGTGAGCCGGCCGATCCTGCGCCGGCCGGTCACCCGGTCCACGGCCAGTACCATGACCGGGGCGCAGCCAATGGTGAGGAGGGTCGCCAGGCTGACCGAGGTGAGCGACACCGCCATGAAGTAGCAACTCTGGAACAGCGCGGCCAGCAGGCCGATTCCGGTGATGCGGGTCCAGGCAGCCCGGCTGGCAGGCCATGGCCTGCCGGTCACCGTGAGGAAAACGACGATCAGCGCGCCGCCGACCATGAGCCGGTACGTGGCCACCGAAATCGCGGAGAGGCCGGTGGCCTGGCTCAGCAGGCGGCCGGTCAGGCCGCCGGTGCCCCACAGCAATCCGGACAGCACCAGGCAGAGAAGGCCCGTGCCGGGCCGGCGGCGGGCAGCCGCCGACACCGTGGTGGATACAGGCATGAAGAATCGCTCCTGCGACGAGAAAGGGAAAGGTCGCGGAAGCGGGGCGCACCACTCACCCACGTAGGAAGGGCGCGTCAGCTCACCCGGCCCGGCGCGCTCGGGGTATCGCCCCGCTCAGGAGCGGGGCGGGGGGGTGATCGGAAAGCGCCGGTGCATGCTGAGCATTCTAACCGCGCACCCGCACGAGCCAAGAACAAAGGATCCTTCAGCCGAACGGGAGCGTGGTGGCGCTGCCTTGAGGGCTGCTTTGCAGGGCGGAGCTCCGCATCGGGGTCCCGCGGGAGGCTTTCGATTTCTTGATCATTCTACTATCCTGATATATCAGGATATTTAGACATAGCGAACGCGGCACTCGTCGGGTCCAGGTGACAGCGATGGCGTCATTAACTACAGCAGTGGTCCATCGACAGACACCAGACTTGGTGAGTGGACCACTGCTGTAGTTCCAGCCCTCGGGTTAGCACTAGCTGACTGGAACGCGGTGATTGCGAGCGCCGGGTGACAGCCGTCACCGGTGATCTCGGCGGGGTGGTCGTACGCGGGGAATGTGGCGCGCGCGGGCGGTTCAGCGCCTGGCGGCGGTGAGCCGGTAGCGCAGCCGGTACGGCAGCAGGGCGACCACGGCGGCGACGTGCGCGTCGGTGCCTACCAGGTAGCGCGGGCGCGGGTTGCGGGCGGTCAGTGCCTTGACGATGACCTGCGCCGCGCGCTGTGGCGGCAGGCCGCGCTCGGCGGACCGCGTGGCGTTCGCCTGGGCCGCGGTGATCTGGGCGGCGTAGCGCTGCTGGCCGGCCGGGGGAAGCTGCGCGCTCAGCTCGTTCCCGGCCGCCGCGCCGCGGCTCCAGATGGGCGTCGCGACGGCGCCTGGCTCGATCAGGATGACCGGGATCCCGGACGGCGCCAGCTCGGCCCGCAGGCTATCGGTGAGGCCGACGAGCCCGAACTTCGAGGCGTGGTAAGGGCCGAGCATGGATCCGGCGATACGCCCGCCGATCGAGCCGATCATCACGATGCGCGCGTCCGCCTGCTGCTCCCGCGCCTGGCGGAGGGCCGGCAGCATCGCCTGGGTGACCGCGAGCTGGCCGACCAGGTTGACCTCGAGCTGGCGCTGGAAAACGCTGACCGGTATGTGCTCAAGCGGGGCCGGCAGCGCCACGCCCGCGTTGTTTACCAGGCCGTGCAGCGGCCCGGCGGCCTGGACTCGCTCGCCGGCCGCCTGCACGGAAGCCGGGTCGGTCACGTCCATCCGGAGCACGGTCACCGCGTCCGGGTGGTCGCGCCGCAGCGCTTCCTCGTCCTTGTCCGTCCGCACGGCGGCCCACACGCGGGCGCCGGTGTGCGCGAGCTCGCTGACACAGGCCCGGCCGATGCCGGTGGAGGCGCCGGTCACGACGTAAGATCTTGTGGACATGATGGTGAGTATCGTACGGGCAAATGACGCGGCGCATGACACCGCCGCGCTCGCCTCGCGGCTGCCTGCCCGCTGCGGCGTCCGGCCGCGATGACGCTGGAAAACAATGATGCCGAACGGGAACGCGGTGGCAGCCTCACTTTGACCGCTCGCCCAGGTCGCGGGGCACGGGCAGCTTCTCGTCGAGTGCCACGTTCAGGTTGAGGACGTCCACCCGTGGTTCGCCGAGGAAGCCGAGGCCGCGGCCCTGTGTGTACTGTGCGACCAGTGCGCGGATCTGCGCCGGATCGACGTGCCGTGCGGCTGCGATCCGGTTCACCTGGATCCCGGCGTAGGCGGGGGAGATGTCCGGGTCAAGGCCGGAGCCTGACGCTGTCACCGCGTCCGGGGGGACGCTGGCCGGGCTGACCCCGTTGAACGCGGCGATCGCCTTGCGGCTGGCCTCGATCGCCTGCACTAGCTTCGGGTTGTTCGGGCCAAGGTTGGACGCGCCGGAAACCCCGGGGTCACAGCCGTAATCGGTCTTGTCGGCCGCGTTGACCGCGTTGGACGGACGCGGCTGGAAGTACTGCGGGAGCGGGTTGCCCTTGGCGTCGGTGAACTCCTGGCAGATCAGGCCGGACCCGACCACTGTGCCGTTGACGGTGACCAGCGAGCCGTTGGCCTGCTTGTGGAAGGCGACCTGGGCAACGCCGAACATGACAAGCGGGTAGGCGATGCCGCAGATCACGGTGAACACGAGCAGTGCCCGCAGCGCCGCCAGGTGCTGCCCTATCCAGCTGGGAAGACGCGACATATCGATCACCTGAACCCTGGGATGAACTGGATGATCAGGTCGAGGGCCTTGATCCCGATGAACGGGATGATCAGGCCGCCCGCGCCGTAGACCCACAGGTTCCTGCGGAGCAGGGCCGACGCTGACGATGGCTTGTACCGGACACCACGCAGCGACAGCGGGATCAGGGCGACGATGATCAGGGCGTTGAAGATGATCGCCGAGGTAATCGCCGACTGCGGGCTGTGCAGGCGCATGATGTTGAGCTTGCCGAGCCCGGGGAACACGTTCGCGAACATGGCCGGGAGCATCGCGAAGTACTTCGCCACGTCGTTGGCGATGGAGAAGGTGGTCAGCGCGCCCCTGGTGATCAGCAGCTGCTTGCCGATCTCGACGATCTCGATGAGCTTGGTCGGGCTGGAGTCCAGGTCCACCATGTTCCCGGCCTCCTTGGCGGCCGAGGTGCCGGTGTTCATGGCCACGCCGACGTCGGCCTGCGCGAGCGCGGGGGCGTCGTTGGTGCCGTCCCCGGTCATCGCGACCAGCTTGCCGCCCTCCTGCTCCTTCTTGATCAGTGCCATCTTGTCTTCCGGCGTCGCCTCGGCGAGGAAGTCGTCCACGCCGGACTCGTCCGCGATCGCCTTGGCGGTGAGCGGGTTGTCGCCGGTGATCATGATGGTGCGGATGCCCATCGTGCGCATCTCCGCGAACCGCTCGGCGATGCCCTCCTTGACGATGTCCTTGAGATGGATCACGCCGAGCGCCCTGGTGGCACTGTCAGCTGAACCGTTCGTCCGCTCGGCGACGACAAGCGGGGTACCGCCGGAGGCCGAGATGGCGTCCACCATCGGGCCGAGCGCGGCGGAGGGGGTGCCGCCAGACTGGCGGATCCACTCGCGGACCGAGCTGGACGCCCCCTTTCTTACCTGCCTCCCGTCGGCGAGGTTCACCCCGCTCATCCGGGTCTGCGCGGTGAACGGAACGATCTGTGAGCCAGGCAGCTCGCCCTCCGCTCGCTCTCGCAGCGCGAAGTCCCGCTTGGCCAGCACCACGATTGACCGGCCCTCCGGGGTTTCGTCGGCAAGGCTAGACAGCTGGGCGGCATCCGCGAGCTGCTCTACGGTGACGCCGTCCACCGGCAGGAACTCGGTGGCTTCCCTGTTGCCGATGGTGATCGTGCCGGTCTTGTCAAGCAGTAGCGTGTTCACGTCGCCCGCCGCCTCGACCGCACGGCCGGACATGGCGAGCACGTTGCGCTGCACCAGCCGGTCCATGCCCGCGATGCCGATAGCCGAAAGCAGCGCCCCGATCGTGGTGGGGATGAGCGCGACGAGCAGCGCGACCAGGATCACCACGCTCTGCGGGGCACCCGAGTAGAACGCCATCGGCTGCAGCGTGATCACGGCGAGCATGAAGATGACGGTCAGCGAGGCGAGCAGGATGTTCAGCGCGATCTCGTTCGGCGTCTTCTGCCGCGACGCGCCCTCGACCAGGGCGATCATCCGGTCGATGAACGTCTCGCCGGGCTTGGAGGTGATCCTCACGACGATCCGGTCGGAGAGCACCGTGGTGCCGCCGGTCACCGCGGAACGGTCACCGCCGGATTCGCGGATCACCGGTGCCGACTCGCCGGTGATCGCCGACTCGTCCACCGACGCGACACCCTCCACCACGTCGCCGTCGCCCGGGATGAGCTGGCCCGCCTCCACGACGACGGCGTCGCCGAGAGTGAGCCGCGTGCCCGGGATCGCTTCCTCCCGGACGTCTTGCTGGCCGGGCTTCCAGCCGATCAGGCGGCGTGCGACGGTGTCCCGCTTGGTACGGCGGAGGGTCTCGGCCTGCGCCTTGCCGCGGCCCTCGGCCACGGCCTCTGCCAGGTTGGCGAAGACGACGGTCAGCCAGAGCCACACGGTGATCGTCCAGGCGAAGGCCGACGGATGGACGATGGCCGAGTAGGTGGTCAGCGTCGCGCCGACCTCGACGACGAACATGACCGGGTTCCTGACCTGGACCCGGGGGTCCAGCTTCCTGAACGCGTCCGGGGTGGCCTTCCATAGCATCCGCGGGTCGAGCAGGCTGTGTCCGATTCCGCCGCCGATACGGCGCTGGACGCTGTCCCCGGCAGGACTGCCATGCCTGGCAGGGCTGCCATTACCCCCCGAAGGGGCGTTCGGGATAATGGGCGTGCTTATTTCGGGTGCGGGATTCATGGAGATCAGTGCAGCCCTTCAGCGAATGGGCCCAGTGCGAGCGCGGGGAAGTAGGTAAGGCCGACGAGGACGAGGACCACGGCGACGACCATCCCGACAAAAAGCGGTTTGTGTGTTTCTACCGTGCCCGCGCTCGCCGGTACCGGCGTCTGTCTTGCCAGCGAGCCGGCCAGGCCGATGGCGAAGATCTCCGGTGCGAACCTGCCGAAGAGCATCACGATGCCGCCGGCCGTGTTGTACCAGGTGGTATTCGTCGTGAGCCCGGCGAATGCCGAGCCGTTGTTGTTCGCCATCGAGGTGAACGCGTACATGATCTCGGTCAGGCCGTGCGGTCCGGCATTGAGGATGGACGCCCGCGGTGTTCTCAGCGCGAGCGACAAGCCCGCCGCGGTCAGGATCACCACCGGCAGCGTCAGGAAATACAGCGCCGCGTATCTCATCTCGGCCGGCCGGATTTTCTTGCCGATGTACTCGGGTGTTCGGCCCACCATGAGACCGCCTACGAACACGGTGACGATAGCCAGGATGAGAATGCCGTACATGCCCGCGCCGACGCCGCCGGGCGCGACCTCGCCGAGCGCGATGTCGAAAAGCGCGATGCCGCCGCCGAACGGGGTGAACGAGTCATGGAAGGAATTGACCGCGCCGGTGGAAGTAACCGTGGTCGACGCGGCGAACAGCGCGGACGCGGGCGTGCCGAACCTGACCTCCTTGCCTTCCATCGCGGCATGCGCGGCCATCGGGGCGGCGCCGGCGTGCTGCGCCTCGAAGAAGCTGATGCCGCCCACCGCGGCAATCCAGATGATCGCCATGACCGCGACGAGCGCGTAGCCCTGCCGGTTGTCGCCGACCATCGTGCCGAACGTGCGCGGCAGCGCGAACGGGATCACGAGCAGCAGGAAGATCTCGAACCAGTCGCTGAATGGGTTCGGGTTCTCGAACGGGTGCGCGGAGTTGGCGTTGAAGAAGCCGCCGCCGTTGTTCCCCAGTTCCTTGATGACCTCCTGCGAGGCCACCGGGCCGCCGACCATCGTCTGGTGCTGTCCGGCCAGCGTGGTGATGGTGTGCGTGGCGGTGAAGTTGTCCACCGCGCCGGCCCCCGCCAGGATGAGCCCGCCGATGATGGCAAGCGGGATCAGCAGCCGCAGCTCGACACGGGTCAGGTCCACCCAGAAATTGCCGAGCCTGTCGGTCTTCGACCGGCGGAACCCGCGGATCATGGCGATCGCGATCACGATGCCGACCCCGGCGGAGACGAAGTTCTGCACCGCGAGCCCGGACATCTGCACGACGTAGCCCATGGTGGACTCGCCGGAGTAGTTCTGCCAGTTGGTGTTCGTGGTGAATGACACCGCCGTGTTCCACGCCAGGGCGGGCGGGACGTTGGGCATACCCAGTGAGAGCAGCAGCCAGTGCTGTATACGCTCGAGCAGGTAAAGGAAAAGCACGGACACCGCGGAGAACGCGAGCATGCTGCGCAGGTACGCGCTCCATTTCTGGTCCGCGGCCGCGTCGATGCCCATCACCCTGTACAAGCCGCGCTCGGCCCGCGAGTGCCTGTCCGACGTGAAGATTCTGGCCATGTAGTCGCCGAGCGGCCGGTAGCAGACGGCCAGTGCTGCCGCGAGCAGGCCGACCTGCAGCCAGCCCGCGAGGGAACTGTTCACTAGAACCTCTCTGGCAAGATCAGGGCTGCCACCAGGTAGATGGTCAGCAGGATGCCGACCACGAGGCCGATGATGTTCTCAGCGCTCAAAGCGCTCGACCCCCTTCACCAGGAGGACGAGAAGCGCGAAAATGAGGATTGTCAGGCCGACATAGAGCAAGTCGTTCACGGGCCCTCCTGAAGGCGGCCAGGGCACCATTACGGCCCTGACCACAACGATTCAACTGTCCAGAACAGGCGAAACGCGGCGCCCTCGCGTGATCCATGCGCCCTCGGATCGCTTCCTAACGGAACCCATGCGCAGGCTGCCGCCCGCCTGTAAGCGGCACCCTCGGACCCTGATCTGTACCTGAGAGTATCCGCATCACTTCACCTGGTGACCACGCCACCAGGCGTGTCGTAATTGCGGGGAAACATCAGGCGAGGACAATGGGGGGATGGAGCCGCGGCGGATCAGGGTCGGATGCGAATTCACCTACCAGGCCGAGATCGACACGCCGGCGATCTTCCAGGTGCAGCCGGACCCGTCCCCGTATGTTGCGGTGGAGCATGAGCAGTGGGCGTCCGAGCCGTCGATGGCGATTCACCGCTACACCGACCTGTACGGCAACCCGTGTGCCCGTGCCGTGCTGCCCGCCGGCCGGTCGAGCTTCCAGTACCACGCGGTGATCGTCGTCCCGGATGCCACGGAGGACGCCGGCGAGGACGCGCCAGAGTGCTCGCCCGATGCCCTGCCTGACGACACCCTTGTCTACATCCTGCCCAGCCGCTACTGCCTGCCCGACGTGCTCGGCGACGAGGCGTGGTCCCGCTTCGGGGCTGTTCCGCCTGGTTACGGTCGCGTCCGTGCGATCTGCGACTATGTGCACGCCCACCTCGCGTTCCAGTACGGCAGCACGACCGCGCTGTCGACAGCCGCGGACGTCAACGCGGCCGGGCGCGGGGTCTGCCGTGACTTCACCCACCTGGCGATCTCGTTCTGCCGGGCGCTGAACATCCCCGCCCGTTACGTCTTCGGATACCTGCCCGATCTCGACGTTCCGCCGGACCCGGCGCCCATGGACTTCGCGGCCTGGATGGACGTCTGGCTCGGTGACCGGTGGTGGACCTTCGACCCCCGCAACAACATGCGACGCAAGGGGCGCATCGTTATCGGCCGCGGACGCGACGCGTCGGATGTGGCCATGGCGACGACGTTCGGCGGACCACTACTCGAGACGATGGTGGTCGAAGCCGAGGAGGTGACCGGCTGATGCCCGCCTCTCAGGTGCCCGCCTCTGAGGTGATGGGGTCGCCCCTGCTCGATCACCACCAGCTGGACCTTGACGCCGCCGAGCGCGTCACCTACGTCCTCGAGCAGAGCTTCCGCTACGACTATGACGCGCCGGTGGAGTCGCTGCGGCAGCGGCTTGTCGTCGTGCCGCGATCCCGCCACGGCAGCCAGTACCGGCGCTCGCACCTGCTCGAGGTGAACGGCGCCCGTGCCCGGCGCCACCTGCGCAGGGACGGCCACGGCAACGTCGTCGCCTTGCTGCGCGCCGAGCGCGTAGCGCAGACCGTCGAGTTCCGGCTTGCCGCGGTGGTCGAACGGGTCCGCGACGACGGGCCCACCGTCCTGCCCGCGCAGGCGATGCGCAGCCCGTATCTGCTGCGAGCGACCCGGCTCACCGCCGCCGACAACCGACTGCGCGGGCTGGCCGGCGGGCTGGCCGGCGGGGCCGGCACCCCGCTCGAGAATGCCGAGCGGATCTGTGACCTCGTCCATACCGCGATCACGTACGAATACGGCGCCACCTCGACGCGGACCACTGCCGCCGAGGCCCTGGCTGGCGGTCGCGGAGTCTGCCAGGACTCCGCGCACGTGATGCTCGCGCTGTGCCACCTCACCGGGCTGCCTGCCAGGTACGTCTCGGGTCACCTGCTCGGCCAGGGAGGCACCCACGCCTGGGTCGAGGTCGTCGTGCCGAGGGAGGAGGACGCGGTCGCCGTCGCCTTCGACCCGTGCAACGGCCGCCGGGCGGGCAGCGGCTACGTCACGGTCGCGACCGGCCGCGACTACTCTGACGTAGCACCGACATCCGGCTCCTACATCGGCACGTCGAGCAGCCGTCTCACCACCGACTGCCGGGTAGGCGTCCTCGCCGCCGCCTGACCCGGCGCATGGTATGCCAGGCATCGCATGGTGATGGAACCCGGGTTTGCTCACCTTGGGTGGTGGTGGAACCCGGGTTTGCTCACCTTGGGCGGGTCGGGGTTCGTATTGGTCAGGTGGGTATGGATGAGGGGATGTTCCGGATGGTGCCGGGACGGGCTGGTCCGGTGGTCGCTGCCGTTCATGTCGCTGACATATCGGTGATACGTGATGGAAACAGCGTGCGCAGAATCTCCTAAGGGGAGAGGTGGTGGATGACGAGCCCAGCCCTTGACCGGCCCAACGGCGCGGCGAGCGAGGTCCTCGACGGGTACGCCAGCGCGCGTCAGCGGCTGCCGCACGCGGCCTACGACGAGGCCGCGGACTCCGGCGGCGGGATCCGCTCGCACTACACCCCCGTACTCGAAACGCTGCAGACGCTGTCCGCCGAGGGGCTCGCCCAGCGGGCCGAGGCACTGGCGGGCGCGCACCGGTCCAAGGGCATCACCTTTGACCTGGGCGGCGAAGAGCGGATCTTCCCGCTCGATCTCGTCCCCCGGATCCTGGACGAGGCGGACTGGCGGCTCGTCCAGGCCGGAGTCGCCCAGCGGGTGCGGGCGCTCGAGGCATTCCTCGCCGACGTCTACGGCGCGGGGCGGGTGGTCGAAGACGGCGTCGTTCCCGCCGCGGTTATCACGAGCTCACCGCAATTCGCGCGTGCCGTGCACGGGTTCTCGCCGCCGAACGGGGTCCGCATTCACGTCTCGGGAATCGATATCGTCCGCGATGAGGAGGGCCAGCTGTGCATCCTCGAGGACAACGTGCGCTGCCCGTCCGGGGTGAGCTACGTCCTGGCGAACCGGGCCGCCATGGCGCAGATGCTTCCGGAGATCTTCAGCGGCCAGCGGGTGCAGGCGGTGACCGAGTACCCCGCGCGGCTGCTCGGCGCGCTGAGGGCCGCGGCTCCCGAGGGCGTGGACGAGCCCACCGTGGTCGTGCTCACGCCTGGTGTCTACAACTCCGCCTTCTACGAGCATGCGCTGCTGGCCCGGCTGATGGGGGTGGAGCTTGTCGAAGGGCGTGACCTGGTGGTCCACGGGACCTCGGTGTTCGTCAGGACTACCGAGGGCGAAGCGCCCGTGCACGTCATCTACCGCCGGATCGACGACGATTACCTCGACCCGCTGCACTTCCGGCCGGACTCATTCGTTGGCTGTCCCGGCCTCCTCAACGCCGCCCGCGCCGGCGGCGTTGCCCTCGCGAACGCGGTCGGCAACGGTGTCGCGGACGACAAGCTCGTCTACAGCTATATCCCCGACATCATCCGCTATTACTTTGACGAGGAACCGGTGCTGCCGAACGTGCCGACCGCCCGCCTCACCGACCCCGATGTGCGGGCGAAGGTGCTACGCAATCCACGGGATCACGTCTTCAAGCGGGTGGACGGATCGGGAGGCAAGGGCCTCGTCTTCGGTTCCAGCGCCAGCAGCGCGGAGCTTGACCGGCTCTGCGCGGACGTGGCCTCCGATCCACGGGCCTGGATCGCCCAGCTTGTCGTCGGCCTGTCGACGGTGCCGACATGGCTGGACGGCCAGCTGGTCCCCCGGCACGTCGACCTGCGCCCGTTCGCGGTGCACGACGGTGACTCGGTGTGGGTGCTGCCCGGCGGCCTGACGCGTGTCGCGCTGGCCGAAGGCGGCCTGGTGGTCAACTCCAGCCAGGGCGGCGGGTCCAAGGACACCTGGGTGGTCGCGGACGGGCCCACCGCTCCCGAACCGGAGGCCGCCAGGCTCGCCTCCGCCGCGGGCGAGTCCGACAGGCCAGCCGCCGCGGCGGACCCGGGTCCGCAGTTCGACATGCCCAGCCAGCAGCAACAGCAACAGCAACAGCAGCGCGCATGCTGAGCCGCGTCGCCGAGGCGTTCTTCTGGATCGGCCGCTACCTTGAACGGGCCGAGGGCACGGCCCGCATCCTGGAGGTCGTCATCCAGCAGACCACCGGCCAGGTCGGCGAGCCGGCCAATGTGGCGGCGGCCAGGCTGCTGGCGGTCATGGGCCTTCCGCCGCGGCCCGATGCCGATATGGACGAGGTCGTCCAGCGGCTCGCCTACGACAGGGTAAGCCGTTCCTCGATCACCGGCGCGCTTGTCGCCGCGCGCGAGAACGGCCGCCTGGTGCGCCACCTCCTGCCAGCCGAGGTGTGGGAGGCACTGAACGTGACATACGTGGAGCTGGGCCTGCGCGGGCGCCCGAGGAGCGCCGCCGGGCTGTACCGGTTCCTCAGCCTGGTGCGGACCCGTACCGCGGCCATCGGCGGCCTGAGCGGCACCACGATGAGCCGCGACGACGACTGGCTGTTCCTCACGCTCGGCCGGGCGCTCGAGCGCGCCGACGTCATCACCCGCCAGCTCGCCGCCAGTGACATCCGCGCCGTCGGCGAGCGGGCGCTCGCAACGTTGCTGCTGTCGTGCGGCGGGTATGAACCGTACCTGCGCCGCGCCCGCGGCGTCATCGATCCGGCCCGTGTCGCCAACTTCCTGCTACGCGACCCGGGTTTCCCCCGGTCAGCGTTCGCCTCACTGACCGTTGCGGGCAGCTGCCTGAGCAATCTCGCCGGCGGCAGCCAGCGGTCCACCGAGGAGCCGTGGCGGCTGCTCGGCCGGGCGCGCGCGGACCTGGAATTCGCGGCGCCGGGCGAGCTGCTCGCCGACCTGCCGGCGCGCCTCGTGCGGTTGCAGGCCGGGTGCTCGGAGATCAGCAACGCGGTGACCCGGCATTACTTCAGCTACGAATTGCCCACGCAGTGGCGGACAGGGCTGGCCGGATGACGGGGCTGGCTAGATGACCGGGCTGGCCGGATGACCGGGCTGGCCGGGCAGCAAGGGTGGCTCCTCCATGTCGAGCACGTCACCCGGTTCGCGTACCCGCAGTCGGCCCATGCCTCATACAACGAGGCAAGGCTGACGCCGCTCACCACCACTACGCAGACGACCCTCGAGTCGCGAGTGCAGACCCAGCCGCCGACCGGCCAGCAGCGCTACTGGGATTACTGGGGCAACCTGGTGGTCGCGTTCGACGTGCCCGACGCACATGATCAGTTGAGCGTCACCGGAACCTCTACCGTCGAGACTCACCCGGCAGGGGAGCGCCCGCGTGCGGGCTGGGAAGACATCGGCGACCCGCGAGCGCTGGACCGGCTCGCTGAGCTGCTCGTACCGACCCCGCTTACGGCGCTGCCCGACGAGCTCGCCGGGGAGTGTGACCGGCTCCGCGCCACGGCGGATCCGGCGGCCGCCACCGAGGAGGCCGTGGCCGCGCT
>WNFD01001443.1_pt1 | contig 44314 bp, 38 predicted proteins | sample 5400491 | NCBI WGS metagenome assembly WNFD01 (sample SAMN13153343, study PRJNA577476) | soil metagenome | isolation source: 120 cm saprolite under Douglas fir tree site 2 hole 2 replicate 2 | place: USA:California | collected 2015-04-18
AGCATCGTGGAGGCGGACGGGACGGCCGTCGGCACGCATGATGGCGTGTACGGGTTCACGATCGGCCAGCGCAAGGGGCTGCGTGTCGCCACTCCCGCCCGCGATGGCAGGCCCCGTTACGTCCTGGACATTGAGCCAGCATCACGGACGGTAACCGTCGGCCCGCTCGAATCCCTCGACGTACTCGACATCGTGGCCGAGCGCCCGGTGTGGACCGGATGCCGCCCGCCCGACGGGCCGCGTGACTGCCTGGTTCAACTGCGCGCGCACGGCGACGTCCATCCCGCCGTCGTCAGCCCCGAGGCTGGACGGCTCCTGATCAGGCTGGCCACCCCGGCGCGGGGCGTCGCCACCGGCCAGGCCGCAGTCCTCTACGACGGTGACACCGTCCTGGGCAGCGCCACCATAGTCGCCACCTCCTGACCATAGCCCGCGCATGGCTACGGCGCCAGGTCCCGCTTTCAGTCCCCGTATGGCGGTATTGCCCTATCCATTCAGTAGTGCCAAGCTCGTCTTAGTAGTTCCGTGCTCATCACCCAAAGTGAGCATTACCTTCATGTGAATATCTTGTGACTCTTGGGTAAGGCCTAGAGCGTCGAGATCATCAGCAATGACGGAGCTGGGCGCAGGTCGATCGTCGCGATGGAGGGACGATGAAGGGTGGCAGCGGTCACGGGGTCTCTGCTCGGCGCGGCCTGCGGCCGCGAACTCGTCGATCAAGATCACGGTTCCGCGGCCTCGGCGCCGGCGTGGTGGGCGTGGTCCTGGCCTCCGCGGCGCTGGCCGCCTGTGGCACCAGCAACGCGAGCACCGGCCCGGTCACCCTGACCTACTACCTGTACCCGGATACCTCCGGCGCCACGACGCAGGCCGTGGCCGCCTGCAGCGCCCAGAGCCATGGCCAGTACACGATCTCCTACCAGCAGCTGCCCCTGGGCTCCGACGGCCAGCGGCAGCAGCTCGCCCGGCGACTCGCCGCCGGGGACAGTACGATGGACATTCTCGGCCTCGACGTGACCTGGGAGGCCGAGTTCGCTGAGGCCGGCTGGATCTTGCCTTGGACCGGCGCCAATAAGCAACAGGCCGAGGCGGACACGCTGAAGCCCATGCTGCAGACCGCCACCTGGAACGGCAAGCTCTACGCGGTGCCCGACAACACCAACACCCAGCTGCTGTGGTACCGCTCCGACCTGGTCCCGACCCCGCCCACCACCTGGACCCAGATGATCAACGACGCGATCCAGCTGGCCAAGGCGGGCAAGCCGCACCTGATCGAGATCCAGGGCGCGCAGTATGAGGGAACCACGGTCTGGTTCAACACCATGGTGGCCAGCGCGGGCGGCACCGTGCTGACCCCGGATGCCCAGCACGTCGCACTTGGGCCGCCGGCCGTTAAGGCGCTGAGCATGATGAAGCAGCTCGCGTCGTCGGTGGCCGCCGACCCGTCGCTGGATGTTCAGATGGAGAACAGTAACCGGCTGGCCATGGAGGCGGGCACCGCGGCGTTCCAGCTCAACTACCCGTTCGTCTATCCGGCCATGAAGGCCGACAACCCGAAGCTGTTCAAGGTCTTCAAGTGGGCGCCCTACCCGCGCGTGGACGCGAACATTCCGACGCACGTGACGATCGGCGGCATCGACCTCGCGGTCAGCGCCTACTCACAGCATCAGAACCTGGCCTTCCAGGCCGCGCTGTGCCTGCGGGATAGGGCCAGCCAGCTGCTCAACGCTACGGTCGGCGGAACCCCGCCGACGCTCATCAGCCTCTACAGCGATCCCAAGCTCTTCCCGAGCTACCCGTTCCACGCCGACATCCTGCAGGCTCTCGAGACCGCAAGCATCCGGCCCAAGACGCCGCTCTACCAGATCCTGTCCATCGACATCTCGCATCTGGTGTCGCCGCCGGCCGGCATCAACCCGGCGAGCACCCAGCAAACCATGGTCAGCCAGCTCAATAATGGCCTGCAGTCGAAAGGCCTGATCCCGTGAACCCTGAACTCGTAAAGCTCAGCGCAGCAGGCAGCAGCCCGGCCGTGAGGGAAGGAAGGGGCCGATGAGTACGAGGACCGAGACGGTCACCGTCGGCGCGGCCGGCGAGGCACCGCCCAAACGCAGGGCGAAGCTGTCGGAGGGCGCGCGGGCCGAGCGCAGGCTCGGCTGGCTGCTGTGCGCCCCGGCGGTCATCGTGATGATCGCCGTCACCGCCTACCCGATCGGCTATGCCGTCTACCTGTCGCTGCAGCGCTACAACCTGGCGTTCCCCAACGCGGTCAAGTTCGTCGGGCTGAGCAACTACGGCGCGGTGCTCTCGTCCCCGTACTGGTGGCAGGCGCTCAAGGTAACGGTGATCATCACGGTCGTCTCGGTAGCCATCGAGCTCGTGCTCGGTATGCTGCTCGCGCTGCTCATGTTCCGCACGATATTCGGCCGCGGAACCGTTCGCACCGCGTCGCTGATCCCGTACGGGATCGTGACCGTCGCGGCCGCCTACAGCTGGCTCTACGCGTGGACGCCGAACGAGGGCTACCTGTCCGCGCTCTTCAACAACAGCGCGCCGCTGAGCAAAACTTACACGGCGCTGGCCGTCATCATCTTGGCGGAGATATGGAAGACCACGCCGTTCATGGCCCTGCTGCTGCTCGCCGGGCTCTCGCTGGTGCCGGAGGACCTGCAGAAGGCGGCCAAGGTGGACGGGGCGACCGCCTGGCAGCGGTTCACCCGGATCACCCTGCCGCTGATGAAGCCGGCGATCCTGGTCGCGCTGCTGTTCCGGACCCTGGATGCGTTCCGGATCTTCGACAACATCTACATCCTGACTTCCGGCGGCAACGGCACCTACTCGGTCTCGATCCTCGGTTACGACAACCTCTTCGGCGCGCTGAACCTGGGCGTCGGCTCGGCCATCTCGATCCTGATCTTCATCTGCGTGGCGATCATCGCGGTCTTGTTCATCAGGGGCTTCGGCACGGCGGCCCCCGGCACGGACTTGGCGAGGTGAGGCACTGATGGCTGCCGTCACTAGTACTGGCAGGCAGAAGGTCGGCTGGGGGCTGGCGAACACGATCGCCATAGTGATCGTGGCGATCCCGGTCCTGTGGATTGTCTCGCTGTCCTTCAAGACGCCCGCCGCGATCACCGACCCCAGCTTCTGGCCCGCGCAGTGGACCTGGGGGAACTACAGCGGGATCCTGCAAACCTCGCAGTTCATCCGGCCGCTGTTCAACTCGATCGGGATTGGCCTGATCTCGACGGTCATCTCGGTGCTGCTGGCCTCGATGGCGGCGTACGCCGTCGCCCGGCTGGCCTTCCCCGGCAAGCAGGTCCTCATCGGGATGGCGCTGCTCATCGCGACGTTCCCGGTGATCTCCCTGGTCACCCCGCTGTACAGCATCGAGCGGACGCTTGGCCTGTTCAACACCTGGCCCGGGCTGATCATCCCGTACATCGCGTTCGGCCTGCCGCTGGGCATCTACATCCTGGCCGCGTTCTTCCGGGAGATCCCGTGGGAGCTGGAGAAGGCGGCGAAGATCGACGGCGCCACGCCGTTCCAGGCGTTCACGAAGGTCATCGCCCCGCTGGCGGCGCCGGGCGTGGTGACGACCGCGATCCTGGTCTTCCTGTTCTGCTGGAACGAGTTCCTGTTCGCGATCTCGTTCACCTCGACGATCGCCTCGCGGACGGCGCCCGCCGCGCTGGCCTTCTTCAGCGGCAGCTCGCAGTTCACGACGCCGACCGGGCCGATCGCGGCCGCGGCCGTCGTCATCACCATTCCGATCATCATCTTCGTGCTGTTCTTCCAGCGCAGGATCGTCGCTGGGCTGACATCAGGCGCGGTCAAGGGGTAAGGAGCAATCAGTGGCCGACATCGTCTTGGACCAGGTCACCAAGCGTTTCCCAGATGGAGCGCTAGCGGTCGACCACATCAGCCTGGACATCGCGGACGGTGAGTTCGTCATCCTGGTCGGGCCGTCGGGCTGCGGCAAGTCGACGACCCTCAACATGATCGCGGGCCTGGAGGACATCACCGAAGGTGAGCTGCGCATCGGCGGCCAGGTGGTCAACCAGAAGGCGCCCAAGGACCGCGACATCGCGATGGTGTTCCAGAGCTATGCGCTCTACCCGCACATGACGGTCCGGGAGAACATGGGCTTCGCGCTGAAGCTGGCGAAGACCCCGCAGGCGACCATCGACGAGAAAGTCAACGAGGCCGCCCGGATCCTGGACCTGACCCAGCACTTGGACCGCAAGCCGGCCAACCTGTCCGGCGGCCAGCGGCAGCGGGTCGCGATGGGCCGGGCGATCGTCCGTGACCCGTCCGCGTTCCTGATGGACGAACCACTGTCCAACCTCGACGCGAAACTGCGTGTCCAGATGCGCACCGAGGTGTCCCGGATCCAGCGGAGGCTGGGCACGACCATGGTCTATGTCACGCACGACCAGACCGAGGCGATGACGCTCGGCGACCGGGTCGCGGTGATGCGCAACGGCACGATCCAGCAGGTAGGGTCGCCGCAGGAACTCTACGAACGACCCGACAACCTCTTCGTCGCCGGATTCATCGGCTCGCCCGCGATGAACTTCATCCCCGCCACGGTCGAGGACAGCGCACTGCGCACGCCACTGGGCGACATCCCGCTCAGCGGCCGGCTGCGGCAGGCGCTTGAGCGGGCCCGCGCGCCGCGTCAGCTGATCGTGGGCATCCGCCCGGAGAACTTCGAAGACGCCTCACTGGTCGCCGCGGACGCCCGGCCGCAAGGCATCACGTTGCGCGCGGAAATCGACGTCGTGGAGTCGATGGGCTCCGACGTCTATGTCTACTTCACGAGAGAACTCGAGCAGGGCGTGGACGCCGCCGAGCTTCAGGAACTCGCCCGGGACTCGGGACGCGCAGACACCGGCGCGAGCGGGGACACGGTGGTGGCCCGGCTCGACGCGGCCACCCGCCTGCGGGAAGGCGAGGACGCCGAACTTTGGGTCGATGTCCGGGCGATCCACGTGTTCGACCCGTCCACCGGCAAGAATCTGGCCCTGGAGGACGGCCAGGACACCACGGCGCCTGCGGCTGCGCCCTCATCAGTGGAGGACAGCCCGGAGGCGATGCCAGCGCCTGGCGAGGCGAGTCCGGCGGCGAGTCCGGCCGATTCCCGGGACCGGCCGGTTCAGTAACCTGCCGACCCGGGGTAACCCCAGGCACCCGGGGTAAACCTGGGCAGCCGGGTCAGCGTGGCGGCCTTGCTCACGAGCCGTCGGCTGCGGCTTCCCGTCTGTGGTGCCGGCGCGGCGGGTGGAACTGCTGCCGGAGCCGGTCGATCACCTCGTCGTTCCACTCGTGGGTGCGCATGAGGCGGTAGCGTTCGCGCGCGACGCCCACGTAGGCCTCGGCGTCGGTGGCCGTGCCGACCAGGTCGGCCGCGTGCAGCATGCGCACAACCGGCGTGAACTCGTCGTTGAACCACCGGCGAGCGACTTCGCTGCGGTCGTTGAACGTGTGCTCGTGCTGCATCAGCCGGAAGCCCCAGGCCTCCACGGCCTCGCCGAGTTCCGCGTATGACCAGGGATCACTGAACGTGATCTTGGCGTACGCCTGCGGGGGCAGCGGCACCCTGGAGCGGAACATCCGCTCATAGCTCTTCAGCAGCAGGTCGCCGCGGTGCCGGATGCCTCGTGCGGGCACGACGGTCAGGATCTCGGTCACGTAGGCGTCAATCGTGGTCTGGCCGGTGGCCAGCGCGATCGACACACGGTGATGACCGTCCTTGACGAAATGCAGGTCGCCGATCCGGTACACGTCGATGGGCGGGATCGGCTCCCCGCGCCGCTGCGCCAAAGCCAGCCGTTCCCATCGTTCGCGGACCCGGCTCGACGTGGGCCGGAAGCGGCGGTCGAAGTCGCGGCGGGAGTCCACGGTGCCGACCACTGTGTCCAGCCTGATGGTCTGCAGGCCGAGTGACCGCTCTCCCTTCATGCCCAGCGCGGCGACGACCTCGTCGAACGGCAGGATGAGGCTGACGTCGTCCGGCTCGCGGCGGAGCCGCTGGGCGAGCCGGGCCAGTATCTGGCGTCGGCGGAGGCGCTGGAAGTCGTCCTCGACGTCGGCGCGCGGGAAGCCGGTTTCAGCTGGCATGGCGGCCTGCGGGGAGATGCCGGACGCGTCCGCCCGGTTCGATATCCAGCAGATGCCGGCCGGTGACGTTACGTACAATTGTCCGCCCGAGAGGCCGGTCCGGGCTGGTCACCTCGGCGGGGCGCACGTGACCGTGGAGCAGCAGCGCGGGCTGCAGCCGTGCGACGAGTCCGTTCAATGCCGTGAATCCTTGGTGCGGCGGGTCATCCCCGTCACCGACACCACGCGGCGGGGCGTGGGTGAGCAGCACGTCGACGCCGCGGCCGTCGCGGATCTTGCTCAGGCCAGCCCGGCGGGCCAGCGTCCGGGCGCGCCGGGCCTGCTGCCGGTCGGTGTACTGGTTCGGCCCCTCGTGGTAACGGCGGCAGCCACCGAGGCCGGCCATGCGCAGCCCGGCCACGTCCACGACCTGCATTTCCGCGTTGAGCGCGCCATCCGGCCACGGAAGCCGTTCCGGGAGGCCCGCCCGCATGGTCAGGCCCGCGCGTGAGATCCGGTACCCGGACAGGTCCGGGTCGTGGTTGCCAGCGACGAAAACCAGGGGGACATCGAGCGCGTTCATGAGATAACCCAGGTAGTCGAACGGCAGGTCCCCGCAGGCGAGGATCAGCTGTGCCGCGCGCACTGGGCCGACGTCCGCGCACAGCGCGTCATCCACCTCGTCGGATACGGCCAGCACGCACACCACACCCCGATGGTACGCCGCAGCGTTCTGTCGAGAGGTGGGCCCGCACGGCGGGCAGAGCTTGCCCGCAACAGTGGGCGGAGGTTGCCCGCTCGGCGGGCAGAGGAGGCCAGGATGGCGGGCTGCGTCCGGGCGGTCAGCTACGCGTCAGTGCGAAGCTGTCTCCCTGACGTCCAGGCCGCGCTCCCGCAACGCCGCTTCCACCCGGTAGATCTCGGCTAGGGGAACCCGGTCGGCCGGCCCGCGGGGGGCCGCGCCTTGCGAGCCGACCGGCGGACTGACCTCGAGCCGCTCACAGGCCGTGATCAGGCAATCGACGTAGGCGGCCCGCAGCGCGCGAAGGCGCAGCCCCTTGTGCGGCACATCGGGCCGGGTCTCCAGGTCCTCCACTTGGGCCCGGAGCCGGCGCAGCCGGGCGGCAAGCCGCTCGATCGGCTCGACGACGAGCGGGCGTGACTGTGACCGCCGCTGCCCCGCCCAGCGGAGCACGCGGACCGCGCCGATCGCCCCGAATCCCAGCGCCGTGGGAAGTACGACCACGACGATAAACTCAGCGGCTAGGCCCACAGCTTTAGTCTCCGCCGGTTGACCACGGACATCAAGGTTACCCGGGGCCCAAGGTCGGCAGAACCCATCGGCTGCCGAGTGTAGACCGCCCCTCGGTGGCGGCATGGCCGGTGCCCGGATAGGTTCGCAACCGGCAGGTTCGACGACGGGCATATGGAGAGCGATGGACGCGAAGCGTAGGGCCGCCCGCTGGTGGCACGGTGCCACCCTGTACCAGGTCTACATCCGCTCCTGGCTCGACACGAACGGGGACGGCTACGGCGACCTGCCGGGAGTCATGGCCAAGCTCGACTACCTCGCATGGCTGGACGTCGACGGCATCTGGCTCTCCCCGACGATGCCGTCGCCTGACGACGACTGGGGCTACGACGTCTCGGACTATCTCGGGGTCCATCCCGAACTGGGCACGCTCGACGACCTCGACCGGCTCGTCGCCGAAGCCGCCAAGCGGAACATGAAGGTGCTGCTCGACCTGGTGCCCAACCACACGAGTACCGCTCACCCGTGGTTCGTCGAAGCGGTCAGCGGCCGGGATTCCGCGCACCGCAGCTATTACGTGTGGGCCGACCCGGCTCCCGGCGGCGGGCCGCCGACCAACTGGCTGGATGCCACCGGGCACTCGGCCTGGGCGTTCGACGAGGCCAGCGGGCAGTACTACCTGCACAACTTCCTGGCCAGCCAGGCCGACCTGAACTGGTGGGAGCCCGCCGTCCACGAGGAGTTCCGCGAGATCCTGCGATTCTGGTTCGACCGGGGGATCGCCGGATTCCGCATTGACGTCGCCCAGGGCCTCTACAAGGACGCGGAACTGCGCGACGACCCGCCCTCAGCGACCCCGGACCGCCTGCACAGCCGCTTCGGGCTCGAGCAGCTGTACAGCGCCAACCGGCCCGAGTCGCACAGCGTGTTCCGGGACTGGCGCAAGATCACGGAGAGCTACTCGCCGCAGCGGCTGCTGCTGGGTGAGACATGGGTGAGCGAACCGGACAGGATGGCCGCGTTCCACGGTCAGGGCGACGAACTCCAGCTCACCTTCAACTTCCCGTTCATCTTCGCCGACTTCACCGCGCCGGCGCTGGCCGGGATCGTCGCGGAAACCCTGGCCGCGCTGCCGGCCGGCGAGTGCCCGGTCTGGACCGCCTCCAACCACGACATCAGCCGTTTCCCGTCCCGCTGGGGTGGCGGCGACGAGCGCAAGGCCCGGCTTGCCCTGCTGGTGCTGGCCACGCTGCCCGGCACGTTCGTCCTCTACTACGGCGACGAGATCGCGATGACCGATGTCGATGTGCCCCCCGCGCTGCGGCGGGACCGGATCACCTCGAGCGGCCTCGGTGGCGACGGCCGCGACCGGGCCAGAACCCCCATGCACTGGGACGCCTCACCGACGGCCGGCTTCACCGCGGAGGGCGTGCCGCCCTGGCTGCCCTACGGGGACAATGCCTCCCGCAACGTCGCCGCCCAGCGCGATGACCCGGCGTCGGTGCTGCGGCTCTGCCGTGACCTGATCGCCTTGCGCGCCCGGGCGTTCGGCGGCCGGATCGCCAGCTACCGCGAGCTGCCCGGGCCGCCGGGTCTGTGGACCTACCGGGTGGATGACCTGCTGATCGCGGCCAATTTCACCGGCGAGCCGGTCACGCTCGACGTGCCCATCGGCTCGGTCCTGCTGTCCACCGCCGGTGCCACGACGGAGGGCGTTCTTGATCGCGGGACTCTCGCCCCTTGGACGGGGGTCATCGCCCGCCACCAACCGAAGGACGCGGACTGACGCAGCGCGCCGTCACCGCAGCGGCTGCGCCCGATCGGTCAGCGCGGCCTGGTCGGACAGCGCGATGGCGAACTGCCCCAGCGTGCTGGGGTGAAAGGGCGCCGGTCCCTCCAGTCCCTGAACGTAGGGCTGCGGCGTGCACATCTGGTGCCCGGCGAAGTCGGGCTGGATGGAGCCGAACCCGAAATCGGTGGCCCCCGTAGCCAGGACCGTGTTCAGCGTGTTCAGCCGCGAGGTCAGGGTGCGGAGCTTCGCGGCGGTGAGCCCGGCCTGGCTCAGGCAGCTCACGTTCGGGCCGAAGGGGTCGTAGTAACGGTTGACGAGCACACGGGGATGCCCTGGGAGCGTTGCGAGCTGGCTGAGCAGCTCAAGATAATTTTTACTAAACGAAGCGAGCTGCTGCTGAAAGTAGGCCGCTGACGCGCGGTCATCACAGCGAGGCGCGGCAGCGCAGTAGCGCACCATCGCCGACCAGGCCAGATCGTCAGCGCCGATGCTCACGATGACGACCGACGCGTCGTGTGCGCCCGCCGCGCCGGCGATCTGCGCCGGAACGGTCCCGCCGCCGCGGTCCTGCGGGCCCAGCACGCCATTGGCGATGGTCGCGCTGTTGCAGGCCAGGTTCAGCACATCCCAGCCATTGGCCCTGGCCAGGTCCTCCGCGTAGGAGTCCGTGCTGCGCCCGCAGGCGAGGTCGGAACGCGAGGCGTTGCGGACCGGCGGGAGCCCGGCCCCCGCCGCCGTGGAGTCGCCGATGACCACTACCCGAACCCCGGGCCGTACCGGCGCTGCCCGGGCCGGGTCCGCGACCGGCGGCTCGCTGCCCACGAGCTGGCTGAGGGAGTGCACCTGGCGCAGCGAACCGGGAGCCTTGTAGGCGGTGACCATGATGGCGCCCACGTTGATCGCCTCGGTCACGACCAGGCTCGCCGTGAGCAGCTTGATGGTCGTCCGGTGCGGAAGTCGGCGCCAGCCGGCCACGGCGCCGACAAGGAGCAGTGTCCCCAGGCCGGTGATCACCGTCTCCCAGGCGAAATACTGGATCCAGCCGTCGGCGAGGCGGTTGCCCAGGACGTGCGCGGCGCCTGCTGGCCGGGCCCCCTGCACGAAGTTGGTCAGCTCGCTGTTGATCGTGATCTGGGCCAGCTGGAGCCTGGGCCGGACGGGACCCAGGAAGCGCAGGTTCGTGGGGAGACTCTGGCCGAAGAGGTCGATCTCACCTGGGCCGGACCAGCTCAAGGTCGGCGCGGTGGCGCCCACCTTGATGACCTGACCCGCGACCGTGACCGTCTGCAGCGGTGTCACCCGCAGCGCGACCGCAATCGCCGCCACGGCCGCCACCAGCAGCACGCCGAGCCATACCAGCCACTGCGGCGCCCATCGCGAACTGCGCGCCTTCATCCAGGTCAACGTCATGATCCGCCGGGACAGCTGCGCATGCGAGGTCCCCGGACCGGGCCGGACCCAGTCCACAAGCTCGCGCGCACGCTAGAGGCTATGGTCATAGACCTCCGCAGACGTACCCGAAAGCTACGTGTCCAAGCAAGAGCGCTCGCGGATCGGACATTGCCTGCAGAGGCGGCGGAGGTAGCCGGTCCGGGCTTCCTAGGCCCAGGACTGCAGGCGAACACAGGGGTCACATGCGGACACTAGCTCCGCGGCGGCGCTACTTGGAACATGGCGCCGTCGGCCGGCTTGATGCGGTCCGTTGGCTTCTGGAACAGCGCCGCCGAGGGATACTCGGCGACGGCTTCGCAGAACCCGTAGAACTCGAACCCCTGCCGGTGGTAGTACGCGTGCAGTGCCACATTGGTCGTCCACACGTCAACCCTGACCCAGCGGGCAGCGTGACGCTGCAAGGCGCGGAACCCGGCCCAGTCGAGAAGCCCGGCGCCCAGGTTTTTGCCTGCATAGTCCCTGCTCACCACGAGACGGCAGACGTACACGGCCGGCTCCCGCCGCGTTTCGGCCGGCCAGATCGGATTGCCCTGCGAGTCGGCGGTGATCGTCGCGGCGGGCAAGCTGCCGTCCCACGCGATCCACGTCTTCCCCGCGCGAAGATCCCTCAGGATCCGATGGCTGCGATCTTCCTCGCTCGGCCAGGGCTGGGACCATTGATCGGTGTTCTTGGTCCGTAACCACTCGGCAGCAGCGTCGATCATGCTGATAATGACGTCCAAGTCGCGCTCGCTCGCACGGCGCAGCACAACCGCAAAGTCTCCCATGGTTCCATGTTCTGCCCAGAATGGCAGAATCTGGTACCCGACGGTGCGGGGTCCGTCGGCGGCCCGGGCGCTTCGGGGACTCTGCTGCCATCGGCAGAGTGCCGGGCGATGGCAATGGTCCTCCGTGCACGACGTTGATCGCGCAGAGTCAAACTTCTTGTATCAATGATCTCTTCCGGACACTCCATGCTCAGACGACGTGTTATTTTTCGATGCCGCTGTCGGCGCTGTCGCAGCGTGGACAGCCTTCACAGCGCCGGCAGCGCGCCAAACTGGGACGGGCCCGCTGGCGGGCAAGTCCCCTCCTCAGCCCGAAGGCGCGTTGCCATTCAGCGGGGATCGTAGTGCTCGTAGCGGTACTGCGCTGACGGGCGACCGTGACGCTTGGCCATCACACCTCCCCGGTTCTTTCGTAACGGAGTGCCGCAGGCTAATAACCGCGGCCCAGGGCTGGCGCCCTGGTCTGGGCCCGTGTCCGGTATTGGCCCACGGAAGTCTCTGTGATCATTTTTCAAGCAGTTAAATCCCCGGCGGTTCCCACCACCGGGTAAAGAATCACCTGGTTACCCGCTTGGTGCCACGGCGGCGTCGTCAGGTGTCGCGGCGGCCGGGTTGTCGGCCGTCGCGGGGTCAGCGACATCAAGGGGGACATCCCCCACGTTGACAGCGAACTGATTCCGGTCCGTGGGGTACACGCTGACCGTGAGACGGAACGGCCTTTGCTTCTCATCGAAGGCAACGCGCAAGATCTCGAACACTGCAACGCGCCCGTCGTCCGGAAGCTTGAAGAAAACCGTCTCTGTCTCATTCGGAGGGCGCACCGTGATCACATCGCGGTAACCGGCTTGCTTGATGCCGAGCTCGTCCCTCAGGTAGGCCACAGTGCCTTGTGTGATGTCTGTGGCCTGAATCAGACGGAGCGCACCTTGAGTAACGAGACTCATGGGATAGAAGGAGGTCTGAAGTGACCAGGGCGTACCGTCGATGAACCGCTGATAATGCCGGCTGACGATCGGCTCCTCTAGCTTGATCTTCAGCGCGGTCGCAGCCACACCATCAGCTTGCTGCATTTCGACGCGGGGCTCGCTGGTCTTCGGCTTCCTGGCTGTCGCCTCGACTTCTTCCGTGTAGATCGGGCCCTCATCGCTGCCGCCGGTCTCCGGATCCTTGGACAAGGTGGTGACGAATGGGTCGATCTTCTGTACCACAAACGTGCCCTGACCAGGTCGGGTCTCAACCAGGCTGCGGCTGATTAGCCACTTGATGGCGTCGCGGACGGTGTTGCGTGAGGCGTTGTACTTCTCCCGGAGTTCCAGCTCGGTCCGCAGCTGCTGTCCGGGAGCTAGCCCGCCCTCCTCGATCTGACGGCGCAGATCATCGGCGATCTGCTTGTACACGGGGTCAGCCATGACACCTCCCAGAGATCCCAACCACTCTGATGACAGGGACAGCTGGGCTCAAAAGGATCATCCCTGCCATAGGAGTCATCAGAATATTTGGCATGATCCCGTTTAGTACCCGGTCGGGGCAGGTATAACCCGATTGAGGCGGAAAGGTTGGGATCACTGGGATGGCAGGACGCATACGGGCAAGTCTAGCAGTCAGACTCGCTGGGTGCATCCAAACGAACCACCTAGTTCCTAACATCCTCATCGCCCCGGCCACCCATACCGGGGGGACGAGACCGAAACGGGGTCGGCGGAACAACCACCGCCGGTCGGAAAGTAAGGGGGACCACATGACCGCCATCGCCATCGCCGCACTTATCGTCTTCATCGCCGGGATCGCCGCAGGGATCATCGTGGTGGTTAGCGTCGGTATCCGCAGGGAAGAGCGGGATCTTGCCAGCCGCAGGCAAGAGCTGGATTTTCCGCTGACCCTCCAGGCCCCGGACGGGGTGACCCAGGGCGCCCGCCTGGTAGCTGGCCTGAACTTCCTCAACGTGGACGCAGGCGCAGACGCCGCTAGCCGCGAGACGATGCTGGTCTAGCCGCCGGCGGTAAGGCCGGGCCTGGCCCGGCACCCCCTAGCCGCTGCGCGGCACCATTGCCGGGGCATGGTGCGGCGCAGCCAGGTTAGCCAGGACCTTCCGCCAGCACATGCCCTAGGCTCGGCAGCGTGCAGGCACCAACCCGGCCATCTCATTTCCTTGCCCGGGCATGGTGCGGCGCGGCCAGGCCAGCGAGGACTTTCCCGCAGCACACGCCCTAAGCTCAGCAGCGTGCAGGACACCAACCCCGCCTCATTCCCGTGGCCGCCGGCCAGCGCCACCGGTGTCGGCTCCATGCCGGGCACCGATCCAGCCGAGGCCATCCGGATCATCCTCGGCGAGCTGCCGGACCTGCCGCACCTTCCCGAACTCCCCGACCGCGGCCCAGGCGCCGACCTGACCGGACGGACAGCGGCGCTGCTGATCGAGCTGCCCGTGGAGATGACCACCAGTGGGTGGCGGTTCGCCGACCGGCCTGGCCGCGACATGCGCCGCGCCCAGACCCTGCTGGCCCATGACCTGGACGCATTGGAAGAAGCCGCCGACGGGTATCAGGGCCCCCTGAAGATCCAGGTCTGCGGGCCATGGACGCTGGCGGCCACCATCGAGCTGGCCCGCAGCCAGAACGCCGCTCTCGCCGACCGGGGCGCGGTCGCCGACCTGGCCGAGTCGCTCGCTGAGGGGATAGCCGCCCACGTCGCCGAGGTTCACGGGCGCGTCCCAGGCGCGCAGCTGCTGCTCCAGCTGGACGAGCCGGCCCTGCCGACGGTGATCGAGGGCGGTGTGCCGACCGCCAGCGGTTTCGGCCGCCTGCCCGCGATCGACGCGCCCGACATCGAAACGGGGCTCCGCACCGTGCTGCAGGCCGGGCAGGTGCCCACCCTGGTGCACTGCTGCGGATTGTCGGTGCCCTTCGGCATGATGAAAGCCGCGGGGGCGGACGCGGTGAGTTTCGATCTCAGCCAGCTCCGGCGCGGGGAGGAGGAGACGCTGGCGGAGTTGGTCGAGGCAGGCCTCGGAGTCTTTGTCGGCGCGGTCCCGGCAACGCCTGGGGCTTCTGTAGCGCGTTCCGGCGACAACCACACGCCCGAACGCTCCAGCACCGAACGCTCCACCCCCGGGCGCTCCAGCGCCGAGCGCTCCACCCCCGAACGCTCCAACGAACGGACTAGTACCGGGCAGTTGCCGTCCCGCGAGGCGGTGGCTGGCCGGGTGATCGAACTCTGGCGGCGGATGGGCTGGCCGGCCGCGCGGGGAGCCGGGGGCTCATCCGGCATCGCGGCCCAGGTCGTGATCACCCCGGCCTGCGGGCTGGCCGGCGCGCCGCCCGGTTACGCGCGCGCCGCGCTCGCCTGCTGCCGCGAAGCAGGCAGGCTGTTGCCTGAGCTGATTGAGGAGGCGGCGGGGTGACCGAGCAGGACAACACCGCGCGGGGCGAAGGCACGCAGGACCGGGCCATGCGGAACGACCTGAAGCAGGACGGCGCCAGCCCGGGGCCGGCCGTTGTGGAGCAGGCCCCGGCCGAACTGGCCGCGGTGGAACCAGCCACAGTGGAACCAGCCACAGCGGAACCAGCCACAGCGGAACCAGCCACAGCGGAACCAGCCACAGTGGAACCAGCCACGGTGGCGGCGCGGCACCGTCATGCGCAGCTGAGCGTGGAACTCACCGAGCACAACCACCGTTACTACGTGCTCGACGCGCCGCTTGTGTCGGACGCTGAGTATGACGCCCTGATGCGCGAGCTCCGTGAGCTGGAGGACCGTTACCCGGAGCTGCGCACGCCGGACTCGCCGTCGCAGAAGGTAGGCGGCGCGGTCTCCACCGAGTTCACCCCGGTCCAGCACCTGGAGCGGCTGCTCAGCCTGGACAACGCCTTCTCGGCGGAGGAACTCGACGCGTGGGGCGCGCGGGTGACCAGGCTCGGCGGAACCGGTCCTTACCTGTGCGAGCTGAAGATCGACGGCCTCGCGATCGCGCTCGTCTACCGGGATGGCGCGCTGGTCCGTGGCGCCACCCGCGGCGACGGCGTCACCGGGGAGGATGTCACGCCAAACATCCGCACGATCAAGTCCATCCCGCTCCGCCTTACCGGGCCGGACGTGCCCGAGACGCTGGAAGTCCGCGGCGAGGTGTTCCTGCCGGTCGCCGCGTTCCGCGAACTGAACGAGAAGCTGACCGAGGCGGGCCGCCCGCCGTTCGCCAACCCGCGCAACGCGGCCGCGGGGTCACTGCGGCAAAAGGACCCGCGGGTCACCGCCACCCGGCCGCTTGACCTGATCCTGCACGGCGTGGGCGCCACCTCGGCCGAGGATCCCGGCACCCACTCGGGCTGGTATGAGCGGCTCCGCGGCTGGGGCCTGCCGGTCAGCGACCTGTTCCAGGTCACCGAAGAGCTGAACGGCGTTCGGGAGTACATCGAGCATTACCGCGAGCACCGGCACGACCCGCCCTACGAGATCGACGGCGTAGTTGTCAAGATCGACCGGCTCGACCTGCAGCGTGCGCTGGGCGCGACCAGCCGGGCGCCCCGCTGGGCGATCGCCTACAAGTACCCTCCCGAGGAGGTCACCACGCGCCTCCTCCGGATCGAGGTGAACGTCGGGCGGACCGGGCGTGTCACCCCCTTCGCGGTGATGGAGCCGGTGCTGGTGAGCGGGTCCACGGTGGAGAACGCCACTCTGCACAACGCCGATGAGCTGGCGCGCAAAGGCGTGCTGATCGGCGACATGGTCGTGCTGCGCAAGGCCGGTGACGTGATCCCCGAGGTTGTGGGACCGGTGGTGGATCTGCGCAGCGGAGCTGAGCGTGCCTTCGAGTTCCCCACGCACTGCCCGACCTGCGGCACCGCCCTGACCCGTGAGGAAGGCGGGGTGGACTGGCGCTGCCCGAACGCCAGGTCCTGTCCGGCGCAACTGCGCGAGCGGCTTTTCCACCTGGCCGGCCGGGGCGCTCTAGATATCGAGGTGCTCGGCTACGAGGCGGTCGTCGCCCTGCTCGACTCGGGGTTGCTCACCGACGAGGGCGACCTGTTCTCGCTGACCGCCGAGAAGCTCGCCACATGTCCCTTCTTCGTCAACAAGCAGGGCACCCTCACGGTCAACGCGGGCAAGCTGCTGCGCAACCTGGAGGAGGCGCGTGACCGGCCGCTCTGGCGGATCCTCGTCGCGCTGTCGATCAGGCACGTCGGGCCCACTGCCGCCCGCGCGCTTGCGACCGGGTTCGGCTCGGTCGACGCGATCGCTTCAAGCTCGGCCGAGCGGCTGGCGGCCGTTGACGGGGTAGGCCCGACGATCGCTGCATCGGTGATCGAGTGGTTCACCGTGGACTGGCACGTGGCGATCGTGGAGAAATGGCGGGCCGCGGGTGTGCGGCTGGCCTCTGGCAGCGGGGAAGGTGCTGGCGGAGAGGGCGAGCCCGGCGGGCTTGGCCCGCTGGCCGGCGTCAACGTGGTGATCACTGGCACGCTCCAGGATCTCAGCCGAGACGAGGCAGCCGAGGCCATCCAGGCGCTCGGCGGCAAGGTGACCTCCTCGGTGTCGAAGAAGACGAGCTTCGTCATAGCGGGGGACAAGCCGGGATCCAAGTACGACAAGGCGCTTTCCCTGGGTGTGCCGGTGCTGGACGATGCCGGGCTCGGCGTCCTGCTGAGCGACGGCTCCGCCGCTGCGGCCAAGTCGGCGGAGCGCCCGGACCCCGATCCGGACGGCGGCATCTAAGGCCAGGGCCGGCGGAGCGCCGGCCCCGACCTGGACGGCGGCACCTGAGACCAAGCTGGCGGAACGCCCGGCCCACGGCAGCGGCCGGGAGGCAGCATGAGCGAGCCGCCGGGCGCGGTGCCGCCTGGACTGAGGAGCGTGAGCGAGCCGCCGCGGCGCGGTGCCGCCTGGACTGAGGAGCGAGGTACGAGCGACGAGGGAAGGCGGCGCCTCACGGCGCCCCGCAGGCGAGCGGGAGACAGAGCATGATCCGGCAATTTCTCGCCCGGATTGATCAAGGGCCTGACCTGCACCTATTTCGTTAAGGATCGAAGCCTTGTAACGCATAGTGTGCGATCGGTTTCGCGAAGTACGGTTTCGCCGTACCCTGCAACTGGAGCAAACGCGTATTCCATCGGCTGCCCCCAGCGCGAGGACGCCATGAAGGACCCGAACGACACGAGGGACGTCGGTCCGCGGATCGGCTCTCCGCTATGGATCTACCTCACGGCTGTCACGGTGGCAGGTCTCGGGGTTCTCGCGGTGGCCGCACCAAGCCTGTCCGTTCCCGCGCTGCGCGAACTGGCCGTCCATCCGCTGTTCTGGGTCATTGCCGCGCTCGCGCTGCTCGGGGAACTCAAGCCAATTGTCACACCGGGGAAGTCTGATCCTGATTCGGGCGTGACTTCGCTCACGTTCTGCTTCGCCGCGCTCCTGTATTGGGGTTTTCCCACGGCGGCGCTGCTCCGCTGCGCCACCATGCTGCTCGCCGTGCTGACCGGCAAGCAGGCCCCCTTCCGCGCGGCCTTCAACGCCGCCCAGTTCACGCTCAGCCTGGGTGCCGCGGCAGCGGTGCTTGAGGCGGCGGACCTGCATCCGGGGCCGCTGGCGCCCTGGGTGCCTACCGGGCGGGAAATCGGTGCGGTGGGGCTCGCCGCGCTCGCCTACTTCGCCTGCAACTTCCTGCTGGTCGGCGTGGCCGTGGCCGTGCACGGACGTGTGCCGATCCTGGCGACGCTCCGCCAGGCCCTGCCCTACCAGGCATTCGTCAACCTGGTGCTGCTGTCCGCCGCGCCGCTCGTCGTGGTGGTCATGGACCGGTCGGCGCTGCTCGTCCTGCTGTTCCTGCTGCCGCTGGCCGCCGTCTACGCGAACGCCGCCATGTCGCTCCAGCGTGAGTATCAGGCGCTGCATGACGAGCTGACCGGGCTGCCCAACCGCACCCTGCTGACCCGCAGGACCACGGAGACGTTGGCCGGGGTGGCGAGGTCAGGCGGCATGTCTGGATTCCTGCTGCTGGACCTGGACCGGTTCAAGGAGGTCAATGACACGCTCGGGCACTCCGTGGGCGACGGGCTGCTCCGGGTCGTCGCGCACCGGCTGACCCGCAGCGTGCGGCCGGGGGATGTCGTCGCCCGGCTGGGCGGCGACGAGTTCGCGGTGCTCCTGCCCTCGGTCCGGACGGTGACCGCCGCCCGGGAGGTGGCCAGCCGGCTGCGGGCCGCCCTGGCCGAGCCGATCCGGCTGGAAGGCATGTCGTTCGAGATCGAGTCCAGTGTCGGCATCGCCCTCTACCCCCGCGACGCCGCCACGGTGGACGGGCTCATGCAGCGCGCCGATGTGGCGATGTACCTGGCCAAGGAGCGCCGCAGCGGTGTGGAAGCCTACGTGGCGCGCTCCGACCGCCACTCGCCCGCCCGGCTCTCCCTGCTGGGGGACCTGCGCCGCGGGATCGACCATGGCGAGTTCGAGCTGCATTACCAGCCGAAGGTCTTCCTGGCGGACGGGCGGACGGCCGGGATGGAGGCGCTAGTCCGGTGGCGGCATCCCCGCCGCGGGCTGCTCGCGCCTGAGGCGTTCATCCCGCTGGTCGCGCAGTCGTTCCTGATGCGGGATCTCACCACCCACGTGCTGGACTCGGCGCTCAACCAGGCGCGGCTGTGGCGGCAGGGCGGCTTGCCCGTTCAGGTCTCGGTCAATGTGTCCGCGCGTGACCTGCTCGACCGCCGCCTCGCGGGCACGATAGAGCGCGGGCTCGCCTCCTGCGGGCTGCCGCCCGAGGCGCTGCTGCTCGAGGTCAGCGAACGCGCGCTGACCAGCGATGCCGCCGGCACCGGGGCAGCGGTCGCCGCTCTCGTGCCGGTCGGCGTCCCGCTCAGCCTGGACGACTTCGCGAGCGGCCGGGCCTCATTGGGACGGCTCCGGTGCTTGCCGGTCAGTGAGATAAAGATCGACTCTTCATTCATCGCCAAGCTCCCCGGTAGCGAGGACGACGGGCTGATCGTCAGGGCCCTGGTGGATCTCTCCCATGCGCTCGGCATCCGCTCGGTCGCCAAGGGGGTGGAGTCGGCGGACGCGGCCGCGGCGCTGTGCGCCATGGGCTGCGATGCGGCCCAGGGGTGGTATTTCAGCCGGCCTCTCAACGTGGCGTCGGCCACCGCATGGCTGGCCGACGGTCACGCCCAGGGCGCCGTCAGCCAGCGGCAGCGCGCACCGGCGTCGCCCGCCGCTGGCGAGCAGACGGCCTCGGTCGCCGCACCGCCCGCCGGCCTGCTCGACCACCATTAAAGGCTTACGGAGCGTTCTGCGGGACGCTCTAGGATGGCACCCATGTCCATAGCCCGCGAGGAAGTGGCCCATCTGGCCAGGCTGTCCCGGCTCGCCCTGGGCGAGGAGGAACTTGATCACCTGGCCGGCCAGCTCGACCAGATCATCTCGGCCGTGGCGCGGGTCCAGGAAGTGGCCGCGGACGGCATTCCGGCAACCTCGCACGCGGTGCCCCTGGTCAATGTGTTCCGGGATGACGTGGTGGTGCCGTGCCTGGGCGCGGAGAAAGCACTCGCCCAGGCGCCCGCGGTGGATCAGCAGCGGTTCCGGGTTCCGCGCATCCTGGCGGAGGACTGACTATGGACAGCGAACTCACCGGGATGACCGCGGCCGCCCTGGCGGCGGCCATCGCGGCAGGCGAGGTGTCCGCCGCCGAGGTCACCGAGGCCCATCTAGCCAGGATCGACGCGGTGGATACCCAGGTACACGCGTTCCTGCACGTCGCGGCGCACGCCGCGAGGGCAGCAGCCCGGGCGGTGGACGAACGGCGCGCGGCGGGCGAGGCGCTCGGGCCGCTGGCCGGCGTGCCGCTCGCGCTCAAAGACGTCTTCACCACGGAGGACATGCCCACCACGTGCGGGTCACGCATCCTGGACGGCTGGCAGCCGCCGTACGACGCGACCGTGACGCGGCGGCTTCGCCAGGCCGGGGTGGTGATCCTCGGCAAAGCCAATATGGACGAGTTCGCCATGGGCTCGTCCACGGAGAACTCCGCCTTCGGGCCGTCCCGCAACCCGTGGGATCTGAGCCGGGTACCAGGCGGCTCGTCGGGCGGCTCAGCGGCGGCGGTAGCCGGCTTCGAGGCACCGCTCGCGGAGTGAAGCCGACCTATGGTGGATCGTCCCGGTACGGGCTCGTCGCGTTCGCCTCCTCGCTGGACACGCCGGGCCCGCTGGCGCGGACCGTCCTCGACGCCGCTTTGCTGCACGAGGCCTTCTCCGGGCATGATCCGTGCGATTCGACCTCGGTGGACGCGCCGGTGCCACCGGTGGTGGCCGCCGCGCGCCAGGCCGACGTGAGTGGGCTGCGCGTCGGCGTGGTCCCCGAACTCGGCGGCGAGGGTTACCAGCCCGGGGTCATGGCGAGGTTCGGCGAGGCCGTCGAACTGCTGGAGTCGCTCGGCGCGAAGATCGTCGACGTGTCCTGCCCGCATTTCAGCTACGCGCTCCCCGCCTACTACCTGATCGCGCCCAGCGAAGCCTCGTCCAACCTGGCCAGGTTCGACGGCATGCGGTACGGCCTGCGGGTCGGCGACGACGGCACCCGCAGCGCCGAAGAGGTCATGGCACTCACCCGCGCGCAAGGGTTCGGCGCCGAGGTCAAGCGCAGGATCATGCTCGGCACGTACGCCTTGTCGAGCGGTTACTACGACGCTTACTACGGCAAGGCGCAGCAGGTGCGCACCCTCATCATCAGGGACTTCGAGGCCGCGTTCGAGCAGGTGGACGTGCTCGTGTCGCCGACCACGCCAACCACCGCGTTCCCCATCGGCGAGCGGGCCGACGACCCGATCGCCATGTACCTGGCCGACCTGTGCACGATTCCGTCGGACCTGGCCGGCAACGCGGCCCTGACGGTGCCGTGCGGGCTCGCGCCCGAGGACGGCCTCCCGGTCGGCTTGCAGATCATGGCGCCGGTGCTCGCCGACGACCGCGTCTACCGGGTCGGCGCTGCGGTCGAAGCGGTCCTCGCGGACCGCCGCGGGCACCCGCTGCTTGACGAAGCGAGGGGAATCGACAATGGCTGACCTGGCGGCCACGCTGGTGCCCTTCGACGAGGCGGTCTCCCGCTACGACCCGGTCATCGGCCTGGAGACGCACGTCGAGCTCGGCACCGTGACGAAGATGTTCTGCGGCTGCCCGACGCGGTTCGGCGCCGAGCCGAACACCCAGGTGTGCCCGGTCTGCCTGGGCCTGCCCGGCTCGCTTCCCGTGGCCAGCCGGGCCGCGATCGAGTACACGATCAGGATCGGGCTCGCGCTGAACTGCTCGATCGCGGAAAGCTGCCGGTTCGCCAGGAAGAACTATTTCTACCCGGACATGCCGAAGAACTACCAGATATCGCAGTACGACGAGCCGCTGTGCACCGACGGCTGGCTCGACATCACCCTGGATGACCCGCAGTCCGGGGGCGGAGTCGAACACCCGAGGCGGTTCCGGGTCGAGATCGAGCGTGTTCACCTGGAGGAGGACACCGGCAAGTCGCTGCACGTCGGCGGCTCCACCGGCCGGATTCATGGCGCGGACTACTCGCTGGTCGACTACAACCGGGCGGGCATCCCGCTGGTCGAGGTCGTGACCAAGCCGGTCCCCGGCACCGGCCCGCTGGCACCGCAGGTCGCCCGCGCGTACGTGACCGAGCTGCGGGACCTGGTGCGCGCCCTCGGCGTGTCCGATGTCCGGATGGAGGAAGGCTCGCTGCGCTGCGACGTGAACACGTCGCTGGCCCCGAAGAGCGCGGGGCAGTGGGGGACCCGCTCCGAGACCAAGAACGTCAACTCGCTGCGCTCCGTGGAGCGCGCCGTCCGGTACGAGATCGAGCGGCAGGCCGCGGTGCTCGACGCGGGCGGCCGGGTTGTCCAGGAGACCCGCCACTTGCAGGAGGACGCCGGCATCACGACCGCGGGCCGGAGCAAGGAAGAGGCGCAGGACTACCGGTACCTCCCGGAGCCGGACCTGGTGCCGGTCGCGCCGCCTCGCGACTGGGTCGAGCAGATCCGGGCCGCGCTGCCGGAACTGCCATCAGCCCGCCGGTCCCGGCTGCTCCGGGAGTGGGGGCTTTCCGACCTGGACATGGCCGCCCTGCGCAACGCGGGCGCGCTCGACCTGGTGGCCGAGACCGTCGCGGCGGGCGCCACGCCGGCCGACGCCCGCAAGTGGTGGCTCGGCGAGCTGTCCCGGCGGGCCAACGACCGCGACCTGGACCTGGCCGATCTGCCGATTACGCCGGCTCAGGTGGCGGCCGTGGCCGGCCTGGTCGCCTCGGGCACCCTCAACGACGGGCTCGCCAGGCAGGTCATCGACGGCGTGCTGGCCGGGGAGGGCACCCCCGAGGAGGTCGTGGCCGCCCGCGGCCTGGCCGTGGTCAGCGACGACGGGGCGCTCACCGCCGCGGTGGGCGAGGCGATCGCCGCCAACCCCGAGGTGGCGCAGAAGATCCGGGACGGCAAGGTCGCCGCCGCCGGCGCCCTCGTCGGCGCGGTGATGAAGGCGACCCGCGGCCAGGCCGACGCCAGCCGGGTCCACCAGCTCATCCTCGAACGCCTCACCCACGACTAACGCGCCGTGCGCTAGCCCGCCCACAACACCCACCACGTGCCCCCGACGCAACGAGCCGGTGCTCCCCCGAGCGCAACGACACCGATTCCTCACCGCTGTCGTCAGGGCGACACCGATTCCTCACCGCTGTCGTTACCGGAGCTAGCAGCAGGTGAGCTAGCGGGCTCAGGGGGGCGGGGGGCCGCCTGGGCCTTCCGCGGTGCCCGGCTCGTCCGGGGGGTACAGGGGGACGTTCGAGCCGGGCTGGCGGATCTGGCCGAACTGCTGCTCGTACATGGTCAGGTTCTCGTTGATGGTCCGGATGATGTCGAAGACCGAGGTCGGCGGGATCCGGATCCGCGCGACGAGGCGGTGCGGCGCCCTGATGACCGTCTCGCCCTCCGGGGTCTGCGCCTGCCGCGGCGGCTGGCTGCTGACCAGGAAGTCGAACGTGAACTCGTGCGGCGTGTGCCAGATGGCCAGCCCGTTCGCGTAGGCCCCGGCCTCCAGGGCAGGGTCGGAATGCGACTCGAACTCGATCCGGGGATTTGCCGGTGGCTCACTCACACTGGCACCCTAGCCCGGCAGGCGAGCCGGCGCGGGCCCGCGACCCGCGGTGGTGAGCCGGCGCGGGGCCCGCGACCCGCGGTGGTGAGCCGGCGCGGGGCCCGCGACCCGCGGTGGTGAGGGGCGACAGTGAGGAAGGCCATGCTGATCTGGGTACCGACGGCCGAGGCGGCCGCCGCGCTTGACGGCCTCCGGGGAGCGACCGTCGAGCAGGTCGCCCCGGACGGGAGCGACCTGCCGGCCAGCGCCGGCGAGGTGGAGTTCTACGTGCCGCCATTCTTCCCCACCCGGCCGGCGATCGCGGCGATGCGCCAGATGCCGCGCCTGGCAGCGGTGCAGGCGCCGACCGCCGGGGTCGACCGGCTGCTGCCCGAACTGCCCGACGGCGTCACCTTGTGCAACGCGCGGGGCGCGCACGACGCCAGCACCGCCGAGTGGGTGGTGGCGGCCATTCTCGCCGCGCTCCGCGAGTTCCCCCATTTCACCAGGGAGGAGGCCGCGGGGCGGTGGAGCTACCAGTTCACCGACTGCCTGGCCGGCAAGACGGTGCTTATCGTCGGGTACGGCTCGATCGGCGCCGCGGTCGAGCAGCGGCTGGCCGGCTTTGAGGTCAGCGTCCGGAGGGTAGCCCGCCGCGCCCGTGACGGCGCGACCCCGGTGACGGCGGTGAGCCAGATCGGCGACCTGCTGCCCGCGGCGGACGTCGTTGTCGTGCTCGCCCCGGTGACCAGGGAGACCATCGGAATGGTGGACGCGGGGTTCCTGGCCCGGATGAAGGATGGCGCCCTGCTCGTCAACGCGGCCCGCGGGTCGCTGGTGGTGACCGACGCGCTGTGCGGTGAACTGAGCCGGGGCCGGCTCCGCGCCGCCCTCGACGTGACCGACCCCGAGCCCCTGCCGCCCGGCCATCCGCTGTGGACCCTGCCGGGTGTGTTCTTCACCCCGCACGTGGCCGCGTCCACACCGGTGTCAGCGGCCAGGATGCTCGCGCTCGTCCGCGATCAGGCCGAAAGGTTCATCAGTGGCCAACCACTCAGGAACGTGATCTCAGGGGCCTACTGACCCAGCGACCTGCTGGCCCGGGACCAGTTGTCTCCCGGTGGACGCCCTTGCGCAATCGAAGTGTGACCTTAGGTACGTAGAGTGAACACATTCGTTAGTTCTATGACAGTGTCCAGCCCCGGTGATCCCGCTCAACATCCGGCGGTATCAGGGCTTCATCGCGGTGGCCTTGAGTTATGGCTCGGCCGCCGGGGAGAGCCAGACTGAGCCCACAAGGCCGATCCGGCTCACCGTGCTGGCGGCGGACGCTGCGGAAGGAGACTCGGTGCGCCCGCAAGCATCGGGTGGGCTGCGATGAACTTGGCGGAGCAGGCAGGGACGGCGGTGGTGGTCCTTGCGGCTGCCGCCGCGGCCACAAGCCTGTGGCGCGGTGCCGACCAGCACACAGGTTCCGTTCGGCGTGCGTATTGGTGGTTTGCTCTCGCGGCAGCGCTGTGGGGCGCCGGGGTGATCGTGCAGGACGCGCTGGCCGGCCCGGCGACCAGCGCGCCGTTCCCGCTGACCCCAGCCGACCTGCCCGGGCTGCTGGCCCTGGGCGCGTTCGTGGCGGGCCTGGTCCGGTTGCCGGCCGGGCGCTCCGAGCATGCCGGGGAACGGCACCCGGCGCGCGGCCGCGGCCGGGTGCCCGGTGCCGTTGCCGCGCATCTGGCCGACGGGTACGTGCTGGCCTCCGCGCTGTTCGTGATCGGCTGGATCGCCGCGTTCGGCCCGGCCTATCCGGGATCAGGTGACGGCCCGGGCATGTTCGCCCTGGAACTGGTCCATCCGCTGGCCGACGTACTCGTGCTCGGTGGCGTGCTGCCGTTCGCGGTGGCCGCGGGACGCCGCGGCGCGTCGCCTTACCTCGCCCTGCTGGCGCTGTCCGCCGCCGACGCGCTGGCGGTGGGAGCCAGGGTGACCGGCGGTTACCCGGCCGTCGGCGCCGAGGTTCTCCAGGTCATCGGATTCGGCCTGCTCGCCCTCGTGCCGTGGGCGGACGGGCCGAGGAAGGCCCGGCCGGGCGGAGCGGCGCGGCGGCCGCGCACCGGGCTGGACGCGGCGACGGTGGTCGCGTCCCTGGCCGCCACGACCGCAGGCCTGGTGCTCATCGTGTGGGCACTGGCCGGCGGGTCGTCCGCGCGGCCGGTGCTGGCGCTCGTTGGTGGCACGGCGGTGCTGGCCCTCGCCGCCCGGGTGCTCAGCCTGCTGCGGCGGGACAGCGCCGCGGCGCGGCTGTGGCGCGAGTCCGGTCGCCAGTTCCGTGAGCTTGCCGACCGGACCAGTGATGTGGTGCTGGTCTGCGACTTCGGCGGGTCGATCAGGTACGCCAGCCCCGCGGTCGCCGACTACGGGTACTCGCCGGAGGACCTCACCGGCCGGATGCTGGCCGACTTCCTACACCCCGAGGACAGGTCAGCGGGCACCCGCGCGGTGCGCGAGGTTATCGGGGCGGCCGCGCAGCAGGCGGGCCGGTACCCCTGCCGGGTCAGGGCCGCGGACGGCACCTGGCGGTACGTCGAGTCGACAGTCTCGCGGTACCGGAACCCGGGCGGTCCCGATGAGCTGCTCGTCACCGCGCGCGATGTCAGCGACCAGGTCGAGTTGCGCCGCCGGGTCGCCCACCTGACGTTCCACGACGGCCTGACCGGGCTGCCGAACCGCACATACGTCGAGGACCGGGCGCGGGACGCGCTCAGCCTGGGCCACCTGCATACCCGGCAGCAGGCCACCAGGCCCGGTGTGGCCGGCGTCATCCTCATCGACCTGGACTCCTTCACCGGGGTGAACGACGCGGCCGGCCACAGCGCCGGCGACCTGCTGCTGGCCCAGGTGGCGCGCAGGTTGCGGGCAGCCGTGCCGCCGCACGACACGGTCGCCCGCTGGGGTGGCGACGAGTTCGCGGTCCTGGTGGAAGGCGCCGGCAGTGCACAGGAAATACTTGAAATAGCCGAACGAATCCTCGGCAGCATTGCCGACACCCCGTTCCGCGTCGCGGAACGCGATATCTCGCTCGCCGCCAGCGTGGGCGTGGCCCTGGCGGACGGCAGCCCGGCTGGGTATGTGTGGCGCAACGCCGATGTGGCGGTGTCCCGGGCCAAGGAATCCGGTGGCGCGAAGGTCGAGGTCTATGCGGCGCACCTGCACGCGGACGTGCTCCGCCGCCTGGAGCTGGCTGGTGACCTGCATCGGGCCCTCAACGAGGGTCAGCTTGAGCTGCACTACGAGCCGGTCGTCGAGCTGGCCGGCTCGCGGGTCGCCGGGGCGGTGGCACTGGCCGTCTGGCGCCGCGATGGGGTCACCGTCCCGCCGGGGGAGTTCCTCGATGTGGCCGAGTCCTCAGGGGTGATCGTGGCGCTGGGCGACTGGATGCTGCGCGAGGCCTGCGCCCAGGCCGTGAGCTGGCGGCGGTCGGGCCTGGAGATCGGTGTCTGGGTGCGCTGCACCCCGCGGCAAGTGGCCGTCCCCCGCTTCACCGAGTCGGTGTCCGACGCCCTGGCCGTCAGCGGGCTGCCCGCTGGAGCGCTCACCCTGGAGATCGCCGAACGGGCCCTGATGGATCGCGGCAGCGCGATCCGCAGATCGCTGGGTGAGCTGCGCGAGCGTGGCGTCCGGCTTGCCGTCGCTGCCTCGGGCACGGACTACGCGGCCCTGGCCGAGCTGCGCCAGCTGCCGGTCGATGTGATCAAGTTCGGTTCCCCGCTCGTCGCCGGCCTCGGCACGGACGCCGCCGTGGCCACGCTCATCGAGGCGATGGTGCGGGTGGTCAAGGACCTCGGCATCGAGGTGGTGGCCGAGGGAATCGAGCACCCCCAGCAGCTGGACCTGCTGCGTGACATGGGCTGCGCCTACGGCCAGGGAACGCTGCTGGCAGGCCCGATGACGGCCAGCGACGTGACGCGCCTGGTCCGGGCCCGCGGGCTGGCCATCGGACCTGGCCGGGACCACCCGGGCGGCCGGCACCCGGGCGGCGTCTCGGCAGCCGAGACGAATGCGCTCTCAAGTTGACGCGGGACGCGGTCTGGGCCAGAGTGGAATCCGTGTCCACTCCGATCATTCTCGTACTTGGCAGGCGCGCACGCCGCTGACCAAGCTGGCCACGTGCGCGCTCCCCTCGACCGCCCTAGGGCGCGGGGGGTTTTTTGTTGCCAGTACCCGCTCCGAACCGAAGACGAGGAAGCCTTCCGATGACCGACCAGACCACTGCGGCGGCCGGCCCCCGTGCCGGACTCGCAGACGCCGGCCGCCGGGGCACCGGCCCCACGCCCCGCGACCTCGCTGCCCGCGCGGCGGCACGGGAGGCCGCAGGCACCGCGGCACGGGACGCCGGAGATGCCCGCACCCCGTCACGGGACGCCGCGGATGCCCGCACCGCCCCTGAGGCGCCCGCGCCGCCGCCCGCCCCGGAGCCGGAGCGGCCCCGCGCCGAACCGGCCGCGGTGGTCGGCACCCGGCTGACGGGTGCGCAGGCGCTGGTCGCGGCGCTGGAGCGGCTGGGCGTCGATGTCGTCTTCGGCATCCCGGGTGGCGCGATCCTGCCCGCCTACGACCCGCTGTTCGACTCGGCGAGCGTCCGGCACATCCTGGTCCGGCACGAGCAGGGGGCCGGGCACGCGGCCGCGGGATACGCCCAGGTGACGGGGCGGCCGGGGGTGTGCATGGCGACCTCGGGGCCAGGTGCCACCAACCTGGTGACTCCGCTGGCCGACGCCTATATGGACTCGGTGCCGGTGGTCGCCATCACGGGCCAGGTGCCGTCCGCGCTGATCGGCACCGACGGATTCCAGGAGGCGGACATCGCCGGGATCACCTTGCCGATCACCAAGCATAATTTCCTGGTCACCAAGGCCGACGATATCGCCAGGACAGTCGCCGAGGCCTTCCATGTGGCCTCGACCGGCCGGCCGGGACCGGTGCTGGTGGACATCGCCAAGGACGCCCTCCAGGCGGTCACCGAGTTCCGCTGGCCGGTCCCCTTCGACCTGCCGGGATACCATCCCGTTACCCGGCCGCACTCCCGGCAGGTGCGCGAGGCGGCCCGGATGATCGCCGACGCCAAGCGTCCCGTCCTGTACGTGGGGGGCGGCGTGATCAAGGCGGGGGCCAGCCAAGAACTCGTGGCCCTGGCCGAGTTGACCGGCATCCCCGTGGTCACCACGCTGATGGCGCGGGGCGGTTTTCCCGACAGCCACCCGCAGAATCTGGGCATGCCCGGCATGCACGGTACGGTGGCCGCCGTCGGCGCGCTGCAGAAGGCGGACCTGCTGATCACCCTGGGCGCCAGGTTCGACGACCGGGTCACCGGCAAGCTGGACAGTTTCGCGCCCGGTGCCGCCATCGTGCACGCCGACATCGACCCGGCCGAGATCTCCAAGAACCGGCGCGCCGACGTGCCCATCGTCGGGGACTGCCGCGAGGTGATCACCGAGCTTCTCGCCGCGGTCAGCGCCGAGCAGCAGGCCGGCCACAAGCCGGACCTTTCGGCCTGGTGGTCGCAGCTGGACGCCTGGCGTACCACGTACCCGCTGGGATACGACCAGCCCGGGGACGGCTCGCTGGCCCCGCAGTACGTGATCGAGCGCATCGGCAAGATCGCCGGCCCGGACGCGGTGTACGTGGCCGGCGTGGGCCAACACCAGATGTGGGCCGCCCAGTTCATCCGGCACGAGCGCCCGGGCCACTGGCTGAACTCCGGCGGCCTCGGCACCATGGGGTACGCGGTGCCCGCGGCGATGGGGGCCAAGGTGGGCCGCCCCGGCGCGTGCGTGTGGGCCATCGACGGCGACGGCTGTTTCCAGATGACCAACCAGGAACTCGCCACCTGCACGGTGAACGGCATCCCGATCAAGGTCGCGATCATCAATAACGGCAACCTCGGTATGGTCCGGCAGTGGCAGACGCTCTTCTACAACGAGCGCTATTCGCACACCGACCTGGACCACGGCCAGGGCGAGCCGGGCGCCGGCCACCCAGGGGCCGGGCAGCTCACGCAGCGGTCGCATGAGACCCGTGAAGGCGAGATGCGCACCGTCCACGAAGTCGGAGTCGACGACGTCGGCCCGGGCGCGGAGCCGGGCGGCCGGCCCCGTGGCACCCGCATTCCCGACTTCGTCAAGCTGGCCGAGGCCTACGGCTGCGTCGGCCTGAGGTGCGAGGACGCCGGGAGCGTGGACGCGGTGATCGAGAAGGCCATGGCGATCAACGACCGGCCGGTGGTCGTCGACTTCATTGTGCACCGCGACGCGATGGTGTGGCCGATGGTCGCCGCCGGCACGAGCAACGATGACATCAAGCACGCGCGCAATATGGCCCCTGACTGGGACGCCAGTGAGTAGCCAGCGCCGCCAGATCCCAGGGCGTGTCCCGCGGATCTTCGGCCTGCTCCACCGATGTTTGCCGCACAGTCGCCGGAGGGCGCCTCGCGGCGTTGTCGTCGTCGCCAATAGCTCCGCTATTGGCTCCTCCTTCGCCTTGCGATGCATCCCTCCGGACGGCCGCTCGCGACGGCCAAGATCCACGGGACACGCCCTACGTCACCAGGGAGTCGATCAATGAACAGGCACACTCTGTCTGTGCTGGTGGAGAACAAGCCCGGCGTGCTGGTCCGGATCGCGGGGCTGTTCTCGCGGCGCGGATTCAACATCGACTCGCTCGCGGTCGGGCCGACGGAGCACAGCGAGGTCTCCCGGATGACGATCGTGGTGAACTGCGCGGATCATCCACTGGAGCAGGTGACCAAGCAGCTCAACAAGCTGGTCAACGTCCTCAAGATCGTGGAGCTGGAGTCGGCCGGCTCGGTGCAGCGTGAGCTGCTCCTGATCAAGGTCCGTGCCGACCTGGAGAGCAGGTCGCGCGTGCTGGAGACGGTCGCGCTGTTCCGTGCCAAGGTGGTCGACGTCGCCCAGGACGCGGTCACGGTCGAGGCCACCGGGAACAGGGACAAGCTGGACGCGCTGATCAGGGTGCTCGAGCCGTTCGGCATCAAGGAACTCGTGCAGTCCGGCATGGTGGCCCTCGGCCGCGGCGGCAGGTCCATCACCGACCGGGCGCTCCGCCCGGTGGAGCGCACCGCGGCCGGGTCGGCCCAATAATTCAGACAACTAATTCAGACAACGCCGCGTGCTCGGCGCGGCACACGGAAAGGCAGACAGCGAAGCAATGGCAGATATCTTCTACGACGATGGCGCTGACCTGGGCGTCATCCAGGGCCGGCACGTCGCAGTGCTCGGCTACGGCAGCCAGGGACACGCGCACGCGCTGTCGCTGCGTGACTCGGGGGTGAACGTCCGGGTCGGGCTCCCGGAGGGCTCGCGCAGCCGGGACAGCGCGGCCAGCGAGGGGCTGCGGGTCACCACCCCGCGGGAGGCCTGCGAGGAAGCGGACCTGATCATGGTCCTGGCCCCGGATACCGTGCAGCGCGCGCTGTACGCGGAGGCCATCGCGCCCAGCCTGGTGGACGGTGACGCGCTGTTCTTCGCCCACGGGCTGAACATCCGCTACCAGCTGATCGACCCGCCCGCCGGCGTCGATGTCTGCATGGTCGCCCCCAAGGGTCCGGGCCACCTGGTCCGCCGCCAGTTCGCCGAGGGGCGCGGCGTGCCGGTACTGGTCGCGGTCGAGCGCGACGCGACCGGTGGCGCGTGGCCACTCACCCTGGCGTACGCGAAGGCGATCGGCGGCACCAGGGCGGGCGCCCTGGTCACCACGTTCGCCGAGGAGACCGAGACGGACCTGTTCGGTGAGCAGGCGGTGCTCTGCGGCGGCGTGTCCGAGCTGATCAAGGCCGGGTTCGACACCTTGGTCGAGGCCGGCTACCAGCCCGAGATCGCGTACTTCGAGTGCCTGCACGAGATGAAGCTGATCGTCGACCTGATGTATGAGGGCGGCATCTCCAAGATGTACTGGTCGGTGTCGGACACCGCCGAGTTCGGTGGGTACACCCGGGGCCCGCGCCTGATCGACGAGCGGACCAGGGAAGAGATGCGGCGCATCCTGGACGAGGTTCGCGACGGCACCTTCACCCGCGAGCTGGTCGAGGAGTTCGACTCTGGCAAGCCGAATTTCCTGAAGCGCCGCGAAGCCTCCCGCGCCGAGCAGATCGAGCAGGTCGGGGCCAGGCTGCGGCCGCTGATGAGCTGGCTGGGCGACGATGAGGACCAGGCCGACGGGTAAGCCGCGCTCGTGAATGCTTTCACAAGCTTGGCTAGACTGTAGCCTCCGACACATTCCAGCCCGAGGGGCCAAATACCGTGCCTGCACCCATCGTCCTTGTCGCCGAGGAGCTCTCCCCGGCGGCCATCGCACAGCTCGAGGCCGACTTCGAGGTCCGGCACACGGACGGCGCGGACCGCGCCGCGCTGCTGCCGGCGCTCGCCGACGCGGACGCGGTCATCATCCGCAGCGCGACCACGATCGACGCCGAGGCCCTTGCGGCTGCCCCCAAGCTCCGTGTGGTCGCGCGGGCCGGGGTGGGCCTGGACAACGTCGACGTTGAGGCCGCGACCAAGGCCGGCGTGATGGTGGTGAACGCACCGAGTTCCAACATCGTGAGCGCCGCCGAGCACGCGGTCGCGCTTCTGCTGTCGGTGGCCCGCAACGTGCCGCAGGCGGCGGCCTCGCTGAAGGCCGGGCAGTGGAAGCGCTCCGCGTTCACCGGGGTGGAGCTGCAGGACAAAGTGGTGGGAATCCTGGGGCTGGGCCGCATCGGCGTCCTGGTGGCCCAGCGGCTGGCATCGTTTGGCATGAAGGTGGTCGCTTTTGACCCCTATGTGCCGGCGGCGCGGGCCGCGCAACTCGGTGTACGGCTGGTCAGCCTGGATGACCTGCTCGCCGAGTCCGACTTCATCACCGTGCACCTGCCGAAGAACGCGGAGACGCTCGGCCTGATCGGCGACCGGGAACTGCACCTGGCCAAGCCGGGCGTGCGGGTGGTGAACGCGGCTCGTGGCGGCATCGTGGACGAGCACGCGCTCGCGCTGGCGCTGAAGGATGGCCGGGTGGCCGGGGCGGGCATCGACGTGTACGCCACCGAGCCATGCACCGACAGCCCGCTGTTCGGCTTCGCCAACGTGGTCGCCACCCCGCACCTGGGGGCCAGCACCTCCGAGGCGCAGGAGAAGGCGGGCACCCAGGTGGCCAGGTCGGTCAGGCTCGCGCTGGCCGGTGAGTTCGTGCCGGACGCGGTCAACGTGCAGGGCGGTCCGGTCGACGAGGACGTGCGGCCGGGCCTTCCGCTGGCCGAGAAACTCGGCCGCATTTTCACCGCCCTGGCCGGCACCGTGGCCACACGGATCGAGGTGGAGGTGCGCGGGGAGATCGTCAGCCACGACGTCCGCGTGCTTCAGCTGGCCGCGCTGAAGGGCGTGTTCAGCGGGGTCGTGGAGAAGGCGGTGACCTACGTGAACGCGCCCCTGCTCGCCACCGAGCGGGGCGTCGAGGTCAGCCTGGTCACCGAGGCCGAGAGCCCGGACTGGCGCAACCTGATCACCCTGCGTGGCACGCTGCCGCAGGGCCAGCAGATCTCGGTCGGCGGGACGGTCACCGGGCGTCGCCAGCTCGAGAAGCTCGTCGAGGTCAACGGCTTCGACATGGAGATCGCGCCCGCCGAGCACATGGTGTTCCTCACCTACACCGATCGGCCCGGCATCGTCGGCACGGTCGGCCAGATCCTGGGCAGCGAGGGGATCAACATCGCTGGCATGCAGGTGTGCCGGGACGCCAGGGGCGGGGACGCGCTGATCGTGCTGTCCGTCGACTCGGCCATCCCCCCCGCCGTGCTCGATGACATCTCGTCGACTATCGGCGCGGTGGTGGGCCGGACCATCGATCTTGAGGAGAGCTGATGGTGACCGCCCGGCCGCGCCGCGCGTCAGGAGAAGGTGCCGTGTACGACATGTATCCGTGGAACCAGCCCGCCGACCCCCGCGACCAGGCTCCGCCGCCCCGGTATCTGGCCGGGCCGGCGGCTGGGCACGCGGCCCAGGCCACCCGGGCCGTTCAGGTGGCCCTGGACCGGCGGGACAACGGTGGAGACTCCGCTGTCTTGCCCGACCAGTAAGGTACGCCCATGGCATCTTCCGCGATAAAGCTCGCCGTGATCGGCGGGGACGGCATCGGCCCCGAGGTCGTGGCCGAGGCGCTCAAGGTACTCATCGCCGCGGATGTGACCGTTAACGCGACCAACTACGATCTGGGCGCGGGGCGCTGGCACCGTACCGGTGAAACACTGCCCGGATCGGTGCTTGAAGAGATCCGGGGCCACGACGCCATCCTGCTCGGGGCGGTCGGCGACCCGAGCGTGCCGAGTGGTGTGCTCGAGCGCGGGCTGCTGCTCCGGCTCCGGTTCGAACTCGATCACTACGTCAACCTGCGGCCGGTGCGCCTCTACCCGGGCGTGGCCACGCCACTGGCGAACGTCCGGGCCGAGTCGGTCAACATGCTCGTGATCCGTGAGGGAACCGAGGGTCCCTACGCGGGCGCGGGCGGGGTCCTGCGCCAGGGGACCCCGCACGAGGTGGCCACCCAGGAAAGCGTCAACACCGCCTTCGGGGTGGCTCGGGTGGTCAGGTACGCCTTCGACCGGGCGGCCGAGCGGCCGGACAAGAGGCTGACACTGGTGCATAAGACCAATGTGCTCGCCTACGCGGGAGACCTGTGGCAACGGACCGTGGATGAGGTCGCCAAGAAGTTCGGCGAGATCGCCGTGGACTACTGCCACGTCGACGCGGCCTGCATGTACCTCGTCACCCAACCGGAGCGGTTCGGCGTCGTGGTGACCGACAACCTCTTCGGCGACATCCTGACCGATCTCGGTGCTGCGGTAGCCGGCGGCATCGGGCTCGCCGCCAGCGGGAACATCAACCCAGAACGCACCACGCCCAGCATGTTCGAGCCGGTGCACGGCAGCGCGCCGGACATCGCGGGCAAGCAGAAGGCGGATCCCACCGCGGCGATCCTGTCGGCGGCGATGCTCTGCGAGCACCTGGGCCTGTCCGCCGAGGCGGCCAAGATCGAGCAGGCGGTGGCCGACGACCTGGTCGAGCGCCCGGGTGCCTGGGCGGCGCGGGTCACTCCGGAGATCGGTGACGACATCGCCGAGCGAGTAGCCGGCTAGCCGGGTGGTTTTGGGGGCTCTGGCTCCCAGGCCAGCGGTCCCGGCTGGCCGCGGCGTTCCCGCGCGGCAAGATAGAAGTGCGGCGCGGCAAGCCCCGGCGTGCCTCCCCCGGGCCGGGCAGCGGCGCCCAGCCCATCATGGCCCCGGCACCGCCGGGTAGGAGGAAGGACCAGCGATGACCACCAGCCCGAACACCGAGGTCGCGTTCGAGGTGCGCCCCCGCACCGATCCCGTCCCCACCGCGGAGCGGGAGCGGGTTCTGGCCGCGCCGGGGTTCGGCGAGGTATTCACCGATCACATGGTCACCATCCGCTGGTCGGCTGACCGCGGCTGGCACGACGGCTGGCTGGAGCCCTACGGCCCACTCACCCTCGACCCGGCCACCGCGGTCTTCCACTACGCCCAGGAGATCTTCGAGGGGATGAAGGCCTACCGGCAGTCGGGCGGGCCGATCGTGGCGTTCCGGCCGCAGGCCAACGCGGCCCGCTTCAACCGGTCGGCGGCCCGGCTGGCCATGCCAGAACTGCCGGAGGCAGAGTTTCTGCGCTCGCTTGAGCTGCTGGTGACCCAGGACCGCGAATGGGTCCCGACCGCCGAGGGGCACAGCTTGTACCTGCGGCCGTTCATGATCGCGACCCAGCGCGGGCTCGGCGTCAACCGGCCCTCGTCGTCGTATCTGTTCACGGTCATCGCCTCACCGGCCGCCGCATACTTCCGGGGCGGAGTGCAGCCGGTCTCGGTCTGGCTGTCCGAGGACTATAGCCGCGCCGCTCCCGGCGGCACCGGTGAGGCTAAGTGCGGTGGCAACTATGCCGCCGCGTTCGCCGGGCAGATCCAGGCGGTGCAGAACGGCTGCGACCAAGTGGTCTGGCTGGACGCTGTGGAACGCCGCTGGGTCGAGGAGATGGGTGGCATGAACCTGTTCTTCGTCTACGGCACCGGGCCGGAGGCAACGATCATGACTCCTGCCCTGACCGGCACGCTGCTGCCCGGGATCACCCGGGACTCGCTCCTCGCGCTCGGTCCCGACCTGGGCTTCTCCACCGTGGAGGGCACGATCTCCGCCGACCAGTGGCGCGCTGAGTGCGATTCAGGCGAACTGACCGAGGTGTTCGCCTGCGGAACCGCCGCAGTGATCACCCCGGTGGGCAAGGTCAAGGGGGCCAGCGCCGAATGGGTCATCGGCGACGGCACGCCCGGCCCGGTGACGTTGCGGCTGCGCGAGGAACTCGTCGGCATCCAGTACGGCAACCGGCCCGATCCTTACGGGTGGATCCACAAGATTTGCTGAGGGCCCGCCAAGGGGCCCCGCCGTGACACCGCTGGCTGGCATGCGTGGGTTTACGGTGCTCTGGTCTGGCCCGAGGCGCGTGATCGGTGGGTTCGGTTCGCTACGGTTACGCCTGCGGTGCCACGGCGGGGCCCCTTGGCACACTGCCTCGCACCTCGTTCCATGATCACGAAGGATTCCCGTCACATAGGGCGGTGCCCGGCGAGCCGGCGGCGGGGTGGTGCCCGCCTGGCCGGTGGATATAGGACATCGGACAGGGCCTGACCGAAACTGTCCGGCGATGTTCACGATGACGCGGCGATGCTCGTGGTGACGGCTCCGGTCGATCGAGATCAGCCTGCGAGAGCCTGGTGGAGAGCTGCCCCCGAGATGGTCCTTTTCGTTACGTGACGTGACCAGCCCGATGATGGAGTCCGCGCGCGTAGCCGCCGTTCTGGGCAGCCAACCTGGCTATCTGCCTCGCTGTTCGAGCGGCGACCGAACTGGGTGATCTGTGTGACCGATCCGGCCGGTAACACTGCTGCTGACCTCTGGCCCCGTTCTAGGTCTGCCGCGGATGCAGCCGACTACACGCGCAGCGAGACTTCTACGACAGCGCTATCAGTCATGCCACCGCGATGGCGTGAGGCTCACGCGCGGATGTCGTACCCCGATGGCAGGATCCTGCCGTGGACATCAGCACTTTCTGGGACATCATCGACGCAGCGCGGGCAGCTGCCGGACCAGGCAGGCCGTTCCACGAGGCACTGGTCGACCACCTGGCTACCCGCACCCAGCAGGACATCCTGGAGTACCAGGAACGATTTAACGAGATGAGCGCGGCCCTGTCCCGGTGGGACGTGTGGGCGGCGGCCTACCTCATCGCAGGCGGCTGCTCGGACGACAGCTTCACGGACTTCAAGGCAGGGCTCATAGCGCAGGGCCGTGACTGGTACCAGAAGGCGGCGGCTTCCCCGGACAGCCTGGCCGGTCATCCCGCTACAGCCGACGCCGTGCACCGTCCCTGGGACAAACCCCCCCTGTTTTACGAGGAGGTCAACTACGCCGCGCCCTATGCGTTCGAGCGGGTGAGCGGTGACGATCACGGCTTCTACGACGCATGGGACCGCTACAGCGCCTCGCGCGAGCAACATGACCGCAGCCCTGTGGACATGGGCGAGGACTTCGACTTCGATGACGCCCAGCAGATGCGCCGCCGCCTGCCCAGGCTTTCCGCCATCTGCCTGGGCAATGGCTCCGCCTGAACAGAACTGGCCGTTCTGCGCTTGCGCGCGGACGCTGAGCTGGCCGCCGACCACAGCGCGTAATCGGCGTTATGCGCCATCGGCTATCTCGGAATCGCTCGGGCGGCATAGCGCTGCGTTACAGACAGCGGCCGTGACGCAACTCTCCAAGCTGCGGTTCGCGCGAGGGCCAGTGGCTCCCCGATGGTGCTAGTCAGATGCCATCGGGAACAGGACGATGCGGAGGGCCGGACCTCCTGCTGGGCGTTCGGAAAGGCCGGAATGATCCCAGGGGCCCGGCGAAGCCTGTGCCCGCGGCAGGCACGGCTCGGCTGTTCAACAAGAGCCTTCACTGCGCCGGACCGGCGTGCCATCGACAGTCAGTCTGTGAGGCTGAGTGCCAACTCTCTACGCCCAGAACGACGGTCAACTGACGGTCAGGTGACCTTGAAGGGCCATCTCAGACTGATCAGAAGAACCGCCTGACCTGCTACTTTGCGGAGCCCCCTTACGGAATCGAACCGTAGACCTTCTCCTTACCATGGGTAGCTGTAGAGTTCCGTGACCGCAGGTCAGGCACGTGACGAGGAGAAACGCGAGCCCACACCAGCTCCCGCAAGCCCCGGATAGGCATCCGCTAGCGCGAATTGCCACTCAATTTGATCTTGCGCAGGTCCGCGAAAGCACATGAGAGAACCATTCGAAAACAGACTTGAAATAGAGTGATACGGAAGGGTTCCCGGTTGCAGCAGGCTCGTCCCTGCGGACAGCGGGCATTCGGGCGATCAGAGAGCTGAAGCGGGCAGAAGCACGCACGCCCGGACACGGCGCGGCGACCGGGCGCCGCCCCGTAGCCGGGATGGGCACTGTATATCTAGATGCATGCTTCCAGGATATCCTGGAGTGCGGAGGAGGCGGACATGGCCAAGACACTCATCGATGTGAACGAGCAGTACCTCGCCGCAGCTCAGGAGGCACTGCACACCGAGACGAAGAAGGACACGGTCAACGCTGCCCTGCGCGAGGTCGCCGCACTCGCGGCCCGGCGCCGCGACCTGCGGAGGCTGGCCTCTGGTGGCCTGCCCGACCTTGAGGACGACGACGTGATGCGCGCCGCATGGCGGCGGTAGCAAGCCACCTGGCAGACACCAGCGCGCTGGCCCGCCTGCGCCACCCTGCCGTGGCCGCGGTCCTCGGCCCGCTGATCGAAGCAGGGCTGGTGGCGACCTGCGGCGTGATCGAATTCGAGCTCAGGTGGGCGACCAGGAGCAGCGCGGAGTTCGATGAGCTGCGCGCCGACCGCGACACCGGCTACGAATGGCTCGCCACCGTTGACGAGGACTGGCGGCGCGCGCTCGATGTCCAGGCCGCCCTCTGGCGCAGCGGGCGCATCAGGGCAGTCGGCTTCCCGGACCTGCTCATCGCCGCGGTGGCCGAACGAGAACACGTCACTGTGCTGCACTACGACAGCGACTACGACCACATCGCCGCCATCACCGGCCAGCCTGCGCAATGGGTGATCCCCCGCGGGACTATCCCCTGACCGCGCTGTGCGCCTCACGCCCACCGCCCAACTCGCTACCGCCCGGGTTACCTTCCACGTAGACATGAGCACCGGCGACCCGATCTGGCCACCTCCGCAGATCATCACCTTCCCGCGCCTGCTCAACGGCCGCATCCGGATCAGCGGCTGCCCGCTGAGTGTGTGGTCCACGCCGAGAAACTGGTCACCGCCGTCCAACGGGGAACCGCGAACACCCACTGGCGCAGAATAGCCACTGCGGCCTTTGGCGAGCTGGTCTAGGTTGGCGACGAGCTGCTCCACGCGCGGTCCCGGTTCGTAAGCTAGCTGGCTCGGCACCTCCTCGGGGTTGTCTTCGCGCGCCATACAGTGCGGGCGCGAACTCGCATGCTGCAACGTCACTGATTTCGAATTGCATAGCCCCTACGGCAGGAACGCCCCGACGTACCAATGTCTCTGCCACCCCGGCGAAGTGACCTGCTGGGTCTGTACGTCCCCCCTCGCCTGCGTTGATGATGGCCAGCCGCATGCTGGTGTGGTCGCGCAGCAGCATACCCAGATCCCCTGCAAAGACAGGAATGCCACGCCCTGACTGATCAGCAAATAGCAAAACACCGCCTTTTTGCTCATCAAATCCGCCGTGTCCCGTGTAGTGCAGCACGTGGAAGCTGTCTCAGATCATTCTGGCGCTGCGGGCAGGCCGCTGACCCGGCCCGGACGCTGTCCGCTATATGTCGGTGCACAACTGGAAACGCCGGACTCTCATGGACACAGCGAGATCTCATGCGGCGCAAAGCAACGGCCCGCGAACCCGGATATGCCCAGGCCACGGGCCGTTTTCGCAGGCGGTGGCAGGTGTTGGGTTCGAACCAACGCAGGCTAAGCCGACGCCTCGCCCGTTAGGACGCTGTGTGGTTGAACCGATCCTGCCGCCGATCCGTGGAGATAAGGGGACCCCTAGGTCCCCGCGGGCCCGGTGCCGGGCGCTCTCACCGCATCCAGCCAGCGCCCGCTGCCCGCCGCCTGGGGCGGCCGGAGGAGGTTGTCCGCGATGAGAAAGGCAATAGCCACTCTCGTGGCGGCCGGGATGCTGCTGCTCGGCATCGCTGCTGCCAGCCCGGCGCTGGCGAAAACGGCACCGCTGACCCAGCTGTGCTCGCCCGGCACCAATGGCGGCACCGTGGTCAACGGGGTGTGCGTCCTCCCCGGTGCCGTGGTAGGGCTGGGCTACGAAGCGTTCATCGACACCAGCAATGGCGCGGTCAACACCTTCACGATCGTCTCCGGCTCACTCCCGGCGGGCATTTCGCTGGCGAGCAACGGGACGCAAGGCGCGATCCTGGCAGGCACCCCCAGCCTGGCCGGCACGTTCACGTTTACCGTCCTGGCCGTCAGCCCCAAACGGCAGACCGCCCAGGAAACCTACAGCATCGCCGTCACGCCCGCGCCGCCGCTCACGTTCTTGTGCTCGCCCGGCGACAACGGCGGCACCTTGGTCAACGGGGTCTGCGTCCTCCCCAACGTCAACGTCGGGCAGAACGCCGAAGAGTTCATCCTCACCAGCAACGGCGCGGTCAACACGTTCACGATCGTCTCCGGTAGCCTGCCGCCGGGCATGTCCATGCCCGCAACATACGGGGCGGCCGGCACGATCGTCGCTGGCACGCCCACCCAGCAGGGCACCTTCACCTTCACGGTCCGCGCCGTCCCCTTCGCGAACCCCCAGGGGCCAAGCGCGCAGCAGGCCTTCAGCATCACGGTGGACCCGCCGCTGCCGCTGGCCATCGCCAGCACCAGCCCGCTGCCCGCCGGGCAGGTAGGGGTGTCCTACTTCCCGCTCACCTTCTTCCTGGTCTCCGCTGCCCCGACCCCGATCACCTGGTCTGTGGCCTCCGGCCAGCTCCCGCGCGGCCTCGCGCTCAGCTCACCGAACGCTCCAGCCATCATCGGCAACCAGCTGTCCGGGACGCCGACCACGGCCGGCACGTTCGTCTTCACGATGAAGGTCACCGACGCGCTCGGCCGCCAGGCCACCGGACAATTCAGCCTTACCGTCCAGCCGTGAGCACTGCTGCCTGAGCGGGGTCCCATGCCTCTGCAGCGATAGCCGGCGGGACTGTCCGAAGAGCCGTTTTCACGGCCCGATCGCGCCAAGCCTGGCGGCTTGGCCGGAGAGGTGCCCGTGATGACCGCGACACCAGACGACCTGACGAGCAAGAAGAAGACCGAGCCGACCGCTGAGGCGAAGGCGGCGGAGGATCTGGTGCGCCAGGCCCAGGAGCAGGGCCTGTCGCTAAGCGGCGGCGCTTGCTAGTCCGTACGCCCGTGGGTCAGCGCTGGGAGCCCGGCGCGGGTTTGTCGTCGGAGGAACCGTGAACACGCACAACCGGTAGAGAGGGCTTTGTCATGTCTCGATTCATCCCCCGCGGCGCCTTCGCGCTGCCAGCTTTGCTGATCGCGCTCGGCACCAGCACCGCCGTGGCGCTCCCCGCGCAGGCGGCCGGCTCATGGTCGCCGCCGGTGCAGCTACCCGGCTCGTGCGGCGGGTCGGTCGCGGTCAACGCGACCGGCGCGCAGGCCGCCGCCGGATTCCGGCAGAACGCCGACTTCAGCATCACCGTACAGGCCTGCACCAGCGTCGACGGGCAGACCTGGTCCGCGCCGGTCACCCTCGCCCACGGCGTCTCCCCCGCCGTAGCGATCGCCCCGGACGGCCGGGCCGTCGCCGTGTGGGAAGGCGGGGCGGGGACCGTCCAGGCCACCGTCCAGGCCAGCGTCCGGCCCCCGGGAGGCCAGTGGAGCACCGTGGTGACCCTGTCCACCGACGCGTACGGTCACCCGGTGATCGGCATCGACGGGTCAGGGAACGCGATCGCCGCCTGGGCCGGCGGCAGCGGCGCGATCGACACCGCCAGCCTCCCGGCCGGCGGCAAATGGACCCGGGTGACCACCCTGGCCCCCCGGGGGCAGGCAGTGGGCCTGGCGGTGAACCCGGCCGGGGCCGCGATCATCACCTGGGGCACCAGATCCGCCACCCTGGCCGACTCCGGCACCGTCTTGGGCGGCTTCGCCGCACCGGTCACCGTCGGCCCGCCTCCCCCCTACCCGATCGGCTACACCCACGTCGCGCTGAACGACACCGGCCAGGCAGCCATGGCCTGGGCCAGCGGGATCGCCAACATGGCGGCCACCCGCTCCGCAGGCGGGACATGGAGCACCGCGGCCCAGCTGTCCGCCCACCCGGCCGGACCCGTCGACGTCGCGATCGACGGCGCCGGTAATGCCATCGCCGTCTTCGAGCAGCTCGACTTGACCAGTTCCACCGCCACGGCGTACGCCTCGACCCGCCCGGCCGGCGGCACCTGGGGGCCGCCGGCGCTGCTGTCTGTACCGGGCGACGCCACCACCGGCTCCCGGGCCGTCGCCGACACCGCCGGGACCTTCGTCGTCGCCTGGGAAGACCGAACTACCCAGACCCTGAACGTGCTCACCAGCCCGCCCGGCGGCGGCTTCGGGCCCGCGGCCACGTTCCCTGGCGTGGCCGCCCTCGGCGACCTCAAGATCGCCCCCGGTCACGCGGTGGTGACCTTCACACCGGTCACCTCCAGCGGACCGATGAAGGTCTCCAGCGAACCAGTGAGCTGACCGCACCGGCCGCCGCGTGGGCGGCCCCCCCGCTGCCATCCCACGCCCCGGCGACGGCCCGATGATGGCTGGGGCGCCGGCGTCCACCGGGGGTGACGGCCACCAGATTCGCCGTCATCCGGGTCGCCCAGTCCGGATCGCTAGGTCAGGCGAGACGCGCTAGGACCCTGGTTGGGCGCTGAAGAGATCGAGCGTGCTAGTGCCGTCGCCGACGAAGAGCAGGCCCTGGCCGCCGGCCGGGTCGACGCGCCGAAGAGATCACCGGCTCCGCTGTCGCCTGCCAGGAGCATGGGACCACCCTGAGAGGTTTTCGCCACGAGCACACTGGCAAGCGACAAGCAGGTACAGGTAGCGATAGCGCAAACGATGCCAAGCCCTGCGCGGTGTTATCGACGTCTCGGGATCCGAAAGCAGGATGGCAGAAACGCCGGTTACAGACTGGGAGCTTTTCAGGCACCGCTGCGCCGCTGATTAGAATGCCCGCACGCCGGTCAGGGCAGTTGCCCGATGCGCCGCTTCTCTACACATCGCCGGCGCGCGTCGGCCGGGGATGCGACGTCGGCTGGCGGCCTGCCGAGCTAGTTCAGCGCGACGCTAGGCCACGCCGGCCGCCCTGCTCAGGCAGCGGCATGGTGGGGGCGGAAAGCGATGTCAAGCTCGGCGTCCATGGCTTCGGCCAGCCGGGCCAGCAGCGGCACGGTCGGGGTGGCCCCGCCCAACTCCAGCCGGGACAGCTGCGGCTGGGTCATCCCGGCGCGGGCAGCCAGCTCGGCCTGGGTAAGGCCCAGCGCGATGCGCCGGTCGTGAACCATCTGGCCCAGCAGCAACGCAGCGCGCGCCTCCGCGTAGGCCGCGTCGTGACGCTGCGCACCGGTACGCTCCCAGCGGGCGTGGCCGCCGCCTTGCCTTGCTGCATTGCTGCCGCTCATCAGTCCCACTTCCGCTCGTAGATCTGCCGGGCGGGCCCATGACCAGGGTGCCCGGACACGTGCCCCTGCTCGCAGGCCCGCTGGGCCGCCCGCGCCCGCTCCACCTCGCCCTGCTCATGCTGGCGGGCCTTGGCGAACACCGTCAGCAGTACCACCCGCTGGCCCGGTGCCAGCCAGTAGCTGACCCGCACCTGACCGCGGTGCAGGTGAAACCGCAGCTCGCGGACCTTAGCTCGCGGACCTTGCCGCCGAGGTGGCGCGCATACGGCTCACCTAACGTCCCGGCCCGCTCAGCGAGCAGGTCAGCCATCGCCTCAGCCTTCGCGTACTGCTCCAGCGGCAGCGAGTCCAGCCAGAACCGCACCTCCGGCTCCAGCTCGACCTCATACCGCCCCGGCATACCACTCAGTGTATATACCACGGCCGAGATGCATGCGGCAGGTCTACGGCGCGGCGAATCAGGATCCGGCCGGACTGCCACGCCGGGCGGAGGCCGGTGGGAAGTCCATCGGTTCCGTTGCCGCACGCTGCATCACGACAGCGGTGTGGGGGAGATTTACATGATCGCCGTCGATCCGGGCGCCCAGGGTTAGGGGGTCGGCACGGCCCTGACCGGGGTCGCCACCGGCCGGCTGCGGCAGTCGGGGATGCTGGCGAGACTGGCGGCGACCCAGGGCACGCTCCTGCTCGGCGCGTCTACGAGGAGGCCGACTACACCGCCCTGCCCGCTGTCCGGTTCTTCAAGGCCCTGTAGCGGATCGCGCCGGCGCCTGGCGGTCACCGGCCTGCGTTTCCGGCGCGGGCGGGCGCTGGCGGTGTTGGCCCTGTGACACCTCCGCCAGCCACGCCGGCAGGCCGAACCCGGGACCTGCCGAGCGGCTGGCGGAGGTAGTCACTGGGCCAGTTTGCCGGGTGACGGGCGCGGGTGTGCGCCGGGCGGCTACTCGGCCGGGCCGATCTCGGCGCCGGCGAGTTCGGCGTAGATGAGGAACTTGAACGGGTCGAGTTGCTGGTTCTGCTCCATGAGGCGGTGCAGCGCGGTGCGGCGCAGCCTGGCCAGTGTGGTGC
>WNFD01000781.1_pt1 | contig 44266 bp, 44 predicted proteins | sample 5400491 | NCBI WGS metagenome assembly WNFD01 (sample SAMN13153343, study PRJNA577476) | soil metagenome | isolation source: 120 cm saprolite under Douglas fir tree site 2 hole 2 replicate 2 | place: USA:California | collected 2015-04-18
CCCCCGTCGGGCGCCGCGCCGCACCAGGCTGCGCTGGATTTCCATGATCGCGGGATAGCTGGTCGCCGCCGGCGTCCATCCACCGCGATCATGGAACAGCCTGCGTGGTGCGCTGGAGCGGGAGTGATGGCTCTCGCGTACGCTACCCGCGTGCCCGCTGCACCAGAGTTGCTGAACCTCGGCAAGGCACGCTTCCTCGCGGAACTCGATCCCGTGGTGGCGGTCTACGCAGCAGCCATGCGGCCGCCGCCGCATCAGCTACCGGGCCGTCGGTCGATCATGGAACGGCACGCCAGCCATCCGTCGTTCCACGCTGTCGCTGTGACCGCTGGGGCGGGCCTGCCGGACCGGGACGACCCCCGGGCAGCTGACCCCCAGCGCCGTGGCCCGATCATCGCCTTTGCCTACGGCTTCCACGGTGAAGACGGCCAGTGGTGGCACGATCTGGTGCGGGACGCGCTGGGCGCGGTGGGCGGCCGCCGCTACGCCCTGGCCTGGCTGAGTGACGCGTTCGAGGTCGCCGAGGTGCACGTGCACCCCGACCATCAAGGACGCGGGATCGGCCGGGCCATGGTGCTCACGCTCACCCAGTCGCGGCTGGAACGGACCGCCGTGCTTTCCACCCAGGACTCCGATAGCCCCGCCCGGCGGCTCTACCGGCGGCTGGGCTTCGCCGACCTGCTGACCGGCTTCAGCTTTCCAGGCACCGACCCGCCCTATGTGGTGATGGGTGCCGTGCTGCCGCTCCGCGGGGAGCCGCTCCCGGCATCGGGCCGCGCCCGCCCCTGATCCTCCTGCTGCTGGCCGCGGGCCCGGCGGCCGCGGGCCCGCTCGGCGAGGCCGAGACGCTGGTATATCTCGCGGGTGGCCCGGGAGCCGTTGAGGGTACAGAAGTGCAGTCCCGGTGCGCCGGCCGCGAGTAGCCGCTCGCACATTGCCGCCGCGTATTCCACCCCGATCTCGCGCACAGCGGCCTTGTCCTCCGCGGCCGCCCGCAGCCGCTCGGCCAGGCTGGCCGGGACCCGCGCACCGGACAGCACCACGATGCGCTCGAACGTCCGCATGCTGGTGATCGGCATGATCCCGGGGATGATCGGCACGTCACACCCGGCGGCCGCGACACTGTCACGCAACCGCAGGTAGTCCTCCGGGTAGAAGAACATCTGGGTGATCGCGAAATCCGCGCCGGCGGCGCATTTGCGCACGAAATACGCGGTGTCGGAGTCAAGGTCGGGCGACCTCGGGTGCCCCTCGGGGAACGCGGCCACGCCGACGCAGAAATCGCCGGAAGCCTTGATCAGGCGGACCAGGTCCGCCGCGTAGGCCAGGCCGTCTGGATGTGCCACCCACTCCCCGTTCGGGTCGCCGGGTGGGTCGCCGCGCAGCGCAAGCACGTTGCGCACCCCGACGGCGGCATAGGAGCCGATCAAGTGCCGGAGTTCGGCAACGGAGTGGTTGACCGCGGTGAAATGCCCGACGGGGGTCAGTGTGGTCTCGGCGGCGATGCGGCCGGTCACCCGGATGGTCCGGTCCCGGGTGGAGCCGCCGGCCCCGTAGGTCACCGAGACAAACGTCGGCCGGAGCGGCTCCAGCTGGCGGATCGCCCGCCACAGCTGCCGCTCGTCAGCCTCCGTCTTGGCCGGCATGAACTCGAACGAGAACGACTCGCCACCCGAGGCCAGCAGGTCTCTAATGGCCGGGGCGCGATGCAGCAGGCCGGATGGCATGCCCCAAGGCTATGCGGCCGGGCTGCGGGAGGCGGCTAATGTCGCGACAGTGACCAGCAAACCCGCACTCAGTCACCTCCGCGACCAGGTCGGCCAGGGCATCGACGATTTCTTGCGCCGGCAGCGCCCCGTGCTGCTCGGCGCGAGTGAGGAACTGCTGCCGGGACTGGAGGCACTGAGCAGCCTGCTGGCGGGCGGGAAGCGGCTGCGGCCCGCGTTCTGCTACTGGGGCTGGCGCGGCGCGGGCGGCGCGGACTGCCCGCAGATCCTCGCCGCGGCGGCGGCACTGGAACTGCTGCACGCTGGCGCGCTGGTGCACGACGACGTCATGGACGGCAGCGACACCCGCCGTGGCCAGCCCTCGCTGCACCGCCAGTTCGCGGATCGGCACGCTGCCCGGCGCTGGCACGGCTCCGCGCAGGCGTTCGGCGCATCGGCCGCGATTCTGCTGGGGGATCTCCTGCTGTCCTGGACCGATCAGATGTATCAAGCCAGCGGACTGCCTCCGGAGGCACTGCGGTGCGGCCAGCCGGTGCTGGACTTGATGCGCACCGAAGTCATGGCCGGCCAATACCTGGACCTGCTGGGGCAGGCTGCCGGCGACGGGACAGTGGAGAGCGCGCTGCGCGTGGTCGAGTACAAGACGGCCAAGTACACGATCGAGCGCCCACTGCAACTAGGCGCGGCACTGGCCCACGGCGCGGCACGGGCGGGCGACACGGCACTCCCCCACGATGCAGCACTCCCCTACGACGCAGCACTGGCCCACGACGCGGCACTCCCCTACGACGCAGCACTGGCCCACGACGCGGCACTCCCTTACGACGCAGCACTGGCCGGCGGCGGTGCATTCGCCCGCGACGCAGCACTGGCCGGCGACACGACAAGCGCCATCGCGGCCGCATATGCGGCCTACGGCCTGCCGCTCGGCGTGGCATTCCAGCTCCGCGACGACATCCTGGGCCTGTTCGGTGACCCCGCGCAGACCGGGAAGCCGGCCGGTGACGACATACGCGAGGGCAAGCGCACCGTGCTGCTCGCCATCACCGGGGCGCGGGCCAGCGCCGCGCAGGCCACGATCATCGGCCGCCGGCTGGGAGACCCGCAGCTGGACGAGGCCGGGGTGGCCGAGGTCCGTGCGGTGATCACGGGCACAGGCGCGCTGGCCGAATGCGAGCTGATGATCGACCGCCATGTCGCGGAGGCGCTGTCCGCCCTCGACGCGGCGCCCATCGCCGACGAGGCCAAGACCGCTCTCGCCGAACTCGCAGTCACCGCGACGGTTCGCCGCGGCTGACCGGGCCCTGGTTGACCGACTGGGCGACCGGACGCGTCGCGCGGGACGTCACCCAGAAGTCGCGCGGGACAGTCACCCAGAAGTTGTCATCTTCTGGCCATGAACCATCGCACCCGACCGTGCCGCGCAGCCTGGCTAGGTGGCCTGCGGCCGGACTGGACTGGACTGGCCTGGACTGGCCGGCCTGAGCTGGCGATTAATTCGCAGCACCATGCCGCGGCCGACTGCCAGGATGGCGCGCATGACCGAGGTGCGTACCGTTCATACCGCCGACCTTGACACCGCCACCCTCGAGGCCGCGCGGGCACTGCTCTATGAGGTCTTCGACGACATGGCCGAGGACGACTGGGAGCACGCCCTGGGCGGAGTGCACGCCCTGGTGCAGGAGGGCACTGAGGTCATCGGGCACGCGTCCCTGATCCAGCGGCGCCTGCTGCACGGCGGGCGGGCGCTGCGTACTGGCTACGTCGAGGGCGTCGGGGTCCGCGAGGACCGGCGCGGGCGCGGGCACGGTGCAACCATGATGGATGCCCTGGAGCGGGTGATCCGCGGCGCCTACGACCTGGGCGCGCTTGGCGCCACCGACGAGGCTGCGGGCTTCTACGCATCGCGCGGCTGGAAGCTGTGGCAAGGTCCGACCTCGGCGCTCACACCAACTGGCATCGAGCGCACCGAGGATGCAGATGGCGCCGTTTTCGTCTTTGCGATGACGGTCCCGCTGGACGTGTCCGCCGAGCTCACCTGCGACTGGCGCGACGGCGACGTCTGGTAGATCCGCTGCCGGCGGGGACATGATCACCTACGGTGGCGGCACACTCGTCTCGGCGCTGATCGCCAACGGTCTGCTCGACGAACTCCACCTGTACGTCAACCCGACAGCGATCGGCGCCGGCATGCCCGTGTTCGGGAGAGACGCCCGCCAGCAGCTTCGCCTCGTCACAGCTCAACCGTTCGACTGCCGGATCACAGCGTTGCACTTCGAGCCGAAACGCTCCTGAACACGGAGTGCCGAGCGCTTCCGAAGGACCGAACGAGGTGCCAGCACGGCACCGGGATCGCCGTCGAACTATCGCCGTCGGCGGAGAGCCGCCAGTAACCGGCCGTCAGCGGATAGCGGGAAGGCGTGCGACCAGATCGGCTGTCGCCCGGGCCGGGTCGTCGGCTTCGGTGATGGCCCGGACCACGACGATCCGCCGCGCTCCCGCCTCCAGCACCTCACCGAGGCTGGCCAGGCCGATCCCTCCGATGGCGAACCACGGCCGTGGGGTTCTTATGGTCGCGGCATAACGCAGCAGCGCCAGCCCAGGAGCCGGACGTCCCGGCTTCGTCGGGGTTGGCCAGACCGGGCCGACGCAGAAGTAGTCCACGCCGTCCGCGGCCGCGGCCCCGGACGTCTCGGCCTCGGCGTGGCTGGACAGCCCGATCAGCGGCCCGGGACCGAGGATCTCCCGCGCGACCCCGACCGGCAGATCGTCCTGCCCCAGGTGGAGCACGTCCGCGCCGACCGCGTACGCGACATCCGCGCGGTCGTTGACCGCCAGCAGCACCCCGTGCTTGTCGCACTTGGCGCGGAACACCTCCAGCAAGGCCATCTCCTGCGCGGCCTCCAGGCCCTTCTGCCTGAACTGGACCACGTCCACCCCGGCGCCGAGCACAGCGTCAAGGAAGTCGGGCAGGTCGCCGTTGCGCTCCCGGGCGTCGGTGCACAGGTAGAGCCGCGCCGTGGCCAGCCGGTCCCGCAGGTCAGCGGGCACGCAGCCCGCCAGCATTGGGCCTGCCGGCACGCCACCGGGCGCGACGCCACCCCGGCGCATTCGGTCGGCGCGCATTCAGCCTGCCAGCGCGCAGCCCGCCAGCGCGCAGCCCGCCAGTGCGCAGCCTGCAGGCACGCAGGGCACAGGCGCCTGGGCCACCGGGCGGCGGGCGGGCGGCGGGCCGCCGCACGCGGAGGTCAGAACGCAAGCGCCTGCGCCCGCCGGTTCACTTCGGTGCGGCGATGCTGCGTCATGGCCTCGATCGGCGTGCCCGGGAGCGTTTCGTCGGCCGTGAAGAGCCAGCGCAACGCCTCCGGGTCGTCGAACCCGCAGTCGAACAGCAGCGTGAGCGTGCCGTGCAGCCCCTTGAGAACCTGACCGTCAGCCAGGAACGCGCCGGGAATAGACAGCATGCCGTTGGGGCGCCGCACAGCCAGCAGCTTGCGGTCGCGGAGTAGCTGCCTGACCCGGCCCACAGGGATGCCGAGGCGGCCAGCCACGTCAGTAAGGGTCAACCAGTCGCCGACGAGGGCGTCGGCCGGGGGGTCAATCTGTGCCACGTTCCGAATTTCCCACACCGGGGCCCGGATCAAACCAGGACACGCCTGTCTCGTGAGGTTCCGCCAGTCCGGCACGCCCCGCAAACGCGCCCCCGGGCGGCCCCGAGTCCCCACGACACCAACCCACTCCGGGATCGTTTGCGGTCCGTCGGCATCAGCCGGCCACCGCATCGCGGACCGGCACGCCCGGGTCGGCCAGCCGGCCAGGATCTACCAGGGCACCAGCGCCGATGGCCCGGCGCCCCTGCAGCAGGTCGCGTGGCTGGTTCACGGTCAGCACGGCGACCAGCCGGTCCGCCGCCGTATCTGGCCCGGCCAGCCAGCACGCCGCCCATCGCTGCCCCGCCGGATCACCCCGCCAGATCAGCCGGTCGGCAGCAGTGTGATGGCCGACGTACTGAACCATCCGGCCGAACTGCTCCGACCAGAAGTAGGGCACCGGGTCATAGATCTCGTCCCCGCCGAGCACATTCGCCGCCGCCACCTCCGGCGCGTGCAGCGCCGTGTCCCAGTGCTCGACGCGCAGCCTCCGCCCATAACGAAGCGACCAGAACGCCGCGCAATCCCCCGCCGCGTACACCCCAGGAACGGAGGCACGCAGCCGATCGTCCACCGCGACACCGTTCTCCAGCGCCACCCCGGAGCCGTCCAGCCAGCCGACGGCAGGCCGTACACCCACCGCGGTGACGACCTCGTCGACGGCCAGCCAGCCGCCGCCGGACAGGGCCAGCCCACCCGGCTCGACCGACTCGACCGCCTGGCAGAGCCGCAGGTCCACCCCGGCCTCGGCGTACCACGGGACCGTCGTGGCGCCCGCCTCGGCGCCGAGAGCCCCCGCCACTGGGGTCGGCCCCGCTTCCACGACTGTGACCTGGCAGCCCTTCAAAGCGGCGGCCGTCGCCAGTTCCGCGCCGATCCAGCCCGCGCCCACGATGGCCAGCCGCAATCCGGGACACAGCACCGAACGCAGCTCCAGGGCGTCGTCGAGGCTGCGCAGCACGCGCTGCGCCCCGGTGCCCGGCATCCGGACCGGCGCCGCCCCGGTCGCCACGACCAGGCGGTCGAAGCGGTGCTCGCCCTGGTCGGTGCGAAGCACGCCGCCGCCACCCGACCCACCCAGACCGGCCGACCCACCCAGACCGGCCGACCCACCCAGACCGGCCAAGCCGATCGCGGACTCCCCCAGCCGGAGTTCCAGGCCAAGCGCCGCGGCGTCCGCGTCCAGCGACGTGTCATCGAGCGCGCCCATCATCAGCTTCTTGGACAGCGGGGGCCGGTCGTACGGAGGCCGGGGCTCCGCGCCGACCATGGTGACCGAGCCCTGGTACCCGCGGGCACGGAGTTCCTGCACGGTGCGGAGCCCCGCCAGCCCGCCGCCCGCGATCACTACCCGCTCGATGCGCACGAGCACATAGGCTAGGGGCTACGCGCGGGAGTCCGGTGCGGACCGGACTGAGAGGGCGGCTAGGGAGCCACCGACCGCAGGAACCTGATCCGGATCATGCCGGCGAAGGGAGCGCTCGATGACTTCAGCGGTGATCATCGGCGGCGGCGTAATCGGGCTGAGTGTGGCTTGGCGGGCCGCGCAGCGCGGAATCAGCGTCACACTCGCTGATCCCGCGCCCGGCCGGGGTGCGTCCTACGCGGCCGCCGGCATGCTCACCCCCGCCGCGGAGGCCGCCTACGCGGAGAAAGACCTGTTCACGTTCGGCCTGGAGTCGCTGCGGCGATACCCGGGGTTCGTGGCCGAGCTGACCGCCCGTACCGGCGAGCAGACGGGATTCCGCCAGACCGGGACCCTGCAGGTCGGCTACGACGCCGATGACCTTGCTGTCCTGCACGAGGCGCAGGCTCTCCAGGAATCGCTGGGGGTTGCCGCCCAGCGGCTGACCTCCCGCGAGTGCCGGGCCGCGGAGCCGATGCTCGATCCCTCGGTCCGCGGCGGGCTGCTCACCACGAGCGACGGCTCGATCGACCCGCGGCTGCTGACCACGGCGCTGCAGGCCGCGGCCAGGCAGGCCGGCGTGACGATGCTCCCCAAGCAGGTCACCGAGGTAGAGGTCACGAGCGGCCCCGGCCCGGGCCCGGGTCGCGCCCAGGGAGTCCGGCTGGCCGACGGCACCAGGATCACCGCCGACCACGTGGTGCTCGCGGCCGGCTGGCAGTCCGGGCAGCTACGCGGGCTGCCGCCCGGTTCGCTGCCCCCGATCCGGCCGGTCAAGGGCCAGATCCTCCGGCTGCGGGCGAGCGGCGGCGCGGCCCTGCCCGGCCGCTGCGTGCGCGGCATCGTCCGCGGCCGCCCGGTCTACCTGCTGCCACGGGACAGCGGCGAGCTGGTCGTCGGCGCCACCCAGGAGGAACTCGGCGCGGACACGCGGGTGACGGCCGGCGGCATCTGGGAGTTGCTCCGCGACGCCCGCACCCTCGTCCCTGGCATCACCGAACTCGACTTCGCCGAGGCGATCGCCGGCCTGCGCCCGGGAACCCCGGACAATGCGCCGGTCCTCGGCCCAGCGGGACTGCCCGGGGTGGTGCTCGCCACCGGCCACTTCCGCGGCGGGGTCCTGCTCGCCCCGATCACGGCCGAGGTTGTTGCCGAATACCTTGCCACCGAACGAATGCCTGCGGTAGCTGCCGCTTTCGCCATGACGCGGTTCGCGACAGCAGGCCGCACACCGGGAGCAAGCGGCAGGCCGGGAATCGGTGGCAGGCCTGGAGGCGGTGGCAGGCCAGGAGGCGGTGGCAGGCCAGGAGGCGGCGCCCGGCCCGGCACGGAAGGCGGGCGGCCATGAACGTGATCATCAATGGCACGACGCGCCAGGTGGCGGAGGGTATCAGCCTGCGAGATGCCGTGGGCCTGGTCACGGCGGCCGCCGGGGTGGCGGCCGCCGTCAACGACGAGGTGGTGCGCCGGGCGGCGTGGGATTCAACCTTGCTCGCCGACGGTGACCAGATTGAGATTCTCACTGCGGTCCAGGGAGGTTGAGCATGGACGACCCGCTCGTCATCGCCGGCGAGACATTCACCTCCCGGCTGATCATGGGCACCGGCGGCGCGCCCAGTCTGGACGTGCTCGGCCGGGCGCTCGACGCGTCCGGAACGGAGCTGACCACCGTGGCGATGCGCCGGGTGGACCCTGCCTCGGGCGGGTCCGTGCTCGACGTGCTCGCCGAACGTGGCATCAAGGTGCTGCCCAACACGGCGGGCTGCCACACCGCGGCCGAGGCGGTGCGCACCGCGCGGCTGGCCCGCGAGGCGCTCGGCACAGCCTGGGTGAAGCTGGAGGTCATCGCGGACGAGCACACCCTGCTGCCCGATGCCGTGGAACTGCTGGACGCGGCGGACACGCTCGTCGCGGACGGGTTCATCGTGCTCCCCTACACCAACGACGACCCGGTGCTGGCGCGGCGGCTTGAGGCGGCCGGGTGCGCCGCCGTCATGCCGCTCGGCTCTCCGATCGGGTCCGGGCTCGGCATCAGGAACCCGCACAACATCGAGCTGATCGTCGAGGACGCAGGCGTGCCGGTGGTGCTGGACGCAGGCATCGGCACGGCGAGCGACGCGACGTTCGCGATGGAGCTTGGCTGCGACGCTGTGCTCCTGGCCACATCGGTGACCAGGGCGCATGACCCGGAACTCATGGCCAGCGCGATGCGCGCGGCGGTCACCGCTGGCCGCCTCGCCCGGCTGGCCGGCCGGGTACCGCGGCGGCGGTTCGCACGTGCCTCGTCACCCCCGGTGGCCGAGTGACAACGTAAGCGCGTTCCGAGGTTCACAAACGCCTGTCACCCTTAGAATCAACTCGATGGACACGACCCTCGCCCGCCCGCCGGTCGGCCAACTGCTCGATGGCCGCTACCGGGTCGAGTCCCACATTGCCCGCGGCGGAATGGCAACGGTCTACCTCGGGACCGACACCAGGCTGGACCGGACGGTCGCTCTCAAGATCATGCACGCGGAACTGGCCAATGACGAAGACTTCGTCCGCCGGTTCGTCGGCGAGGCACGGTCGGTCGCGCGGCTGTCCCACCCGAACGTCGTCGCGGTCTATGACCAGGGCGCCGACGGCCGGACTCTCTACCTGGCCATGGAGTACGTGCCCGGCCAGACCCTGCGCGACCTGCTGAACGAGCGCGGCTACCTCAGCCCCCGGGCGGCGCTCAACATCATGGACGGCGTGCTGGCCGGACTCGCCGCCGCGCACGACGCCGGACTCGCCCACCGCGACGTCAAGCCCGAGAACGTGCTGCTCAGCGATTCGCATTCGGTCAAGGTCGCGGATTTCGGCCTGGCCCGGCTGCTCGCCGGCGCCAGCCACACCAAGACCGGAATGATCATCGGGACGGCCGCCTACCTGGCGCCGGAGCAGGTCGCCGGCGGCACGGCGGACGCGCGCACAGACGTCTACGCGTCCGGGATCATGCTGTTCGAACTGCTCACGGGCGTGCAGCCACACACCGGCGAGTCGCCGCTCGCGGTGGCCTACCAGCACGTCAACGCGGTGGTGCCGGCCCCCTCGGGCGTGGTTCCGGGCCTGCCGACCGCGCTCGACACGCTGGTGGCCCTGGCCACCAGCAGGAATCCCGACCTGCGGCCCGCCGACGCCGGGCAGTTCCTGCAAGCTGTGACCGAGGTCCGGCAAGGCCTGCCCATCGCCGAGCCCCCCGGTGCGCCGGAGGGCGGCCCCGCCGCCCGGCTCCCCGCTGCTGGTGGCATGCTGCCGGCCGCCCCGGCAGCGCTCCCGGCCGCCCCGGCAGCGCTTCCTGCCTCCTGGCCCACGGCGGTCACGCCGCCGGACCACCGGAGCGGTGACCTGCTTCCGCGTGGAGACCAGCCAGCCCTGCAGTCGTACTGGGCGCCCGGCGACACCTTCGCGCCCGCCGCGGCGGGCCAGCAGATACCGGACTCGCGCCAGCCAAGCAACCACACGCTGGTCGTCTCCAGCGTCGGCCCCACGGCCTATGACGGCGGGCGGCCCCGTTTTCCCGGTCCCAGGGAGCCCGGGCTGCAGCGCTGGCTGTTCAGCCGCAAGCTCGCCTACCTGGCTGCGGGGGTGCTGGCCCTCGTTCTCCTCGGCACCGTGGTGTGGTGGCAGGCCGTGGGCAAGTACACCAAGGTCCCCGAGCTCGGCGGGCTGGTAGCGGCCACCGCGAGCACCGAGTTGCGCAACGAGGGCTTCCAGGTCAAGGCCGGCACAGCCGTCTTCGACAACGGAGTGCCCAAGGGCGACGTGGTCGGCACGGTCCCCGCGATGGGATCGCGGGTGACCAAGGGCGCCACGGTAGCGCTCATCGTGTCCAGCGGCCCGCACATGATCTCGGTCCCGCAGGTGACCGGGGGCACGCTCGCCGCCGCTCAGACCGCACTCAAGCATGCCGGGCTGGTGCCGGGCCCGGTCAGCAACGAGACTTCCGCGACGATCCAGGCCGGAATCGTGATCAGCACGAACCCGGCCGCCGGCACCTCCTGGCCGCAGCCCAAGCCGGTCGCGATCGCGGTGAGCGCGGGGCCGCCGGTGCCCAGCTTCGTCGGCCAGCAGAAATCGGTCGCCGAGCAGTGGGCGCAGCAAAACGGCGTCTCACTGAACGAGGTGCCGGACACCAAGAGCACCCAGCCGCAGAACACGGTCACCCAGCAGTCCCCGGCCCCCGGAGGCCCCTTCACCCACGGCCAGGTGATCACCATCGACGTCTCGAACGGGCCGCAGCAGGTCGGCGTGCCCAGCGTGAATGGGATGTCGGTGGACCAAGCCACGCAGACCCTGAAGCAACTTGGCTTCCAGGTCAACGTCATTAAGGTCGGTCCGCTCCCAAACGTCTTCAACTACACCCCGACCGGCACGGCGCCGCAGGGAAGCACCATCACCCTGTGGGTCGGCCTCTGATCCATCCGCACGTGCCAGGTCTGATCCGCACCTGCGCAGTCCGATCAGGTCTGATCCGGCCTGCCCCAATCGGAATGTGCCCCAGGTCATACGTGCCCAGCGTCATACGCCGCCAGGCCGGGCTGAGATCGCCCCCGGCAGAAGACGTTAGCGTGCACCCTCCGCCGCGAGGTCGGGCCGAGAGTCCGGCGGGAGACGTTAAGCGCGCGGCCTCGGGTCGCGGCCTCGGTCAGCTGGCGAACACCTGCTGGGGTCAGCTGGCGGACACCTGCTCCGCCTGCTCCGGTACCGGCTGCCGGCTGGGCTGACGCCGGCGCGGGCTCGGCACCCGCAATCGCGGACCGCCGTCCGCGCCGTGGCGGGTGGTCAGCACGAGCGCGAGCGCCATACACGCCAGCGGGACGGCCGGCAGCGCGTACCGGTAGTTGAAGGTGTGCTCAGCGCTCGGCAGGATGATCATCACGGCCGCCGAAGCCCACAGCAGCATGGCCGCCCCCGACCGTCGCCGCGGCATGAGGATACCGATGAACCCGCCCGCGAGCACCAGCGCGAACACGAGGCCAGGAAAGTACAGCCTGCTCTGGTAGCCATGGATGAAGTAGGCATACGGCTGATGAACCGGCGTACCGTTTACGGACGTGAGCGGCGTCCCGTGCCCGAGGTATTCGCGCAACGCGGTGACCTGGTAGTTGAAATTCACGATCGTCGGGGGGAGCATCTTGCCGGCAAAGATCAGCGAATGGTCGGTGTCGAGGAACGTCAGCGCGACGTCTTCACTGACGGCGAGCGCGTACTCCTGTGGCTGGGCCGCGATCGCCCGGAGCGCGAAGCTCATCGCCCGGGTGTTTTTGGCCGGAGTGAACGCGTAGGCGTCCGGCACCAGATACTTCGCGGGCGGCTGCCACAGCCACGACCTGCGGTTCCACAGGTAAATTTCCGGCGTCGGCTGGGCCAGCAGCCTCGAATAGGCGTTGGACTTGTGCGGCCTTACTTTCAGGTGGGCCGGCTGCCGATTCGGGCATAGCGCCTGGAGGTTGGCCGGGGGGTTGATGGTGGCGCAGTTCGCGAAGGTCATCGTCCGCGACCACAGGAACAGCCCTTCGCTGGTGGTCAGGTTGACGGTGCCGTAGAAGGTGGAAAACCACAGCGCGTACCCGGCCAGCGGCAATGCGCCCGCGGCCAGGGCGGCGCCCGCCCGGCGCCAGCCGGCGTGCTGGATCACCAGGTACCCCGCCACCAGCACGAAGAGCGGCAGGGTGATGGGGCGCACCAGGCCGGCGATGCCCATCAGCAGCCCGGACACGGCGGACCGGGTGACCGAAGGCGGCCGCCAGACCGACGGCGGCTGCCGGATGATCAGCACCACGAGCGCGGCCAGCATGAGCAGCGTCGCCAGCGTGTCCGACATGATGGAATGCTCGAGGTTGAGCTCACGCGGGTCGAACAGCACCGGTGCGGCCGCGAGCGTCGCTCCCCAGCCGGGCACGCCGCGATTGATCAGCAACGCGTACACCATGACCGCGATGGCGAGCCCCATCAGGTGCTGCAGGCCCGCGGTCAGCGCGAGCGAGTCAAACGGCCGCATCAGCGCGAGGAAGAACGCGTAACCGTTCGGGCGCACCGGGTCGGGCGTGAAATGGACGGCGTCCCACATGTAGTCGTAGCTGTCCTGCCTGACCAGGATGGCCGGCCGGTAGGCCGCCATGGTGATCAGCCGGAGCACCAGCCCTATCCCCAGGGTCCAGCAGAACACCCGGTGGCGGCTGACCAGACCGGGCAGGGTGGCCAGCCACAGCCGGCCGCGGATCACTGCCACTCGTGCCTGCGCCCGCAGCCGTGCTGGCCAGGCAGGCCGCCCTGCGGCAGCCGGAGACCCGGCCGCGTCCGTCTCGCCCACGGTCAACCTAATCTCCTCGCGGTGGCGGCGTGTCGCTCCCCCGTCACGTTCTCGCCGCCGCTGGCAGGATCGGCGCGTCCCGGCCCGTGCCCGACCCGGCCGGCGGAGCACCTGACTTCTGCTCGTGATACTCGGCCTCCACGTTCACGGCCCAGATGTCGTGCGCAGTGCCCTCCGCGATGTTCTCCACGGTCAGCATCGCGGTGAGCATGGAGTGATCCTGGTTGTTGTAGCGATGCATGCCGTTACGGCCGACCGGATGGACATTCGGCCAGTCGGCGTCGAGGAACTTGCGGATGACCTCGACATTGGCCGCGTACTCGATGTCGTAGACGGGGTAGGCCTTGGGCATCCGGACGACGTACCCGTTCTGCACGGCACCGCGGGCGGCCAGCCCGAGCAACTCGATCTCTGCGGTTCCGAGCGCGATCAGGTCCTCGTCGGAGGAGTCCCACATCTCGTCGCCCTCATGCACGAAGAACTCCAGCCCCAGGCAGGTCCGGCCATCCTGGACCAGGTAAGGCGACCAGGAACCGAAGTTCTGCACCCGGCCGACCTTCACCTCCGGGGAGTGAATGTAGATCCAGTTGTCGGGGAAGGAGAACTTCTGGTCCACCACGAGCGCGACGGTGAGGAAGTCCCGGTAGCGCAGCCCGTCCGCAGCTGCTTTCACCTCTTCGGGCACGTCCGGGCCGAGCGCGTTGATGAGGTGGGCGAGCGGCATCGATGAGATCAGGTCGCTGCACTTGATCTCGCGGCGCAGGCCAGCAGCGCCGACCGCCGTAACGATGAGCTGGCCGCCGACGGCCGCCCGTATCTGCTCGACCGACGTGGACATGCGGACCTCCGCACCGGCCTCGACCACCTTCGTCGTGCAGACCTCCCACATCATGCCCGGGCCGTACTTGGGGTAGCGGAACTCCTCGATCAGGCTGGTGACCTCGGTCTGCCCGCGCCGGGGACTGAGTGCGTTGAAGATCGCCTTACCGAGCGACAGGTTCTTGATCCGCTGCGCCGCCCAGTCCGCCTGGATCTGGTCGGCCGGGATGCCCCACAGCTTCTCGGTGTAGCTCTTGAAGAACATCCGGTAGAGGCGCCACCCGAAGCGGGCTGACGTCCATCCTTCGAAATTGGACTGGTCCGCCGGAGGACGCAGGCGGGCCCACAGATAGGAGAGGACGCAGAGGATCGCCTCACGGATGCCCAGGTTACGCAGCGCGTTCATGGCCCGGAGCGGGTAGTCGAAGAACTTGCCATCGTAGAAGATCCGCGACATCCGGGGCCGGAGCAGGAAGTCCTCCTCGCCGAGGATCTCCCACCAGAACTGCTCGACCCGCGACACCTTCGTGAAGAAACGATGCCCGCCGATGTCGAACCGCCACCCGTCGCGTTCTACGGTCCGGCTGATGCCACCCACCACGTCATCCGCCTCAAGCACGACGCAGCCCAGGCCGCGGCGAGTGAGTTCGTACGCCGCCGTCAGGCCTGCCGGCCCGGCACCAACGACTACACAACGTGTCTGGTCTTCCTCAGGCACCACTGGCGCCACGTTCGCTCCCTCACGTTTGCCAGGACCGGGGGGGTGTGATGATCATGCGACCCAACGGGAGAGGACCCCTCCCGCGGCTACGGACATCGTAGGCTCTGCGTGTAATTAACGCCGAAACTGCCTTGGACGTTTACCCTCTATTCACTACTTTTCCTCCCTATGGTCCTTCTTTTACCTTTCCGCTCCGACGTACTCTACTGGCCAGACTGGCCACAGCGGTTCACCTTGTACCAGTTCGGCCCATCGCGGCCTAGTCGACTACCGAGGGTGGCCAAGGCATTGCTGAGAGCGTCCGGCGGCCACCCGGCGAGACACGCCTGAGGCGTGTCCCGTGGATCTTGGCCGTCGCGAGCGGCCGTCCGGAGGGATGGACGCCGCAGCGCCCGGGTGCCGGCGGCGCCGGGATCATCAGCTCAGGGTTAAGGCGTTTCCCGTCCGCTCCTGATCGGCAATCCGCGCATTCACACCATGGCGAAATCTGGCCTGCCATTACGTAAGTCACCCCGGCGCGGGCGGGCTGCATTCAGCAATTCGTGGCAGCTATGCCGTCCCATGTGATACGCGAGATAGTGAATTTCGTCACTCAATGGAGATCGCCACCATAGGGCGGCGTGACGGCCAGTCGGGCCCGGCCCATGCCCGCGCGTCCCCCCGCCACCGGGCATGCGCTAGGCTCCAAGTCATGCAGCACGCATTCTGGTTTTGGTATGGCTACCGGCCCGGCATCCGGACGGTCGCCAGCAAGACTGTGTGCTGACGCAACCGACCTCAAGGAAGCCCCGGGCCCCCTGGCCCGGGGCTTCCTTACATTTACAGGGACGACACAGGAGGAAACCATGGTCGTGGTGATGGCGCCAGAGGCCACCCAGGCAGACGTGGACGCGATCGTTGACGTGGTGCGCGCCTCGGGCGGGGAGGCCTTCGTGAGCCGCGGCATCTCGCGCACCATCGTCGGGCTGGTCGGCGATGTCGAGCAGTTCGGCTCGCTCAACCTGCGCAGCAGGAGCGGCGTCGCCGATGTGGTGCGGATCTCCGTCCCGTACAAGCTGATCAGTCGGGAGCACCACCCGGACAGATCGGTCGTCAGGGTCGGCGGAGTGCCGATCGGGCCCGACACGCTCACCGTGATCGCGGGCCCGTGCGCCGTCGAGACACCGGAGCAGACGCTGACCGCCGCCCGGATGGCCAAGGCGGCGGGGGCGTCGATTCTGCGCGGCGGCGCCTTCAAGCCGCGCACCTCGCCCTACGCCTTCCAGGGGCTCGGCGAGGCCGGCCTCAAGATCCTCGCTGACGTGCGGGCCGAGACCGGGCTCCCGGTTGTCACCGAGGTGATCGACCCGGCCAGCGTGGACCTCGTCGCCTCCTACGCCGACATGCTGCAGGTCGGTACCCGGAACATGCAGAACTTCGCGCTGCTGCAGGCGGTGGGGGGCGCGTCCAAGCCGGTGCTGCTCAAGCGCGGCTTCAACGCCACCATCGAGGAATGGCTGATGGCCGCCGAGTACATCGCCCAGCGCGGCAACCTCGACATCGTGCTCTGCGAGCGCGGCATCCGCACCTTCGAGACCGCCACCCGCAACACCCTCGACATCAGCGCGGTCCCCGTGGCGCAGCGACTCTCGCACCTGCCGGTCATCGTGGACCCGTCACACTCAGGCGGCCGGCGCGACCTGGTCCTGCCGCTTACCCGCGCGGCGATCGCGGTGGGCGCCGACGGCGTCATCGTGGATGTCCACCCCGAGCCCAAGATGGCGCTGTGCGACGGCGATCAGGCGCTGCTCGACTCCGACATCCGCGAACTGGCCAGCGTGGCGGCGAACCTGTCGCCCCTCATGGGCCGCACACTCACCCCGGCCCTGAGGAAGCCGGCCATACCGGCCCAGGCGGCGCCGGCAACCGTCGTAGGCTGACGGGCTATGGCCGCCTGAACTTGGGGAGTCGCGGGTGGCTCGCCTTGCCGGCCGACCCGGAGGGGAGTGCCGGCGGTTGGGTGAGTCACCCGCGACGGTTCGTTAGGCAGGAAAAAGGTCAGGGATGATCCGGCCGGTACTCCTGCGCTACCGCGGCCAGTTCCTCGGCCAGGTCCCCGGCGTCGAGCCGCGCCTCAATCCGGTGCAGGTCGTCAATGCGCGCCCGGGTCTCCACCTGGCGCGGGGTCAGTAGCGTGCAGCAGTCCTCGTCGGGCAGTTCGGACAGGGCGAGGGTGCCGATGCGGCGGGCCTCCGCCATGATCTCGACCTTGTCCCAGCCGATCAGCGGGCGCAGGATGGGCAGCGCCACGGCCTCGTCGAGAGCGGTGATGTTGGTCAGCGTCTGGCTGCTCACCTGCCCAAGAGAGTCCCCGGTGATCAGCGCCGCGCCGCCGAGGCGGCGGGCCAGCACCTCACCGGTCTTGAGCATGAGCCGGCGCTGGGCGACGATCTGCAGCCGGCTGGCGCCGGACGAAGCCAGCCGCTGCTGCGTTTTCCCGAACGCCACCACGAACAGCCGCGACCCGCACTGGAACCTGTCCAGCTGGTGCATCAGTCCATACGCCTTGTACACGGACTCCGGCCCGGTCAGCGGCATGCCGGAGAAATGCAGGAAGTCACAGCGCAGGCCGCGGCGCATCATCCGGTACGCGGCCACCGGCGAGTCGATCCCGCCGGACATGAGGACCAGGGCGCGGCCGCTCATGCCGACCGGCAGCCCGCCCTGGCCGGACATGCCATCGGTGTAGACGAAGATCTCTTGCTGGTCCACCTCAACGAAAATCGTTGTGTCCGGGTGCTTGAGCCGCACCGGGTAGCCGTAGGCCTGCTGCACGCGGGTGCCGATCATCACGGCCAGCTCAGAGGAGGTCATCCGGAAGCGCTTGTCGCGACGGTGCGCGCGCACGGCGAACGACCCCTGCTTCCCGGCGACCAGCGCGACCGCGACGGCCGTGGCCGCCTCGGGGTCTTTGGCTACCCTGACGGCACGGCACACCCGGGCGATGCCCATCACATCCCCGACGCGTTCGGCAATTGTGTCGGCCGCGGCCTCCGCGGCCGGACCGCGCGCAGCGCCGTTCCCGGAGGTGCCATCGGCGACCCGCAGCACGATGACCCCGTCGCGCTGCCAGAGCCTGACCCCGACGCCGGTCTGCTTCAGGGCGCGGCGGATGTTGGCCTGCAGCATCCGCTCGAACTGCTGCCGGTTGCCGCCTTTGAGCACGATCTCGCCCAGCTTGAGCAGCACGCATGGCTCACGGAAGGTCCCGGTGGCCGTTGCGGCGTGCTCAGCGCCCGCGGTCAGCGGGGGGGTCGCGGACATCTCCCCAGTTTGCCAGCAAGTTACGGTCCCGCGACCCGGCCGGGGGCAACGGTTTCAGCGTCCCGATGCCTCTCGCTGCTGGATGCGGGCCTTCAACTGGTCCGGGTCATCCGCGCGGACGGGCAGGACGCGGACGGCACCCGGCCCGGCCGCGCTGCGCTCCTCGTGGCGGACGGCCCACCATCGGCCGGTGCCGCTGAGCCAAATCCCCCACCGCCCGCCGAACTCTGCCTCGATGGCCTCCGCGGTGACCGGGCCACCTCTGTGTGTGTTGGTCACGTCTCGTTCCCGTTGCGCGTCCTGGCTTCTGGAGATCAGCGTAGGAGCACTCCGTTACTGTCAGATTTCACAGCGTTAACACCGGGTCAGGAATGGGCGGTGCCGCTGACGAAATGTCCACCCCGGGGGAAACAATCTCGGTGTCGGCTGGCCGGTCCGCCCCACGTCGCTGTCCTTGCTGGCCCCCTGACCTGCGGGAATTGAGCAATCCGACATGTAGCGCGGCCTCGGGGGCTATTCGTCGGGTGCCATCTGTCGATTCAGGGCATCCGCCGTTCGACTACAACTGGAAGCCGGCAGCGGTTGCCGGCGACGAGAGGCGGTGCACGATGAAGTACATGTTCCTGCTGTACGGACCCGACAAGCCCCTTCCAGAGCCGGGCACGCCGGAGTTCACGGAGATGTTCCAGAGCTGGGATGCGGCCACGGGGGCAATGGCCAAGGCCGGCGTCCTGATCGACTGCGCTCCGCTGGAGCCGCCGTCCTCGGCGACCACCCTCCAGGTCCGCGACGGCGAGACCCTGCTGACCGACGGTCCCGCCGCCGAGATCAAGGAACAGTTCGGCGGCTACACCCTGGTCGAGTGCGCCGACCTGGATGAGGCGCTGAAATGGGCGGCCACTTTGCCGACCGCGTTGGACGGATCGATCGAGGTGCGCCCCGTGCTGCAGGTCAGGGCTCCCTCCTGAGCGGCGGCAGCTGGTACGAGGAACTGTTCCGCGCCCACTGGTGGGCGGCGGTCGCCGGCGTCACCCGCCTGGTGGGCGACCTGGAACTGGCTGAGGACGCCGTGCAGGACGCTTGCGCCGCCGCCCTGGCGCAATGGCCGGCCGACGGCGTCCCGGCCCGCCCACGGGCGTGGCTGATCGGCGTGGCCAGGCACAAGGCACTCGACCGGCTGCGCCGGGATGCGCGACGGGCAGACAAGGAAGCCGAAGCCATGCGCGAGGCAGAGACCGGGCCGCCGGCCGGCGAGTGGCGCTCGGACGCCGACGACGAACTCGGCCTCATCTTCACCTGCTGCCACCCGGCCCTCGACCCGGCGGTGCGGGTGTCTTTGACCCTGCGGTCGGTGTGCGGGCTGGGCACCGCGGAGATCGCCGCCGCCTTCCTGGTTCCGGAGCCGACGATGGCGCAGCGCCTGGTGCGGGCCAAGCGGAAGATCCGCCAGGCCGGCATCGCCTTCCGCGTCCCGCCCCCGGCCGACCTGCCCGGGCGCCTCGCCGCAGTGCTTCGCGTCGTCTACCTCGTCTTCACCGAGGGTCACAAGGCCACCACCGGCCAGACGCTCATCCGTGCCGAGCTGTGCGACCAGGCGATCCGGCTGGCACGCGGACTCACCACGCTTCTGCCGGGCGAGCCCGAGGTCACCGGCCTGCTCGCACTGCTGCTGCTCACCGACGCCCGCCGGGAGGCCCGGGTCAGCGCCGGCGGTGACCTCGTGCTCCTGGAGGACCAGGACCGTGCCCGCTGGGACCAGGAAAAGATCGCCGAGGGTGAGGCCCTGGTCGAGCGGGCCCTCCGGCAGGGGCGCCCCGGCGCCTACCAGCTGCACGCCGCCATCGCCGCCTGCCATTCGGGCGCGCCCTCGGCGGCGGCGACGGACTGGCGGGAGATCGCCGCGCTTTACGGTGAGCTCATCCGCTACGAACCGACCCCGGTGGTCGAGGCGAACCGGGCGGTCGCGGTCGCCATGGCCGAGGGCCCCGCGGCCGGCCTGGTAATCCTCGACGCTGTGGGCAAGGACCCCCAGCTGGCCCGGTGGCCTCAGCTGCACGTCGCCCGGGCGGAACTCCTGCGCCGCCTCGGCCGCACCGACGACGCCGCCGCCGCCTACGGCGCAGCGCTCCAGCTCGAACCCACCGCGCCCGAGCAGGCGTTCATCGGCCGCCGCCTTCGTGAACTCGCCCGGTGACCATGCCAGGCTAGGACGGGTGGCGACGATGGACATCAGGGACGCGACGGAAGCCGACCTGGACTCCATCGCCGAGGTGGCGCTGGCTGTGGGGCAGGACGAGGAGTGGGGAGGCGCCGATCCAGCCTACGCAGCGCACCTGCTGGCCCATGGCCACCTCGTGGTCGCCTGCCGGGACGCCGTGATCACCGGCTACGGCGCGACTCTCCCGATCGGCGAGGGCCGCTCGGCGGTCAGCATGCTCTGCGACCTGTTCGTCGATCCGCAGGCGCATGGCCTTGGCTGTGGGCAGGCGATGCTCGCGGCCCTGTGGCGGGACGAGCCGCGGCGGATGACGTTCAGCAGCCAGCATTCCCATGCGCTGCCGCTCTATACGCGGGCCGGCCTCGATGCGTGGTGGCCGCTGCTCTACCTGGCCGGGGACGTGCGCGCGCTCGCGGCACCGAGCGGCTGGTCGGCTGGGCTGTCCACGCCGGAGCGGGTAGCGGCCCTGGAGCACGGCTGGACCGGAGCGGGGCGGGCCGCCGAGCACCGGGCCTGGGCGGCCCGCCCGGCCGGGCGCTCGGTCGAGGCCCAACGGGACGGCGAGGTGCTGGCCGCGGGAACCGTCGCGGGGGCCGGCCAGGAGTACGGATTGGTCCACATGGCCATCGCACCCCAGGCCAGCGATGACGACGCGCGCGACGCGGTCTTCGCCGTGCTGGCGTCCCTTGACCCGCCCGGTGGCCAGGCCCGGGTCTGCCTGCCCGGACCTCATCCCGCGGTCCGGCCGCTGCTGGTGGCGGGGTGGCGGAACGGCTATATCGACTTGTTCATGGCCACCGACCCCGGCCTGCTCAACCCACGCCGCGCCGTCCCCTCCCCCGCCATGGCCTTAGCCGGCTGGCGGTCTACTGGCGGTCTACTGGCGGTCTACGGCGGTCTACTGGCGGGCGAGGTTGGGCGCGCCGGCGCGGAGGACGAATTTCTGGATCTTGCCCGTCGCCGTCTTCGGCAGTTCCTCCACGAACGTCACCCCGCGGGGGGCCTTGAAGTGCGCGAGGTGGTCGCGGGCGAAGGCGATGATCTCCTCATCGCTGGCGGTGGCACCCGAGCGCAGCACGACGAACGCGTGCGGTGTCTCACCCCATTTCTCGTCCGGCAGCCCGACGACCGCGGCTTCCTGGACGGCGGGGTGGCGCAGCAGCGTCCCCTCGACCTCCACGGTGGAGATGTTCTCCCCGCCGCTGATGATCACATCCTTGATCCGGTCACGGATCTCCACGTAACCATCGGAGTGGACCACCGCCGCGTCGCCGGTGTGGAGCCAGCCGTCGCCCATCGCGCGCTCGGTCGCCTCCGGATCGTGGTAGTAGCCCTCCATGACGACGTTCCCGCGGACGGTGATCTCACCGAGCGACGCGCCGTCGGCAGGGACCTCGCGGCCGTCCTCGTCCACCACCCGCAGCTCACCGGAGGTGAGCAGCTCAACTCCCTGCCGCGCCTTCACCACCGCCCGGTCCCCGGGCGCCAGGCCCGCGTGCTCAGGCAGCGGCGCGCAGACGGTGATGAACGGCGCCGTCTCGGTCAGCCCGTAGACGTGGGTGACCTCCCAGCCGAACTCGCCCTCCAGCCGCTCGATGGTCGCCGCCGCGGGCGGCGCCCCCGCCGTCACCACCCGCACCCCGGCCGGCACATCGCCGCGCACCTCATCGGGCGCGTTCGCGAGCGAGATCAGCACCGTGGGCGCCGCGCACAGCCGGCGCACGTTCTCCTCGCGGATCAGCGGGAACACCGCCGCCGGGTCGACCTTGCGCAGGCAGATGTGGGTGCCAGCGGCGGCGGTCACGGTCCAGGTGTAGGTCCAGCCGTTGGCATGGAACATCGGTAGCGTCCACAGGTACCGATCACCCACCTCGATCGGCATGTGCAGCAAGGTGCCGATCGTGTTGACCGCCGCGTTCCGGTGCGTGATCATCACGCCCTTCGGCCGCGCGGTGGTCCCGCTGGTGTAGTTGATCGTCAGCAGATCCCGCTCACCGATCACCGGCCGCGCGAACTCCGGCGACGCCGCGGCGACCGCGATCTCGTAGTCCAGCCAGCCGTTCTTGGCGCCGCCGGTCGCCACGAAATGCGCCACTCCGGGCATCTGGTCCCGCACGCTGTCCACCGCGTCCAGGTACTCCCGGTCCACGCAGAGCACGCTGGCGCCCGAATGGTTCACGATGTAGACGAAATCCTCAGGCGTCAGCCGGTAGTTGACCGGTACCAGCACCGCGCCGATCTGGGGTACCGCATAGAACGACTCCAGCTGCGCATGGGTGTTCGGCGCGATCGTGGCCACCCGGTCACCCGGCCCGACACCCAGCCCCTGCAACGCCGACGACCACCGATCACACCGGTCGAAGAACTGCTCGTACGACAAGTGCAGGTAACCATCGACCACCGCTTCCCGCGAACCGTGCAGACGGCGGGTCCGGCGGGCGAACTCCAGCGGCGTGAGGGGTGTTTCCATGACGTGCCTCCAGGTGGTGCGCGGTATCGCCGACCCTCGCCGACTGGCCGTTAGGACGGAACGCTAGTACCGCGGCGGAAATCTCGCGACGACCCGGAGGCGTCAGCCGAGGACGGCGCAGAGGATGCGGTTCTCGCCGCGCTGCCAGATGGTCCCGATCTCGGTGAAACCAGCCGCTCGCAGAGCATCGACGTGCGTCCCAAGCAGCACCGACTCCGAGCCGTGATGATCCTGGCTCAGCCGCCGCCGCTGGCGCTCCGCAGCCGGGCCCGCCAGCGCGGGTTCCGCGGTGGCCGCCTCCCACCAGCCCGTCCAGCTCTCGGAGTGCCCGCCGGGGAAGCGCCGCTGTTCCTCTCGCTCGATCAGCGCCCGGCCGAGCCGGGCCAGTGTCGGCGTCACCGCCTCGTCGTCCTTGAGGTGATCGCCATCGAGCAGCAGGCCGCCGGGCCGCAGGACCTTGGCCAACTCGGCGTACATGGCCCGCAACTCCGGGGCGCGCAGCCAGTGCAACGCGGTGGTGCTCACCGCCGCGTCGGCCACCCGGTCAAGCCCCAGCAAGCCGGCCCATCCCGGGGTGCGCAGGTCAAGGTCCGCGAAGCGCAGCCCACCGCGTCCGCCGTAGCTGGCGCTGCCGAGGGCCAGCAGCAGCGGGTCGGTGTCGATGGCGATGACGGTGGCGTCCGGAATCCGGTCCAGCAGCCGGACGGCCAGCGAGCCGGGCCCGCAGCCGAGGTCGAGCACGAGCGGGTCGGCACGCCCGGCCCCCGCCTCAACGGCGTCGATGAGCGCGGTGAACCGGTCTTCCCGGTCCGGAAGGTACTCCGTCTGCTGCACGTCCCAGCGATCGATCCAGCCTCGCGCGGTACCGGCGTCCAGGTCGGGCACGCCTGCCTCCTTGTCACTGACGACTATGCTTTCGGCAGTCACAACCTAGAATGCGAGGACGTAACTGGTCAAGTGAACTTCAACAGTCACATGGATGCCGTGGTCGCGATGGCCGTCCGCCTCGTGAACACGCTGACCGCGGGTGAAGCCCGCGGTCAGGGCTACGCCCCGCCGGACGGGCCGGACCTGGCCCGCGCGGCAACCTCCGCGCTCCGGGATGCCAGCCCGCACACCCACGATCTTTCCGAACGAGAAGCCGCCCAGCTAGCCGACTTCGCCGAGGCGTTCCGTGCCGTGTTCGCCGGTGTCGCCTCCGGCGACCTCGACGCGGCCGCTCACCTGGTCAACAGGCTGCTCGCGGTGACAGGAGCACACCCCTGGCTCGACCGCCACGACGGCGAGCCGTGGCACATGCACTTCCAGGGCGCGCAGGATTCGACGGTCACCGGGTGGGCGGCGGGATGCGCCACCGGCCTCGCCGTCGTCCTCGGCAGCGACCTGCACAACCGGCTCGGCGTCTGCACGGCCCCTCACTGCGACCGGGTGTATGTGGACACCTCACGCAACGGGACTCGCCGGTTCTGCTCGACGTCCTGCCAGAACAGGGTCAAGACTGCCGCCTTCCGCGCCCGCCACGCCTGATCCTGACCATGATCGCGGCATGGCGGCACCACCCAGCTGCTCCGGCTGCTGCTGGCCGGCCGGCCTGGCGGCGACGGGTGCCGGTCAGGAATTGAGGTAGGCGAGGACGGCGAGCACACGCCGGTTGTCATCGCTGCACGGCGGCAGGTCGAGCTTGGCGAAAATGCTCGTGCTGTGCTTGCCGACCGCCTTCTCCGAGACGAACAGGCGCTCCGCGATCGCGCTGTTGGAACGTCCCTCGGCCATCAGCGCCAGGACCTCGCGCTCGCGGGCGGAGAGCCTGGCGACCGGCGCCAGAACCGCGGCGATCCCGCTAGCCAACATGGCGGAGATCGTCCAGAAAGTTCGCGCCCAGCAGCACGAACGCCACGATCGCGACCGGCAGCGGGACGATTCCCCACCCCATGGCCCGGATCCGGAGCGGCCAGGCCTTCGAGTGCCCGGCGGGGGCCGCTGACCTTTTCCAGGCGACCACGACACAGGCAACGACGAAGACGATCACGATGAGGTGCATGCCAGGCCCCTTTGCCGGCCGCGCATGTGACGGCCGCTGGCTCCATCGTGACGCGCCGTCACGGCTCCCCGCCATGGGCCAGCGCCCACCCCCGGGGTAGACCTATGCCCACTCCGGGATCAGCCGAAGAAGATCTCGGCTTCGGCGTAGCGCTCCGGCGGCACGGTCTTCAGCTCGCGGGTCGCGTCCGCCAGCGGCACGCGGACGATGTCCGTGCCGCGCAGCGCCACCATCATGCCGAACGCGCCGTCGTGCACCGCGTCGATGGCGTTCAGGCCGAACCGCGTGGCGAGCACCCGGTCGAACGCCGTGGGGGTGCCGCCGCGCTGGATGTGCCCGAGCACCGTGCAGCGGGCCTCCTTGCCGGTGCGCTTCTCGATCTCGTCGGCGAGCATCTGCCCGACGCCGCCGAGCCGGACGTGCCCGAACGCGTCCAGCCGCTGGTCGGCCAGTTCGACTTCCTCCTCGGCCGGGCGGGCGCCCTCGGCGACCACCACGATCGGCGCGTACCTGGTCTGGAAGCGGTGCTCCACATGGGCGCAGACCTCTTCGATGCTGAACGGCTTTTCCGGGATGAGGATCACGTTGGCCCCGCCGGCCAGCCCGGCGTGCAGCGCGATCCACCCGGCATGCCGCCCCATTACTTCGACGATCAGCGCCCGGTGATGACTCTCCGCGGTCGTGTGCAGCCGGTCGATCGCCTCCATGGCGATGTTGACGGCGGTGTCGAACCCGAAGGTGTAGTCCGTGGCGCCCAGGTCGTTGTCGATGGTCTTGGGCACCCCCACCACCTTCACGTCCTGCTCGTTCAGGCGCGTCGCCGCCCCCAGGGTGTCCTCGCCGCCGATCGCGATCAGCGCGTCCACGCCCAGGCCGGCCAGGTTGTCCTTGATCCGGTCCACGCCGCTGCGCCCGGCGCCGCCCGCGCCATCGGCCAGCGGGTTCGTTCTCGACGAGCCGAGGATCGTCCCGCCCCGGGGCAGGATCCCCCGTACCGCCTGCACGTCGAGGGGGATCGTGTCCCCTTCGAGCGGGCCACGCCAGCCGTCGCGGAACCCCACGAATTCGTACCCGAACTCCTGGGCGCCCCGGCGGACCAGTGCACGAATAACCGCGTTCAGTCCCGGGCAGTCGCCGCCGCCCGTCAGCACTCCGACTCGCATAGGGGCAACATTAGTCCCCATGAGCGTCCTCGCGATCGACGCTGGAACAACCGGCGTAACTGCCCTGATTGTCGCCGCTGACGGCAGCGTAGCGGGCCGTGGGTACCAGGAGTTTCGCCAGTATTACCCCCAGCCGGGCTGGGTGGAGCACCTGCCCGAGGGCATCTGGCAGGCCACCCTCACCGCGTGCGCGCAGGCGCTGGCCAGTGCCGGGGCAGCCGGAAAAACCCAAGGATCCCGAACGAATCCCGCCCCGCCGGTGTCGTGCATAGGCATCACGAATCAGCGGGAAACCGCTGTGGTCTGGGACCGGGAAACCCTGGCCGCGCCACGGCGCGCGATCGTGTGGCAGGACCGGCGGACCGCCCGGCTCTGTGACCGGCTGCGACAGGCGGGCCATGAGGACCGCATCAGGGAACTGACCGGCCTGCGCCTCGACCCGTACTTCACCGCGACCAAGGTGACCTGGCTCGCCGAGCACGACCATGCCACCTGGCAGGGCATCGCCGACGGCTCGCTGGCCGTCGGCACGGTGGACTCCTACCTGATCGCGCGGCTCACCGGCGGGCGGCGGCATGTCACCGACGCGTCCAACGCCTCGCGCACGATGCTCTTCGACATCGGCGCCGGGCACTGGTCGGCGGAACTCTGTGAGCTGCTGCAAGTCCCGCAGCGCGGGCTGCCAGAGGTGGTCCCCTCCACCGGGGTCGCCGGGCACACCGACCCGGCGGCATTCCTCGGCCTGGCCCTGCCGATCGCCGGCATCGCCGGTGACCAGCAGGCGGCGCTGTTCGGCCAGGCCTGCTTCACACCGGGCGACACCAAGTGCACGTACGGCACCGGATCGTTCGTGCTAGCCAACACGGGCACGTCGATCGTCAGGTCGGACGCCGGGCTGCTGTCCACGGTGGCGTGGATGGACTCCTCGGGGGACCTGACGTACGCGCTAGAGGGCTCGGTGTTCGTGACTGGGGCGGCGGTGCAGTGGCTGCGCGACGGGCTCGGCCTGCTCGACAACGCGGCGCAGAGCGAGGCGCTGGCCGGCGGCGTGCCCGACTCCGGCGGCGTGGTGTTCGTGCCCGCCCTCACCGGGCTGGGCGCTCCCGACTGGGACCCGGACGCCCGCGGGGCGATATTCGGCATCACCCGGGGGACGACCCGCGCGCACCTGGTGCGGGCCACGCTGGAGGCGATCACCTTCGAGGTGCGTGACGTGTTCGACGTGATGACCGGCGGCTGGCGGGAGACCTGCGCGCTGCGGGCCGACGGCGGCGCGAGCACAAACGACCTGCTCATGCAGATGCAGGCCGATCAGCTGCAGATTCCCGTCGAGCGGCCCGCGGTGGCCGAGACCACGGCACTCGGCGCCGCGTTCCTGGCCGGCCTGGCCACTGGGACGTGGTCCTCGCGGGACGAACTCGCCGCCACGTGGCGGCTGGACCGCCGGTTCACGCCGGGAGTGCGGGACGATCCGGGTTACGCACGCTGGCGCCGCGCCGTCAGCCGGGCCCAGGGCTGGGCCCTGGACCCGGCCGACGGCCCGCCAGGCGAACCCGGGTGACGGTCAGGCGACGCGGAGCGCCTTCCCCAGCTTCAGGTAATCCGCGTCGAACTGAGTCAGTTGATGTTCAAGCCCGGTGCTGACGACTGTCTGCTGGTACTGGCTGACGGAGGTCGACGCGGCGAGCTTGGTGAGGTCGTTGCGGGCGGCCGTGGCGTCGGCAATGACCTTGTTCGCGGCTGTCGTCGGGGCTCCGGCCGGCATCGAGATGCCGCGCATCGCCTGGGCGAACGTCCCGAACGCCTGCGCGACCGTCGTGTCCTGCGCGGTCACGCAGGTGAGGGAGCCGTTGCAGGTCGACGTCTTCGACTGGAACGATGTCAGCGCGGTACTCAGCGTCGCGTACGAGCCTTCGACCTTGAGAGCGGCGGTGGCGTTGCTCACCTGCGTCTGCCCGGGCGTATTGGTCGAACCGCTTATCACGCCGAGGACGATTCCGGCGACGATGAACAGCGCGCCCAGGGCGAGGAACACGCCAACCAGCGCCTTGGCCCCGCCCGAGAGCACGAGCCGCCAGGCCTGCGGGTCGCCCAGGGGCCAGCGAGGCGCTCCCCCGTAGCCCGGCTGCGCATAGGACGCCTGGCCATAACCCGGCTGGCCGCCGGCCGGCTGGCCATAACCCGGCTGGGCAAAACCCGGCTGGCCGCCTGCGGGCTGGCCATAACCCGGCTGGCCGCCTGCGGGCTGGCCATAACCCGGCTGGCCGCCTGCGGGCTGGGCAAAACCCGGCTGGCCGCCCGCCGGCTCACCAAACCCCGGCTGGCCATAACCCGGCTGGCCATAACCCGGCTGGCCGCCCGTCGGCTGGCCATAACCCGGCTGGCCGCCCGCCGGCTCACCAAACCCCGGCTGGCCATAACCCGGCTGGCCGGAACTCGGGCTGAACCCGGGGCTTGACGCCGGGCCACCGGTGGCAGGTGCGGCCCATGCCGGAGCGGTTCCATCTGGGCCGGGCTCGTCGCCGAACAGTCCCTTCGGGTATGTGCCGGTCAGCAGCAGCACATACCCGTAGAACCGGGTGAAATACCTGATGACAGTGGCGATCGCCCCGTAGAGCGTCTCGGACATGGTCCCGCTGATCAGCACGATCAGCCAGATGATGAAAATCGCGATCGTGCCCAGCCCGTAGATCAGCGCGATGCTGATCAGCCAGGCCGGGATGGCCAGGATGATCCGGAAGAAGACCGCGAGGCGGTTCAGCCGCCCGGGCCGCACCGCCACATGCACCGGGTAGTCGGTGTCGCCCAACTCGAACGGCGGGTACTCGTCAGTCAGCAGGAACAGGTACGCGTAGACCCTCGTTGACCACCTCAGGTACCCGGCCAAGAAGCCCGCGAGACCGGTTGGCACCCGGCCGGTGAACAGCGCGGCGAACCAGGAGATCACCACCACGACCTCCGTGGCGATCCCGAGCGCGTACAGAACGATGAAGTGCGGGATCGCCAGCACTATCCGCACGAGCACGGTAAGCCGGTTTTGCTTGGCGGGCCCGGCGAACGCGACGAGAACCTCGTCGCCGGTTCTGGGCTCAGCCGGTAGTTCCTGGGGCGCCGGTGGGGGGCCCATCGGGACGTATGTCACCTTTTCCGCTCCTTGGTCGGCCGCAACCTTAGCGTTGGCTGAGTGGCAGGGCGAGATCGTTGGGCAGAAATTGTTGGATTCGAGATCGTCCAGCGCTGGGGGGCCGCCGCTGATCATGGAGGCCGGGCCTGCGAGCCGGATCAGTGGACCCTGGGCAACGAGGACGCCAATGCTGGATGTACAACGGTCCTGGCGCTGTTAACCGAGATGCGGAACGAGACTAGAACCGGGGACGGGGGTGGAACGCCGCATGGTGACCCTGGAACTCTCCTGGCCGGGCGCCGCTGTCGCGGCGGCGGGCCTGGCCGGTGCGGCCACGGGCGCCAAGCTCACCCGCCGGCCCCGGCTTGTCGCTGCCTCCGCGTTCGCCCGGGAGAGCGCCGTGGTCCTGGCCCTGTTCGCGCTCTGGCAGCTGGCGGGGAGTTTCGCCACGGCCGGGCCCGATGGTGCGCTGGCGCGGGCGCGCTGGCTCTGGCACCTGGAACGGGTGATCCACTTGCCGAGCGAGGCCATCGTCCAGCGGGCCTTCCTGCCCCATCCGATGGTGGTTCAGGCGCTGAATCTCTATTACGCAGGACTGCACTTCCCGGTTCTCATCGTCTGCCTGCTCTGGCTTTTCATCTGGCATCGCCGGCAGTACCGGCACGTGCGCACCACGCTGGTCATGTTGACCGCGATCTGCCTGGTCGTGCAGTTCCTCCCGGTCGCGCCACCGCGCATGCTCACCGGCGACGGCATGGTCGACACGGCCGTGCAGTACGGGCAGTCGGTCTACGGCTCGGTCGCAGGGTTCAATGCCGACCAGTTGTCGGCCATGCCGTCGGTGCACGTCGCCTGGGCGCTGCTGGTCGCCCTGGTGGTGGTGCAGGTATCGCGGAGCCGCTGGCGCTGGTTCGCGCTGGCCTACCCGGCGGCGACTTTGCTGGCCGTCACCGTCACCGCCAACCACTTCTGGCTGGACGGGATTGCCTCGGCCCTGCTCCTCGTGCTGGTCTTGCTCGTGCAGCGGGCCGGGCGGGCGGCGCGGGCCGGGCTGATGGCCGGCCGCCGGGCCAGCGCCGCGGAGCCCGCCGAGCCTGGACCGTCCTACGTACCCGACCGGCCGCCGGTAGACGCGTGAGTCTTCCGCTCCGCCTTCATCCTGGCCTTGGCCCGCTGGGCGTCCTCGTCCACGTACTCCTGCCCGGAGAGTTCCATGAGCGCGTACATGATCTCGTCGGTCACGGCCCGCAGCACGAAGCGGTCTGACTCCAGGCCGGCGTAGCGGGAGAAATCCAGCGGCTTGCCGAACCGCACCCCCGGGCGGATCCGCAGCCGCGGCCTGACCTTGCCGGGCGGCTGGAACTCGAACGTGCCGACCATCGCGCACGGGATGACCGGTGCGCCTGACTCCAGGGCCAGTCTCGCCACCCCGGTCTTGCCCCGGTACAGCCTGCCGTCCGGGGTCCGGGTGCCCTCCGGGTAGATGCCGAGCAGCTTGCCCTCCGACAGCACGCGCAACCCGGTGCGCAGGGCTCGCTCGCTCGCCAGGCCGCCCGTCCGGTCCACCGGAATGCCGCCCACCCCATTGAAGAAAGCCCTGCTGAGCAGGCCCTTCAGCCCGCGGCCGGTGAAGTACTCCGACTTGGCGAGGAAGGTGACCTTCCGCGGCAGCGGCAGCGGCCCGAAGAAGTGATCGGAGAACGACAGGTGGTTGCCGGCGATGATGGCCGGGCCTTCGCGCGGGACGTTCTCGGTCCCCTCCGCCCACGGCCGGAACACCAGCGTCAGGAAGGGACCCAGTATCGCTTTGAGCACCCAGTAGAACACGCCGCCATCGTCCCATGGGGTAGCACCCGGGGCTACTGAAGTCCGCCCACGTCCGCTACCAGCCGGAATGTCATGACCCGTGGTCCGCCAGGCTCGCCTCAGGATGCCTCCGTCCAGGGTCGATGGCTCCCGGCTTGGCTCCCACCCGCATGCCCCATGGCCTCTCACAACGCTAGCCAGGATGCCCGCCCGGCGGAGAGCGCCCACGAGTTTTGTCGGAACGCTGGCGCCGTCCGACACCCGCTAGGCCTCCCGGACCATCTCGTAGGTGAGGTAGACGAGGCTGTCACCGACGGTCCGGGCGGTGAGGGGGCGAATGGACTTCTTGTCGCTGGTCTCGCCGAAGAGGCGCTCGCCAGCCCCGAGCACGAACGGGTAGACCATCAGCCGCAGCTCGTCGACCAGGTCGTGCTCCATCAGTGTGTGCACGAGCTGACGGCTGGCGTAGACGACGATGTCCCCGTCTAGCTCCTGCTTCAGCTTCGAGACCTCGTTCACCACCTCGCCCTTTAGGACCGTCGAGTTGCTCCACTCGGGATTTACGAGGGTCGAGGACACGACGTACTTGGGCAGACCGTTCAGCCTGTCCGCCCACTCGCCACTGCGTCCTGTCCACCGCGGTCCGAAGTACTCGTCGCTCCGCCGGCCCAGCAGCAGGGCCTCGGCGCCCAGCGCCTCCTCGAACTCGACCTTGGCCCACTCTTCGCGGTCCTTGTCTCCAACCTGGCCGAACCAGCCGCCGTGCCTGAAGCCCTCCTCGCCGGTGGGGTCCTGGACGACTCCGTCGAGCGAGACGTTCTCGCTGATCACGATCTTTCCCATTCAGTTCGCCGCTCGACCGGTGTCTATACAAGATGGAAGTGCGACAAGGTGCGGGAAGAAGGTGACGCGACGGTGCGGGTGATGACAGCCGACCTGATCTCAAGGGCGCGGGCCGGGGACGGCGACGCGTTCCGAGAGCTGACCGAGCCGTACCGCCGGGAGCTACAGGTGCACTGCTACCGGATGCTCGGATCCTTCCAGGATGCCGAGGACGTCCTCCAGGACACGCTGCTGGCCGCCTGGCAAGCCCTCGCCGGGTTCGAGGGACGGGCGTCGCTTCGCACCTGGCTCTACCGGATCGCCACTTACCAGTGCCTCAACGCGCGTCGCTCAGCCAGCAGGCGCCAGGCCAAGGAGTGGGACGTACCCAAGGTTGAACCGCCCGAGCCGACCCGGCTCGGCGAAGTCGTCTGGCTCGAGCCATATCCCGATACTCTTCTCGAGGGCACGATCGACGCACTACCCGGCCCGGAGGCCCGCTACGAGCAGACCGAATCCATCTCCCTGGCCTTCGTAACCGCCCTTCAGGTCCTGCCGCCTCGCCAGCTCGCCGTCCTCATCTTGCGCGACGTCCTCGGATTCCACGCGAACGAGGTGGCCGACATGCTGGACTCGACCGTCGAATCGGTCAACAGCGCCCTCAAACGGGCGCGCGCCAGCCTGCAGCACCGACGGCCCACGACCGCCGACCGCGAACCGGCGCCCGCGTCCGGCTCACCCTCCGAGGATGCGATCGTGGCGAAGTTCGTCCGCGCGTGGGAGTCCGCCGATCTCGACGCGCTGGTGGCCCTCCTGACGGACGACGTCTTTGTCTCGATGCCGCCGATGCCCTTCGAGTACGAGGGCCGAGACGCCGCGGCCCGCTTCTGCGCCAGCATCTTCAGCTCGGGCCGGAGGTTCGACCTCGTGTCGACGCGAGCCAACGGTCAGCCAGCGTTGGGGGCCTACCTGCGCGCCCCTGACGGCATCGGACACGGGGTCGGCCTCTTCGTCCTCACGCTTTCCGGCGACCGGATCTGCGCCATGACCCGCTTCGAGAACACCGTGCTCCCATGGTTCGGGCTGCCGCGATCGCTCCCTAGCCGCTAGCTACCGGGAAACGCCGCAGCGATGGCTGCCCTGCTCATTGCGGCCAGGTCCGGCGGGGTGGACGGGCGCAGTGAGTCGAGTGCCTCGGCCAGCGGGCGAGGTCAGCGCTCGAAGCCTGACACGCGTGCGGGACTACCAGCCGGCGTGCGACGATGCGAGAGCGCAGCCATGGCCGGGCCGGGTAGCGTCAGGTTGGACGGCGTCAGGCCGGGCGGCGTCACGCCGGGGTGCCTCGGGCCGAAAGGACAGCGAGCCGATGCCAGTGATCGCAGGCGCGGAGCCTTACTCCCACGCGGGCGGCAGCACCGGGGTCCTGCTGTGCCACGGGTTCACCGGGAGCCCGCACTCGCTGCGGCCGTGGGCGGAGTACCTCGCCGGGGCCGGCCTGAGCGTGTCCCTGCCCCGGCTGCCCGGACACGGCACGACATGGCAGGAGATGTCGCGCACCCGGTGGGAGGACTGGTACGCCGAGGTGGACCGCGGCTACGAGGAGCTGCGAGGGCGCTCGGGCGAGATCTTCGTGATGGGCCTGTCGATGGGCGGCTGCCTCGCGTTGCGGATGGCCGAACTGCGCGGTACCGGGGTCAGCGGGCTGGTGCTCGTCAACCCGTCGCTGGCCGCCGACAGCAAGCTCTTCATCCTGGCGCCGCTGCTGAAACTGGTCATACCCTCGCTTAAGGGGGTGGGCAGCGACATCAAGAAGGAAGGCGTCCGCGAACTGGCCTACGACCGTGTACCGGTCCGCGCGGCGGCGACGCTGCCAGCGCTATGGCGGCTCACCCAGTCGCGGCTCGGCGAGGTGACGCAGCCGGTCCTCGTCTACCGGAGCGCGGCCGACCACGTGGTCGGCCCCGCCAGCATGCGCGTGCTGCGCGCCGCGCTGCCCGACGACCAGCTCACTGTGCGGGATTGCCCGGACAGCTACCACGTGGCCACCCTTGACAACGATGCCCAGACGATCTTCGCCGGGAGCCTGGCGTTCGTGCGCTCGCACAGCCATGCGGAGAGGGGGTAAGGGTTGGAGGGAAAAAACGTGGCCGGCGGCGCGAGCGGTGAAGAGGCCGCCTGGCGTGAGCTGATCGAGCATTACACCGCGCCCGCACCGGGGGATCAGGAGCAAGCCCCATGGCCAGAACGCGAGAACCTGGGTACTCCCCCGCACAACGGGTCTGAGCCGGACCCGGGCCCCGAGACCGACCCCGCATTGGGTGCCGCGCTGGGTACCGACTTGGCCGACGACACCGATCCCGCGCTCGGCGTCGATATAGGCCCTGATCTGGGTGCCCGCGTCGTCCGCCCGGCCCGGCCGGCGTCGCCGCCCTCCGCAGAGGACGGGGATCATTTCATCCCCCCGACGCCCCCGCCGTTGCCCAGGCTCGACCCGGTGACCAAGGGCGCGTGGGTCGCACTCTTCGGCGGGCCCGGTTACCTGCTCATCGCCGTCATGCTCGGCTGGTACGTGCCGGGCTGGGCGGCGTTCGGCGCGGTTGGCGCGTTCATCGGCGGCTTCGCCACCCTGGTGCTGCGGATGGGCGACCGGCCGCCGCGCGACTCCGGCCCGGACGACGGGGCCGTGCTCTGACCGCCCTGCCTGCGGTGGTCAGTGCCCGCGGGCCAGGTCGGCGGCCCCTACAAGTCCGGCGTCGGCACCCAGCGCGGCGCGCCTGATCTCAGCCGACGGCCGGTGATGCCCGCCGGTGAGCCCCTTCTCGAACGCGGCCCGTGCCGGGTTGAGCAGCAGGTCACCTGCTTCTGACACGCCCCCGCCGATGATGAAGCAGCCGGGGTCCAGGATCGCCGCGAGGTCGGCCAGGCCCTGGCCGAGCCAGCCGCCCACGATATCGAAGCAGCGCAGCGCCCCGGGGTCGCCCTCACTCGCCGCTCGCGTGATCTGCTGCCCGCCGATGCCATCCAGGCTCCCACCGCTCAGCTGGAGGAGGCGCACGGCGCCTCCGGGGGTGCGCCGCGCGAAGTCACGCGCCTCGTACTCCAGGGCGTTGCCGCTCGCGTACTGCTCCCAGCAGCCGCGGTTGCCGCAGCCGCACAGCCGCCCGTCCGGCACCACGCGGTAGTGCCCGGGCTCGCCCGCGAGGCCCCACCGGCCGCGGTACACCTCGCCGCTCAGCACGAGCCCGGCTCCGATGCCAGTGCCTACCGCGATCAGCAGCACGTGCTCCTGGTCACGGGCCGCACCGAACCTGAGCTCGGCCCACGCGCTCGCGTTGGCGTCGTTCTCGACCACCACCGGGAGCCCGACGAGGTCGGCGACCTGCTTGCGCAATGGCTCCTCACGCCAAGCGAGGTGCGGTGCGAACAGCACGCTGCCCCGGTCGTCGTCCACGAAGCCTGCCGCGCCCAGGCCGACCGCTTCCACCTGATGACGGGTCCGCAGCGTGCTAACCACCTCGACGATCACCTGCGCGGTGCGCGCCGGGCTGGCCGCCGGAGTGGGCCGCTTCAGCTTCTCGATGATCCGCCCATGCTCGTCGACGACCCCACCCGCGACTTTCGTGCCGCCAATATCAATGCCGATCGTCAGGCTCATCGGGCGGTCCTCCGGCGGCGGGTGAAACCGCCTCATCCCAGACCCCGCCGTGCGCCCCCGCAGAATCCGCCTCATCCCAGACCCGGCCACGGGCGCCGGGAGAATCCGGCCCATCCCAGGTCCTTGGGCGGGCAGCGGCCATGGCCGACTCGAACACCGACATCGCGTCCTGCACCACCGTGGTGAGCACGTCGCTCGCCGCGGCCACGTGCGACGCCAGGCCGGGACCCGACTCGTTGAGCCGGCGGGCGGCCCGGCACACCGGGCACCAGGCGCACTCTGGCGCGCCCTCGTGTGGCTCCGCGGTAGCGCTTTCCCACACGTCACCGGACCCTGCACCCCGGCCGAACGCGGACCGGAACTGCCCACTCAGTTCGCGGCTCACCCCGCGCGCCCCGGAGCGGACCAGCCAACGCTGGAGGTCGTTGATCAGGTCGGTGCCCGGCTGCCTGGGCTGCTGTGTCACTTCGTGTCCTCTCCACTGCCTTCGGCTCCGCCGCCCTCTACCCGAGCCTTGAGCCCCTTCAGCGCCGTGTCGATGATGATCTTCTCGGCCCTCCGCTTCAGCATGCCTGGCATCGGCATCCGGACGTCCACGGTGAGCTCGTAGGTCACGGTGGTCTGCCCGGCGGCCTCGGCCAGGTAGTAGCCGCCGCTCATTGCTGAAATGACCGTGCCGGGCTCGGCGAGATCCCAGCGGACGGCCGCGTCGCCGTCCCAGTCGTAGCGCAGCACGTAGCTGTCCTTGATCATCCCGGCATCGAGCCGGAACCGTACCTCGGCCGCCCGGCCCGCGTCATCGCGCTTGATCACGTCCGCCGATCGCACCGCCCCCGCCCACTCCGGGTAGGCAGCGAAATCGGAGATAACGTCCATGACTTCCGCCCTCGCCGTGGCGATGGCGATGCTCGACGTAGTCCGGTCCGCCATGCTCGGAGCGTACCGCCACGTCACCTGACGTGCGCCAGCCGCTTTGTCGTCACGTGTTGCCATATCCATGTGAACACGATATATCGCAATCGGCCTCCAGCCAACGCAGCGCGCCCGCCGTCCTCACCCCGGCCCGCCCATTCCAGGATCACGCTGGGCCGAGCCGGTCCCGGCCCGGCCCGGCCCGGCCGGCCGGCCTCGCATCATGATCACGGAACATTCGCGGCCGTATGGGCGCGCAGAGGAACAACACGCCGGCTTGACGCCCCAGGCGCCCAGGCCACGGCCCGAATTCGTGAATATGAACAACGCTTTGTTCCAAGGCGGGCCCTATATGACTGGGATGTTCCGTGATCATGGAGCACCGTCACCATTCGAGGGCGTAGGGGGTGCCAGTGGCCCGGAAATGCCCGACATTGATGCACTCGGTGCGCCCGATGCGGACCCGGCGGGCCAGCGGCTGGTGCACGTGACCGAAGAGGGCATACCGCGGCTGGCTGCGGCGGATCTCCTGAAGCAGCGCGTCACTGCCACGCTCCAGCCGCCGGGCGACCGTGTCATACAGCAGCTGGGGCACGGCCGGCGGGATGTGCGTGCACAGGACGTCGACATCCCCGACGGCGGCCAGCTTGGCCGCGTAGTCGTTCTCGTCGATCTCGTAGGGCGTCCGGTAGGCCGAGCGCAGCCCGCCCCCCACGAAGCCGAAGCTCCAGCCACCGAGCTCGACCCGCTCGCCGTCCAGCACGCGGTGCCCTGGCCGCAGGTGCTCCTGCCACATGCGCGGGATGTCGACGTTGCCGTACGTGAGGTAGGCCGGCTCGGGGAGCGCCGCAAAGAGCTCGGCGTACTGCCGGGCAGCGGCCATCTCCAAGTGCCCCGACGGATCGCCACCCAGCTGGTCCCACAGGCGCCTGGACATCTCCCGCGCCTCATCAAAGCGCTTCGCGGTCCGCAGAGCGACAAAACGTCGTGTCGCCTCCGCCCCGAACAGGTCCGCGAAGATGCCCTGGCCGTCATCCGCGTAGTCGATGAACAGCAGCATGTCCCCGAGGCACAGCAGCGCATCCGCCCCGTCAGCGGCGACCCGGAGCGCGTCCGCCCGGCCGTGAACGTCGCTGACCACGTGAACCCGCATCCCCACACATTAGGGTGTCCGCTTAGGGTGTCCACGCGGCCGCACCAGGGCACAGACCCTGACGGGCACGCTGCGTGGCGGCCATTGCTACCTGTTGGTAGCTTGCGCGCGGCGCGCGCGGTACTGTCACCGCAGAACGTGACCGGCAGAACGTAACGGCAGGACGTGACCGGCAGGAGCTGTCATGCGCGAATACAGCACTCCCGCTCTCGTGGAGATCCCCGATTCCGCCAACCTCACCGACGTCGTCTTCGAGCGCGCGGACCACGAGCCGCACACAGTCGTGCTTCGGCGCAAGGCCACGGACGGCCAGGTTTGGCGTGATGTTACGGCCGGGGAGTTCCGCGATGAGGTCAGTGCCCTGGCCAAGGGGCTCATCGCGGCCGGGATCGAGGCCGGCGACCGGGTGGCCCTGATGTCACGGACCCGATACGAATGGACCGTTGCCGACTACGCCATCTGGGCGGCCGGCGCGGTGACCGTGCCGATCTACGAGACCTCCTCCGCCGAGCAGGTCGAATGGATGCTGAGCGACTCTGGCGCCCGGGCGCTGATCCTGGAGACGGCCGCCCATGAGCAAGCGACCGCCGAGGTGCTCAGCAGGCTGCCCGCGGTGGAACGACTGTGGCTGATCGAGGGTGCGGCCGCGGCCACGACCGCCAAGCCGCTGGACGCGCTGCCCGCCGAGGGGAGCGCGGTCAGCGATGAGGATCTGGGGCAGCGCCGGGCGGCGCGGGGCGCCGGCGACCTGGCCACGGTCATCTACACCTCGGGCACGACCGGGCGCCCGAAGGGCTGCGAGCTCACCCACGGCAACCTGCTCGCCGATGTGCGGAACGCCGTCGCGGCTCTGCCGGGCATCTTCCAGGCACCCGGCCGCTCCTCGCTGCTATTCCTGCCGCTGGCCCATTCCTTCGCCCGCATCATCCAGGTCGGCTGCCTGGAATCCGGCACCGTGCTCGGCCATACCCCGGACGTTGCCGGGCTTCTTGACGACCTGGGCTCCTTCCGGCCCGCGTTCATCCTCGCGGTGCCGCGGGTCTTCGAGAAGGTATACAACGGCGCCGAGCATCAGGCTTCCAGCAGCAAGATCAAGAGCCGGATCTTCCGTGCTGCCGCACAGACCGCCATCGCCTGGAGCAAGGCCCAGGGCAGCTCGGGCCAGCCCAGCCCGGGCCGCCGTGACCTGCGGCTCCGGCTGGCTCACGGGCTGTTCGACCGCCTCGTCTACAGCAAGCTTCGTGCGGCGACCGGCGGGCAGGTTCGTTATGCGGTATCGGGTGGTGCGGCACTCGGAGAGCGGCTCAGCCACTTCTTCCGCGGCACCGGCATCACGATCCTCGAAGGGTACGGGCTGACCGAGACCAGCGCCGCGGCCGTGGTGAACCGGCCGGACCGCAACAAGATCGGCACGGTGGGGCTCCCGCTGCCCGGGGTCACCGTCCGCATCGCCGACGACGGCGAGATCCTCATCAAGGGGCCCAACGTCTTCGCCGGCTACCTGCACAACGACACGGCGACCGCCGAGACATTCCATGACGGCTGGCTGCTCTCAGGCGATATGGGCGAACTGGACGACGAAGGATATCTGCGGGTAACCGGGCGGAAGAAGGAGCTGATCGTCACCGCTGGGGGAAAGAACGTCGCACCCGCCGTCCTCGAGGACCGCCTCCGGGCGCACCCGCTGATCAGCCAGTGCATGGTGGTGGGCGACGGCAAGCCGTACATCGCCTGCCTGGTGACTCTGGATGAGGAGGCGCTCGACGCCTGGAAGGCGCGCCGGCCCAGGCTGGCCAATGCCACCATCGCTGACCTGATCCAGGATCCGGAGCTGATCGCCGAGATCCAGGCAGCGGTAGACGATGCCAACAAAGCGGTGTCGCGGGCCGAATCAATCAGGCGGTTCCGTGTGCTCCCGGTTGACTTCACCGAGGAGGGCGGCCATCTCACGCCGTCACTCAAGGTGCGCAGGAATGTCGTGGCCAAGGACTTCGCCGACGACATCGAGGCACTTTATTCGTAGCCCGGGCGTCGTTGGCTCGTGCCCAGGGCGTCGTTGGCTCGTAGCCCTCGGCGTCGGCGTCGGCGTCGGCGTCAGGCGTCAGGCGTCAGGCGTCGTGGGCGGACTCGGGCGCCAGGATCCGTTCCAGTCGCCGCGCCACCAGGTCCCACCGCCACTCCCGGTCCACCCAGGCCAGGCCCTTCTCCCCCATTGCCCGGGCAGCGGCGGGGTCGGCCAGCAACTGGATGATCCGGCCAGCCACCGCGGCAGCATCGCCGCCGGGCACGACGTAGCCGGTCTCGCCGTCGAGGATGGCGTCCGGCGCGCCGCCCGAATCCCCTCCGACCACCGGGAGCCCGGCCGCAGACGCCTCCAGGTAGACAATGCCGAGGCCCTCGACGTCAAGGCCGCCCCTGCGGGTGCGGCACGGCATCGCGAACACGTCGCCCGCGTCGTAATAGGCCGGGAGTTCCTCCCAGGGCACCGGGCCGGTGAACACGACCGAGCCGGTCACGCCGAGTTGGCTGGCCAGCCGCCGCAGCCGGCTCTCCGCTGGCCCTCCGCCGACCAGAAGCAGTACCGCGCCGCACGCTGCCCGGACCTGCGGCCAGGCGCGAATCAGCGTGTCCTGGCCCTTGCGGGTCACCAGCCGGGAGACGCACACGACCACCGGGGTGTCCGCCAGGCCCAGCCGCTCTCTGATGGCAGCACCGCCGGCATCGGGGCGGAACGCGTCAGTATCCACACCTGGAGCGAGCCGGGCCAGCCGACCGGCTGCCTGCGGGGACAGCGCCCTGGCCAGCCGCGACCGGGTGTATTCACCGAGGTAGGTCATAACGTCCACCGAGTCACCGATGCGCCGCAGGAGGCTGCGCGCGCCGGGCAGTACGGCCCAGCCTGCCTCGTGGCCGTGGGTGATGGCGACGATTCGCCTCGCCCCGGCCCTGCGCAGCGAGGGGGCCAGCAGGCCCAGCGGAGCGGCGGCGCCGAACAGCACGGTGTCGCAGCCGGAGGACTTCAGGATCCGCGCGGCCCGCCTCGCCACGGTGGGCACCGGCAGCATCAGCGAAGTCGGGTGACGCACCACGGGGAAAGGCGCCCGCTCATCGAAGCTGGCCGCGCCTTCCCAGGCGGGCGCGTACACCACGACCTCGCCGGGGGGCAGCCGCATGGCGAGTGCATGCACGAAAGACTGGATCCCGCCGGCCCGCGGCGGGAAGTCGTTGGTGACGATCAAGACCTTCGGCATCTCGCTCCCCGTGCCGCCGACATTCACCGCCCTGCTGGCGCCCGGCGGCCGACGACGGTAACCCAGATGATCATAGGCCCCCTGCCTGGCGCGGGTGTGTTCGGGCATGCGTGGCCCAGGCGGTGTTCCCCGGGAGGGCAACACCTTCCGGGGAACTCCACCTGCTCGCCCTCAGGGGAGGGGCAGGGCGCGTCGGGCAGGGCTCAAGGTAACGCGCTTGCCGCGGTTACGGCCGGACGGCTCCGTTGTAGTTCGACGCGTACCACGACGACGACAGGGCCACCTCTTCCACGTTCATGCCGGGCTGCGGAGCATCGATGAGCTGACCGCCGCCCACGTAGATGGCTACGTGGCTGTCGCCGGCGAAGAATACCAGGTCGCCGGGCTGGAGATTGGACTGCGGCACCGCCGGGTACCCCGCTCCCGCCTGCCCATAGCTGTCGCGCGGGATGGAGACACCGGCCGCCGCCCAGGCGGCCTGGACCAGCCCTGAGCAGTCATAGCCGCCGTTCGGGCCGGGCGGACCGGTGCCGCCGTAGACGTACGGGGTGCCAGCGTTGAGAACCGTGAAGGCGAACGCGACCGCTGCCCCCGCCTGGCTGTTGGTCGGGACGGTATTTTTTGCCTTCGTTGTGCCGCCGGTGCCCACCGTCGTGACAGTGGCCTGCTGCTGCGCGGTGAGTGTGGCCAGCGTGGCCTTCTGGTCGGCGAGAGCCTTGCTGATGGACTGCTTGCGCGCCTGCCGCTGCTTGTTGAGGGCGGCGATCGCGGTCTCCGTGCGGCTGGCCGTCTGCTGCGCCCCTTCGAGCTGACGGGCGGTCGCGATGAACTGGTTCACCTGCGCGGACCTGTCACTCGACAACTGCAGCAGCACCGACGCCTGGGACAGGACGGCCTGCGGATTGTCCGAGGTCAGCAGCGCACCGACCGAGCTCATGTTGCCGCTCTCGTAGGCGGTCGTCGCGATCTGGGCGATCTCGGCACGCATCTTCCGGAACTTGGCGCGGTCCGCGTTCAGTTCCCGCGTGACCGTCGCAAGCTGCTGCTTGGCGCTGGACAGTTCCTGCACGGTCTGGTCGAACTGCTGGATAGCCACGTTCTCTTGGGTGGTCAGCTTGTCGATTTTCGCCTGAACCTGGCTGACCGTCGGCTGTGGCGCGGCTCCTGCCGCAACGGCGAAAGTGGCAATTCCCCCGCAAGCCAGCACGCTGGCGGTGACCGCAGCACAGCGGCGCCGCAGCGACAGATGGACAGTTGGACGCGTAACCACGTTAGTGACACGCTCCTTCTCCCACTCCGCCTACCGGGTGAGCTGACGGGTTCGGGCTGTGGAAGGTGCCCTACGGCCAAGGCCGATAAGCGGCCCAGGCCGATTCACCCCTGAAGGTCCCTCCCAGGCGAACCCGGGACAATCCTCCGGTGGGTCCCCGGCTTTCCGGCTGGCTGACATTGCCAGCATCGGAAACTCGGCGGTGGCCGGTCGCCGTCACCGTCATGGCGACTGCGGAGCGAGCCGACCGCGCCTGACATTAGTGAAGGCGGGAGGTGAATTCCACCGCTTCGCGAACTCTCGCGCCAGCCTTGACCATCGTTAAACGATGCTGTGCCGTCGCGATGACCCCCGGCAGCCTCCCGCTATAGACGCTGTGACCAGTCACGATGCCCGAACAGTGGGCGCCTGCAAGCGGAGCGGCGAGACCAGCTTGGCATCCGCCAGAATCCGCAGGGCGCGTCGCTCGTCCTCGCCGATTTCAGTCTGGCCGCCGCTGCCCAGCAGGGCACTAACCACGCAATCCGGGCAGGCGATATTGCGCATCTCGCACTTGTCGCATTCGATCAGCATGTCTCCTCCTGTTCCTGGCTACCGCGCCTGGCTCGCCCGCCGGGCCTGGTCGTCACGGAGCACACGCTAGGAGGGGGTACCGACACTAATCGCCGGCGGCACGCCTTACCGTGGGCCGCGTCCGCCCGGGGCGGCACGGTCTCCCGGGCGGCACGGTCTCCCGGGCGGCACGGTCTCCCACGGTCTGCCCGGGCGGCACGGTCTGCCCGGCGGCGTGGGCCGGCGCGCCTGGCGCCAGAGTGTCAGTACCCCGGCCTACGGTGACAACGTGATCACGCGGCAGACGGCGACGGCATTCGACGGCATCGACTTCGCCATCGTGGACGTGGAGACCACCGGCTGGTCGCCGGAGGAGGCGAGCATCACGGAGATCGGCGCCGTCAGGGTTAGCGGCGGCCGGGTGCGGCAGCAGTTCACCGCGCTGGTCAACCCGGGCCAAGCCATCCCGCCGGACATCGCGGCGCTCACCGGCATCAGCGACGCCATGGTGGCCTTCGCCCCCCCGATAGCCGCGGTGCTCCCCGGCTTCCTCGACTTTGCGCGCGGCTGCGTGCTCACCGCGCACAACGCCCCGTTCGACATCGGCTTCCTCAGCGCGGCTTGCGGCGCCTGCGGCGTGCCCTGGCCGGCCTGCGAGGTGATTGACACGGTCGTCCTGGCCGGGCAGGTACTCGGCGAGGACGAGGTGCCCAACCGCAAGCTGAGCACGCTGGCGAGCTTCTTCGGGGCCCGGACGGCACCATGCCACCGGGCCCTCGCCGACGCGCTGGCCACCGCCGACGTGCTGGCCGCGTTGCTGCGCAGGCTGGCCGCCGCCGGGGTGCGCACCCTGGCCGAACTCTGTGACCTGGGCGCACCCATGGCAGACGCCGACCCGGGCGGCCCCACGGCAGACGCGCTGGCAGGCGGTACGCTACGGCCGGTGGCTGGCGGAACCAGCGCCGAAGGAGGCAGTACATGGTCACTGCGATCGTTCTGGTGAGGGCTGACGTGGCACGCATCCCGCAGACCGCCGAGGCCATCGCGCAGATCCCCCAGGTCAGTGAGGTGTACTCAGTGACCGGCGAATTCGACCTGGTCGCGCTGGTCCGGGTGCGGGCCCACGAGGAACTGGCCGACGTCATTCCCGGCACCCTCAACCGGGTTCCCGGGGTCACCCATACCGAGACTCACATCGCGTTCCGCACCTACTCGCGGCACGACCTCGAAGCCGCCTTCGCCCTCGGCTACCCCGAGTCCCCCGCTGACCCGCGCCACTCGACCTGACGTGGGTCATTTTCATGATCGCGGTGGATAGGTGGTCGTCGGCGGCCAGCAATCCACCGCAATCACAGGAAGACCTTGGCCTGGGGGCCTGGGGGCCTGGGGGCCGGGGTCCTGGGGGCCGGGTCCTGGGTCCTTGGGGGTCCTTGGGGCTCCTGGGAGGCCTCGGCGGTCTGGGGGTCTTGGGATCGGTCGGCGGCCGCGTCAGGTGCCGCTGGAGGCTGGGCGTCAGGTGCCGCTGGAGGCTAGGCGCTGGCTGGCCGCGATCCAGCGGCGCAGCAGATCGCCGGCGGCTCCGGAGTCCAGCGCCGCGGCCGCCCGGGCGCAGCCGTCCGCCAGCGCCTGGTCAAGTTCGGCCACGCTGGGCACCCCCGCCGCGGCAGCCAGCGCCGCTGCCGCGTTCAGCACCACGGTGTCGCGCACCGCGCCTGACTCGCCGTCCAGCACGGCGCGGACCACCGCCGCGTTGTGGGCCGGATCGCCGCCGCGCAGGTCACCGGGCTTGGCCCGGTCCAGGCCCAGGGCCATCGGGTCGACCGTAGCCGCGGCCACCGTGCCGGCGTGCACCACCCAGACCGTGGAT